>Ga0299914_10001935_pt1 | contig 14027 bp, 12 predicted proteins | sample RVTome_10_FD_201361 | JGI IMG/M metagenome (GOLD analysis project Ga0299914, IMG submission 201361) | Soil microbial communities from uranium-contaminated site in the Upper Colorado River Basin, Wyoming, United States - RVT153D57 (version 2) ...
TTGAATCCTATTCCAAACGTCATTCTATTGCAATATAATCCTAAAAAAATATCTAGAAGCTTTCAACCCACATCTCCATCAGGAGGAGGTGGCGGAAACCCATCGGAGATCCTAAGATTGAACGGTCCTCCTGTAGAAACAATCGATATAGATGAGATCGAGATCGATGCATCAGAACAGCTGGAAAAGCCTGACCAGAATGCAATGGCCGTTCAACATGGGATCTATCCCCAGCTATCCGCTTTAGAGATGATTTTATATCCAAAAAGCTCGTTAGTCATTGCAAACACGATATTGGCAGCCACCGGCACCATGGAAATTACTCCACCTGTTGGTCCTTTAACTCTATTCATAATGGGACCCAAACGCGTTCTTCCAGTGCTGATGAAGAGCCTGCGAATAAGTGAAGAAGAGTATGATCCTGATCTAAATATTATTAGAGCTACAATTTCAGTTAGTTTTCAGGTCCTCACTTACAACGATCTAAGCATTTTGCACCCTGCTTATGCCTTATCGATAGCTAACCAAGTAGCAAGAGAAGTACTTGCAACCTTTAGTCTAACCAATACGCTGTCATCAACGGGGGTGACCAGCCCTATTTGACGTGGATTCATGTGTCACATTCCATCATGAATTTTCTAATTTTTATGTGTCTTGCTGAGGGGCTAGAATATGTTTAGCTCATCCAGTAGGTACTCGAATATAGAGGATGCTCAGATGGAACTGAAAGTGAAAAGACAATTTAAGAGGAAGTTAGACAACGGGGAAGGAAAGGATAAAGAGACAGTCACAGTAAACTATAAAAAAAGACGGTTCATACCCATAGAACAAAATATCCAAGTGACTAATGAAATATTTGTTCGAGATGGTGATCGTCTAGATAACTTAACTGCGAAATATCTAGGTAATCCAGAGTTATTCTGGCAGATTTGTGACATAAATGAAAATGTGATGCATCCTCTAGATTTGACTGATAAGCCAGGCCGTCGTATTAAAATAGGTTACTACACATTTGGCCAATAATAATAATGATAATAGTATCATGGCAATAACAGTGTTAGTATTAGAAATAGTAATATGGAAAGATTTCTGAGATGTTGTTTGGCATACACTTAACTTTGCTAGTGGGTCTTGGAATTCCCGTTCCCGCGCCTCCAAGAATATTAGAATCAATTAGGCAAATAAGAATTGAAAGAACAATTGAAAGTACGACGTTTCAAATAGTGATGTCAGTCGGTAGGGACAAAAGCAACATCTTGGATTATCCAATCGTAAATAACCCGCTGCTTTCTGAATTTAATAGACTCGTCATTATAGTTACCCTTGGGCTCAGACCCAAGGTTCTATTGGATGGGATAATAACACATGTGCAATTTGATCCTAGTAGTGATGCAGGGAGATCTAGTTTCACGGTTACGGGGGAAGACCTAACTGTGATGTTAGATAGGGAGGATGCAACCGAGCCTCATGAAGCATGTAACCTGCAGGCTATTTATTACAAGATATTGAGTAGACCAAAATATGGCCGGTTCAAGATTACCCCATTACCAATTACCAGACCTACGAACCCTCCATCTCCTCTAGAAAGGACTCCAGTGCAATGCAAGACAGATCTTGCTTATATCAGAACTTTAGCAAGACGTCAGGATTTCATCTTCAACATCCGGCCAGGGCCGGTTCCTCTTACCAATATTGCGTATGTTGGACCCGCATATGATCAAAAACTGAAGGCATTACCGCAGAAACCACTAAGTTTCAACATGGGCGTAAAGACGACGGTTACAGAGGCGCTTAACTTTCAATACAATCCTCTGAAACCTTCACTTCAAGAAGGATACTTCCTGGATGTTGACAAACATGCCTTTATTCCGCTTCAGACCCTCAAAAGTGCAAAGATGCAGCTATCGATGAAGCCTGCCCTTGAAAAGAACATATTAAATTCAAGAAAGAGACACTTCGTCAACAGAAGTTCAGTTAGTCTACCAGACACTTTGATTCAAATTCAAGCTCAGACTGAGCGAACTACAGACGTCCTAAGATGTACCGGAGAGCTTGATACATTAAAGTACGGAGATATTCTCATGCAACAACGATTTGTTGATGTAAGAGGAGCAGGGAATGAGCATAATGGAACGTATTTTGTAGAAAGTGTTACTGATGAGATAATTCCTCGGAGCGGATACAAGCAGAGATTCAGCCTAGTGAGGGATGGAAAATATACTAATATCCCTGCAGTTATTGAATCTTAGGCGATATGAGCCAAATAGGTACGTACAACGGGAGAAAGTATGGGCTAGGTGGTGATGGTGATGATGAAGGGTGCAGGTTCTATGGAAAATATAGAGGTATAGTTACTAATAATAAAGATCCCCTTGCCCAGCAGAGAATTAAAGCAATTGTTCCAGATGTGTTAGGCAAAAGAGAAACTGGATGGGCATTACCGTGTTCACCCTACGGAGGTGTTAATGTGGGAATGTTCTTCATTCCTCCTGTCACGGCAAATGTTTGGATCGAATTTGAGAAAGGTGATCCTGATTTTCCGATTTGGGTAGGGTGTTTCTGGGGAGCTAAAGATATTCCACCTGCCTTAAAGAATCCACTAAATGCTGCAAATCTGAAGGTGATAAAAACTATAACATCAGAAATAACGATCGATGATTCTAAACCGCCAAGCGGTGAGATTACCCTCAAGCTAGTTTCAGGACAAAAAGTACGTATATCAGGAACGGATATGGAAATCAATAACAACATAGTCCACATTAAACTGACTCCTGCATCAGTTATGATAAATAATGGAAATCTACAAGTATTACCTTAGGAACACTCCTCGTATGATGGCTAATGGCCCTCTGAAGATGTTGCATTCACTATCATATGACTCATGGCCAAATGGAATATATTTTATTAGTTAACACTTACTGATTCCTCTTATTAGTCAACGAGTCATGAAGAGATCTTCCAATAGACCTACCTATACTGGAGCCTAAACTCATTCTTCTGCCAGTCATATCTCTTGAATTTCTATCCACTGAGATTTCTAATGATGGAACCTTAATCATTCCATTTTGGCTTAGACTAGATAGATCAGTACTCATCACTGGATCCCCTTTACTGTCGAAAATATTAACATCTCGTTGTAGTTCTGACTCAAGGCTCCGCTTTATCTCTTCTATAAATGGGATTGCTTCAAAACTACTTTTGGGAATCCCCTCGACCTCAGTATCCATAATCAATAGTAATTCACCAATAGTGAATTTGATCTTCAATGTCTTCACCTAGTCACAGGCATCCCATTTCTCCCTGTCTGCTGTATTCAATGACGTAGATTTGCTCAAATCACCGATCTCAACTCTGCCATCGATCTTCATCACTGCTACTTGGTAACGTCCTTCCAACTTTTACAAACTCCATCTGAGCAGCTCTCTTAATCTGATTCATCCCTATGGACGTATTTTCGTTTGCTGCTAAAAATGCCGCATTCTCTGCTATATTCTTGATTTGAGCCCCTGTAATATTCATCCTTGACAGAAAGGGGAAATCAATATCTCTTGTTGGAGAGGTGGGAGGAAAAACAGACTTCCAGATCTGCCTTCTACTGTCCTGATCTGGAAGAGGGAAATTCACGATGAATTTGATCCTTCTCATAAAGGCCTTATCAATTACTTCCTTCATGTTAGTGGCAAGTATAGTTAACACTGCCTGGCTTGATTCTATCCTTTTTAGCAAATAAGCTACACCGATATTACCATAACGGTCGTGACTATCTTTAACATCTGTTCGTTTTCCGAATAGAGAATCTGCTTCGTCAAAAAAAAGGACACATCCACCTCCTTCTGCAGCTTCAAAGATTCTCGATAAATTTTTCTCTGTTTCTCCTACATATTTGCTGACAGTTTCTGATAGATCAACTTCATAGAGGTCCAGATCTAGGCGCCCTGCAATGATTTCAGCGGCCATCGTCTTGCCAGTTCCACTAGCACCTGAAAAGAGGGCTATCGTGTTTAGACCATACTTCTTCTTCTTTCCCAACCCCCAATCGTCGTAGACTTTAGTCTTATGTCTTACATGAATAAGGATGTTTTCAAGCAACTCCTTTTCCTTTCTTGGAAGAATGAGGTCGTCAAATTTTATTTGGGATGATACTGATACCGAGCTGGCTGCAGGTGATGTGAATTTCTGTCGAATCTGAGATTTTAGGAAATCCCATAACACCTCTTCAGTCTTTGATCTAACATCAGTAGCCAGTAATGATGGTGATGGTGATGATGGCGATGGTGACAATCCCAGTACATTTTTGCTCTTGCTCTTAGTATTAGTTTTAGCTCCCTTCCTACCAATATCATCATTGCTACTAGTAGTATTAATAATTCTCGCCTGCTGAAACCTGACCTGCTCGGCAGCGACTTTTATTTCCGAAACACTGAGGTCAAAATAATTACAGATCTTCCGAATCAGGTCTTCCAACATCATAGAGCCTGAACACTCGGCACTACCAAAATTGAGAAATTGTCTCCAGAGCTGGTGCTGTTCCTGTCTTGTGGGTCTCTTCACATCAAACGATAACTTGCTTCTATTCACAAGCTGCAGCTTATGACCAGACAGCCCATTGCTTACGACTATCGGGCATCTCGATAGTATCTCATTATCGACCAAGTCAAGCAGATACCTAGTGCTTTCCTTTGTATCCTCTGTAAGCTGAAAATGGTAACCAAGGGACATGAGTAATGCCTCCCTCAGCAGCGTCCTACGCAGATTTTCTAGATCTTCTGCCTTTGATGGTATCAAACCGCAGGGAATACTCACAGGAGTGATTTGAGCGCCAAGGAGTGCATTCTCGCATATTATGTGCTTGCCTACATTATCCTTACCGAATAGCTCTATGACGGGTAGATCCACTTCTTTGTCTGATTTATCCAATGTCTGCCCACGCTGATGCATCTGCGGGAGGACAGAATTACTTGAGAGCACAGGTTCACGAAACAATAATGAATTTCTCCTCATTCTCATCTTTTTTGAAAAGCGATTGAGGATGGAGCTCACGTCATAAGCAACTCTCTTGTGGGAATCTAGATAAAGAGGCGATTTTTTAATTGATATACCAGAAATGATAGATCTGCTAATAGCTCCAACCTTCTCATCTAAGTAAAAGATACCAAGGAGGAAATGAAGGATTCTTTCGTTGATGTGAAGAGGATAATTCACCAGGCTTAATTCAGGATATTGGTGTAAGTTAATCAGCTCGTAGTACCGCAAAGGAGAGGAGGGAGATATTGCACTCCAATGTGCGTCTGGGAATATGATGGAAGCCAGGGCAAAGTTTGGATAAGATGATAAGTGATCACTGGAATTAATACTGATAAAAGAGTCGCGGTTATAACTGTGATTGTTACTGTCATTAGTATTACTACTATTGTTGCTATAATCGTAGTTGTTATTGCTGCTATTGATAATATCAAGACCCTCATTGCCCTTCCCATAGATTGCACCACATAGTGTTCCTACTTCAGAATCCAATTCTCTGCCAGCGCAAAGAACCAAGACTGATCGCTCGAATGGTGTTAAGTCAAAAGCTTCGGCAAGATATTCAAGGGAAGGGACAAAGAGCCTCTGACTTGAAGATTTATCGCCCGTCTTGGGCGGACGTTCTCTGACATAAACTGATTGGTCTTCCTCGGCGGTTTTATAGCTCTTCCTCAGTCCGGAACCAGCGTGATTGCTAGATTTGCTATGTGCACGCATCCCGGCCTGGACTTCGGTTTGCCGTGGATCAGACATCAGCTTAACCAGACTTTTTTTCATTAACATTTTGATCTTTTTTACTTCTCTAATCAAAAATTGGTGATTCAGTAACAACCAGTCATCTCTATTCCTATCATTAATCCAAGTACTACTCTGCTTCCAGTGAGTGTCAAGATCTTTTTTATCTTGGAACGTCCAGTGTGGGAAATATCTGTTCGAACTCAAACTGATACTATCTCAATAAACGGAATAATCTTGTTGTAATTTTGACTTTCAATATTCTTTTCAACTGAGGGAACGCTGGTAATTCCGTTAATCTGGACACGCACAGGATAGGAATGATTCAAGTATTGAGGGGGGAGTTCAGGAATTCTTACAACCAAATGGTTGGTTGGTCCTACTACTGCTGAATGCGGCACCCCATCTTCCTCCTCTTCCTCTTCTCCTGTGATCTCCTCTTGTGATTCTACTATATCAACCCTTATTGGTCTGAAAGCTCCCACAAATACATTTACTACATCTTTGGGGACGACGGTTGGAAACACCGTAATGGTAATGAAACTACCCGGTGACACTTGTGAAATATTTATTTCTTCAATCCTGGGTACCAGTTCAAAAACCGCAATATTGGATTCTATACTCTCGTGTTCTACTTTAGGTTCACCCATCATCATCGGCTCAATGACCCTAACTGTTTTAATCCCCAAATTCGAGCTTCCCTTATCAGGGTCGATTGGTATCACTGCTACTAGTGTGTTACTATCTCTCATAGACAACGGTTTAGGCATTTCAGCGAGAGGCAAGTTATCTCCAAAATCAAGATGCGTATCTTCCCCATCAAGATTGATTCCTCTGATAGTTATACGTGGCTCCAATGAGTACTCGACATGAGTGGGATTGATTGAGGCTATTTTTGGGATTCTATGCTGCTTGACATATATCGCTGCTGGTTTCTGCACCGGTAACGGTGGAGCTACAGTGAACTTCTTGTCTAATATCACAACTGAGGCTAAGTAAGCGATAGAGGTTTTGTATGGTGTATCCTTCGATAGAGAAGACCAGATTTTTGTTAAATCATCTATCGAAAGGTTTTGTATGCTTATACGGATGCTCTCAACCTGTTTGTGTAGATCCGTCCCCTCTATTTCCTTAAAGGCTTCCCTGTCTTCCCTCATGAGCAGATTCTCAAGAGTTTCACTAGTGAGAATACTGTACTCCTCTAAGGTGAGTAAAGCATTTGCCAAAAGCTTTTGGTCATATAAACGTGATGCCTCGTCCTGTTCCTGTTTACAGTACGCGGTAAGTATGTAATGAAGATCTATTCCAAGAGATGCCGATTCGCGAACTATTGATCCTCCAGAATTGCGCCTCGGCAGATCAAAATTTCTGTAAGCTGTATTAGGAGTCAATTGATATAAAAATAGATTTAGACCGTCACCTGTAAGTGGATTGGGGATTTCATTCAATGGCTTGGAGGTCACAGATGGTTGTCCGTCCAGATGCTCAAGTTTAATTTCCCTATTCAGTCCTTCTTCAAGCAGATAAGTTAGTATTCGCGTAACTGATGCTATGGAATTGAGGTTCCCCATTGTTACAACATTCCGGCTGCTCGCATACGCCTATAGTCTGAGATAGATACCTTGGGCAAGATAAAGCTGGATCGGGGTGGAGAATTCTGAGGAGCATAGTTTCTGGATCCATCAGCATTCAAGTTTATTTGAGGCTGACCTGCAGATCGGTTACTACTACTGATTTTCGGATTAGTTCTGATTACGATTCTTCCAATATTAATTGTGACTTCTGTCCTCTGATTTGCATGAATATCATAATGATTAGCTCTTCCTATTTTACGATTTTTTATTAGTTTTCCTTCTTCTATATGGCTGACCTTAGTGGATTGGGGGATGTAAGATTTTGCTTTGACCGGCCCGAAGGATTTATTCCTTTTTATATCTACGTCAGCAATATCAGGACTGTGATTGGACTCGCTGTTGTTCTTCGCAGTTACGGCATTTAATTCATTTCCTTCTCTAGAAGTTATAGATTCTTTTTTACTTTTAAAGGTGAACTTTGATGATATTGTAGTTTTGTCTACCATCGACCTGTTACCCATATCAGAGAGAGATTCACCACTATCGGCCTTAGGGGCCTTAGGATCTTCTGGAAGCGAATTCCATCCCTCCAAATGATCTACATCGCTGGCTGTATGGTGATTAATTCCTCTGAGATGAGGTCTATTTTCAAGATCATAATCATGTCCTGACCGCATGTGACTGTGATTTGAGAATATAACAGGATATGATCTTCGGCCATGAAGGTTATCAGTATCTGGGAGTTCAAGATCGGCATCCTCGGAGCTCCTATTGCGGTATACATCGGCGTTTGACGTTGACGTTGATTGAGATCTGAAACCAGGATTTTCAGCATTGTTAAAATCATCGCCATCAGGCAGATCGTACATGTTCGAATCTAGCGATTCAGAGTTCATAGTGAGATCGGTATGGGTATTCTCTAAACTTGAATGGTCAAGAGGCTGAGCTTGATCGACATGAATCGGTACTAAAGGTCTGACCTGACTGACTCTGTGAGGAGGCAGTATCGTGGTCGACTTTCTTGTAAGGTAGGTGGTAAATGGATTGGGGGAATCATTGTATAATCGTGTATTGTCTGGAGTGTTAATACTATTACTCTTGTCATTGCTATCATTACCGTTAACTCTAGGACTGTCCTTTTTTTGATTCCCTTTATTTTCTTCTTCCTTCAATTAACTAGACACCTGAATATGTGCGATTTATTAGGTTGACATAGCGTTTTCTCCTGGAGATGGGTAGCTCTGTGATATCTCCCTCGGTCCACCCGTAATGAAGCGCAATCCAATTCAGATCATGTTCCAGGAAGCTATGGTAAAAAGCAATTTCTTTAAAAACAAAATATTCAGGGTAGAAATCCTCCAAAAACCTTTTCTCACATTGAGGACATGTCAACGATAATCTTATGTTTGACAAAGGGTCTAGATCACCTATCCTTTCTACTATAGCCAACGCAAGGTCCTTAGCGTTACTATAAATATCAACTGGTAACGCTGGAACTGATTTGAGAACATTCATATGAACTATTTTTTCAATAACTTCTCTCTTCACTGATAGCTCCGAACTATCAATCTTCTTCCCCATGATAGAATCATATATATCCTGTAAATTGCCCACGATTATTGGTCTTATGTTTAACATGTAATCTCTGCCATTCTGATGATCTCTAGCTACCACGTCATAGGACAGCTGATAGATAGAGTCGCTCTGTTGTAAACTGGTAGCAGTAGAACACACACCGCTATCTTTTCCGGAATTGACAAGTTCGGTGGTTGCGACATTTTGCGTCATCTTCTCTTTACAAAAAGGGCAGTATGATACAAGAGCTAAATTGTCTCCAAATGCAAGCTTTCTCAATAGTAACAGTATCATGTTTTTCTCACCTAAAGATAACTCTGCAATGATCGACCTTACAACATCGCAGGCAGAACTGTGAACATGAGGTGATTTTTCATAAACTTCGGATTCATCTGCGAAAATGATAGTTCTTTTTAGCAACTCGTTACTTATTCTAAAAAGCTGAATATTGTCTATACCTATGTTCTCGGTCGAATCATCACTACTACCACGATTAGTACTAATTTCGTCAGATCCCATAAAATTATAGATGTAATCTTCATCGTAGCCGTTAAGCTCTCTAAATGTCAGATATTGGAGTTTACATTCGCCTACTATTAGAACGCGATTCAATTTTATCCTTAGCAGAGATTGTCTCATATGAACGCCACGGCGTGGACGTTCTATACAAACTGATGATCGTTGGCTACTATCTGTAGTACTTATACTTTGGGAGCTCAACTGGCACTCACAAAAAAACACGACACAAAAATGGAGAAAGGCCTACGGAACCTCGAGAATTGGTTCTTCAGGTTCAGTCACTTCAGGATCTCTCTCAAAGCCTTCAATTTGCATTGTAATAGATTGTATGGCGATGCCGTTTGCATTCGCATCAAGCTCAGGCAAAGCCTGATATTCTGAAACCCAACATCTATGGATCTTGTATGATATTACTAGTTGTCCGGCTTCATTATAAACTTCTAAAGTGATGTCTTTTTTGAAATCTTTCAGAGATGATTCGGATCCTAAACCGGCGCCGTAGTTCCAAACCTTTAATGCCCATTTTTCGAACTCCAGATCGTGGGTTACACCTCTCTCTAGAGTTATAGGTTCGTACTTTGATTTTCCTGGCCATAATGATGACGAGCTTGGAGCGCCTCCTTCTCTGTGTTCCACAACCTCGGTAGTTCTCTTCAGAGATGATGCTTTGCTCACTCCTGCAATGTACTTGTTGTCCCACTTCAGTCGGAATTTGAAGTTCAGGTAGGGATTAAATCTCTCGGCATTAACATTAAACGGCTTTCCCAACTTACTGATTCACCTCCCCTGAAATTTGTGTTATCTTTATTAGAACAAACTCGGCCGGCTTAAGTGGGGCAAACCCTACTACAATATTCACTATACCGCTGTTTCTATCATATTCCGTAGTCGTCTCTTTGTCACATTTGACAAAATATGCTTCCTTTGGCGAGGTACCCTGGAAGGCGCCTTTTCTGAACAGATTATGCATGAAGGCGCCTATACTTAGCCGAATCTCTGACCAGAGCGGTTCGTCATTCGGTTCAAATACAACCCACTGTGTTCCTCTATAAAGACTTTCCTCGATAAAGAGACCCATTCTTATAACAGGAATATACTTCCATGGACTACCTTCCGTGTCGGATCCCTTCAACGTCCGAGATCCCCAAACAACTGGACCCGCAAGTGGTTTATCCATCAAACAGTTTACCGCCTTGACATTCAGATTTCCATTTTGTTCTTCTGTTAGCTTTAGGGATAGTCCATCTATTCCTCTTATCGTTGCTTCAATACCGGCTGGAGCCTTCCAAACCCCGATATTGGCATCGGTCCTTGCAAAAATGCCTGCTACTGCTCCTGAGGGCACAAAATCCTTTATCCTGAATTCATCAGCGGGATCTCTTTTCATTATTCTTGGAAAGAATACTCCACTGTTTCTATGCCGGAGCACCTTTAGATCTCCACTATCTAGTGGCTTATCCGATGTGTTCCACTCTCGTTTAGGATCAACCAATAAGAATGCTCGTCTCTTTTCGCACACTGGAAGTGCTTTCTTGTAAATTCTATACCACTCGCCATCAGGAGTATATGGTGGTATACTTAGGATGTTGAATAATTCTACATCATCTTCCAATATACGTAAACCCATCTTCAAATTAGATGATTCATCTAAAGACATAGATAGTCTATCTATATCTTTCAACAGTATTTGAGTGCGATTTTCGCCTGGCGCTGATGTTGGTTCAATACCATCAACATGATTTTCTGTCAGCATTTCGCCATCATTAGCAGAGTCTACTTCTGACTCCTCTCCGTCTAATTTGACCTTAACCAATTTTATCTCCTTGAGTTTGGAGTCAGTCGCCTCTAAACCGAAGCGAGTAGCAATCCTTTCCTTGAAGGAATCAGTAACTGGATAGTAGCCTATGAATTCTTGAGCAGGATCAAGTATTAGGTCTACGCCTCCTTCTGTTTCTACAAATCCCTCAAGTCTTAGGATATTAGAATAACTCTTCAATATTTTACCGATGTATCGCGGATTGGAACCTTTCAAAGATACCTTCAAATGCCTTTCTGTTATCCCAGTGTAGCTATCAGTAATTTCCAAGTTAGCAAAATACTTTGGATCATCCTCATTTGCAAGTTCGTCTTCTTCAAAGTTAGAGTCGAGTTTAGATAAAACAATCTGCAGATTTTTTGACCACTGCCCTGGATTATGGGCAACAAAGGGTGGGCCGTCTGTGCCATTTATCTTAATCCTCCCTCGACCGTCACTGATATTTAATTCTGGAGTTATCTGTTCTTCATGTAGTCTCTTTCCGGCGAATACTCTACAGATTATTGCCTCTGAACCTCCATTTAAAAAGTAATCGTAAACAGCATAACTCATCATACTGTCTTTCCAGAGTCCTCCAAATAGTCTGTCATACTCTGTTCGGCTAAAGATTTTCTTGGCGCCTATTGGACCCCTTAAAGCCCTACCCACAAATGCAGTTATAGAAGTGCTAACACCGGTTATTGTTCTTGGAACATCAGCTTCAAGTCTGGTATAAACACCGGGATATGTTGGATTATTAAATGACATGGCTCATAATCTCCGTTAGATTATTCATCTTCAGGCTCCCCTTCAGAAGAAACAACATCTGCGAACATCAAGAGCTCCAAAGATACATCTTTACCAAACTCATTCTTGAAAAACATCTTTTTGAGCTCACTATTGTCGTTCAGAGATTTGATCTTGTCTTCTCCTATCACACACAACGGGCCCTTTAACGGTACCCATGTCTCACCTCTGCCTCCCTTGAATCTATATCTAATATATTTAGGCTCAGGAGGCGGGTCACCTTCCTCTTGGACCTCATATTTATTATCTTTTGTTTTTACAAGAAGTAACTTGAGTACTGCATCTGTGTTAAACTTTACAGTCTTGATATTATCGGGATTACTTGTCATGTCTAGATGCACCGTGGTCACCCCACTTGCTTCCAAAGTATTCAAAATCGATATTGTTTCCTTTCCAGGGACAGATATCTGAGTGGCTACATTTGCCTTAATCATGCAGAGATTAATAGATAGATTTATTTAATTAAGGTTTTGGTAAACTCAATACATCGGTACTACCGATCACCCATAGATGAACAACTATGATAATACTTGCTCATGATTCACATAAGATAACATAACAATCTCCTTCATCCAAAATTTACTATATCGAAGGCGAATAGAGTGTATACTACTTTAACTGCGTTCAGATTGTATCTTTAACATAAATATTCTCAGGCTGGGACCAAATATAGCTTGCTTGATTATATTAGCCAGGTAAATGTTCTCTGCCTCCGCCGGCCACGATGCCTCCTCCTCCATTTCCACCTCCGCCGGCATTTTGGCCTCTCAGAATAAGTACCTTGTTGATTTCATCATCATCATTCTTGATATAGTTATAAAATCGGTACTTTATGACTATTTGCGATCCGTTCTTTAGAAAGTCCTGTAAGTCTAACTCTCCATTATGATCCATAAAGGTGCGGGCGATTTCATGTGAAATTTCAAAGCTTCCACTATATACGGTCTCTCCCTCTCTTTTTGTTAATTTTAGTCCTTCATCTTTGTAAAGTACTGAGTTATCTGGCATTATAAAATCTACCAGGATCCTAAGTTCTTCTTCCTCTATCCGAAGATTTAGCTTGCTGTACCTTAAGCTTACTTGTATATTTCCCTCAAGTGAGGATAGGTCGCTTCTCTCTATCGTCACTGATGTACGTTCAGCTATCACAGTAGTATTTGTATTATCAGCAGCAGCGAAACCTGCTTCTACTTCTGGCAGTTGCAGGTTTGTTTGGGTTTCCTGTTCCTGTCCGAAGATAGCCCAGAAACGTAATTTCATCAGGAAATTAGCGCCCTGTGGACGTGGACTGGCAACTTTTATCATAAAATGTTCATTGGTGATTCCGATCGCCTTAAAACGTAGCGGCGGATCCCTAACAGAACTTTCAACCAATGCATAATCCTCCATAGCATAAAGCTTATCGTACTCATCAAAATTTGATTCTTCCTTTAGCTCATTCATGGTAACACTACGGAGTGTTTCTTCGAGAGCCAGAACAATTGATGGAGGAGAACCATCCGGAGAGCTCTGCCCGTGTTTGAATGGGCCATATATCTCCCTCCTCCCCTCGACATAAAGAACTATTGTCCCCGTATTAATTCCTTGATTGGTTGCCCTGACATATTTCCTACGAAGGTCCTTTATCAAAGTAAATTTTTCAGATAGTCTTGAGTACGCCATCAATGCTAATGGGGCAAACTTGTGGATTATTCCGCTAGGAAAGAGCTCTAATTCTGAACTTGAGTCAGTGCCAGGAGAATCTTCAAAGTCAGCATTATCATATAACAGTTTTCCGTTTCTTGTTGCAAACTGCCAATATAGTCCCGTATCAAAGATAGCATTCTTGTCAAACCTAACAGAAAATCCTTCCTGAAAATCAAGCTCATACTGACCATCTACCTCACTAGGAGGATTGATGACATGCGAATCCCAAAACCTAATCCTAGGATTGAGCTTATGTGGATAGGTATCATCATTTACGGGATCTCCGTACACCTTGGAATTCTCAAACATAATTG
>Ga0299914_10001936_pt1 | contig 14019 bp, 12 predicted proteins | sample RVTome_10_FD_201361 | JGI IMG/M metagenome (GOLD analysis project Ga0299914, IMG submission 201361) | Soil microbial communities from uranium-contaminated site in the Upper Colorado River Basin, Wyoming, United States - RVT153D57 (version 2) ...
AGGTTCCGGCGATCGACGTCGATGCCGACGTCGTGCCGGTGGGGCTGCGCGACGACGGCGCGATGGAGGTGCCGCAGCAAGGCCTAGCGGGCTGGTACCGACCCGGGCCGCGACCCGGCGCTCCCGGACCGGCGGTCATCGTCGCCCACGTCGACTCCGGCAGCGGGCCCGACGTGTTCGTCCAGTTGCATCGGCTGCGCGCGGGCGACGGCATCGCGGTCACCGACGCGAGGGGCACCCCGCACCGCTTCGTGGTGACCGGCATCGAGCAGGTCTCCAAGGACGCGCTCCCGATCGAGCGGATCTGGAGCGACGACGCCGGCGCGACCCTCCGGCTGATCACCTGCGGCGGCCAGTTCGATCGCGACAGCGGTCACTACCGCGACAACATCATCGTCTACGCCGATGCGGTGGCGGAAGATCGTCTCCGATGACGGGCCGGCCGCCGGGCGATCGGTGGCCGCCCTTCACGGTGCATTCGCGCAGCCACGCGGTTTCCTGTATGAACTGATCATCGGGAATGCCGCATCGGCACCGCCCGCCGTGTGTCACGCGCTCCACCACCTCGCACCCGAGGTCATCCGCACGACACCGAGGTTGCACCCATGAGCGGGACGCTGGGAGACCGCCGATCCGACGCGACGCTGGTCGCGGCGGCGATCGCGGGTGACCGCCATGCCTTCGCGGGGATCTATGACCGCTACGCCGACCGCATGCACGACTTCTGCTGGTCGCTGCTGCGCAGCCCCGATGAGGCCGCCGACGCGATGCAGGACACGTTCGTCATCGCGGCGGGCCGCCTGCACCAGTTGCGCAACCCCGCGAAGCTGCGTCCGTGGCTGTACGCGGTCGCCAGGTCGGTCGCGATGGGCCAGCTGCGCAACCGCAAGCGGGAACGGGCCGAAGCCGACCTCGATGAGATGGTCGACGTGAGCGACGGCCCCTACGAGGCGGCACACCGCGGCGAGCTGCGGGATCTGGTGTGGGAGGCCGCGCGTGGCCTGTCCGACCGCGACCGCATGGTCATGGATCTGCACCTGCGACAGGGTCTCGAGGGCCGGGACCTCGCGGTGGCGATGGACGTCAGCGAGAACAACGCCAACGTCATGCTCAGCCGTGTCCGGGACCGCGTCGAGCGGTCGCTGGGCGCGTTCCTCGTCGCCCGCCTCGGCTCGGAGCACTGCGAGGAGCTCCAGGCGCTGCTGCGCAACTGGGACGGGCGGTTCACGCCTCTGGTGCGCAAGCGGGTGGCGCGCCACGTCGACGCGTGCGAGACCTGCGACGCCCGCCGCAAGTCGGTCGCCAGCCCGTGGGCGCTGCTGGGCACGGTCCCTCTGCTGCCGGCGCCCGCCGCGCTGCGGGACCAGGTGCTGGGCCGGATCGAGCTCACGTCGGCCGGCCGTGTCCGCACCCGCAGCCGCCGCCTGCCGGCGAAGGTGGCGGCGGTCGCCGTGGCGGCGCTCGTTGGCGCCGGCGGCATCGTGGCGGGCGCCGAGGCGCTGCGCGGCAGGGCGGCTGGCGACGGCGTGCCGGCCGTGGCCGCCGCGGCCGCGAGCTCGGAGGCCACCACGACGCTGCGCCTGGACAGCGCGACGGAAGCGGCCGGCGGCCTGCGACTGTCGCCCGACGTGCTGCTCCTGGCCGCCGGTGACGCCGGCGCACTGACCGTTCGCAACACCGGCACCGTCGCCTTCGCGTGGACCGCGACCGCGACCGGGTCGTGGCTGGCGCTCGACCGCAGCGAGGGCGTCGTCGCGGCGGGCGCGCTGACGCGGGTCGGGGTCTCGGCCGGCCCAGCAGCGCGGGCGGGCGCGACCGCGACCGTCACGATCGCCTACGAAGGCGGCACCGTCACGTCCGACGTCGAGGTCGGCGCCGCCGCTCCTGGCTCGACCGCCCCGGAGGTCACCGGCCCGGAACCGGGCGGCTCCGACAATGACACGGTCACGCCAGACGGCGCAACCAGCGCTCCTCCGCTACGTGACCCGGTGCCACCGAGCGAGCCTCCGGCCGGTGGGCCCGACGATGCCCCGACGCGCGATCCGCAACCACCCGCGGACGATCCGGTCGACGAGGACCCGCCAGACGACCAGGAGGGGCGGGATCCGCAGCCGGAGCCGGACCCGCAGCCGGACCGGGACCCACCACGAAGGGTCCCCGCTCCAGTGGACCGCGTGCCGGGCTCGGGGTGAACGCCGCTACCAGCGTGGCAAGTGGCCGTAGGACGGCGGACACCGGCCCATCGCATATCCGAGCAGCGTCGGTGTGAGGCGCCCGGCGTCGACGTCGGTGAAGCCCGTCGCCCGCAACAGCCGGCGGCAACCTTCGAGATCCATCTGATGGCGGTGCGGCGGCAGCAGCCACCGTGCGATGCGTGCCGGGACCAGTTCCACGATCATGGCGCACGCACCCGGCCGCAGCACACGCCGGGCCTCACTGAGCACGGCGCCGCGCTGGGAGGCCGGGATGTGGTGGAGCACCGATGCGAACGTGATCGCGTCGAACTCGTTGTCCGGGAAGGGCAGGTCCTGCGCCCATCCGTGGGAGAAGTGCACGACCACGCCCGATCGGACGCCCTTGGTCCGCGCGAGATCGAGCATCCGTTCGCTGGGGTCGATGCCGTGAACCTCGGCCGACGGTGCGTGCCGCTTGAGCGCGATCGCCATCGCACCGGTACCCGTTCCCACGTCCAGCACCCGCTGCGGCTGCTGTTGGGCGATGGTGACCGCGGCCCGGACGTACGAGCGCGGCAGCCCGCCGAGCGAGATCAACCAGTCGTAGATCTGTGCGCGGACGAACACATCGCCGCGCTTCGTCACCTCAAACACCGCCCGCTCCCTCCCTCACCGGGCGTGCGGCGGCCTATCATGAACCTTACGTAACGGACTAGCCAGTCCACACTCCTCCGCCCGTCCGCCTGCAGCAAGATCATGTCCCGAGGACGGGTCGGTTGTGCTGACTGTCGCGGCAATGTCACATCTGCGACGACCTCCTCGTCAGTACTCGAACGGGGCCAACCATCCCCGTGCACAATTGGAAGACACGTGCGGGGGCTGCCAGCGCACGTTCCGTACGGCCTGCCCCGCCCCCCGGAGGTGCACCACATGACCGCTGACGACGTGTTCATCGAGAACCGCAGACGGCTGTTCGGCATCGCGTACCGGATGCTGGGACAGGTCGGGGACGCTGAGGATGCGGTGCAGGAGACCTTCATCCGCTGGACGCAGGCCGACCAGTCCCAGATCGACAACCCAGTCGGCTGGTTGACGACCGTGCTGACCCGGATCTGCCTCGACCGGCTCAAGTCCGCTCAGCGGCAGCGCGAGACCTACGTCGGCCCGTGGCTGCCCGAGCCCCTGGTCACCGACGATCTCGATCCCGCCGACATCGCGGGCACCAGCGACAGCATCACGCTGGCGTTCCTGGTCGTGCTCGAACGCCTCTCACCGGCCGAGCGCGCGGTGTTCCTGCTCCACGACGTCTTCGGCTACACCCATGCCGAGATCGCGTCGATGCTGGAGCGCTCCCCCGCCGCGGTGCGCCAGCTCGCATCGCGTGCCCGGGCCCACCTCGACGATCACCAGCCCCGCTACGAGCCCGACGTCGCGCAGCGTCAGGCCGTCGCCGAAGAGTTCATGGCCGCCACCGTCGGCGGCGAGCTCGAGCGCCTGATGCAGGTCCTCGCGCCCGACGTGACGTTCACGTCCGACGGCGGCGGCGTCGTTCAGGCCATCCGCCACCCGCAGCAGGGCGCCGAACGGGTCGCAGGGCTCCTGCGGGCGTTCGCGAGCCTGCGCACGCCGGAGCACCGGGTGCGGCGGGTCGAGGCCAACGGCATGCCCGGGTTCCTGCTCGCCGAGCGCGGGGAGGTCCACAGCCTCTGGACCCTGCACGTGGTCGGCAACCACATCGCCGCCATCCACGTCGTACGCAACCCCGACAAGCTGCGCAGGTTGTCCGCGGCCGGCACGAGGCCCATCGAGCCGTGACGGCTGATCAGGCGCCGTCGCGGACCAGACGATCGGCGCTGATGTCGGCGATCGTCTGGCACCCCGACAGCGCCATGGTCAGCTCGAAGTCCGACAGCAGGTTCTCGATGACCTCACCGACGCCACGACGACCGGCGATGGCCAGACCGTAGGCGTAGGGCCGCCCGATGCAGACCGCGTCGGCGCCGAGCGCCAGTGCCTTGTACATGTCCGCTCCGGTGCGGATGCCACTGTCCATCAGCACGGTGATTTCGCCACCGACCGCGCCGGCGATGCCGGGCAGGGCGTCGAGCGCCGCGATGCCGCCGTCCACCTGACGGCCACCGTGGTTGGACACGATCACGCCGTCGACGCCGTGGTCGACCGCGCGGCGGGCGTCGTCGGGGTGGAGCACGCCTTTGAGCAGCAACGGCAGCGACGTGCGCTCCCGCAGGAACGCGACGTCGTCCCAGTTCAGCGACGGCTTGGAGTAGGTGCGGATGAACCGCTGCACCGCCGCGATGGGCACGTCCGACCGCAGGTTGTCGGCGAACCGGCCGGGGTGGGCACGCGCGAGCTGGATCAGCGTGCGCACGGCCGACGGCGTCACCCTCGTCGAGCGGCGCTCGAACGCCGCCATGTCGGCGGCGACCTCGCGCTGGAACACCGGGTCGCTGGTGTACTGCGCGATGCCCTTCCCGCGCAGGAACGGCAGGTACCCCAGATCGAGGTCACGCGGACGCCACCCGAGGATCGTCGTGTCGAGCGTGAGCACCAGCGCGTCACACCCGCTGCGCTCCGCGCGCTGGACGAAGCTGAGCGCGAGGTCGGTAGACCTGCTCCAGTAGAGCTGGAACCAGCGCGGACCATCGCCCATGGCGGCCGCGCACGTCTCCATCGACCTCGACGCCTGGTTCGAGAAGATCATCGGCACACCGGCGTCCGAGGCGGCACCGGCCACGGCGATGTCGGCGTCGGCATGGGCCATCTCGAGCACGCCGACCGGCGCGAGCAGCAGCGGCACCGGCAGCGTCCGGCCGAACAACGTGACGCTGGTGTCGCGTGCGGTGACGTCGGTGAGCACGCGCGGCACGATCCGCCAGCGGTCGAAGGCGGCACGGTTGGCCGCCATCGTCCGTTCGGCGCCGGCGCCTCCCGCGATGTAGGCGAACCCCGTCCGCGACATCTTCCTGCGCGCGACGCGTTCGAGCCGGTGTGGTGACACGGGTACCGCAGGTTTCGCGCCGCTGACGCCCGCGAGGTAGATGTCCTGCTGCCGCGCGCGGGCACCCATCAGTTCATCGCTCATGCGGCGAGCCTCCCAGGGGCGGGCTGGACCGTCAACGGGGCTCCAGCGCCCTGTCCCCCGTTCGGAGGACAGCGCTGTCGGCCGGGCGGAGCCGGGAGTCGAGCCGAGCGGGCGACGCGCCCGCCGCCGGCAACGAGCACGCTGACCTCATCACGCCACAGGAGGTCTTCCATGGAACCCGTCATCACCGCCGCGGGACTGACGAAGCGCTACGGCGACACCACCGTCGTCAACGGCATCTCACTCGAGGTCCGCCGAGGCGAGATCTTCGGCATCGTCGGTCCCAACGGCGCAGGCAAGACGACCACCGTCGAGATGATGCAGGGGCTGCGTCCATCTGACGGTGGCAGCGTCACGGTGCTCGGACTCGAACCGCGCCGCGACGCCGCCGAACTGCGCCAGCGGGTCGGCACCCAACTGCAGTCCGCAGTCCTGCCCGAGCGGATGAAGGTGTGGGAGGCGCTCGACCTCTACGCCACCTTCTACCGGAACCCTCAGGATCCGAAGGCGCTGCTGCGCGACTGGGACCTGACCGACAAGCGCAACGCCGCGTTCGAGACCCTTTCGGGTGGACAGCGACAGCGCCTGTTCATCGCCCTTGCGCTCATCGGCAGCCCCGAACTGGTCTTCCTCGACGAGTTGACCACCGGGCTGGACCCGCAGGCGCGCCGAGCGACCTGGGACCTGATCCGCGCCGTGCGGGCGACCGGAGTGACCGTGGTGCTGATCACCCACTTCATGGACGAGGCGGAGACCCTGTGCGACCGCGTCGCCGTGATCGACCGGGGCCGCGTGATCGCACTTGACACGCCGGCGGCGCTCGTCCACGACGGCGGCGAGCAGCAGCGGGTGCGGTTCACCGCTCCACCGGGCTTCCAAATGCACATGCTCGACGGCATCGACGGTGCGACCGGCAGCGACCGGACCGGCGACGTGGTCGTCGTGACCGGCACCGGTCCGCTGCTCGCGCGGGTCGCCACGGCACTGGCCACCCACCAGATCACCCCCGCCGACCTCACGGTCGAGCGCACCAACCTCGAAGACGCCTTCCTCGCCCTCACCGGGCGTACCGTCCGTTCATAGGAGCCATCGCCATGACGTCCATCACCGTGCGGACCCGATCCGCGCCGAACCTGGCCGCTGTGCTGAGCAAGACGACCTGGGTCGAGCTCAAGCTGTTCTTCCGCGACCCCGCCGCCGCGTTCTTCACCCTCGCGCTGCCGGTCCTGCTGCTGGTGCTCAACGGCGCCGGCGGCAACGATCCCGATCCCGCGTTCGGTGGCGCCGGAGCCATCGACGTGCTGGTCCCCGGCTACATCGCCCTCGTCATCGCCACGCTGGGACTGATGCAGTTGCCCGCGGTCCTGGCCGGCTACCGCGAGCGCGGTGTGCTGCGCCGCCTCGAGGCGACACCGATCCGGCCGGGCGTCATCCTCGTCGCGCAACTGCTGGTCCAGGGCCTGATCGCCACGGTGGGACTGATCGTGCTGGTCGTCCTGGGGATGAGCGTGTTCGAACTGCGCGCGCCCCAGGCGCCATGGACGGTGCTCGCCGCCTACCTCGTCGCGGTTCTGGGGTTCTCCGCGTTCGGGTTCGTGCTGGCCGCCGTGCTGCCGACCGCGCGCTCGACCGCCGCCATCGCGTCCGCCCTGTACTTCCCGATGATCTTCCTGTCGGGCGCGACGTGGCCGCGCGAGATGCTTCCGGGCTGGGCCGCGCGCATCGGCGACCTGCTCCCGCTGACTTACGTGGTCGAGGCCGTCAAGCAGCCATGGATCGCCGGTCAGGCCGACGTGTTCGCCATGGGCGTGCTGGCCGTCATGATCGTGGCCGGCACCGTTCTCGCCACGCGGCTGTTCCGCTGGGCGTAGCGACCACGTATCGTCCTCGAAGATGAGCGAGACCTCGCGCTGGAGCGACCCCGACTTCCGGTGGTTGCTCCTGCTGCATGTGCTGTTCGCGGTGACGCTGGTCGTGCCGACCGTGCTCGTGGTCCTCGACGACACGCCGCTGCCGTCGAGGCTGATCACGGTGGCGATCGCGCTGGCCTTCGCCGCCTGGTACGCCTGGTTCGCCGCCCACCCGGGGCTGGTCGAGCGGCCGGCGGTCGCGATCGTGCAGGCTGCCGGCGCGGTCGTGTTCTTCACGGTGCTGAGCACGCGTGGCAATACCTACTTCCTGTTGTTCTACAGCCTGCTGCCACTGTTCTTCTCGACGCTGCCGCGGGTACCGGCGGTCGTGGCGGCGGCCGGCCTCGTCGTCCTGCCCGTCGTCTTCGACGGCGGTCTCGGTGCGCTGCTGAACGACCGCGCCGCACTGTTCAACCTGCTGGCCACGGTGGGGCTGGGTCTGGTGATCACGGCGGTGATCCAGGCCATGGGCCGGACGACCGAGCGGCAGGAGCAGACCATCGGCGAACTCGAGGCGGCGCGCACCGAGGTCGCGCAACTGCTGGACAGGACGCGTGCGGACCTGCGCGCCCGTGACGCGCTCGCGCGCGCAGGTCATGCGCTGATCGCGGCGCAGACGCCGGCGGCGGTGACGACCGCACTGGCCACCGAACTGGCGGATCACGGCATGGGCGTGCGCGGCGTCGCGCTGTTGTCGACGCGTGCCGGTGATCCCGAACGGGCGCTGGTGCTCGAAGCCGTCGCGGGGACGGCGGGTCCGGCGGCGGGCACGACGGTCCGCCTGCCACACCTGACCGGCGACCGGAGCGTCACGCTGACGCCGGTCGAAGAGGTCGACGACGACCTCCCACCCGGTGTCGGTGCGGTCGCCCTGCTCTCGCTGCACACGACCGCGTCGGGCACCGCCCAGGACAACGGCGATGACGGCACCATGCACGAACGTGCGGACCTGTTGTGGCTGAGCCTCGCGACGTCCACGCACGAGGAGGCGACCGTGCGCGACCTGTCGACCATCGCCACCACGACCGCGCTCGCGTTGAGCAACCTGCGCCTGGCGGCACGCGCCGCCGAGCGCGGCCGTGTCACCGGCGTCCTCGCCGAACGCCAGCGCCTGGCGCACGAGATCCACGACACGCTGGCGCAGGGGTTCACCAGCATCGTGACCCAACTCGAAGCAGCGGACCAGGTGCTGACGACCGCGCCGGACGTGGCGCACGGGCACCTCGATCGCGCACGGCGCACCGCTCGCGAAAGCCTGAGCGAAGCGCGGCGCACCGTGGAGGCGCTGCGCCCCGCACAGCTCGAGCGGGCGGCACTGCCCGAGGCGCTGCGCGACGTCGTCGAGCGCTGGCGTGCCGGGCAGGACGACGAGATCGACGTCAACGTCGCGGTCGACGGACAACCGTCGGCCGGGGAACGCGACACCGACGCGGCCCTGCTGCGCGTGGCGCAGGAGGCGCTGACCAACGTCGCACGGCACGCCCGCGCCTCACGCGTCGACCTGACGCTGTCCTATCTGGACGATCTGGTGCTGCTCGACATCCAGGACGACGGGATCGGCTTTCCCGTCGACGCCCGATCGGGCGGCACCGTCGAGATGGGCGGCTACGGGCTCCTGGCGATGCGCGAGCGGATGCTCGGTGTCGGTGGCGAGCTGGTGGTCGAGAGCGCACCCGGTGACGGCACCACCGTCGCGGCGCGGGTCAAGCAGCCGGGCGGCAACGGGCCGTCACCCGGCACGCCCACCGCGACAGCGGAGTTCCCATGACCGGACAGCAGCGCATCCGCATCGTCGTGATCGACGACCACCCCGTGGTCCGCGACGGCCTGGCCGGCATGCTGGCGGCTCAGCCCGACATGGAGGTCGTCGGGCAGGCGTCCAACGGCAGTGAGGGACTGCTGCAGATCGAGCACCACGACCCCGACGTGGTGCTCATGGATCTGCGGATGCCGGTCATGGACGGCGTGGCCACGATCACCGAACTGCGCAACCGCGGGCACCGTGCGGGCGTCCTGGTGCTCACCACCTATGACCGCGATGAGGACATCGTCCCCGCGATCGAGGCCGGAGCGACCGGCTACCTGCTCAAGGACACGCCCCGCGAGGACCTGTTTCGCGCCGTCCGCGCAGCCAGCCGCGGGGAGCCGGCGTTGACGCCCTCGGTGGCCTCGCGGTTGATGGGCCGCATGCGTACGAAACCGCAGACGCTGAGCCCGCGCGAGATCGAGGTGCTCGAGCTGGCCGCCCGCGGACGGACCAACCGTGAGATCGGCAAGGTGCTCCACGTGAGCGAGGCGACCGTCAAGACGCACCTGCTGCGCGCGTACGACAAGCTGGGCGTGAGCGACCGGACCGCCGCGGTGGTCACCGCCCTCACACAGGGACTGTTGCAGCTTGACCGCTGAGCCGCGCGACCACCGTCGCGTTGCTCAGGGTCCCGCTTCCGGCGCCGGTAAGGTGACTGCGACAACGACGGAGAGATCGAGGGACACGTGGGCGTGATGTCCAACCTCAAGTGGGCGGTCCAGCGGGTCACGGGCAGATCGCCCGCGTGCGGGCACCTGTCCGCGGTACGCGACGTGCAGCCGACCTCCGAGGGCTGCGAGCAGTGCCTGGCCGCGGGCGACTCGTGGGTGCACCTGCGTTCCTGCATGACCTGCGGTCAGGTCGGATGCTGTGACTCGTCGAAGAACCGCCACGCACGCCGTCACGCGGACACCGTGGGGCATCCCATCGCACGATCCGCGGAGCCCGGTGAGGACTGGGCGTGGTGCTTCATCGACCAGACGCTGGTCGGCACCGGCGCGCAATGAACCCCGTTCTCCTGCTCGTCATCGATGATCCCGCCAGCCGCCACGAGATGACCGGCCGGCTCGAAGGCCGCTTCGGGACCGACTACACCATCGAGTCCAGCGCGTCGCCGGCCGCACTCGACCGCCTGGCCGCACTGCGCGACCAGGGCGTGCCCGTAGCGATGGTCCTGGCCGACGTGCGGATGGCCCCCACCGACGGCATCGAGCTCCTGTCGCAGGTGCGCCGCCTCGTTCCCACCGCGGCGCGGATCGCACTGCAGGAGCGCGGCGACCGCCGCGCTGCCCGAACGATCCTGCGCGCAGCGGCGCTCGGACGCATCGACAGCGGCCTGGCCAAACCCGTCGCACCGCGGGACGAGGACTTCTTCGTCGCCATCACCGAGTATCTGGCCGACTGGGCGTGGATCACGCGACCGGTCGTCGACGCGGTCAAGGTTGTGGGCGACCCGGGCTCGCGCAACGTCCGGAGCATGGTGGATCTGCTCCGGCGTCAGGGTGTGCCGTCCGGTGTTCACACACCTGATTCGGCCGAGGGTCGCGAGGTGCTGCGGAAGATGGCACGGGACGTTCCACTGCCCGTCGTGCAGGTGCTCAACGACCCGCCGCTCAGCGACCCGTCGCTGGAGGAGCTGGCCGACCAGTTCCAGGGTGCACCCGACGTTGGCACGACCCTCTACGACCTGGCCGTTGTCGGAGGAGGTCCCGCCGGGCTGGGCGCCGCCGTCTACGGCGCGTCGGAGGGCCTGTCGACCCTGGTCATCGAGCACGAGGCGATGGGCGGGCAGGCCGGGACGAGTTCGATGATCCGCAACTACCTCGGGTTCCCACGGGGGGTGTCGGGCCGTCGACTCGCCTCGCACGGCGCCGCACAGGCCATACGGTTCGGTGCGACGTTTCATCTGGCGCGCTCGGTGACCGGACTACGAGCCGACGACGACATCCTCCGGTTGTCGCTGTCGAACGACACCGAGATCTGCGCGCGCACCGTGCTGCTGGCATGCGGCGTGTCCTACCGACGGTTGAGCGTCGCGTCGGTCGAGGAACTCGTGGGCGCAGGGGTGTTCTACGGCGCGGCGACCGGTGAGGCACCGGCGCTCGAAGGACTCGACGCCTACGTCGTCGGCGCCGGCAACTCAGCGGGCCAGGCGGCGCTGCACCTCGCCCGATATGCGTCGAGCGTGACGTTGGTCGTCCGCGGATCAGACCTCGAGCGATCGATGTCGAACTACCTGGTCCGGGAGATCCACGCGCATGATCGGGTCACCGTATGCGCGCACACCGAGGTCGTTGACGGCGGCGGCGTCGGCCGCCTCGAGTGGCTGACGCTCAGGGACAACCGGACCGGCGACCGGAACGACGTCGCCGCAGCGGGCCTGTTTCTCCTCATCGGCGCCGAACCGCGCACCGACTGGCTGCCCGAGAGCATGGAGCGCGACGACCGCGGCTTCGTGCTCACCGGAGGCGCGATCGACCATGCCCGGTGGCCACTGGACCGCCCACCACACGCCTTCGAGACGAGCATGCCGGGGGTGTTCGCCGCGGGTGACGTCCGATCCGGTTCCGTGAACCGCGTCGCGGCGGCCGCCGGAGAGGGCGCGGTCACCGTGCCGATGATCCACAGCGTGCTGGCGACGACGGCCGCCGAACGACGCTGACAGGCAGCCTCTCCAGCGCGGCTGCGTGCATGTTGATCCACCGGTAGGCCGAACCGCTCCCGACCGCGGTCAAAGGGCCACCGCGTCTGACAGGGCCAGGGCCGCTTCATGAGAGGACTCTCATGAGGTTCTCATCGTGACGCCACCCCCCGCGGCAAGCGTGGCGGCATGAGACGACAGTTGCTTCGACCGTTGCTGATCGCCGCGCTGGTGCTCGCCGTCGCGGCCGGCATATGGGTGCTGCCACGCACGCTGAGCATCGGTGCGGCGACGCCGCCGCCCGCCATCGAGCTGCGGTCGGATCCGGCTCCGACCGCCGCGCCGCGCGCGACGACGCAGCCGCGGGGTGTGGACGGTGACGACGATGACGACGATGATGATGACCGCGACGACGCCCGGGAGCCGGATCGCGCCGAACCCCGCACCAACCGCGAGAGCGCACCGGACGCCGGCGGCACGGATGACGACGATGACGATGACGACGATGACGATGGGGACGACGACATAGACGATGACGACGACTGACGAGCGGCGCGGCGCCAACCCGTCGGAGCCCGCGCCGCCGAAGCCGTCGCGGTCGTCGCGGTCACCGGTGGCAGGAACCGTGCGCCGACGATGGACTGCGCGCCTGCTTGGTGACGCCCGCACCCGGATGCTCGCCTGGTTCGTCGCCGTCGTGGCCGTCGCGGTGGTGGGTTCGGTGTTCGTCGGCCGCCAGGTGCTGCTCGCCGACCTCGACGCCCGCATCGACAGCGAGCTCCGTCAGGAGGCCGAGGAGCTGCGCCGGCTGGCCACAGGTGATGACCCGGAGACCGGCCAGCCGTTCGGCAGCGACGTCGAACGCATCTTCGACCTGTACGTGATCCGCAACGTCGCCTACCCCAACGAGCGGGTCTTCTTCTACACCGACGGTGCAGCGTACCGGCCCGAGCAGCTCCCTTCGGGGTACGAACCGCCCGCCGATCTGGAGCGGCAGTGGGCGACACTCGATCGTCCGCAGCGCGGGAACTTCACCTCCGCCGCCGGTTCGGTCGACTACCTCGCGCTGCCCCTGGAGCAGGCCGGGCAGCGGGAGGGCGTGTTCGTCGTCGCGATCTACGGCGATGTTGATCGTGACGACATCACGCAGATCGTGGAGACCATGGGTGTGGTCGGCGTGATCGCCATCGTGGTTGCCGCCGGCATCGCGTGGTTCGGCGCGGGGCGCATCCTGGCACCGATCCGCCGCCTGACACAGACGGCCGAGACCATCAGCGAACGCGACTTCGACCAGCGCATCGAGGTCGAAGGCGACGACGACGTGGCGCGCCTGGGACGCACCTTCAACGCGATGCTCGACCGGCTCCAGCAGGCGTTCGCGAGCCGGCGGCAGTTCCTCAACGACGTCGGCCACGAGTTGCGCACGCCGATCACCATCGTGCGCGGGCACCTGGAGGTGCTTGGCGACGATCCCGATGAGCGCCGGGAGACGGTCGCCCTGGTGGTCGACGAACTGGAGCGCATGCGGCGCCTCGTCGACGACCTGGTGGTGCTGGCCAAGGCCGGGCAACCGGACTTTCTCAACCTGGCCCCGGTGGAGATCGGTGACCTTGTACACGAGATCATCCGCAAGGCAGAGGGCCTTGCGGACCGCGCGTGGCGGCTGGAGAGCGCGGACGATGGTGTCATCGTCGCGGACCGGCAACGGCTGACCCAGGCAGCGGTGCAGCTCGCGCAGAACGCGGTCCAGCACACATCGCACGGCGACACCATCGCGCTGGGTGCCAGCCTCGTCGACGACGAGGCGCACCTGTGGGTGCGCGACAACGGGCCGGGGTTCGGAGGGGCCGATCCGCGCCGCCTGTTCGAGCGTTTCGTCGGTGAGCGAACCGAGGGCACGGGCCTGGGTCTGTCCATCGTCAAGGCCATCGCGCAGGCGCACGGCGGTGATGTCACCGCGCGGGAGGCGTCCGGTGGTGGCGCGTTGTTCACCATCGTGATGCCCCGCCGGCCGAACCACGCGGACCCGGAGGAGCCCTGATGGCCAGGATCCTGGTCGTCGAGGACGAGCCGCGCATCGCGTCGTTCCTGGTCAAGGGCCTGCGTGCCCAGGGTCACGCCACCACCGTGGTGGACAGCGGAAGCAAGGCGCTCAGCCACGCCCGCGCCCACGGCACCGACCTCGTGCTCCTCGACCTGGGCCTGCCCGACATCGACGGCCTCGACGTGCTGGCCTCCCTGCGCCGCTTCGACACGCAGACGCCCGTGCTCGTGCTGACCGCCCGCGACGAGGTCGCCGACACCGTGGCCGCACTCGACGCCGGCGCCGACGACTACCTGTCCAAGCCGTTCGCGTTCGACGAGTTGCTGGCACGCATCCGGGT
>Ga0299914_10001937_pt1 | contig 14013 bp, 12 predicted proteins | sample RVTome_10_FD_201361 | JGI IMG/M metagenome (GOLD analysis project Ga0299914, IMG submission 201361) | Soil microbial communities from uranium-contaminated site in the Upper Colorado River Basin, Wyoming, United States - RVT153D57 (version 2) ...
AGTTTCGGCGGCCATAGCGCGAGGGAAACGCCCGGACACATTCCGAACCCGGAAGCTAAGACTCGCAGCGCCGATGGTACTGCAGGGGCGACCCTGTGGGAGAGTAGGACACCGCCGGACATTCATTGAGGAGTGGCCACCCGAAGACGGGTGGCCATTTCTCGTTAACGGGCCGTTGCAACGCGGCCGCAGTACGGTTGAGTCCGATGAGGACTCCACACTCGACGGGACAATCGTGAGCGACTCCAAGGACGAATCCGACAACCGGGAACGGCCGAAGCGGAACGATCGCTCGGGTGAGCGATCGCAGGGTGGCGGTCGCGGGACATCAGCCGGTCGATCCGCCGGAGATCGCTCTGCCAGACGACCCTCGGGTGATCGTGATGCGAAGCGTCCGTACTCGGGTGGTGGGGAGAAGCGTCCGTACTCGGGTGATCGTGATGCGAAGCGTCCGTACTCGGGTGGTGGGGAGAAGCGTCCGTACTCGGGTGATCGTGATGCGAAGCGTCCGTACTCGGGTGGTGGGGAGAAGCGTCCGTACTCGGGTGGTAGTGATGCCAAGCGTCCGTATTCGGGTGGCGGCCGCGGCGATGATCGCCGTGGAGGCGATCGAAGCGGACGCCCCGATGCGCGTTTCACCGAGCGCGACAAGCCGCGCGAAACCTACGGGGCCGCGAATCTCGCGGTGCGTCCTCGCCACGACGACCCCGAGATCCCGGAGGGCATCGAGCCGCGGGACCTCGACAAGGGCGCTCGCGCCGAGCTCAAGACGCTGAGCCGGGAGAACGCCGACATGGTCGCGATGCACCTCGTCGCGGCATCCCAGCTGCTCGATGACGATCCTGAGCTCGCCCACCGTCATGCGATGTCCGCTGCCCGCCGCGCCGGGCGCGTGGCAGTCGTGCGTGAGACCCTGGCGATCACCGCGTATGCCACGGGCGACTTCGCCCTCGCGCTGCGCGAGCTGCGCACGTTCCGGCGTATCTCGGGCAGCAACGATCAACTGCCGCTCATGGTCGACAGCGAGCGTGGTGTCGGTCGTCCTGACCGCGCTCTCGAGGTGGGTCGCGCCGTCGACCGTGCCGAGCTGCCCGCTGCGGTGCAGGTCGGACTCGCCATCGCGATGTCGGGCGCTCGGCTCGACCTCGGTCAACCAGAACTCGCGCTGGCGGAGCTCGAGATCCCGCAGCTCGACCCCGATCGGGCGTTCTCGTACAGTCCCGCGTTGTTCTCGGCGTACGCCGAGGTGCTCGACGAGCTCGGTCGCTCGGCGGAAGCCGCGGACTGGCGTGCTCGTGCCGATCGTGCCGACGAGGCGCTCGGCGGTCCGGCCGAGTCGGAGCTCGTCGAGATCTACGAGGTCGAGCTCGAACCGAGCGACGAGCCTGCCGAGGTGACCGTGTCTCTTCACTCATCCGAGCCAACGAATGAGCCGGCCGCCGCTGCGTCGGACGACGCCGGCCGCGACCTCGACCCGGCTGATGTACTCGAGGACGACGTCGCCGCGGTCCTCGCCGAGGGCGAGATCCGTGATGAGGATGAGACGGCTACTGCCGACGAGAACGACGAGGACACGCCCCATGGGCCTGTTCCGCACCAGGACTGAGGCGTCGACGCCGCTCGACGGGATCGACGCGGTGCTCGCCGATCTCGACGGCGTCGTCTACGCCGGAGCCGGCTCGATTCCGCACGCGGTCGACAGCCTGAACCGTACGAAGGCCGACCACGCGGTCGGCTACATCACGAACAATGCATCCCGGAGCGATGCATCCGTCGCCCGGCACCTCGCCGACCTCGGACTCGATGTCGTCCCCGCCGACGTCGTGACGTCGCCGCAGGCGGCGATGCGGCTCCTCGACGAGCGCGTCGAGCCGGGTGCGCTCGTCTTCGTGGTGGGCGGTGAAGGCATCGTGGCCGAACTGGAGAAGCGCGGATACCGGGTCACCCGTTCGGCCGATGACGGCCCGGCGGCGGTCGTACAGGGGTTCGCTCCCGAGGTGGGCTGGCGCGAGCTGGCCGAGGCATCGTTCGCCCTGAACGCGCACGGCGGTCCGGATGCCGCGGAGCCGGGCATCCCGTGGATCGCCACGAACATGGACTGGACCATCCCCGTAGCGCGGGGCGTCGCGCCCGGCAACGGCACGCTCGTCTCGGCGGTGCACACCGCCGTCGGACGGTTTCCGGTCGTCGCGGGCAAGCCGGAGACGCCGATCTTCGAGGAGGCGAAGCGTCGATTCGGCGCCGTGCGTCCCCTCGTCGTCGGCGACCGGCTCGACACCGATATCCTCGGCGCGAACCGTGCCGGTATGACGAGTGCCGTCGTGCTCACCGGGATCGACCGGGCGAAGCAGGTGCTGGCCGCGGACGCGGCGAGCCGACCCGACTTCATCCTCGGCGACCTTCGGGGCCTGCATGAGCCGTACCCGGTCGTCGAGTCGCTACGGGGTGGTGGAGTACGCGTCGGCGCCGCGCGGGTGCGTGTCGACGGCAACCGCGTCGACATCCTCTCGGATGGTGACGGCGGTCTCGACCTGCTCCGTGCCGCATGCGCGGCGATCTGGTCGTCGAGCATCGCGATCCATGCACTCGACGTGCCGGCTCGGCTCTACTCCTGACGCCCGTTCCCACCGCGGCGCCACCTGGTCGGCCGGCTCGGGGTAGCGTGGTCGGGTGAGCACTGACGAGGAGCCCCGCCCGGCCGAATCGATCGAGTCGACGGATGCCGCCGCCGCACCACGCTCGGGCGACGCGGCATCCGCTGACACACTCGCGGAACTTCGCGACATCGAATCGATGCCACTTGCCGAACGCGCCTCGCGCTACCAGGAACTTGCGGACCGACTGCGTGCGGAGCTCGAGCACTCCGACCCGTCGCGCGGTCCGAGTTGACGATGCCCGACCAACGACTCGATGCCGCCCTCGCGGCACGGGGTCTCGCGCGCTCGCGCACGCATGCCGCGACACTCATCTCCGCGGGCGTCGTCACGGTCGACGGGCGCCCGGCGGTGAAGCCGGCGCTCAAGGTCTCTGACGCCGCCGCGATCGAGGTCGCGGCATCCGATCACTATGTGAGCCGGGCGGCCCACAAGCTCATCGCTGCGCTCGACGGGTTCGCCGTCGACCCCGCCGGGCGGATCGTGCTCGATGCCGGCGCATCGACCGGTGGATTCAGCCAGGTGCTGCTCGAGCGCGGGGCGAGCACCGTACTCGCGCTCGACGTCGGGCATGGTCAGCTCGCACCCGAGCTCGTCGGTGCGAACGGGCTCGTGGTCATCGAGGGGTGCAACGTGCGCAACCTCGACCGCGACACGCTCGCCGCCCTCACGGGCATCACCGAGCCGCCGTCGCTGGTCACGGCCGACCTCTCCTTCATCTCGCTCACGACCGTCCTGCCCGCGCTCACCGCGACAGCGGCCGCCGGAGCCGACTTCGTGCTGCTCGTGAAGCCGCAGTTCGAGGTCGGTCGCGGCGGGGTGCGCGAAGGCGTCGTCCGCGATGCAGGACTCCGCTCCGAAGCGGTCGCGAATGTCCTGTGGGCGGCCTTCGATCTCGGTCTCGGCACGGCGGGCGTCTTGTCCTCCCCAATCGCAGGGAGTCATGGCAACCAGGAGTACCTCGTGCACCTCAGCGCCGCGCGGGGCACGAATCCGACAGAATGGATGCGTCGGGTGGAGCGATTGACGGGAGGCACTCACGCGTGAACGACGCACGGCACTTCCTCGTGGTCTCCCACACCGGCCGGCAGTCCGCTCTCGAAGCGACAGGCGAAGTCTGCTCGCAACTGCTGGCCGCCGGTGCAGTCCCGGTGATCGCGGCCGAGCATTGGGAGGACGTGCACGCGTTCGTGCCTGAGCTGAACGGCGAGGTGAAGCGATTCGAAGACGTCGATCCGCACCGCATAGAGCTCGTCATCGTGCTCGGCGGCGACGGAACGATCCTCCGCGCCGCCGAGCTCATGCGTGACTATCCCGCCGCCCTCCTCGGCGTGAACCTCGGACACGTGGGCTTCCTCGCCGAGAGCGAGCGCGACGACCTCGGGTACACCGTGGCCCGTGCCCTCGCCCGCGACTACACCGTCGAAGAACGCATGACGCTCTCGGTGCGTGCGAAGCTCGGCGAGGAGGTCGTCTACGAGAGCTGGGCGCTCAACGAGGCGACGGTCGAGAAGGCGGAGCGAGAGCGGATGCTCGAGGTCGTCGTCGAGGTCGATCGCCGCCCGCTCTCGTCGTTCGGCTGCGACGGCATCGTGATGTCGACGCCCACCGGGTCGACGGCCTATTCGTTCTCGGCGGGCGGTCCCGTCGTGTGGCCGAGCCTCGAGGCGCTGCTCCTCGTGCCGCTCAGCGCCCATGCGCTGTTCGCCCGGCCACTCGTCGTCGGCGCCGAGTCGTCGCTCGCGGTCGAGATCCTGCAACGCACCGAAGCCGCGGCGGTCATCTGGTGCGACGGCCGCCGCACATTCGACCTTCCGCCCGGCGCGCGCGTCATCGTGCGCAAGTCTCCGGTGCCCGTGCGACTTGCGCGCCTGCACGAAGCGCCATTCACCGACCGGCTCGTCAACAAGTTCCAGCTGCCCGTCACCGGATGGCGAGGGCCGGTGGGCCGTGATTGAAGAGCTCGGCATCCGTGACCTCGGCGTCATCGCTGAGGCGACCCTGCCCCTCGGCGCCGGCTTCACCGCCGTCACCGGCGAGACCGGAGCAGGAAAGACGATGGTCGTGACCGCGCTCGGCCTGTTGCTCGGCGCGCGCGCCGACGCGGGCGCGGTGCGTGCCGGCGCCAAGCAGGCCTGGGTCGAAGGCCGTTGGCTCGTGCCCGAAGACGGACCCATCGCCGAACGCGTCGCCGAGACCGGCGGCGACGTCGAGGCGGGGGAGTTGCTGCTCGGCCGTTCGGTGTCGGCCGAAGGGCGCAGCCGTGCCGTCGTCGGTGGCAGAAGCGCCCCGATCGGCGTGCTCGGCGAACTCGGCGACGAGCTCGTGGTCGTGCACGGCCAAGCCGACCAGCAACGTCTCCGATCCACCCTCGCGCAACGCGAGGCGCTCGACCGCTTCGCCGGTGCGCCGCTGCAGGCAGCGTTGGCCGAGTACCGCGATGCGTTCACCTCCTGGCGTGCGGATGCAGCAGAGCTCGAGCGACTTCGCGAGGCGCACGACAGCCGTGCTCGTGAAGCCCAGGAGCTGCGTGAGGCGCTCGACGAGGTCGAGGCCGCCGATCCGCAGCCCGGCGAAGACGTCGAACTCGCTGAGCGTGCCGATCGACTCTCGAACCTCGAGGAATTGCGCATGGCCGCGGCCCAGGCGCGCGCCCTCGTCTCATCGGAGGATCTCGGCGACGGCGCACCCGACGCGATCGCGCTCGTCGACAGTGCCCGTCGTCACCTCGAACGCGTCGTCGAGCACGATCAGATGCTCGCTCCCATGGCGGAAGCCCTCCAGAGTGCGGAGTTCCTGCTCGCCGACGCTGCGACCGAGCTCGCCGGCTATCTCGCCGGACTCGACGCCGACGGGGCGCGCGAGCTCGAGGTCGTGCAAGAGCGCCGGGCCGTGCTCACCGCGCTCGTGCGGCGGCACGGCGGGACCCTCGAGGAGGTGCTCGAGTTCCGCCGCACGGGCGGGCTCAGGCTCGTCGAGCTCGACGGTGACGACGAACGCATCGGTGTGCTCGAGGGATCCGTCGCCCGGCTGTCCGACGAGGTCGAACGCCTCGCCACCCGGCTCACCGAGCTGCGCAGCGACGCAGCGGCACGTCTCGCTGCGTCCGTCACCGATGAACTCGGTGCGCTCGCGATGCCTGATGCGCGCGTGAGCGTGAGCGTGGATGCCGAGCACGAGCCCGCTGCCCACGGGCGCGACCAGGTCGCGATCCTGCTCCAGCCGCACTCCGGCGCCGAGCCGCGACCCGTCTCGAGAGGGGCATCCGGTGGTGAGCTCTCGCGAGTGATGCTCGCCATCGAGGTCGTCATCGCCGGCAGCGACCCGGTGCCGACGTTCGTCTTCGACGAGGTCGACGCGGGGGTCGGCGGTGCCGCAGCCATCGAGATCGGCAGGCGGCTCGCGCGACTCGCCGAGCAGTCGCAGGTCATCGTCGTCACGCACCTCGCGCAGGTCGCGGCGTTCGCGTCGAACCACCTGAGCGTCGTGAAGGGAACCGATGGGCAGGTGACGTCGTCGAGCGTGCGGCAGCTGTCGGGCGCCGAACGGGAGGCTGAGATGGCGAGGCTGCTCTCGGGCCTCGCCGACTCGGAGAGCGGCCTCGCCCATGCGAGGGAACTGTTGGACATCGCGTCTGTTCGGGCCGCGTGAGGTCGGCGGCCCGCTGCAGCCAGAGGGCGACGTCGTCGTGACGTCGCAGGAGAAGGGGGAGCGTGTGGGGCATGTCGGCGTGGGAGACGGCGATCGTCGGTTAGGCTATAAGCCCGTGGTGGATGAACGCGGCAGAGCTCTTTCGAGCACAGACATTTCGAACGACACGACCAAGCACATCTTCGTGACCGGTGGTGTCGTTTCTTCGTTGGGCAAGGGACTCACGGCGGCGAGTCTCGGCAACCTCCTGACAGCCAGGGGCCTCAGGGTCGTCATGCAGAAGCTCGATCCGTATCTGAACGTGGATCCTGGCACGATGAACCCGTTCCAGCACGGCGAGGTCTTCGTGACCGACGACGGTGCCGAGACCGACCTCGACATCGGCCACTACGAACGATTCCTCGACATCAACCTGAGCCAGGCCGCGAATGTCACGACCGGCCAGATCTACTCGACGGTGATCGCGAAGGAACGTCGGGGCGAGTACCTCGGCGACACCGTGCAGGTCATCCCGCACATCACCGACGAGATCAAGCGGCGGATGCGCCTGCAGGCGACGGAGAGCCCGAAGCCCGACGTCATCATCACCGAGATCGGCGGCACCGTCGGCGACATCGAGTCGCAACCGTTCATCGAATCCGCCCGCCAGGTGCGCCACGAGCTCGGCCGCAAGAACGTGTTCTTCGTGCACGTCTCGCTCGTGCCGTTCATGGGTGCCTCGGGTGAGCAGAAGACGAAGCCGACCCAGCACTCCGTTGCCGCGCTCCGCTCGATCGGCATCCAGCCCGACGCGCTCGTGCTCCGCAGCGACCGCCCCGTCACCGACTCCAACAAGCGCAAGATCGCACTCATGTGCGACGTCGACGAGGCCGCGGTGGTGAACGCCGTCGACGTGCCGTCGATCTACGACATCCCGACGATGCTGCACGACCAGGGCCTCGACGCGTACATCATCGAGGCGCTCGGCCTCGACGAGAAGGCGGCAGACGTCGACTGGTCGGGCTGGAGCGAACTCCTCGACGTCGTGCACGAGCCGAAGCACGAGGTCACGATCGGTCTCGTCGGCAAGTACATCGACCTGCCCGACGCGTACCTTTCGGTCACGGAGGCCCTGCGAGCAGGCGGATTCGCGAACGACACGAAGGTCAACATCGAATGGATCCCGTCCGACGAGTGCCGCACGCCCGAGGGCGCGCAGAAGCACCTCGCCGGGCTCGACGGCATCTGCGTGCCCGGCGGGTTCGGCGTGCGCGGCATCGAGGGCAAGCTCGGAGCGCTCCGGTTCGCGCGCGAGAACGGGCTTCCCGCGCTCGGACTCTGCCTCGGCCTGCAATGCATGGTCATCGAGTACTCGCGCAACGTCGTGGGCCTCGAGGGCGCGTCGTCGAGCGAGTTCGACCCTGACACGGAATTCCCCGTCATCGCCACCATGGAGGAACAGGTCGAGATCATCGCGGGGGGCGACCTCGGTGGCACGATGCGCCTCGGCCTGTACCCGGCGAAGCTCGACGAGGGGTCGATCGCGGCCGAGCTCTACGGCTCGACGCAGGTCTCCGAGCGGCACCGTCACCGGTACGAGGTCAACAACAGCTTCCGCGACCGCATCGCCGCGGCCGGCATGGTCTTCTCCGGCATGTCGCCCGATCGCCACCTCGTCGAGTTCGTCGAGCTCCCGCGTGACGTGCACCCGTTCTACGTCGGCACGCAGGCGCACCCCGAGCTGCGCAGCCGCCCGAACGACCCACACCCCCTGTTCCGCGGGCTCGTCGGTGCGGCGCTCGAGCGCCAGCAGGCCAGCCTGCTGTTCGACGTCGCCAATGGCTGAGCCCCTCGTCGACGAGCCCGTCGATCTCCCGCTGCGCGCCAGCGAGCAGGTGTTCAGCGGGCGCGTCTGGGACATCCGCCGCGAGACCTTCGAGCTCGGCGGGCGACCCATCGTTCGCGAGTATGTCGACCACCCCGGTGCGATCGCGGTGCTCGCCCTCGACGACGACGAGCGGGTGTTCCTCATCCGCCAGTACCGGCATCCCGTGCGCACGCGCGACTGGGAGATCCCGGCCGGCCTCCTCGACGTCGACGGGGAGGATCCACTGGCGACCGCGCATCGCGAGCTCGCCGAGGAGGGCGACCTCGAGGCATCCGATTGGGCTGTGCTCGTCGACGTCTTCACCTCACCGGGCGGGAGCGACGAGGCGATTCGCATCTACCTCGCCCGCGGGCTCTCGGCGACGACCACGGCATTCGACCGGGAAGACGAGGAGGCGCACATGGACACCCGATGGGTCGACCTCGACGAGTGCGTCGATGCGGTGCTCGCGCGCCGCGTGCAGAACGCGGTACTCGCCGTCGGGGTGCTCGCGGCCCACGCGGCACGCGCGCGCGGCTGGAAGGGCCTCGGGGCCGCGGATGCCGCGTGGCCGGGCCGGTCCACCCCGCGCGGGGAGCCCGCGCAGCGATGAACGGCGCCGCGTCCGTCGAGGGGTACCTGCGGCACCTCACGGTCGAACGCGGCCTCGCACGCAACACCGTCACCTCGTACCGGCGCGACCTCGGCATCTACGCCGACTGGCTCGCCGCGCGGGGCTTCGAGGGCCCCGCAGCCGTCAGGGAGCAGGACCTCGCGGACTTCGTGCGCTTCCTCGGCGGCGAACGAGAACCGCCGCTCGCCACGTCATCGACCGCGCGCGTGCTCTCGGCAGTGCGGGGCCTGCACCGCTTCCTCGCCGAGGAGGGCGTCATCGAAGCGGATGTCTCGCGCGAGCTGCGCCCGCCGAAGCTCGCGATGCGGCTGCCGAAGGCGATCCCCGTCGAGGACGTGGAGGCGCTGCTCGCAGCCGTCGCCGGCGAGGAATTGCACGAGCTTCGCGACACGGCGCTCCTCGAGCTGCTCTACGCGACGGGCGCCCGCGTCTCCGAGGCGGTGTCGCTGAATGTCGACGACCTCGTCGACGAAGAGGTCGTACGGCTGTTCGGCAAGGGCGGCAAGCAGCGCATCGTGCCACTCGGCTCGTACGCGCGGCGCGCGGTCGACGCGTACCTCGTGCGCGCGCGGCCGGCGCTCTCGGCGCGCGGTGCCGCGACGCCCGCCCTGTTCCTCGGTCTCCGCGGACGACGGATGTCACGGCAGGCGGCGTGGGACGTCATCCACCGCGCGGCCGAGCGGGCCGGGCTCGCGGCATCCGTCTCACCGCACACCCTCCGCCACTCGTTCGCGACCCACCTGCTCGAAGGCGGGGCCGACGTGCGTGTCGTGCAGGAGCTCCTCGGTCATTCGTCGGTCGCGACGACGCAGATCTACACGCTCGTCACAGCCGATACACTCCGGGAGATGTACACGGCAGCCCACCCCCGTGCTCGCTAGAATCGACCAAGCGCGCGCACGGATGCAGGCCCGCAGGATGCAGGAGAGAGACCACACGTGACCCACCAGACGCACGACCCGGCGGACGGAATCGCTTCGCTGGAGCCGGAGGTCGGTCCGACCGGGCGTCCCGCTCGCGAGTTCCCCGAGCCGAAGCGCCTGCGCTCGCACGGTCCTGCTCGAATCATCGCGCTCTGCAACCAGAAGGGCGGCGTCGGCAAGACGACCACCACGATCAACCTCGGCGCGACGCTCGCCGAGTACGGGCGCCGAGTGCTGGCCGTCGATTTCGATCCGCAGGGTGCGCTCTCAGCGGGCCTCGGCGTGCCCACCCATGATGTGCCGACGATCTACGACCTGCTGCTCTCGCGCCAGCTCGACCCTGCCACGGTGATCCAGAAGACGGGAGTCGAGAACCTCGACGTGATCCCGGCGAACATCGACCTCTCGGCGGCCGAGGTGCACCTCGTCACCGAGGTCGCGCGCGAGCAGATCCTCGCGGGTGTGCTTCGCCGTGTCGCCGCCGACTACGACGTCATCCTCATCGACTGCCAGCCCTCGCTCGGCCTGCTCACGGTCAACGCGCTCACGGCGAGCCACGGCGTCGTCATCCCGCTCGAGTGCGAATACTTCGCGCTCCGCGGCGTGGCCCTGCTGATCGAGACGATCGACAAGGTGCGCGACCGCCTGAACCCCGCGATCGAGCTCGACGGCATCCTCGCGACGATGTACGACGCACGCACGCTGCACTCGCGCGAAGTACTCGAGCGGGTTGTCGACGCGTTCGGCGAGAAGGTGCTCGAGACGGTCATCACTCGCACGGTGAAGTTCCCCGACGCGACGGTCGCGGCGACCCCGATCACCGAGTTCGCCCCCGACCACCAGGCCTCGAGGGCGTACCGGCAGCTCGCGAGGGAGCTGGTCTTCCGTGGCGCGGTCGCCTGAGGCGGTTCCGGTCCCGGGGGAGCACGCATCCGAGTCGGATGGCGCAGCAGAGGCATCCACCGGGTTCCGTGTCGCGCTCTCGAACTTCGAGGGCCCCTTCGACCTGCTGCTCTCGCTCATCGCCAAGCACGAGCTCGACATCACCGAGGTATCGCTCTCGGCGGTGACCGACGAGTTCATCTCGTACCTGCGCGGGCTCGACTCGGCCGAGGAACTCGACCGGGCGTCGGAGTTCCTCGTCGTGGCAGCGACCCTGCTCGATCTCAAGGTCGCGGGGCTCCTGCCGCAGGGCGAGCTCGTCGACGCCGAGGACGTCGCGCTCCTCGAGGCGCGTGACCTGCTCTTCGCGCGCCTGCTGCAGTATCGAGCGTTCAAGGAGGCCTCGCGGTGGATCGCGTCCCACCTCGAGGCGGAGTCGAGCCGCCATGCGCGCACCGTGCGGCTCGAGGAGAAGTTCCGACAGCGCGAGCCCGAGCTGCGGTGGACGCTCAGCGCCGACGACTTCGCCGCGATCGCGACGCTCGCGCTCACGCCGCGGCTGATCCCCGTGGTGGGACTCGACCACCTGCATGCTCCGCTCGTGTCGATTCGCGAGCAGGCCGCGCACGTCGTGGCGGTGCTGCGGCGTGGCGAGCCGGTGTCGTTCCGCGAACTCATCGCCGGCATCGGTCAACCGGGCATCATCGTCGCCCGGTTCCTCGCGGTGCTCGAGCTCTACCGACATGCAGCGATCGGCTTCGAACAGCTCGAGCCGCTCGGCGAACTGACGCTGCGGTGGTCCGCCGAGTCCTGGTCCGATGACAATCTCGAAAGCCTGGGGGCCGACTATGACGAATGAGACCTCGAGTACAGCGCAGTCCGACGCCGGTGATGGTCCCGAGCTGTCGATCGTCACGCCGCTCGACGTGCCCGGCCAGCCCCGACTCGACCTCGATCGCGCGCTCGAGGCGATCCTCTTCATCGCCGACGAGCCGCAGAGCGTCGTGCATCTCGCCGCGGCCGTAGCGCGTCCGATTGCGGAGGTGCGCGCCGCGATCGCCCGCCTCCGTGCCGACTACGACGGCACGGGCACGTCCGGGGAGCCGCGCACGGATGTCGCCGACGAGGCACCCGCGGCACGGAGCATCCGTCGTGGGTTCGAACTCCGCGAGGTCGGTGGTGGCTGGCGGTTCTACGTGCGCGGTGAGTACGACACGCTCGTGGCCGATTTCGTGCTCATCCAGTCGTCGACCCGGTTGTCGCAGGCGGCGTTGGAGACGCTCTCGGTGATCGCCTACAAGCAGCCGATCTCGCGTTCGGCGATCGCGTCGATCCGAGCGGTGAACGTCGACTCGGTCGTGCGCACGCTGCTCGGCCGTGGACTGATCACCGAGGTCGACACCGACTCCGAGACCGGCGCGATCCTCTACGGCACGACCGAGCTGCTGCTCACGAACCTCGGCATCAACTCGCTCGACGAGCTGCCGCACATCTCGCCGTTGCTCGACGACGGCCAGGAAGGATTCGACCGTGACTGACCCGACCGATCGGGGCACCGACTCCACCGAGGGCGTGCGCCTGCAGAAGGTGCTCGCAGCGGCCGGCGTGGCGAGTCGCCGTGTCTCCGAGCAGCTCATCGTCGAAGGGCGCGTCGAGGTGAACGGCCGGATCGTCACTGAGCTCGGCAGCAGGATCGACCCGGCAACCGACCTCGTCGCCGTCGACGGTGTCGCCGTGCAGCTCGACCCGGCGAAGCGCTACTACATGCTCAACAAGCCGCGCGGCGTCGTCTCGACGATGCGCGACGAACAGGGTCGACCCGACCTGACCGGATTCACCGACGGGCTCGAGGAACGCGTCTTCAACGTCGGCCGGCTCGATGCGGAGACGAGCGGGCTCCTCATCCTCACCAACGACGGCGACCTCGCGCACGTGCTCGCGCACCCGTCATTCGGCGTGGAGAAGACCTACATCGCCAAGGTGAAGGGCCGGGTCACGCCGCAGACGCTGCAGAAGCTCAAGCACGGCGTCGAACTCGAGGACGGAATGATCCGCGCCGACCGGGCGAAGATCCTGCAGCAGCAGGGCGACGACCGGCACTCGATCATTGAACTGACCCTCCACTCAGGGCGCAATCGCATCGTGCGCCGCATGCTCGACGCCGTGGGGCATCCGGTCGTCGACCTCGTGCGCCGCAGCTTCGGCCCGCTCAACCTCGGCACCCTCAGATCGGGCGCGATGCGGGAGTTGACTAAGGTGGAACTCGGCCAATTGCTCACGATCTCCCGCGCCGCCGACGCTGCACGCACTGGCGGCGCCGGATCGAACGAAGGGGACTCGTGACCGAATCACGCCTCATCGGGCCGGTGCGCGTCGTCGGCGTCGGCCTGCTCGGCGCGAGTATCGGACTCGGGCTTCGGGCGAAAGGCATCGACGTGATCCTCGCCGACGCGTCGCCGACGCACCTCGCGATCGCCGTGGACTACGGCGCAGGTCGCCCGGCCGAACCCGGCGACCGACCGCAGCTCATCGTCGTCTCCGTGCCGCCCGACGTGACCGCCGACGTGGTCGCTGCCGAGCTCGAGGCGTTCCCCGACGCGATCGTCACCGACGTCGCGAGCGTCAAGCTCGCCGTCTACGACGACCTGAAGGCGCGCGGCGCCGACCTCTCACGCTACCTCGGCACCCACCCGATGGCGGGCCGCGAGCGGGGTGGGCCGATGTCGGGCCGAGCCGACCTCTTCGTCGGCCGCCCGTGGGTCGTCGCCGCGCACGGCGGCATGTCCTACCAGGACGGCTCGGCGATCGACGACCTCATCCTCGACCTCGGCGCGACCCACGTCGAGCTCACCCCCGAGCAGCACGACCGGGCCGTCGCGCTCGTCTCGCATGTGCCGCAGGTCGTCTCGAGCCTCCTCGCGCGTCGCCTCATCGACGCGCCGCACGCCTCGGTGAACCTCGCCGGCCAGGGCCTGCGCGACATGACCCGGATCGCGGCGAGCGATCCCGAGCTGTGGGTGCAGATCCTCGGGCAGAACGCCGCGCCCGTCGCCGAGATCCTGCGCGCATACCGCGACGACCTCGATCGGTTCATCGACGCGCTCGACGATCTCGATGCGCCGGGCGCCCGCCGCCGCATCGCCGAGGAGCTCTTCGGCGGCCACACGGGCGTCGAGCGGCTTCCCGGCAAGCACGGCGTCGACCGTCGCTACGCGAGCCTCATCGTGATGGTCGACGACCGTCCCGGCCAGCTCGCCCGTCTCTTCAACGACGTCGGCGACGCCGGTGTCAACCTCGAGGACCTCCGCCTCGAGCACTCGCCGGGAGCCCAGGTTGGCCTCGCCGAGATCTTCGTGCTCCCCGAGGTGCAGGAGCGCCTCACCGACGAGCTGGTCGCCCGCGGCTGGCGGATTGCAGGCTGAA
>Ga0299914_10001938_pt1 | contig 14012 bp, 13 predicted proteins | sample RVTome_10_FD_201361 | JGI IMG/M metagenome (GOLD analysis project Ga0299914, IMG submission 201361) | Soil microbial communities from uranium-contaminated site in the Upper Colorado River Basin, Wyoming, United States - RVT153D57 (version 2) ...
ATCCACCTGCCGCCGCTGTCGGTCGTGTGGGTCACCGACGGCTGACGCGATCGACGTTCTAAGCTGGAGCAGCCACACGAGGGGGCGTAGCTCAGCGGAAGAGCGCTCGCCTTACAAGCGAGAGGTCGCAGGTTCGACACCTGCCGCCCCCACAAACACCCTCTGACCTGCAGGTTTCCACAACGCCCCTTTGACGTGCCGCCGTACAGCGCTTAGACAGGCGATAACGATGCGGATTCGAGGGGGCACGAATGGCCGGACGACGACTCGCCGTGGACGCGCTCGTGCGGTCCTGGGTGCGGTCGATGCGGGCGCGCAACCTGACCGAGACGACGATCACGCACTACACGAGCAGCGTCGATCAACTGCTCGACCACGCGCGCTCGCGAGGCCACGATCCGCTGACCCGCGTCGCCATCGAGGAGTACCTGGGCACGTTGGCCCGCGAGCGCAAGCCCGCCACGGTGTCGTTCCGGTACCGGGCCCTGCAGCAGTTCACCAATTGGCTGGCCGAGGAAGAGGAACTTCCCGCTGATCCCATGGCCCGGATGCGCCCGCCGCAGGTGCCCGAGCAGCCCGTCCCGGTGCTGACCGACGACCAGATGCGCGCGTTGCTGGGCACCTGCGCCAAGGGCAAGGACTTCGTCGACCGCCGTGACCACGCCATCATGCGGCTGTTCATGGACACCGGGATGCGCCTCGCGGAGATGGCAGGGCTGCACGTCGAAGATGTCGACCTCGACGTCCACCAGGTGGCGCACGTCACGGGCAAGGGGCGCCGCGATCGCGCGTGCCCATTCGGCGCGAAGACCGCCCAGGCACTCGATCGGTACCTGCGCGTCCGATCCCGACACAAGCTCGTCGACGCGCCGCACCTGTGGCTCGGGGAGAAGAACCGTCCTGGCATGACGCCGTCGGGCATCCGGCAGATGATCGGTCGGCGCGGGCTCCAGGCCGGCGTCGACGGCGTGCACCCGCACCAGTTCCGCCACACGTTCGCCAACGAGTGGCTGTCCGAGGGAGGCACCGAGGGCGACCTCATGCGGCTCGCCGGCTGGCGCTCCCGTCAGATGCTGCAGCGCTACGGCGCGAGCGCCGCCGACCAGCGAGCACGCGAGGCGCACAAGCGGCTCTCCCCCGGCGACCGGATCTAGGTTCTCCAAGCTGCCGCGAGCCTCAACGGACGCGGTTTGCCACTCTCGTCTGCGCGTTTCCGCATCGCCGTTCGCCGCGCCATTGGCGCCGCTCGCGAAGTCGTCTGTCACGTTTCGGCGCCGCGAAGACCCTTAGTAGGGGCGACAGGGCTTCTGTCGCCGGGGGCGCGGGAGCCAGGGTCCGAGCGATCGGAGTCCTGCAATGGCGACCGACCACAGCGACGAGCGCCGACCACGGCGAAGGATGTCAGCCGAGGAACGCAGGCGTCATGCCCGGCTGGCGGCGCATGCGATGCACGCGCGCAACGACAGCCGCGCGGTCACCGCGAACGCGCGCCGGATGTTCCTGGAGCGCTTCGAGCACGAGGTCGATCCAGACGGTGTGCTGCCGGTCGCCGAACGGCGCCGGAGGGCTGAGCACGCCAAGCGCGAGCACATGCTCCGGCTGGCGTTGCGGTCCGCGCAGGTCCGCCGTCAGCGCGCGGCGAGGCGTGCGCAGTGAGCGGCGGGCGTCACGTCCCACGATCGCTCGTGGACGCTGTGACCAACGCAGCCATCGCGGACCTCCTGCCCGCGGATCGGCGGCTGTCGATGACGGTCGCGGCGCACCGCGACCGCGCCCACGTTGCGGCGGCGGTCGATCGGCTGCTTCCTCGATCGGCGGCGTCGGAGGTTGACCGCGCGCAGGTGCGACGCGCCGCACTGGACCGTCTCGCGGTGTCGCGGGCGCGGCGGGTCGCCGCGGCTCGGCAGCGTGGCCTCGACGCCCGCAGGACGCGGGGCCGGTGGTGTCGGTGACCGCCGCGCCCAGCAAACGGCGAGGGAGCACATCGGTGGACGCAGCGACCTTGCAGCCGACCTTGCGCGCCACTGGCTGCGCACGTTCCGGAGGGTTCGCATCACACGGAGTGGATGCAAGGGTGTGCTCGGTTCTTCCGCTCGTCGCATTGTGGTGGTCCTGGTCCTCGTCAGGCTCGGTGCGATCTCGGGTTGCGGGTGGCTGCTGATGGTCGCCTCGGTGGCTGCGATCCGTGTCGGTGGTGCTGGTGCGAGCGTGACGTACTACGTCGAGCAGGTCGCGGCGGATCGGCACGACTACTACGCGGGCCACGGCGAAGCGCCCGGGGTCTGGCGGGGTGTGTTTGCCGGTCAGCTCGGGTTGTCCGGCGACGTCACGGCCGAGACGTTCCGCGCCGTCCTCGACGGCGCCGATCCAGCGACCGGTGAGGCGCTCAAGCCGCAGCCGAACCGTCGGGTTGCGGCGTGGGATGTCACGTTCTCGCCGCCGAAGTCGATCTCGACGCTGTGGGCGATCGCTCCGGACGGCGCGCGCCGTGAGGTGCGAGAGGCGCAGGCGGCGGCGGTGGATGCCGCGGTCGGTTACCTCACGGTCCACGCGTGCGTCGCCCGACTGGGCCGCGACGGTATCGACCGGCAGGACGGATCACAGCTCGGGTTCCTGCGCGCCGAGTTCGCCCACCGGTGCTCCCGTGAGGGTGACCCGCAGCTGCACACCCACACCATCCTCGCCAACCTCCTGCAGGCACCCGATGGGCGTCGTGCCGCCCTGGACGGCGGGCTGATCTTCCAGCACGCCAAGGCCGCCGACGGCATCTACCAAGCCGCCCTGCGCGCCGAACTCGCCCGTCGGCTCGGTGTCACCTGGGAACGCCGCGAGGAGCAGTGGGAGATCCGAGGTATCCCACCAGGGCTGTGTCGTCGATGGTCGACACGGCGCAGTCAGATCACTGCCGCACTCGCCGCTCGCGGCCTTGACCCCGAGACCGCTTCGGGACGTGCCGCACAGGCGGCTGCGCTGGATACGCGCCAGGCGAAGGTGCAGGTCGGCGACGGCTGGTCGCTGCACGACCGGTTCGCCCGCGAAGCCATCGCCGCCGGCCACGACCCACGATCGATCCTCGAGGCCGCGATACCAACGCGGCTCCAAGCGCGTCGCCAACGCCTCACGCAACCCATCGAATCCGGCCCTCGACTGATCGACGCGGTCACCGGGCCCGAGGGCGTCACGCAGCGGGCGTCGAGCTTCTCCCGCCGCGACGCCGTCATCGACCTCACCGCCCGCTCGGCGGTCCTAGCCACCGACGCTACGGACACCGCCCTCCGCGTCGAAGCGCTCCTCCGGCACCTGCTCCGCGATCAACGGGTCGTGCCCGTGCTCGCGCCCGGCCCACGTACCAGCAGCGAGGTCCTGCGTGTGCGCGACGCCACCGGCCGGATCGTGCGGACGGTCGATCAGTCCGAGCGTCGCTACACGACCGTCGACCTGCTCGCAGCCGAGACCGAGTTGCTCGACCGCGCCACGAGCCGCCGCGACGCTGGCGTCGCAGTCGTCCCACGCCGCATCGTCGACCAGGTCCTCGCTGCCAACCCGACACTCGACGGCGACCAGGTGGCGATGGTCCGCACGCTGACGTCGTCGGGCGCCGGCGTGGACGTCATGGTCGGCAAGGCTGGCACAGGCAAGTCCACCGCCCTTGGCGCCTACCGCCAAGTCCTCGACGCCGCCGGCATCTCCGTTGTCGGCGTCGCGCCGTCCGCGGCCGCCGCGCACCAACTCGCAATGTCCGCCGGCATCACCGACACCGCGACGGTCGACCGGCTCCTAGTCGAGCTCGACCACCGCCGCCGCACACTCCCGCGAGGCGTCGTCGTGGTCTTGGATGAGGCCGCTATGTGCTCCACTCGCAACCGGCTGGCGCTCCAACGCGCGGTCGATGCGGTCGACGGCAAGATCGTCGACGTCGGCGATCACCGCCAGATCCCCTCGGTCGATGTCGGCGGCGGCCACTACGCCCTCGCCCAGCGGCTCGGCGCCAGCATCCTCGGCCAGAACCACCGGTTCCGCGAACCCATCTACCGCGACGCCGCCGAACTCCTCCGCGACCGACAGGCCGCCGCCGCGGTCGAAGTGCTCCGCGTACAAGGCGCGGTGTCCGACCATCACGCGACGCCGGTACAGGCGTGGACCGAGATGGTCGACCACTGGCTCAGTTTGCGCGACAGCGGCGACCAGGTGCTCATGCTTGCGACCGAACGCACCGCCGTTGCCGAGATCAACAAGCTCGCCCGCGCCCACCTCGTCGCCCGCGGCGACCTCCCCAGACGCTCACGCACCTACCGGGCGCCCGACGACCGTCGGGCGATCCCGCTCACGATCGGCGACGAGGTAATCCTGCGCCGCAACCACCGCATCACCCAACCCGACGGCACCACTATCGCCGTGCGCAACGGCATGACCGGCCGCGTCACCGCCACCCGCCGCCGCAGCCTCACGGTCGAACTCCATACTGCCCACCGCACGCCGGGCGCACCTACGACGGTCGCGCTGCCCGCCACCTACGTCGGCGAACACGTCAACTACGGCTACGCCCGCACCGTCGACACCGCCCAAGGCGCGACCGTCGACCACAGCCTGTTCGCACCCTCGACCGGCGCCTCGGCCGAACGCGCCTACGTCGCCCTGTCCCGCGGACGCCTGACCAACCGCATCTACGCCACCCACGACCGCGCCTGGATCGGCGCCATCGGCCGCGGTCGCAGCCACGCCCTCGCCGTCGACCAGGAACCTGACCGAACCCAGCATCGCAGTACCCACCGCCGAGGCGTGACACGCGACCGCGAGCAACATGTGCCTGTAGAACTCGACCTGTAGACGCCCCGCGTGAGCGAGACCGGGTCAGGCACGGGCGACCGCTGCCGGCCGCCTAGCGCCTCGACATACCGCACGATCGCCTCCAGCGGTCGACACCTCGCCACGTTCAAATCTGTAACACCCGAGCCCGAGACACCTTCATGACCTCGGCGAGCTGTGTCTGCGTCAGCCCACTACGCTTGCGCTCCTCAGCCAGCCGCTAGCTAGGCCGGGACCGAGGGCCTTGTGTCCGCACGGGCGGTGAGGTGTCTGACCACGTGCCTGGCGTCCCGGCCGACGCCGATGAAGAGCATCGACGAGAAGGACGACTGGAACGTCAGGCCCATGAAGTACAGCCCGGGCACCGATTCCACGACCCCACGGAACTCCTCCGCCGGGTAGCCGTTCTCGTCGGCAAGGTCGAGGTCGAGCCACGAGTAGTCGTGGTGGAAGCCGGTGCACCACACGACGTTGGCAACGTCCAGCGTTCGCCCGTCGGCGAGTAGCGGCTTGGCGTCCTGCGCACCGACGGTGCGCTCCTCGGTCCATTCGACCCCGGCGTTTTCGATGTCCTCCATGCGGGGGTCGATCAGGGGTCCTCCTCCGGCGCGGAACTTCGGTCCAACCTTGCGGCCGAGCGGGGTCTTCACGCTGATCACCTTCCTCATGACAAACTTCATCACGGGGGCGGCAAACCGGGTGGCAGGCCCGGTGAGGCGGAACGGCAGGGTGCCGGTGCGTCGCCCGGACAGGATGGTCCGGTGCGTAGCTGCCGCCTCGATGGCGATGTCCGCACCGGAGTGGGCGGCACCGACCACCAGCACCGGTCCAGGGGCCAGCTGATCGGGGCGCTTGTACTGGCAGGAGTGCAGTTGGACGATCCGGTCGTCAAGTTGGCCGGCGAAGTCGGGGATGTACGGGTCATCGACCTTGCCAGTCGCCACCACCACATTGTCGGACTTGATCACCCCGCTCGAGGTGGTGGCCTCGAAGCCGTCGCCGGTGCGGCCCAAGCGGGTCACCTTCACGCCCGTGCGGACATCGATGTCGTGGTGCGCCGCGTACGCCTCCAGGTAGTCACCGACCTCGTCCTTGGTCGGAAGGCCCATCGCGGGACCGGGAAAGTCCAGGCCGGGTAGTGAGTCCAACTTCCTCGGACTGAACAGAACCAGGGAGTCGTAATGCCGCCGCCAGTTGTCGCCGATGCGGTCCAGTGCCTCGACGACGAGGTACTCGCGCCCGCGCCTGTCCAGCTCGTACGCGGTTACAAGTCCGGCCTGTCCGCCGCCAATGATCAGTGTCTCGGTGTGCTCGGTTCCCATTGCTCGTGCTCCCGTGCGTCAACGGGATTCACGCTACGGAGCAGTGGCCCTGGCAACCTCGGCCGGACATCCCATCTGGCCCCTCCCGCAGATGGGTATTCCTGCCCATGTGTCCTGTCAGGTGGCCACGACGCCGTTCTGGAACGCCCAGGCAGTGGCGGCCGACCGGGAGGCAACGCCGATCTTGTTGAAGATGTTGCTGAGGTGGCGGGCAACGGTCTTCTCGCTGATCACCAGTTCCTCGGCGATCTGGCGGTTGGAGAGGCCACGCGCTACGAGGGCGATCACCTCGACCTCGCGGGGGGACAGTCCACCGGGCGCTCCCTGGCTCCGATCGCGGAGCCCGACGAGGTCCGCCGCTGCCCCCAGGGATTTCAACATCGCCATCGCTGCGGCACGCTCGAGTTCGGCGGTGGCCGCGTCTCCCAGGCGGTCGCAGGCGTCGGCGCGCAACACCCGCACGCGGGCTGTTTCGTACGGCGCACGAAGCCGGCGCCACAGTTCCTCGGCGCGGGAGGCTGCCCTGAGCGCGGCTGCCGGTTCGTCCTCAACCAGCAGCACGGCCGCATCGCACTGTGCAGCCACGGCCGAGAGTTGCTCCGACGCGAACGTGCCGGCCAGTTCCGTCAGGTCGGCCACCGCGTCCCGGGCGGAGACCGGATCGCCAGAGGCCAGGGTGATCTCGACGAACGCCGCCAGGACCCGTGCCCGTTCGACGGGCCGGTGGGCGTCAGCACGCGCTCGCCGGATGGCGGCGTCCGCAGCCTCGACCTCACCGGAGGCGAGCAGCAGCAGCTGGCGGCCGGGTTCGGCATGGTGGCCCACCTCGGCCGCCCTGCGGTAGTCCCGGTCCGCCTCCTCAAACTCTCCTCTCAGGCGGCGCAGTTCGGCACGCTGGTAGTACGCCATGCCGATCAGAGGGTCGTCCCGACCCGCCAGGTGGTCGCATGCGGCATTCGCCTCCCGCCAGGCGGTGGCCCAGTCGCCGCTCACCTGCGCCACCTCCGAGCGGTGGACAAAACACTGGAACTGGAACGGAAGCAGTCCCTGCTGGCGTTCACACCACTCCGTCAGTGCGGCGGTCCACTCCCGCGCCCGACCGAGGTCGAAGATCTGCCGGCAGTGCAGGATGACGCCACAGTAGATGAGTCCACTCGCGATCGGTCCGGTGTCCCCGGCCAGCACGGCGACCATGGCCTCGTCGAAGGCGGCGACACCCTGGGTCGTGTCCCCGATTCGAACAAGTGCCTGCCCCATCCACAACCGTGCCAGCGCCGCCTGCTCCGGATCGTCGAAACGGCTGCTGGCCCGCACAACCTCACGTAGGAGCTCGAGTGCCTCCTCCGGCTGGCCGGATAGCATTCCGAGTGCCCGGGGTATCAGGAACATCGACTTCTCGATGCAGTCGAACTCGGCCTCCTCCACGATTCGTGCCCCGCGCTGAAACCATCCCATTGCGGGCGCCCGGTGGCCCAGGTCCATGAGGTACATCCCCAGCCACCATGCGGATCGGGCCGCCCTTCGGGTATCGCCCAACTCGAGCCATCCGCTGTGGGCCCGCTCCATGGCGGCCGCCGCGGGGTCGTCGCGCCTGGTGAGTGCCAGGGCGATCGCGTGCAGTTCGTGCTCCTCGGGGACGAGGTCACCAGGCTCCAGGGAGCCAAGCAGCAGGTCGATGTCGACCCAGCGCCCCTCGTCGGCGAGCGACTGCGCGGAACCCTCCATCAGCAATCTTCCGTCCAGCCGTGGTCCGATGACCGAGCCTACTAACACGCCGATTCGCGTTGCCGGCCCGCCGGCCGCGGTCGGGCATCGTCTGGGTGCGTCGGGCCCGCAGGTGCCGACTCGGAACGCAGCGTACCTACCGCATTGGCAGGTCCAGGTCGAGGTCGATCTCGCCCCGCAGCGGGATGCCGTAGTTGCCGACCTCAGGGATCTCCGGCTTCAGCGACGATCGACTGTCGACGACGGCGCCAGGACGCAGTCTGGCCAGGACGAAGCCTCGGCGCTGATAGAAGCGCAGCGCGTCGACGTTGTCGTTGGTCGTGGTGACAGTCAGCCGGACGCACCGCTGAGCGACCGCGACATCCTTGACGGCCTCCACCAGCGCACTGCCCACCCCGCGCCACTGATCCGACGCATGGAGCGTGAGGATCTCGCACTGTTGTCCGTCGACCACATAGGTCAGTACGCCGGCGAGGCGACCGTCGATCACTGCTATCAACGCCGGGCGGTCGAGTGGATCCACGAGCGCACCGCGCCGCGCGACCGTTGCGGCGTGGTGGTCGTCGAGGAACGATGCGACGGCAGCGCCGTCGTCGTCGCGACGTTGACGGATCTCCATTCTCCATTGAGTCGCCCACGGTGATCGCGACACCTGCTGGGTCATCATCATGTCGCGGACGGCATGCGGCAAGCTGCCAGCGCTCGGCCCGCTGCCCGTAGCGCCCCGCTTGAACACCGTCGGGAAACCCAGGATGTCGGGCGTTAGAGGTCAGGCTGCGTCTGTGGTGGTGACGGTCAGCGTGTGATCGTCGAAGTTCGCGACGACGTCGAGGCGGCCGCCGAGCGCCTCGACGTAGCGCACGATCGAGTCGAGCGTAGAGACCTCGCCACGCTCGATCTGCGACACCCGACCCGGCGACACACCCATGACCTCGGCCAGCTGGGCCTGCGTCAGCCCGTGACGCTTGCGCTCCTCAGCCAGCCGGTAGCCGCTCTGGCGCGCCATCAACGCCTTGCGGCGACGCTCTGCCTCCTCCTCACCGCCGACCCGATCGACGTACGCGGCGCGATCCCACTTCGTGTAGCTGCTCATCGCCCAGCCTCCTCCTCGCCCCGCTCCTTCAGATAGACCTCGTACAAGTGCTCCGCGTGCGGGATCGCCCGCTCGTACCACCGGCTCCACTGTCGCGCCTTGTCCCCGGCGACGAGCAGGATCGCCGACCGCCACGGATTGAACACGAACAGGATGCGAATCTCGCTCCTGCCGCGGGATCCAGGTCGCAGCTCCTTGAGGTTGGTGATCGTCGAGTGCGCGATCGTGTCGACCAGCGGCCGGCCCAGCGTCGGACCCGACCGGCTCAGCGCATAGATCGCGTCGTCGACCAGTTCAGCGGTCGACAAGTCGTCGACCTGCAGACGAGCCAGCCATTCCTCGACCTCGCCGGTGAGGTAGATGTCCCACTCACGCATGTCGACGACTATAGCAAATGCTATAGCAGACGCCTTGTGAGCGCCGGCCGCCATCGAGACCGCCGACAGCCCGGAGACCGCCCGGAAGGCCCGAACAGGTGTTCCTGCTCGCTAGAATCACACGGGTGGAACCAGAACTGTTCAACAACCGAGAGGTCGCGAGCCTGATCTGGCTGGGCGTCATAGCGGCCTGGCTGCTCGTGCGTCATCGCGGGGCGACTGCGTCAGCCTGTCGCGACCTCATGCGCGCGTTCCGCCCGGTCGCCACCCACTTCGCCCTCTACGCGATCTGGATTGGCGCGGTGACCTACGTCGGCGCACGGCTGGGACTGTGGGACCGCACGCTCCTGAAGGACACCGTGCTGTGGACACTGCTCTCCGGACTCGGTCTGTTTGTAGGAACCACGGACGCCATGAAGCGGAGCGGGTGGTTTCGGAGGACGCTTCTTGCCACAGTCGGTGCCACGGCCGTGATCGAGTTCGTGGCCAATGCCAAATCGTTCCCGCTGCTCGTCGAGGTGTTACTGCAACCGGTGGTCTTCTTCGCGACGGTTCTACCGGTGGTCGCACGGGATCCCGAGCATCGAGCCATTCGATCGCTGGCGGGATGGGTCCTGGCTCTCACAGGCTTCGTCGCGCTCGGCTGGACCGTCCTAGCGGCTATCGACCTGTGGGCCGTGATCGACCACGGCCAACTGCTCCGAGAGGCTGTCCTCCCGGTCTGGTTGACCGTCGGCGCGATCGGGTTCCTCTACCCGTTCACACTGTGCATGTCTTACGAACAGTTCCTGAAGCGGATGCGGTGGCGGGCGAACGGACGGCCCGTCTGGCGCCAGCAACTCGCCGTGCTCGTATCCGCCGGCCCCAGGCTGTCGGTGGTGCGGGAACTCCAGCGTGCTGCCAACCGCGACGTCGCAGACGCGGAGGGATTTCGCGCGGCGCTACAGGCCATCCGCCATGTGCGGCGAGAGCAACGAGCCGACCGGGAGGCCGAGCGCGCAGCAGCCCAGCGTCTCATCGACAACGCGGGGGTCGATGGCTGGGACGACGACGGCAAGCGCCTTGACCAACGCGAGTTTGCGGAGACGCGCAAGGCGCTGCACTGGCTCGCGACGTGCCACATGGGTCACTACCGACATGACGACCGGTACCGTCACGATCTCCTGCCGATCGTCGAACCTCACTTCGTTCGCGATGGACTGCAAGAGGAGCACGGAATCGTGATGACTGTCGCCGGCGACGGGCAGTCGTGGTATGGATACCGGAAGACCGCCTCCGGCTGGTACTTCGCAATCGGAGCCGCGGGCCCGCCCCCGGATCAGTGGTGCTACGACGGTCCCCAGCCTCCGGCGAGCTTTCCCAACCATGATGGCTGGGCTCGATTTGGCATCGGAGACCTCGCCCGCCACTGGCAGCGACAGGGTGGATCAGACAGACGATAACTGGACGAGTTTCGCTCACCCGCGACCAGCGTTTTCCCAGGTCAGCACAGCGTTGAGCCCTGTATGCCTTACAAGCGAGAGGTCGCAGGTTCGACACCTGCCGCCCCCACACAACCTACTTGACCTGCGGTTTCTCCGGACTGTATATCGATCGTTCACAGCACGGCGCTCGCCTTCGCGCTGCAATCGCGTCGTGCACGCCGCGTCCGAGAGCGCTCGTGGCTAGGGGTCGACGACCTCGTACAGGCCGGGTTCCGCAGCCTCGATGAGTTCGGCGACGTGCTGCATGGTGGCAGCGATCCGCGGGTTGTTGATGGTGGCCTGCCGGAACGCCGCCTGGCTGTCCCAACGCATGTGACTGATCACCTTGGTGCCGTCCAGGCCTCGAAGCAGCTGAATTGAGCGCAGCCCTGGCATGTGGGTCCATGACTTACGCCGTCAAACCGGCGCGCGACGCACCAGCCGATCGTTGATCGGGAGCGAGCCTGCGGCCTTTGCGACGCGGTCGCTTCACCCGCTGGTGACCTCGAAGGGCGCACTGCACAGCAGCGGGTCCGGCGGGTCGGCGCAGAGGCGGTAGGTGCCCGGCTCTGTCGGTGGAGGGATCACCGTGTACTGACCACCTTCAGATCCGGTGAATGCGATCGCCTCGACCGAGAACTCCTCGTCGGCCGGGGCCCAAGCGTTCGCGATGATCTCCTCATCGAACTGCTGGTCGGGATCGCTGACCGCCACGCTGTACGTGTCCGCCCACGTGGTGCCGTCCCAGCGTTGCAGAGAGTGGGCGATGCCCCGTTCCCCCCCGCCGGGATAGACCACTTCGACGATCGTGCCGGCGGCGACCCGCGCGTCCTCGGCTGCGGGGATAACGATCGCCACGTCATGCCCCGGTGGTGACGGCGTCTCGGCCACAGTGGATTGGTCGGCTGCTGCATCGGCACAGCCCATGAGCGTGACCGTCACCAGGACGGCGGCCATGTATTGGGAGCGCATCACGTACTCCATGTCTTCGTTGGGTGCCGCTTTACGTGAGACGCCATGCAGTCGGTCGGAGTTCCGGTCACTCGAGCATCACGTCGACGTTCAACCCGTTCTGGGCATCGACGATGCTCTGGAAGTAGCCCGTACAGGACTCACTGATGCCGCCCTGATGGATCCCGTAGGCGTTGTGGTACGCGTAGACGGGGGCGCCGCTGTCTCCGCCCCTCCAGCAGTAGCGCGCACGCGCGAGATAGGCGTAGCTGTAGCCGCTCCCGCTGGTGTAGCTGTAGCCGAGGTCGAAGATCCGGCCGCAGCTCGTGCTGTGCCGGCCGCTCTTGCAGACCCGCCAGCCTTCACTGACTCGCGACACGTTCCTCATTTCGTAGGAGGGGTCACGGTTGGTCCCGGGCACACCGTCGTGGGAGCCGGACGCGCGGACGAACACCCAGCCGCGTCCCTGGCTCCATCCGGACGGGTTGTTAACTCGCAGGATCGCGTAGTCGGCGCCGCCCTGCGAGCAGTTGTTCGCCGGCCCTCTGCCGGCCCGACAGTTGTGCACCGCTCCGATGTCGTGCACGGAGTTGTTGGGGAATCTCGTTCTCCAGACGTTCTCTCGGTTGCGCGTGCAGTGCCCGGCGGTTAGCTGGTAGAGCTTGTTGTCGCTACGGCTGCGCGCGGGGAACGCGCCGGTGCACGTGCCGCCGCCCGCGTGATTGATGGCGATGCCCGCTCGGAGGGGCGGGTCACAGTACGACTGACCGTTGATGGTGGTGCACGCACCCTCCCGCGGGGGGGCCTCGTACTCCTCGATGAACAGCGCCTCCCCATAGCGCTTCTCGGCCTGGTCGACGAACGCGCGTTGGGCGTCGGACACGTGCATGGGCGGTGGTACAGACAGGTTGACGGTGCTGCGGCTCGGGGTAATTCCGACTCCCAGCGTCCAGCCGCTGCCATCGTCTACCGTGTCCTGGTTGAGCTCGAGCGCTCTCGACCATAACCACTCCGCTGCGGTCTCCAGGTCGTTGAGGCTCCTGGGAACCTCGACGATGTCGGCGGCGCCGCGGAACCCCTGGGCGTTGACCCACCCCTGGTCCGCTGCCGTCGCATCCACCATGCCGACCTTGATCCGGCCGTAGTCCTGCTCATCGATCCAGATACCGCCGAACCGACCACCCAGCGCGGGGCGAGCCTTGTCGATCAGCACCCCGGCACGCAACTGCCACGCGGCTCGGCGGGCGGCATCCGCTCTGCTGATGTTCTGATCGCTGGCGAGCCACACGACTGTGGGATCGTCGGGCTCAGGCACACCCACGCTGCTCGGAAACGGCGTGGGTAGTTCCCGCGGTACCTGCGCGCCGGACACGTTCGCCAACGGAAACACGACAACGAGCGCCAGCAAGAGCGCGGTTATGAGAATACGAACCGCCACAACGACCCCTCCTCTTGACTCCCAGGGAGGCCTCGCACGCGGGTCGACGCCGACGCGTGCCGGTGCGGCGCATCCGTGCCGAACGACCCCAGCGGCAGCGTACGACCGCGTGCGCGGGCGGTCAATTGACAGATGAGAGGGCTTGCTGTATGTCAGGCCGACAGCCAGTGCCTGCCTCGAATCAGACAGCGGATAACTGGAGCGATCACGCTCGCGGCTGACCTGCGAAGATGCTCGTGAGCATGGCGCTGCGGGTCAGCTGTCTTACAAGCGAGAGGTCGCAGGTTCGACACCTGCCGCCCCCACATCCGCAGGTCAGCGCCGTGTTCCCAATGCGACGACGAAGTACACGCCGGGAGTTGCGGCCAGGCCCGCACGTTGTCGCCATGCCGGGGCTGCCACAGCTGTGGTCAAGCCGGGAGCAGACGGACCTCGGCGCTGGGCAGATCCTTCTCCCACCAATGCGCATAGCGGGAATAAATCCTCGGTTCGCGATCTGCGAGGAACGCGAGCAATGCGCCGGCCTCCGCGTTCAGTCCTTTCCACGCGTCGTCATCCAGCCGTTGGAATGCCGTAGCTTCGATGTGTCCGTCGACCGGGCGCCACACCCCTGTGACATAGCCGTCGACGAGCAGCGTCGGTAGGACGTTGCCGTTGCGGCGGAAGATCACCGTGCGGTACTCCGGCGGAACAATGCGGCTGCGATCGGAATACGCCAGCAGCATGTTGTCCCACATGGGCAACAGCCGCGGCGGCGCAATCATGTCCTCTGGCGGCAGCCGCGCCCCTGACACGTCGAACAGCGTGGCGCCACCAGGCCCGTCAGTTGCTCGACTT
>Ga0299914_10001939_pt1 | contig 14011 bp, 7 predicted proteins | sample RVTome_10_FD_201361 | JGI IMG/M metagenome (GOLD analysis project Ga0299914, IMG submission 201361) | Soil microbial communities from uranium-contaminated site in the Upper Colorado River Basin, Wyoming, United States - RVT153D57 (version 2) ...
CCCGGCGCCTCCACCAACCTTCGCTCACGTCTCACGCGAAGGTTGCCCGCCGTAGCGCCGAGCGCGAAGGCGGGCTGCTCCGGATGACAACCGAGCTTCGGTTGGCAAGGCAAGCTTCGCTCGCGATTCACGCCAAGGTGGCCTGCCGTAGCGCAGAGCGCGAAGGTGGGCTCGTTTTATCCCGCGGCGGCCGATGCGCCTTCAGGCAACCGGTGCCGGCAGGTGCGACTCCCCCATCAGGAACGCGTCTACGCCGCGCGCGCAGCTCCGCCCGTCGGCCATGGCCCATACGATGAGCGACTGTCCGCGCTGCATGTCACCGGCCGTGAACACGCCCGGCACGCTCGTCATCCAGCTCGCGTCGCGCCACACCGTACCCCGGTCGATCAGCCGCACGCCGGCCGCATCGACCACGCCGCGGCGCTCCGGCCCGGTGAAGCCGATCGCGAGCAGGACCAGATCGGCCGGAAGCTCGAACCCGGTGCCCGCAATCGGCTGAACGGCACCTCGCCGGTCGGCCGCGGCAGGCTCGACGCGGACACCCTGCAGGGCTCTCACGTGGCCGGCCGCATCCCCGCTGAAGCCCTGAGTCGACACGGCGTACAGCCGTTCTCCGCCTTCCTCGTGGGCGCTCGAGATCCGGAAGACGTCGGGCCACTGCGGCCAGGGATTGTCCGCTGCCCGTTCGTCGGGCGGCCGGGACAGGAGCTCCAGCTGGCGCACGGAACGCGCTCCCTGCCGGATGGCCGTCCCGAGGCAATCCGCGCCCGTGTCGCCGCCGCCGATGATGATCACGTGCTTCCCCGCGGCGTGGAGCGCCTCCGACGCTTCGACCCGATCGCCTTCGCCGCGCCGGTTCTGGGCGGTCAGGTACTCCATGGCGAAATGGATGCCGGCCAGCTCGCGTCCGGGGACCGGCAGATCGCGCGGCTCGGTGGCGCCGCCGGCGAGCACCACCGCATCACACGCGGCGCGAAGCTCGGCGAGCGACACGTCCGTCCCGATGGTGCACGCCGGTCTGAACGTGATGCCCTCTTCCTCCAGGATGGCGAGCCGCCGATCGAGCAGGCGTTTCTCCAGCTTGAATTCCGGAATGCCGTAACGCAGGAGGCCGCCGATTCGATCCGCCCGCTCGAAGACGGTGACCTCGTGCCCCGCACGATTCAACTGATCGGCCGCGGCCAGACCGGCTGGTCCCGACCCCACGACCGCGACTTTCCTGCCGGTGCGGCGCGCGGGCGGCCGCGGCACCACCCAGCCTTCGCTGAAGGCGCGATCGATGATGGCACGCTCCGCGGACTTGATCGCGACCGGGGAATCGTGGAGCGCAAGCACGCACGACCCTTCGCAGGGCGCGGGACACACGCGCGCGGTGAACTCGGGAAAGTTGCTGGTGGCGTGAAGACGATCCGCTGCCGCACGCCACCGGTCCCTGGACACGAGATCGTTCCACGCCGGAATCAGGTTCCCGAGCGGACACCCCTGGTGGCAGAACGGAACGCCGCAGTCCATGCAGCGGGACGCCTGGTCCCGCAAGGCATCCGGCTCGTACGGCAGATACACGTCGCGCCAATCCTGGATCCGCTCGGCGACGGGGCGTACGGGCTGTGGACGGCGCTGGATCCGGAGAAAGGCTCCGTGGGTCTCAGCCATGGGCCACCTGCCCGACAGCCGGGACCCGGCCGTCTGTCACCGACGCCGGGCCCGTGGCGCCTGCGCCATTCGCGGCGGCGATGGCCCGCTCGTAGTCGCGCGGGATAATCCTGACGAACTGCGCAACCGCACGGTGCCAGTCGGCGAGGAGCGACGCGGCGACCGTGCTCCCCGTCAGCCTGAGATGCCGTGACAGCAGGTCGTGGAGCGCGTGCTCGTCCTCAGCCGACTCGACCCGCGCCAGATGCACCATCTCGTGGTTGCAGCGCCGGTCGAACCCGTGCTCGGCGTCCAGAACGAACGCCGTTCCGCCCGTCATGCCGGCCGCGAAGTTGCGGCCGGTCCGCCCGAGCACGACCACGCGTCCGCCCGTCATGTACTCGCAGCCGTGATCCCCGACGCCTTCCACGACGGCCACCGCGCCGCTGTTGCGGACGGCGAACCGCTCCCCTGCGATTCCCCGGATGTACGCCTCGCCGGCGGTGGCGCCATACAACGCCACGTTGCCGATGATGACGTTGTCCTCGGCGGCGGCCCGCGACGTCGCCGGCGGCCTGACCACGATTCGCCCGCCCGACAGGCCCTTGCCCACGTAATCGTTCGCGTCCCCTTCGAGCGTCAGCGTCAGCCCTGGAGCGGCGAAGGCACCGAAACTCTGTCCGGCCGAACCGGTGCAATCCAGATGAATGGTGTCCTCCGGCAACCCCGCGCTTCCCCAGCGGCGCGTAATCTCGCTTCCCAGCATGGTCCCCACCGTCCGGTGCACGCTCGAGACGCGGCGGCGCAGGCGCACTGGCCGTCGCTCCGCGATCGCCTCGCGGCACGGGTCCAGCAGCCCCACGTCCAGCGCGGTGTCGATCCGGTGCCTCTGTGGCTCCACGCAGCGGCGAGGCGAGTGCTCGGGGAGCGGCGGGGCGTGAAGGATCCGCGACAGGTCGATGCTGCGGGCTTTCCAGTGCTCCCGCGCGGGCCGCGGCTCCAGGGACTCCACACGGCCGATCATGTCGTCCATCGTGCGGAACCCGAGCGCGGCCATGTGCTCGCGCACTTCCTCCGCGATGAACCGGAAGAAGTTGACCACGAACTCCGGCCTGCCGGCGAAGCGGCTCCGGAGCACCGGATCCTGTGTCGCGATCCCGACGGGACAGGTGTTGAGATGGCAGACGCGCATCATGACGCAGCCCGACACGACGAGCGGCGCCGTCGCAAAGCCGAACTCCTCGGCGCCGAGCAGCGCCGCGACGACGACGTCCCGGCCGGTCTTCAGCTGACCGTCGACCTGCACGCGGATCCGGCCGCGGAGCCCGTTCAACCGCAGCACCTGCTGGGCTTCGGCGAGCCCGAGCTCCCACGGAACGCCCGCGTGCTTGATGCCCGTGAGCGGCGCCGCGCCGGTCCCGCCGTCGAATCCGGAGATGAGGACGGCGTCCGCGTGCGCCTTCGCAACGCCCGCCGCCACGGTGCCCACGCCGGCCGCGGCCACCAGCTTGACGGACACGCGCGCCTGCCGGTTGGCGCACTTGAGGTCGTAAATCAGCTGCGCGAGATCCTCGATCGAGTAGATGTCGTGATGCGGCGGCGGCGAAATCAGCCCGACGCCTGGCGTCGAGTGCCGGACCTTCGCAATCCAGGGGTACACCTTTCCGCCCGGCAGCTGGCCGCCCTCGCCGGGCTTGGCTCCCTGCGCCATCTTGATCTGCAGTTCGTCGGCATTCACGAGGTACTCGCTCGTGACGCCGAACCGCCCCGACGCAATCTGCTTGACCGCGCTGCGGCGCCAGTCGCCGTTGGCGTCGATCCGGTAGCGCGCCGGATCCTCGCCCCCCTCCCCACAGTTCGATTTCGCCCCGAGGCGGTTCATGGCGATCGCGAGGGTCGTGTGGGCCTCCTCACTGATGGAACCGTAGGACATCGCGCCGGTGACGAAGCGCTTCACGATCGCCTCGACCGGCTCGACCTCGTCGAGGGGCAGCGGTGCGCCAGCGGGCCGGAGGGCGAGCACGCCGCGGAGCGTCGCGGCGCGGCGTGTCTGATCGTCGACGAGCGCGGTGTACTGCTTGAAGATCCGGAACTGCCCGCTGCGCGTCGCGTGCTGCAGCTTGAACACGGTGTCCGGCGAGAAGAGGTGCAATTCGCCGTCGCGGCGCCACTGGTATTCACCCCCGACGTCCAGATCGGAGCCGCTGCGCGGCGGGTGGCTGAACGCGCGGCGGTGCCGGTCCAGCACCTCGCGCGCGACCCCGTCGACGCCGATGCCGCCGATCCGTGAGGGCGTTCCCGCGAAGTGGCGGTCGATCAGGGACGCCGCGAGCCCGAGCGCCTCGAAGATCTGCGCACCGCAATAGCCCTGCAGCGTCGAGATGCCCATCTTCGACATCACTTTCAGGATGCCCTTGCTCAGCGCCTGACTGTAGCGGCGCACGGCCTGCTCGTAGGTGATGTCCGCAAGCTGTCCCTCGCGGATCATGCCGTCGAGGCTTTCGAACGCGAGATACGGGTTCACCGCACCCGCTCCGTATCCCAGCAGCAGCGCGCAGTGATGGACCTCGCGGGCGTCGCCGCTCTCGATCACGAGGCCGCATCGGGTACGCGCCCCGGTCCGCACGAGATGATGATGGACGGCGGCGGTGGCGAGCAGACTCGGAATCGGCGCGAGTTCTCGGTCGAGTCCCCGATCCGAGAGGATGAGGATGGAGCAGCCCTCGGAGACGGCCTCGCCCGCGCGCCGGCTGAGGTCGGCGATGGCGCGCTCCAGCCCCGCGCCGCCCGCCGCCGCCTCGAACAGCGCGGCAAGCGTGACCGCGCGGAAGCCCGGGCGATCGATGTGACGCAGACGGGCGAGCTGTTCGTTGTCGATGACGGGATACGGGATCCGGATCTGCCGGCACGACGCCGGACCCGGCTGGAGGAGATTGCCCTCGGGGCCGATCGTCGACTCCATCATCGTCACCAGCTGCTCGCGAATCGCGTCGAGCGGCGGGTTGGTGACCTGTGCGAACCCCTGCTTGAAGTAGTCGTACAGCAGTCGCGGCCGGCTCGAGAGCACGGCCAGCGCCGAGTCGGTGCCCATGGAGCCAACCGGCTCCTCGGCGGCCGTCGCCATGGGCGCCAGCAGCACCTCCAGATCCTCCTGCGTGTACCCGAACACCTGCTGCCGCAGGAGAATGGGGCCGCGGTCCGGCCGCGACTTCTCCGCCGGAAGCGGCAGATCGCCGATATCCACCAGGTTGTCATCGATCCATCGGCGGTATGGGTGCGCAGCCGCCAGCTCCCGCTTGATCTCCTCGTCCGGGACGATGCGCCGCCGGGCGGTATCGACGAGCAGCATGCGGCCGGGCTGCACGCGCCCCTTGATCGCCACGTCCCCGGGCGGCACGTCGAGCACGCCGACCTCGGAGGCGGCGATGACGAGACCGTCGCGCGTGGCGTAGTAGCGGGCGGGGCGCAGGCCGTTGCGGTCCAGCATCATGCCGATCACCTGCCCGTCGGTGAACGCGATGGCGGCCGGGCCATCCCATGGCTCCATCAGCGAGGCGTGGTACTCGTAGAACGCCCGGAGCTCAGGGCTCATCGCGTCGTTTCCCGACCACGGCTCGGGAATCATCATCAGCACCGCATGCGGCAGCGATCGGCCCGCCAGCACCAGCAGCTCGAGCACGTTGTCGAACGTGGCCGTATCGCTGCCGCCACCCTGAACCACCGGCAGCACCTTCCGAAGGTCCTGGCCGAAGAGCGGCGATTCGAGCAGGCCCTCCCGCGCCCTCATCCAGTTGACGTTGCCCCGGAGCGTGTTGATCTCGCCGTTGTGCGCGACGAGGCGGTAGGGGTGTGCAAGCGGCCAGGACGGGAACGTGTTCGTGCTGAACCGCTGGTGCACGAGCGCCACGGCGGAATCCATGTCCGCATCGTCCAGATCCGGAAACGTGGCTGCGATCTGGTCTGCGGTGAGCATCCCCTTGTAGACGAAGGTCCGGGAGGAAAGGCTCGGCACGTAGAACTGCGCCAGGGCGGACGTGGCCAGGCGATCCACCTCGCGTTCGACGCGGCGGCGGATCACGTACAGCTTCCGTTCGAGCGCGAGGGGATCGCGGTCGAGGGCGGCCGCGGTCCCGGCGCCGCCGCCGATGAACACCTGGAGGATGGCGGGGCGAGCCGCAGCGGCGGACGGACCGAGCCGGGCCTCCACGACCGGCACGTCGCGCCACCCGAGCAGCGTCTGGTGCTCCTCCTCGACGACGCGAGCCCAGGTCCGGCAGATCTCCTCGCGCAGGCGCCGCTCGGCCGGCAGGAACACGAGGCCGCTTCCGTATCGGCCCGCTTGCGGCAGCTCGATCCCGATGCGCGCCGCGATCCTGCGGAGGAATCGGTCCGGCATCTGGATGAGGATTCCGGCGCCGTCGCCGGTGCTCGACTCGCTTCCGCACGCCCCGCGGTGCTGCAGGTTCACGAGCACCTGGAGGCCTTGCTCGATCACGCGGTGAGAACGGCCTCCGGCGAGGTCCGCGACGAACCCGACGCCGCACGCGTCGTGCTCGAAAGCGGGATCGTAGAGGCCGTGCGCCCGGGGGAGATCTGCCGTGTCGCTCATGACGTGCAGTTATCGCAGGTCCGGACGCATTCGCAAAATAGAATGATTACATCGTAGCCATCTGTTTTACAGATAGGTGACCGCGGCCACGACGGACCACGCCCCCTCGAGCGGATGGCACGGGCGCGTGTCGCTCGCGGCCGTGCCGCCGGGAGCGCTTGACACGCATGCGGTCGCTCGTGCTACGGTAGGGGCCGGACGATGCCCCTGAACCTCACCTGCTGTCCCGTGCGCCACAGCTCGACGACCTGTCGTCGCTGCTCATGTCGCGTGCCGGCGACCCGCTGGTGAGAGACCTGTCCCTCCGCATCCCGATTTGGATGCCGGCTCCTCTCGCCGCTGGCCGCTCGGCATTCCCGTCACCTGTTCACTAGCCGTCAGAGCGGACTCCGCTCATAGCCGCCGCGCGCGTCGACTGCGCGTCGGTCCGGCTGCCGTCCCCGTCCAAGAGCGACCGGTCCAGCACGACGCCGCCGAAGGCCGCGTGAGCGTGGAGGCGCGCACTGCCGGCCGTCCCGAGGAGATCCCCAGATGCGCGACGCGAGAGAAACGATCGGGGAGCAACTGTCCACCGCGCGCTCTCCCTGCGTGACGTCCAGCTTCCAGGCAGGTGGCGTGGTACTGCTCCACATGCTGCGCGGCCTTGCGCCTGACATTCCCGTCCTGTTCCTGGATACCGTGCACCACTTCGAGGAAACCTGCGTGTACCGGGACCGCCTCGCAGCCCGGTGGGGGCTCAACCTGGTCGTCCTGCGGGCCGCAGATCCCGCCCCCGGCCTCTGGCAGCGTGACCCCGATGCCTGCTGCGCCCGTCACAAGGTCGAGCCGCTGTTCGCCGCGCTCGAGCGCTACGATGTGTGGTTCACGGCGCTGCGCCGCGTCCAGTCCCCGACGCGGGCCGATCTGCGCGAGGTCGAGCCCTTCCGCCTGCCAGGCGGGACGGTCCTCCGCAAGGTGAACCCACTCGCCGGCTGGACGACCGAGATGGTGTGGGCGTACGCCGGAGCACACGATCTGCCGCTGCTGCCGCTGTACGACGAGGGGTATACGAGCATCGGCTGCGAGCCGTGCACCTCACGACCGATCGATCCGTCCCACGTGCGCTCGGGCCGATGGGACGGGCGCAAGCTCGAGTGCGGAATTCACGTCCCGGCGGCGGACTGAACCGCGCCGGACGTCACGGCGAGCCGTTCTCGATTCCCGGTCGTGGTGCCGGGCGCGATCGGCCGCGCCGAGTCGCGGCGTGCCGGATCGTCATCGCGGGACGACCGGATGAGGAGCCGGAGGTCCAGCGTCCGGCTCAGGCGAGGAAGAGTTCGTACGCGACGTTCCGGGCTTCGCGTTGATGGCGATACCCGAGGCGCGCGAGGAACGCCTCGAAGTCCGGCATCTCCTCCGGCGGCACCTCGAATCCGGCCAGCACGCGGCCGAAGTCGGCGCCGTGGTTCCGGTAGTGGAACAGGCTGATGTTCCAGCGCCCGCCGAGCTGATCGAGGAAGGCCATCAGGGCACCGGGCCGCTCCGGGAACTCGAACCGGCAGAGCTGTTCGTTCACGACGTCCGGGCTGCGACCGCCCACCATGTGCCGCACGTGCAGCTTCGCGATCTCGTTGTGGGTCAGTTCGACCGCCGCGTACCCGGCGCGATGCAGCGCGTCCGCCAGGACGGCGGCATCCTGCCGCGACTGTGTAGCGATGCCCACGAAGATGTGCGCCCGATCGCGGCCGCTCAGGCGGTAGTTGAACTCGGTGACCACCCGGCGGCCGATCGTGGCGCAGAACTCCCGGAAGGCGCCCGGCCGCTCGGGGATGGTGACGCCGAGCAGCGCCTCCCGCGACTCGCCCAGCTCGGCGCGCTCGGCGACGAACCCGAGGCGATCGAAGTTGATGTTGGCGCCGCTCAGCACCGCGGCGAGCCGTTCGCCAGTGACCGCGTGACGTTCCACCCAGGCCCGCAGACCCGCGACCGCGAGCGCGCCGGCCGGTTCCACGATCGTCCGCGTCTCGCCGAAGATGTCCTTGATGGCGGCACAGATTTCGTCGTTCGAGACCCGCACGATGTCGTCGACCGTGGCCTGTACGATCGGAAACGTCAGCCTCCCCACCTGCCGGACGGCCACCCCGTCGGCGAAGATCCCGACGTTGTCCAGGACCACGCGGCGCCCTGCCGCGATCGACTGGTACATCGCGTCGGAATCGCAGGGTTCGACGCCGATGATCCGGACCGCCGGCTTCAGGGCCTTGACGTACATCCCGATGCCCGAGATGAGGCCGCCGCCGCCGATGGGCACGAAGATCGCGTGCACGTCGCCCAGCGGGTGCCGGAGGATCTCTTCGCCGATCGTCCCCTGCCCGGCAATGACCAGCAGGTCATCGAACGGGTGGATGAACACGCGTCCCGTGGATTCGACGAGGCGCTCGCAGTGCGCCTGCGCGTCCGCGTACGTGTCGCCGGTCAGCACGACGTCCGCACCGAGATCGTGCACCGCCGCGACCTTGATCTCGGGAGTCGTCCGGGGCATCACGATGAGCGCCGAGAGTCCCAGGTGGCGGGCCGCGAACGCGACGCCCTGGGCGTGGTTGCCCGCGCTCGCGGCGATGACGCCGCGCGCCCGCTCGGGCTCCGGAAGATGAGCGATCCGGTTGTACGCGCCGCGCAGCTTGTAGCTGAAGACCGGCTGCAGGTCCTCCCGTTTGAGGAGGACGTCGTTGTCGAAGCGGCGCGACAGGCGCGCTGCGCGCTCGAGCGGCGTGTGATGCGCGACCTCGTACACGCGGCTCGTCAGAATCAGCCGCAGCATCGCGTCTGCGCTGAGAAGCTGTTCCCCCGCCGGCCCGTCGCCGCCGGGCTGGCCGCGAAGCCCCGACACGCGGCCAGACGATGATTGAACGGACCCGTGCTCTCCGGTTGTCACGCCAGCCACCCTCGATTTCTGCACGCGGCCGCCGATGCGACCCGCGCGAATCCCGATCTCGCCCGCCGCCCGACCGACATCGGCTCGATACTCACCTCGACCCGGCGGACGACCCTCGCAGCTCCTCACGGAGCGCATCCAGCCTTGGCGGCAGGTCCTGCTCCCGCCGCGGCAGCTGCAGCAGTGCCGCGAGCGCCGGGGGCACCGGAACCGTCCGGCCGATCAGCGGCTCGATCACCTCGCTGAACTTCGCGGGATGCGCGGTCGCGACCAGAACCCAGTGCTCGTCCCTCCGCTTCTCGGGAAGCCGCCAGTACACGCATGCGGCTGTCGCGCTGTGCGGACACCACACGCGATGCAGGCGTGCCTCGTCGGACCGGATCGTCTCCCGCACCTGGCGGTCGGAAACCGCCTGCGCGGTGAGCCGGCTCCGAAGCCGCTGCGCGTCCGGAAACAGCCAGCGCAGGCGTTCGAAGTTGGAAGGGTTGCCCACATCCATGGCCGAAGAGAGCGTGGCGATGGCGTCCCGCGGCTCCCAGACGCCGCGCTCGAAGTAATCCACGATCGTCCGGTTCTCGTTGGTCGCGAGCACGATGTCGCCGATCGGAAGTCCGATCTCCCGCGCCAGGGCGCAGGCCGTGGCGTTGCCGAGATTCCCCGTTGGAACAATGAAGTTCGGCTTGCGCCCTTCGCCCCGCCAGATGCGGAGGCTCGCGTCCGCGTAATACGCCATCTGCGGAAGCAGCCGCCCGAGATTGATGCTGTTCGCCGACGAGAGGCGGCAGACTCGGGCGAGACCAGGGTCCCGGAATGCCTCCTTGACCATGCGCTGGCAGTCGTCGAACGTGCCGAGCACGGCGAACGTCCGAACGTTCTCGTCCCAGCACGCGAGCTGGTGCGCCTGGCGTGGCGACACCCGCCCCTTGGGATAGAGCAGCACCACGTCCGCCCACGGCGCCCTGTGGAAGGCCGCCGCCACGGCCCCACCCGTATCGCCGGACGTGGCGACGAGGATGGTGAGCTTTCCGTTCCGGCCATGCGTACACTCGAGACCGGCGGCGAGAAAGCGGGCGCCGAAGTCCTTGAACGCGCACGTCGGTCCATGAAAGAGCTCGAGGACGCTCGCCGGTCCGGGAGCCCCGCTCAGACGCACGAGCGGCGCGGGAAAATTGAACGCCCTCCCGCAGACCGCCTCGAGATGGGCGTCGAGCGGGTCGCCCTCGGTGAAGGGCCGCAGCAGTGTACTGGCCATCCGGTCGAGCCCGTCGCCCGGCGGAAAGTCGTCCGGGGACACGCGGGGCAGACGCTCGGGGACGTATAGCCCTCCATCGGCTGCAACGCCCGCCGTCAGGGTCTCGCCTAGCGTTGCAGAGACGGTGCGGTCGCGGGTGCTGTGGAATCTCATGACAGCTCGAGGATCCGGGCCCCGGCGTCCTCCACGCGTGAGATCCAGCGATCGCTGTCGAGACCCGCGGACCGGAAGGCGTCCACGATGGCGCGGCAGACGGCCTCGGCCGAGGGCGCTTCGCACCACGCAAACACCGTCGGACCTGCGCCGGAGATCGAACACCCGAGAGCGCCTTCGGCCATCGCCGCGTCCTTGGCCCTGTCGAACCCCGGAACGAGTCCCTTACGCTGCGGCTCGATGATGACGTCCTGGAGCGAGGCGCGGATGAGGCGCAGGTCCTCCGTGAAGCAGCCCGCCAGAAATCCCGCGAGGTTGGCCTGCTGCCAGATGACATCCGACAGGCTGACCGTGGGTCCGAGAACCTCCCGTGCCGCGCGCGTCGTCAGTTCGACATGAGGATGGACGAGCACGCAGCGAATCACGGCAGGCACCGGAATGCGCGTGACGATAGGATCGTCGATCCCGACCGTCAGGACCAGGCCGCCGAAGAGCGAGGGCGCCACGTTGTCCACGTGCACGGCCCCACTCGCGACCGCCTCCCCCCGCATGGCGAACTTCAGCAACTGGATCTTCTCGACCGGCTGCGGCAGCAGCGCGTTGGCCGCGACGACCGCGGCGACCGCCGAGGCGGCCGAGCCGCCGAGCCCGGAACCGAGCGGGATCCCCTTCTCGATGGTGAGTTCGAACCCATGGCCGGGCCGCAGCGCCTCCATGAGGCTCGAAACCGCTATCCCCGCGGTATTCCGCGCCGCTTCCACCGGCAGCGCCGCGCCCCGGATCTCCGCGATGCGCACTTCGCGCTCGCTGACCCGCCTGGCCTTCACCGTGTCGCCCAGCGCCGCCACGCTGCACCCGAGGACGTCGAATCCGACGGCGACGTTGCCCACGCTTGCCGGCGCGAACGCCGCGGCTTCCGATCGCATCACAGCTTCGCTCCCACGTAGGCGCACACCCGGAGGACATCGGCGAACACGCCGCCGGCCGTGACCACCGGGCCTGCTCCGGGCCCCTGCACCACCAGGGGGTTCCGATCGTAGCGACTGGTGATGAACCGCACGACGTTGTCGGTCAGGGTGACGTTCGCGAACGGATGCATGCGATCCAGTTCCACGAGACCCACGGTCGCCCGCCCGGTTGCGGCATCCAGAACCCCGACGTAACGAAGGATGCATCCGTTCGCGCTGGCCGATCGCAGCCGCGCATCCATCAGGGGATCGAGCTCGCCGACCCGATCGAGGAACTCCCCGGCGGTGCACGCCGTCAGGCCGTCCGGCACCAGCGGGTCGATTTCCACGTCCTCAAGCGACAGCGCAAGCCCTATTTCGCGGCCCAGGATGACTAGTTTGCGGCCGACATCGACACCCGAGAGATCGTCGCGGGGATCGGGTTCCGTGTAACCCTTGCCGCTGGCATCGCGGAGCACGGCCGAAAAGGGCTGCCGGCCGTCCCAGACGTTGAACAGGTATGACAGCGTTCCGGAGAGGATGCCCTCGATGCGCCTGATGTCGTCTCCGGTCCGCCGGAGATCGCGGATGGTCTGCATCACCGGCAGCCCGGCACCCACCGTGGCCTCGTACAGATAATGCGACCCGCCCTCCCGGGCTGCCGCCCTGAGCGCGGCCTGAAACGTCAGGTCTGCGCTGCCCGCGCGCTTGTTCGGTGTCACCACGTGAATCCCGGCCGCGAGCCACCCGGGATACCGGCACGCGACCTCGGCGCTGGCCGTGCAATCGACGATGATGGCATGCGGCAGATGGTCGGCATGGATGTGTTCGACGAACGTGGAGAGGTCGGCAGAATCGCCGCGATCGAGGGCTGGCCGCCAGTCGGCGGCGCTCATCGCGGGATCGCCGAGCAGCATCCGCGTGGACGTCGTGATGCCGCGCAGCCGAAGGTCGAGGCTGCAGTCCCGCATGAGTCTCTCGCGTTGGGACGCGAGCTGGTCGATGAACTGGCTGCCGACCGCCCCGGGGCCAATCAACCCGATCGAGACGGTATGCGGCGACAGATAGAAGCTCGAATGGACCGAGCGGAGGGCGCGCGCCGCTTGTTTCGTGTCGACCACCAGCGAGATGTTCCGTTCCGACGCGCCCTGCGCGATCGCCCGGACGTTGACGCCTGCCTGGCCCAGTGCGCCGAATACCCTGGCGGCCACACCGGGGGTCCCGGCCATGCCGTCCCCGACGACCGCCAGGATCGCGCAGTCCGGCGCAACGTCGACACTCTGAATCTGTCCGTGGACCAGCTCGTCCCGGAAGGCGTCTCGCACCACTCGCTCGGCGTGCGCGGCTTCCGGCAGTGGAACGGCGAAACAGATTGAATGCTCCGAGCTTCCCTGCGAGATGAGGATGACCGAGATGCCATGCTCGCGCAGCGCGGAGAACAGGCGCTGCGCGGTGCCAGGCACACCGATCATGCCGGCGCCTTCCAGGTTGATCAACGCGATGCGGTCGATCGTCGTGATGCCCTTGACCTGATGATTCGACGCCGGCCTGTCGCAGATGAGCGTGCCGGGACCGTCCGGCGCGAACGTATTCCGGATCCGGATGGGAATGCCTTTCACGATCGCGGGAGCCATCGTCTGGGGATGGATCACTCGGGCGCCGAAATACGCCAGTTCCATGGCTTCGTGATACGACAACGCGTCGATTACCGTCGCGTCAGGCACGAGGCGGGGATCCGCGCTCAAGACGCCGTCGACATCCGTCCAGATGTGAATCTCGGCGGCCTCGAGCAGATGCCCGAAGATGGAAGCCGAGAAGTCGCTGCCGTTGCGGCCGAGCGTCGTCTGCACCTGATCCGGGCCGCGGGCGACGAAACCCGGGATGACGAGGGTGACCGGTGTTGCCGTGTGTGCGGCCCTGCCGAGATTGTCGCGTGACTCCTGCCACCGCACGTGGGGTCCGAGCGCCCCCTGCTCGGCCTGGATCACATCGCGGGCGTCGAGCCACTCGATGCGCCCGGCGCGGCGGCCTCGCCGGCCGAGATAACGCACGAAGAGACGGCCCGACCAGAGCTCGCCGAATCCGGCGACGAGATCGCGAAGGGCTGGCGACGAGGCACGGGTGAGACGGACCACCTCCAGGATGCCCCGGATATGGCGGCAGTCGGCGTGCACCTCGTTCGCGTAATCGCGCACGTCGGCGCCTGCGAGCAGCGCCGCCGCCAGTTCCGCATGCCGGCGCTCGAGCGCCTGCAGCCGGCCTTCGATCTCCGCGTCCTGTAGCTCGGCGCCCGCGACGAGTGCAAGCAGTGCGTCCGTCACGCCCTTGCAGGCGGACAGCACCACGGCGACCCTGGAGCCGCGGTCGCCTTCGACGATGCTGGCCACGCGTTCGAAACAGGATGCATCGGCAACGCTGGAACCGCCGAACTTGTGCACACGCCACGGATCCACCAGTCACCTCCCACCGCCCGCCTGAAAAAACGAAAGGGCCACCACCCGGTT
>Ga0299914_10001940_pt1 | contig 13997 bp, 9 predicted proteins | sample RVTome_10_FD_201361 | JGI IMG/M metagenome (GOLD analysis project Ga0299914, IMG submission 201361) | Soil microbial communities from uranium-contaminated site in the Upper Colorado River Basin, Wyoming, United States - RVT153D57 (version 2) ...
CTGCCTAACAGTCGCCCCACCGGCTCATTACAGATCTGAATCTGGCCTTCCGTATCCATCAGTAGAGCGATATCTTCCGTGGCATTCAGCATAATTCTGAGTGTCTCTTCACTTTGCCGCAAGGCTGCTTCAGTCCGTTGGCGACGGGAAACATCCGTGGCAATACCAATAAAGTGGGATACTTCACCGCTGTTATCACGTACCGGCGAAATCGTCAATTCGTTATAGAAAAGCGTGCCGTCTTTTTTGTAGTTGCGTAAGACAACGCGACAGTCGCGCTCTTGGCGAATGGCCTCCCGTACCTCATCCAGGCCAGGCTGGTTGCGATCACTCCCTTGTAGGAAGCGGCAGTTACGCCCCATAACTTCATCAGCATGGTAACCGGTTATTTCCGTGAAGGCCGGATTCACGTAAATCAAGGGCATATCTGGCTGCCGGGCATCGGCAATGGATACCCCGACCGTACTGGATTCCAGGGCACGATTGCGCAGGCGCAAGGCTACCGTTTTCTCGTCCACCAGGCGTTCCAATTCCGCCAGGTTCTGCTCCGCCTGCTGGCGCAGTTGGGCTTGCCGGATGGCAATCGCCAATTGAGCTGCTACTTCCCGACCTATTTCGAAAACATGTTCGGTGAAGGCGTGCGTCTGCCCACTGCTTAAATACAGTGCCCCCACCAACTGCTCTTCAACTAGCAGGGGGATAATGAGGTAGGAACCAACGCCAGCCTCTCGTATTTGTCTTTCCGCCTGGTCCGATTCATGGTGTTGGGTCAGGTTGGCATTGTATACCAACTCACCTTGCCGCAACCGTTGGAATAACTCTGAATCATAGATGGGTATAGTGCTGCCCGTTGGCAGCGCCGGTTCCTTTTGCCGGTCAACAGCCGTCAGGATGAAAGCCCGGTTTGTCTCGTAATCGAACGTCAACACACTGGCTGCATATATGGACGGGATAAGCTCGCACAAATTGCTCAACGCGTTTTGGGCAATGGATTGAAGTGAATCGGCCGACAAAATGGCCTGGTCAATTGTATGCAGGATTTGTAAACGCTGCTCATTGAGGCTCAGCTTAGCCAGCGACTGGCGTAGCTGCTGCAAGGCACGTTCCAGCGTGCGAGATGACAACCAGGAAACGAGAGCAATGGTAAAAAAGGTCATGGCCCCCAGGAAATTAGGTTCAAACGACCCGGCCACAGCGGCAATATAGAAAATGAGGCTGATAAAGCCGGCCACGATGAAACTTGCGCTGGGATACAAAATGGCCCCAGCAGCGAGAACCGGGATAATCATGGTGACCATATTGCGACCCCAGGTGGATTCATAGGGTGTATCGGCAAAGTAGATGATGAGTGTCAGGATGAGGAGAAATAACCAAGCGGCGATTTTGCCTGACCAGTAGCGGTTTATCAGGAAAACGATGATCGCACTGAGCAAAAAGACAAAAGCCGCCCAATAGGTAATGGCCGCCTCTTGTGGGGCCAGGGTTTTGTTCAATTGGTAGATGGCCGTGCCTATAAGAGTCACCAGGCACAGAATCGTACAGCCAACTAGCAGGATATTAAGAAAGCGGGCACGTCGCTGATCGTCTGATGTCGTTGCTGAAACATCCAGCCATTCGTTTAATTGACCCATTCAGGTTCTTCGATCTCCTTACTATACAATTCGTACCAGGCGAGACGCTCGCTTATCCTGGCCAGATGTGCCACTTTGTGATGCATGATGTTCCGCACATGAACGGCCGTATCCTTCAAACACGGCGAAGCAGTGATTGGATTTCAATTCCAGATCTATTGATTATTTTAGCGTTGGCAGGGGAATTCTAAATAGTGCTTTGGCACTAAACGAGGCCTGGGCAAGCACCTCAGGTTAGCTATTTTGTCCTACCTACTTCTGTTCACTGCGAATTTGGTCCACTACATTGGCCAAAACCTCATAAGGCTGGGCCCCACTGACCAGGTATTTGTTGGCAAAAACCAGCGCCGGCACACCATTCAGCCCGTAACGATAAGCCTGGTAGACATCGGCCGTCACCGCCGCATCCCACGCTTCTTCTGCCAATGCGGCTATAAAAGCCTCCCGATCCAAACCCACCTCGGCGGCAATATCGGCCAGAACAGCGATCTCCTCAATAGATCTGGCCTCTTGCCAATAAGCGCGGAATACAGCCTCATGATACGCATCGCCCACACCCTGCGCTTCGGCATATTTGGCCCCGACGAGGGCCGGGCGGCTGTCAACGCCAAACGGCCCCTCATTGATCTCTACCCCATAATGGTCGCGGGCCATTTGCTGGAAATATTGGCGCTTCACATCAATCGTAGCCCGGTACTCCTCCGAAATAGGTGGCGAGCCTTTCGGCCGTAATTCAAACGAGCGCCACCGCACCGCTACATGATGGTTGTCTTTGAGGGCCTCCAAACTGAAGGCCACTAAAAAGCAAAAGGGTCAGACAAAATCTGACCAGACATCAATCGTAATTGGTTCTTGAGACATCTTTATTCCCCTCGTACATCGGACATCTCTGTCCGACTCCCCGAACAAGGATGTTCGGGTTACAAACGTACATCGGACATCCCTGTCCGATGGCCCGAACAAGGATGTTCGGGCTACAAACGCCGCGGCCGTTTCTCCCGTCCGGCCAGCAGCAAATAGCTATACAAAATCAGGCCCGTCACCCCGCCAACAGCCCACTTGAGTGGCCAAATAATCTCCTCATTGGGCGAAATAAAGCCCTCAATGACCCCCGCGATAACCAGCAAAGGCACACACCCAATAACCAACCGCAGCGCCTTCCGGGCCGCCAGCGTCAGGGCATCCCGCCGGCGCAGTAAGCCAGGATGGATGATGGCCCAGCCCAGCATGAGGCCAGAGCCACCGGCAATAAAAATGGTCGTCAGCTCAATCACCCCATGCCCCACCATAAAGGTACCCAATTCAAAACCGACATCATAATGACTCGTCAGGCCCAACAAGCCACCGATGAGCAAACCATTGAAGATCATCACATAGACTGTCAGCAAGGCGGCTGTAATCCCCCCACTAAAGGCCAAAAAGGAGACCCGGATATTATTGGTCATGATGAAAGACGAAGCATACGGCCGTTCCTCAATCGGGATATCCGTCCACAAATCCTGATCTTCAATCTGGGGAATAAGGCTCTGCACTTGCGGGGGCAGCAGCCAGACCGAGGCTTCCGGCTGCCAATTCGTCAGCAAACCAGAGATTAAGGCCGGCAAGACGAGCAGCAGCATAGCCGTCAACGTGAAGGGAAATGTTTCCCTGAAAGTGCGCGGAAAACCTTGCCTGGCAAAACGAATGATGCGTTGCAAGGCCAGGGGTTCACTGCGATAGACAACCGCATGGCCTCGGGCTACCAGTTGGTTCAAATAAGTTGTCACCGGCTGGTTGGGGAATTCACGCTGAGCCACCGCCAGGTCAGAGGTAGCGGCCCGGTATAATTTACCCAGCATTTTCACCTCCTCAGGCGACAATTGGGCCAGGGCCTGCTGGCTGCGATCCAGCAATTCTGTGAGCTGCTTCCAATCATTCTGGCGAGATTGGTAAAACTTTTCGACGTTCATAGGTACAAAAGATTATACGCCGGATAGGAGAAAGGGGGTAAAATGCTCATCCTGGTGCGTGGCACTTTCCCCCATGTCTTCATGGGCAGTGCCTTGCACCTTATTCAAAACTCCTCAGGAAAAACGCATGGCTTTTGAAGATGAATTTCTGAATATAGACACACCCGAAAATGTGATCTTTGGCTACGAAGTGGTGGGCATTGGCTCCCGTTTTATGGCCGCCTTAGTAGATACAACGATCATTGTCGTTTTGCAAATCGTTGTCAATTTGACGATGGTGCTGCTGCTCTTTAACTTACTAGAAATAGACATGGGCGCGGGCTGGGTCACGGCCGTATTCGGTCTCATCTCCTTTGCCTTGCTGTGGGGCTATTACATCTTCTTCGAGATGTTGTGGAATGGTCAAACGCCGGGTAAACGCTGGCTGGGATTGCGCGTCTTGCGCGCTGACGGCACCCCTATCACCCTGACTGAATCCATCATCCGCAACCTGATCCGGATCATAGATTTTTTGCCAGCCTTTTACGGAGTGGGTGTGGTCGTCATGTTCATCAACGCCCAATCACGCCGCCTGGGAGATATGGCCGCCGGCACCTTGGTCGTGCGTGACCAGGCCAATTTAACCCTGGAAAATCTCACCGAAGTCCCCCGCTCCCAGTTACGGCTGCAAGTCCCGCCCCATATTGTCGAGCAAGTAAACGGCTGGCCTCTGGAGCGACTAAGCGAGGCCGACATTCAACTGGCCGAGGATTACCTGCAGCGGCGGGCAGAGTTGGAAAATGGCCCCCAATTAGCCGAACAGATATTAGGGCGACTGTTGGAGCGTATGGCCATTCCCCAGCCACAAAGCGCCACTCATGATCGCCCCTACTTCCTGGCCCAAATTGTAAAGCAACGCCGCTACCATGAGTGACGCCTTCACGCGCTAACGCCCACGCTGCAAAAGGTGCAAAGCTGCCCCCACCAGGCCAAAAGCGGCTAAATGAAAGAGATACAACCCGACAGACAGGCCCGATGCCTGAAAATCCCCACGATGGACAAAGGTCATCACTAAATCCAGAACTGCCGCCGCGATCATCAAATCAGCCACAGGCCGAAAGCGCTGCCAATCCCGTTCACGCAGCACCCAAAGCAAACCCACCCCAAAAGCGGCAAACCAGGCAGCAAAAACACGCAGCATCAACGGCGCAATCGGCCACGGCCAGACAGGGATGATCAATTGCGGGCGAAAAAGAGCGACCGTGCCAAAAAGTAGTGTCAGCACACCGGTGACAACTGCCAGCTTACGTGTCGTAGGGGCAATAGCCTGCCCGGTGACAGACCAGTTAGCCCCGCCGCGCTCATACTGGACATAGAACATGACAGCCAGAACGGGAGCCACGATATAGACAGTTAACCAGTAAACAAGGCCAGGGCCGGGGCGGAATGCCTCCAGATGGAAAAAGGTAACGGCCGTCAACAACACCCCTGCAGTCACCAAAACGGGCACTAAGAAGCGAGCTGGCTCCCAATAGCCGCGCCACGTGACCCAGGCAACGGCCGCTGCTCCTCCCAAATACAAAGCACCAAACAGCGCCGCACTTAAGGGTGGCCGGATCGGCCAAAAGAACAATGTTTCGGTGCGATCCGGAAACAACAGCAAAGACAAACCCCCGGCCAAGGCGTTCAACGCCACAAACCAGAAAGCAACTTTAGTAAACAACGACATCGGTTTGTCAGCAATCATGGGGACACTGTGAGCAGAACTTTTGCCTGGATTCATTCAGCCATCTCATTTTCATTTCTCATCTATCAATTTTGCCATCACCCTTGCTGAATGTCGAATTGTCACCTGAGACAGTCACTTAGAAAACGCCCGAAGTAGGTGCATTTACCCTGCCAATGACGTAAAATCCTCCCTTATGAGCACACACCCTTTTGCCATTATTGGTGTACCCATTGATTGTACTGGCCGGGCCACGGGCGTAGAGCGGATGCCGCAAGCCCTACGAGCCGCCAACCTCGTCAGCCGTTTACAAATGCCCGACCTGGGCGACTGGCCCGTTGCCATCCATGATCCTACCCGCGACCCGGCTACCGGCATGATCGGCTTCCGGGATGTTTGTCTGGCATCCAGCACGATTCGGGACGGCCTGTTAGCCGTATGGCAGCAGGGGCAGCGGCCGTTTCTCATCGGCGGCTGCTGTACCTTACTGATTGGTGTGGGGGCGGCCATCAAGCAGCATTATGGCCCGGCCGGCCTGGCTTTTGTGGATGGCCATTTGGATTTTTATGACGGCCGTTCCTCACCCACCGGTGAAGCGGCCGACATGGAACTGGCTATCCTCACCGGACATGGGCCGGCCGGGCTGGTAGATCTGGCCGGTGACCCCCCGCTCTTGCGGCCTGAACATATTGTCGTCTTAGGTTATCGTGATGGTGAGGTGGCGGCGCGGGAGGGTGCCCCCGATCCGGCCGTTGTCGTGCCCCAAATGACGCTGCGGGAAGTGACGGCTGTGCGCCAGGCAGGCCCCCTCAAAAGTGGCAGAGAAACGGCCGAACGCCTTGCCGCCAATCCCGGCCGCTTCTGGCTGCACCTTGACCTGGATGTCCTCGATGAAACGGCTTTGCCGGCCGTAGACTACCCCATGCCCGGCGGCCTGCGTTGGGATGAATTGACGCTGCTTCTGACCCCTCTGGCCCGTTCACCCCACCTCATCGGCGTGGACGTGACCATCTACAATCCCACCCTCGACCCCAACAAGGCTTACGCGCCGCGCATTGTCAATATGCTCTGTGAGTTGTTTACCTAAGCCGCGCCCAGGCCCCAATGAAAGGAGGCGCAACCAGGGTAGCGTTGTTAGCCACAACCTCCTGGCCCAGGCGTTCAGCCAACGTGTCAATGTCAACTTCAGCAGCCGTCGCCACACCGACCCGCTCCATTAGCGGTAGGAGTGTGCGCGTAATTTCTGTGATATGTTGATAAGCCGGTGAATCTGGACCATTGCCCAATCGCGCCGCCTGAATCATTTCTGGTCTGGGCAAGCCGGCCTCGATAAAAATTTGCGCCAATTTCAGCCCGGTTTGCACATCAACTCCGGCGCGAGTGAACGTTTGGATGATTTGGGAAATAGTCGTTTCCACCAACTCACACCTCGGCAAGGACTTCACCGCTGTCGCATCCAACTCATGAAAAACAACAAGCCCCCCAGGTCGCACAAATTGGCACAGGCGGCGCAGCAGTACAGCCGGATCAGCAAAATACATCAGCACCAAACGGCCGATCAACCCATCCACCGGCTCATCCAGCACCAACTCCGTCAAATCCTCCGTCACAAACTGCACATTGGTCAATCCCGCCGCCGCCGCCCGCTGCGAGGCTAACGCCGTTGCTGTTGGCGATTTGTCTACACCAATAACCTCCCCTTCCGTTCCCACCAATTTGGCGGCCAAAAAGGAGACATCTCCCGTGCCACAGCCGATATCCAAAACTCGCATTCCCGGCTCCAGACCAGCCAATCGCAGCACCTGTTCAGTCAAATCACCAAAAAAACGGGCTTGCTCTATCAGCCGTTCCAACTCTGAATTAGTATGAGTCAAAATCTGTTGATAATTTTGGGTTTGAACATTTGCTATCATCACTGCACCTCCATTGATTTGATTAATTGAGATACAAGATAGCCGAAAGGCACGCTCAATTTCCAGACGAAAACAAGTCGAATTTGCGTCGAAAAATTACACCCCCGAATCCTCCCGGAGGTTTAAGCCTCGATGTACCTTGAGAGACGAAACCTCCGGGAGGGAGGATGGGTTATTGAACTTCGCGCTGCCAGAGCCAGTCAGCGATACGCTCGACACCTCTGGCTAGGCGGTAGCGATAGGTACCGAGTGGTAGATCAAGCAGTTCGGCCGCAACTTCCTGGCTCGGGGCCGGTTCCAGATAGGTACGGTAGACAGCATGATAGAACTTTTCATCTTTAGGACTGGCCGTCAGGCTGTTAGCGGCTTCTTGTATCAGCTTTTGCAACACAAGGACAGATGGTGGGCCATCTCCCGATGGCGCATCATCGGGCGTTTCCACCACCAATCTTGAACGAATGAGCAAATTCGCTGCCAACAGATCAGGCCGGGTATAGTCACGTAACGCCTGACGCACCGCCTCGACAAATTCGGGTTGGGAGAGGGTAACGAGAGGCGATGAGGAGAGCGCACTTTCCGCTGCTTTCCTCGGTTGCAGACCCAACTGCAACGCTTCTAACCGGTAGCCCCAGGCTGCCACCGACTCTTCGCGCCAATCATGCGTGAATACGCCATAACGATGTCCGCCAACGACAAAATCAGCTTCTCCTGTATAGTCAAAGTTGTGATAGCTGAACATCTCTTGCCACCGTTGCGCCTCGGCCGTTGCGGCAAACGACCAGGACATCTGGGGATTGCTTACCCAGACCCCACCGGCCCTCATCGCTACTAGAGAGTGCGTCTCGGCCACCTGATACATTTCGCGCCCCATCCAAAAGCGCACATAGTTCACCGGTTCATCTGGTCGCACAGGAGAACCACGTCCCAGCAGAAAGCTTTGGGCCACCGCCAGTGCCGGATCAACCTGGGCATCAGCTTCGGAGATAACCGGCAGCGTGAGGATCAACACAAAACCCATCCGCCGATCCTGGGCTGTACGAAAAACGGTGAACCCCTCCGGCTGTTGTTGCAGCCAGTAGCGAGCGATTTCAACCGAAGCTGGTCCCTCGTGTTGGTGCAATGTTTCCAGGATAAAGGGGATATCGGCCGTTGTCATTGGCTCCATCGAAACCTGACTCAACGCTTCCCAACCAAAAAATGGGACAATGGCCGCAATATACCGGTTCTGGTAGAGGAGATCGGCTGATAGCGATGACTGCGGCCCTCGCTGCCGCAATTGCCGTCCATAATAGAACCTCACCTGACGATGCAGTGCCTGATAAGCCTGGGGGTTGCGCCAGCGCAAATCCGCATCCAGCATATCCCGCGCCAGATCATGAGGAAACAACCCCTGTGGCCCTTGTTGAATAAACGACAGGCCGCGCAGCCAATTAAAAAGAGAATAAGCCACATCCTCACCCAAGAGAGCAGCCAGCAATGACTCGCTCGTCACCCGCACATGAGCACAAATTTCCAGCGCCCGGCGATGTTGCCCATCAGGCACATTCCGCGTAAAGCGTTCCAATAGAAGCCGTACCACATCCGGCTCGGTCTGGAGGCTTAAGGCTGTTAGCTCATCACCCTGTTGTAACACATCAGCTACCAGCGACAGAGCCAGGGGGTGCCCATGGGTGAAGGCCAACACCTCACTGTGCTGCTGGGCGGGAATCCCGCGCCCCATAAGATACGTCTGGCTCTCTTCGGGGTGCAGGTTACGCAAGGGGATAATATGGGTCAGATCGCGCCAACCGGGGTCGCTGCTCCAGGCAGAAACAGGCACATTACGGCCGGCCAAAACAATGAGCACATCAGGTGGCAGTTGCGGTAGAAATTCATGCCGCAACCAATCATCCAGGCCGGCAATGAGTTCATAAGTGTCAATAAGCAGGATAAGATCAGGTGGGACGGCCGTTAACGCCTCTACCGACAGCGCCTGCTGCCACGCCTGTTGAAAGCTACCTGGGGATGATCCAATATTGCGGCTGTCGAGCAGGATAGTTGTGCGCCCGGCACTGTTAGCCACACGTAAATACTCGTGTAACAAGGACGTCTTGCCCACGCCACCCGGCCCGTAAATGTACAACACGACAAAGGGCGACTCCTCGGCTAAGAGAGCTGAACGGAATAGCTCTAATTCTGCCTCACGGCCAACGAAACGGCCGTGCCGTGCCGCCGCCAGACGATCAGCCAGACGAGGCGCAGTAGATTTTGGGGTGTCTGAGGCAGTCATCTCGGCTGCCTATCATACCCCAATAACCATCCCTGCCAAACCCTCTCTATAACTGCACGACTTCGCCGCTTGCTCCGGATACATAGCAACCTCGTGCGATGCCGCTAAGGAGCGAGAATTTAATAACTTGAACAAATACCAACTATCCCGCTCCTTAAAGCTGACGATTCAATTCCGTACTTTATTAAATCGTCAGCCCTAAACGTTAAATGGGGGCGAGACTTCACCGTTTATCCCGCGCCGCTGGCCCCGCCACCGGCCGCTCCGGCTCCGGCCGCCCCGGCTGCCCCGGCCGCACTACCGCCAGAAGAACTGGTCGCCGCCGCCATAGCCACAAAAGCCGCCACGCCGCCATCATCAGCCCGGGACAAGGCATGAAAGTAGGGCGGCAGCTCAGTCCAGCCCCGCTTCTGGAACCATTTGGCCCAGGGCTCCAGCAGGCCAAAGCCGGCCGCATAAGGCAGGAAGCGCTGGAACATTTGCGGGCCGGAAACGGCCGCCTTCCCCCCGGACACCTGCTTCAAATGGTCAGCGAATCCCTTCCATCCGGCAGCAGCGGTCGCCCCTTCATCCGTCAGCGGCGAGAGCGTCATCCCGGCAATCGCGCCCACCAGGCCGAGCAGGACCAGGCTGGCCGCCGGGGCAATAGCCCAGGGATTGCCGATAATTAAGACCAAGGCCAACACCAATCCAAAACCAACGAAGAGAAGGACGATACCTACCCCTCTCAGCCGCTCTCGGGCTGTCTTTCGACTCTCACTGATAAATCCGGCCGCTTTAATTTCCGACTTCAAAGAATCAGCATATTTTTTCCACTGCCGCGAGGAAACCCGGCCGCTTAATTCCGACAGCTTGACCTGCTCTACACGGCCGTCCTTCGTTTCGAATAAGAGAGCCAGCAAGCCACGTTCGTGCGGCCGCAATTCGACCGGCTCCTCCACCTGCTTGATAACAAACTCCTGGGATTTGTTCCACTTCTTTTCCCCCATCTCTTCAATTTTCAACACGCCCCGATCGGCCAGATCAAAGAGCGTCGCCAGGGCATGTGTCCAGGACGGCTCTGCGCCGCTGGCATTGATCGCCCCGGCCATACCGGGCGGCAGCTCCGACGGCGGCTCATAAACAGTTCCCGCTGATGGTTGGAGCGAAGGCCGGTAGCGGCGGTGCATGAACCAGATGGCCACCAGACCGGAAACAAAAATGATAACGGCCGCCGTAATCCACAACGGTGCCGAGGCCCGCTGTTCAGCTTGCTGCTGCTGCCAGGCCGGGGCAGTCGTAATCAGGCTGCCCGGCGCGAAGGGCATCTCAATCACCATCGTCTCGTCGGCGGAGAGATTCTGGGCAGTAATAGTCACGCCGTTATCGCTTTGCTGGATTTGGCCGTCGCCGGCCGTCACTCGCGGCTCATCACTCATTTCCGCCGCCGGCGGGTAACTAATCGTCACGGTGCTGTGGGCAATACTATATTCAAATTCGTCCGGCAGGGGTTGGTAAATGAGAATGTCGGCCGCATCCGTCTGGCGCACCACACCCGATACCTGGTAACTGAGCGTAAAGGTACGGCGGCTGTCACTGGTCGGCTCCAGATGCCACTCAACCCGCACCGGATCAGAGCCGCTAATCTCCACCTGGCCGGGCTGGTCGCCTCGAGGCAGGGAACGGCCATCCACACCTGCCTCAATCCCGGTTATCCCATCCGTAAAATCCGATGGCAGTTCCCGAAAGACAAAAGAGAACGGGCCGCCCACAAAATCAAAGGACACCGTTTCCGTCACCAGCAGCGATCCATCCTCTTGCACCACCACATCAACATCAAAACGGTCGGCGCTGTAGGACTTCTCCTGGGCGGCCGCATTGCCCACAAACAAACCAACAAACAAAAAAATGACAAGAATTTTTCGCCACATATTTTTCCTCACATTGTTCAAAACTATTAAGCCTCGTTTCCCAATTCCTCTATCCAGCAAAAGGATAGTATAATACAGTACGAAGATCCTCTAGCTAAAGTTGTCTTTGAATATTCTATAATCCCGCTCTCGACTCACAAGGTCTATTCACCACGTAATGTGTTATACTTATGCCTACATAGGATTTAGAAGAAAACTGGCGGCGTGTCCAAACAGGTCAGAGACCGCAGCAAATTGAGGGATTTTAATGAGGAGCGTCGTAATGTATAGAGAGTGGGAACGACATCCTGTTACTTGATCTCCCAAGCCTTTGCGTTTCTTGCATTCTTGGCGTTCTTTGCGTCGAAAATATAGGAGGTGATATGTTGTGACGGACTCCCAATTGCAGATCACCTTGTTCGGTGAATTCAGCCTGGTCTATGCAGGCAGTCTCGTCCCCACTATTAGCGGTGACCGGCCGATTTCCCTACTAGCCTATCTACTCCTGAACCGCCATACGGCCGTATCCCGCCAACACCTCGCCTTCACCCTCTGGCCTGATTCCAGCGAAAGCCAGGCACGCACCAACCTACGCAACCTCTTCTACACCCTGCGCCAAACATTGCCCAATGCCGATACCCATCTGGCGGCCGATTCCATGACCCTGCAGTGGCGGCCCGACAGTGACTTTACCCTGGATGTGGCCGAGTTTGAAGAAGCCCTGACCGCCGCCAAAACGGCCGGCTCCGACAGCGACAAAATACAATGCCTGGAATCGGCCGTCTCCTTCTACAAAGGCGATCTGCTCCCCGGCAACTACGACGACTGGATCATGCCCTTGCGCGAAGAGATGCGCCAGCAATACCTGGCCGCCCTGCACCAACTGGTAGCCCTGCTGGAACAACTACAAGAGTATCGCACCGCCGCCCGTTACAGCCAACGACTTCTACAGCAGGATCCATTAGATGAACGCGCTTACGTCCAGTTAATGCGCCTCCATGCCCTCAGCGGCGACCGCGCCGGACTGCGCCGCGTCTATGAAACCTGTCTGGCTACCCTCCGCCGCGAACTGGACGTAGAGCCTGGCCCGGCCACCCAGGCCGCCTACGAGCAGTTGTTACGCCTGGAAGCGCCCGCAGCCGCCATTCTCATTCCCTCCCCCGAAAAAGTGCCGCCGCCAACCTCCCGTCTCCGCCCCCTGCCCCAGCCCACCACCCCCTTCATCGGCCGCGAGGCAGAACTGGCCCAGATCGCCGAACTCCTGGCCGATCCCAACTGTCGCCTATTGACAATTGTCGGGCCGGGTGGCATGGGCAAGACACGCCTGGCCTTAGAAACAGCCTCCGGCCACCAGGCCATCTTCCCCGATGGCGTCATTTGGGTCCCCCTCACCCCGGTGCAAACGGCCGGCCAGGTCGCCGATGCCATCGCCGAGGCCCTGCGCTATCGTCTCAGCGGCGCTACTCCGGCTGAGGATGAACTAATAAATCTCCTGGCAGCCAAACAAATGCTGCTGGTTCTGGACAACTTCGAGCATTTAATAACCGCCACCGGCTTTCTAACAGAGTTAATGGCGGCCACAACAGCCATTAAACTACTGGTCACCTCACGCCAATCGCTGGCTTTACAACAAGAATGGCGCTTTGAACTGGGAGAACTACCCCTGCCCGATCAAGAAGCCCCGGATGCAATGAGCACCAACAGTGCCGTGCTGCTTTTTGAACAAAGCGCCCGCCGGGCTGCCAGCACCCTCAAGCTGACGGCCGGCGACTATCCAGCCATCGCTCGCATTTGCCATCTGGTCGGCGGTATTCCCTTAGGCATCGAACTGGCTGCCTCCTGGATGCGCCTGCTTTCTTGCGCCGAGATTGCCGAAGAAATAGAAAAGAGCCTGGACTTCCTCACCGCTAGCCTGCGTAATGTACCCCCAAGGCATCGCAGTTTACGGGCCGTTTTTGACCACTCCTGGCAATTACTCTCCCTGGCCGAGCAGCAAGTGTTGTCCCGGTTGACCATCTTTCATGGTGGCTTCACACGGGAGGCGGCCGCCCAGATAGCCGGTGCCCATCTACCCCTTTTATCAGCCTTGAACGACCGCTCACTGGTCCAGCGCACGGCCGTTGGCCGCTACAGTTTGCACAATCTCGTGCGCCAATATGCCAGCGACCATTTGCAGGCAGACCTCGCCGCCCAACAGGCCGCCGCCCAGCAGCACAGCCACTACTATCTGCAATGGCTGGCAGACCAAGATGCGGCCCTGCGTGGCCCGGATCAAAGAGAGACATTAATAGCCATTGCTCTGGAACTAGCCAATATTCGCTTTGCCTGGCAGCATGCCCTCAATACGCTCCCGCTTAACCTGCTGCAACAGGCCTCCTTTACTTTGTTTTACTTCTATGGATTGCGCGGATTGATGCAAGAAGGCGAACTTAATTTCCGCCTGGCTGCTGACAAACTCCGGAGCGCACCAGACACCACCAGCCAGGAGATGCAGCTAGCCATACATCATATGCAGACCAACCAGGCCTATTTCGCCCTGCGGCTGGGGCAGGTAACGACGGCCGAGACATTATTGCAGCAAGCAGTGACCGAATTACAATCCTTTGCCGAAGAGCCGATTTATACCTACAGCTTGCGTTAT
>Ga0299914_10001942_pt1 | contig 13991 bp, 12 predicted proteins | sample RVTome_10_FD_201361 | JGI IMG/M metagenome (GOLD analysis project Ga0299914, IMG submission 201361) | Soil microbial communities from uranium-contaminated site in the Upper Colorado River Basin, Wyoming, United States - RVT153D57 (version 2) ...
GACTTCGCGCACCGGCGCGAGATCCAGGTCCGCTTCGCCGACACCGATGCGATGGGCCACGTGAACAACGCGGTCTACCTCACCTACTGCGAGATCGCCCGGATCACGTACTGGTCCGACGTCACCGCAGAACCCGTCCGCCTCGGGACTGCCGGGGCGGAGAGCCTGATCCTGGCCGAAGCGCGGATCAGCTACCGCGCCCCCGCGTTCCACGGCGAGACGGTCACCGTCGAGACCCGCGCCGTGCGGATCGGTCGTTCGTCGTTCGCCCTCGAACATCGCCTGACGGCATGTGTGCCGGGCGGGCCGTCGCGGCTTGTCGCGACGAGCGAGTCCGTGCTCGTCCGGTACGACTATGCGCGCGAGGAGTCGGTCGCGCTGTCGGATCCGTTCGTCTCGGCAATCGAGTCGTTCGAGGGTCGGGAGCTGCGAACGTCCCCCGACCGGGAGCTCAGTCGACGAACCGGCGAAGGATGACCACGGCGTTCTGGCCGCCGAAGCCGAAGCCGTTGACCGCCACCGTCTCGACCTTCGCCTCGCGCGCGACCAGGGGCACATAGTCCAGGTCGCACTCGGGGTCGGGTTGGTGCAGGTTTGCCGTCGGGGCAATCACCTGGTCGCGGATCGCGCCGATCCCGGCCAGCACACTGGCGATCCCCGCGGCCCCGACCAGGTGGCCGATCATCGACTTCGGCGAGCTGATCGCGACCCGGCGCGCATGGTCGCCGTAGGCCAGCTTGATGGCGCGCGTCTCCGTCACGTCGTTGAGCGGCGTGGCCGTTCCGTGGGCGACGATGTAGTCGACCTCGTCCGGCGCGACCGCGGCGTTGCGCAGCGCCTGGCTCATCGCCCGTGCCTGGCCCTTCCCGGTGGGCTCCGGGGCGCTGATGTGGAAGGCGTCCGCGGTCAATCCGCCCCCCAGGACCTCGGCGATCGGCGTGGCGCCCCGCGCGCGTGCGTGGGCCAGTGACTCGACGACGACGACGCCACCACCCTCGCCCAGCACGAACCCGTCGCGGGTCGCGTCGAACGGCCGCGACGCCGTCTCCGGCGAATCGTTGCGCTTCGACAGGGCGGTCATGTTCCCGAGGGCGGCAACGCCCATCGGCACGATCGGTGCCTCCGAACCGCCGGTCAGGACGACGTCGGCCTCGCCGGTGCGGATCAGGCGCAGCGCATCGTGGAACGCGATGATCGAGGTCGCGCAGGCCGCGACCTGGGTGATCACCGGGCCGGTCAGTCCGTATTCCATGGAGAGCATGCAGGCACCCATCGAGCCGGACAGGGCGGGTACGGCGAATGCGCTGACGAACCGCGGGCCCTTCTGGTCGTGGGCGTGCGTGCCGTCGACGATCGCCTCGATGCCGCCGCCGCCCGTGTTCACGACCACCGCGGTGCGCTCCCGCTGCTCCTCGGTCATCGCCGCGAAGTCGATGCCGGCGTCGGCCACGGCTTCCTTCCCGGCGGCCATTGCGAAGTGGATGAACCGGCTCATCCGCCGGGCCATCTTCTGGTCCATGGCGACCCTGGGATCGAAGTCGACCACCTCGGCCGCAATCCGGACCTCGTGGTCCGTCGTGTCGAAGCTCTGGATCCGGCGGGTGCCGGTCACGCCCGCGCGCAGGTTCCGCCAGTAGGTCGGGAAGTCGTTGCCGATGGGCATGACCGCGCCAAGACCGGTCACGACCGCCCGGTGCGCAGGATCGAGTTCAGGCAAGGGTCGTTCTCATGCGGGATACGCGAGCATTGTAGTGCCGCCACGCACCGCCCGGCCGCCACGCACCGCGGCGGCGTCCGGGCAGTCGCGCGGGCGATCAGTCGCCGTCGTACCGGCCGAAGATGACCGCCCCGTTGTGTCCGCCAAGGCCGATGTTGTTCGACAGCCCGAACCGAATCGGCATCGGTGTGGCCTCGGTGACGACCCACAGGTCGCAGTCCGGGTCGAAGTCGCGATAGTTGATCGTTGGTGGCACGCATTGCTCGGCGATCGACATGACCGTCGCGAATGCCTCGAACGCACCGGCAGCCCCCATCATGTGACCGGTCATCGACTTGGTGCCGCTGATCGCGAGCGACCGCCGGTCACGCGCCGAACGCTCCCCGAAGACCGTCCAGATGGCCTCCGCCTCGCGCTTGTCGCCGAGGGGCGTTGAGGTCCCGTGCGGATTGATCAGGTCGACCTCGTCGGCCGGGACGCCCCGCCGTTCGAGCGCCATCTTCATCGCCCGCGCCGAGCCCGCGCCGTGCTCGATCGGCTGGACCATGTCCCAGCCGTCGGCCGCCGAGCCGTACCCGACGACCTCGGCGTAGATCGTCGCTCCCCGTGCAGTGGCGTTGTCGAGGTCCTCGAGGAAGAGCGAGCCGGCTCCCTCGCCGAGGATGAAGCCGTTGCGCGTCGCATCGAACGGGCGGGACACCGTCGACAGCGGCTCGCCGGGGCGCGGCATGCCGAGCCCGCGCATGTTCGAGAACCCGGCGTGACCGACCTCGATGATCGGCGACTCGGTCGAGCCGGAGATGACCGCGATGCAGTCTCCACGGCGGATCGCCTCGGCCGCCTCGCCGATGTTGTGGGTGCCGGTCGCGCAGGCCGAGACCATGCAGACGTTGTGGCCGATCGCCCCGGTCTCGATCGCGATCATGCCCGAGCAGCTGTCGACGAGCGCGTTTGCGATGAAGGTCGGCGCGACGGTCCGCGGTCCGCGTTCCTTCATCGACTGCCAGTTGTCGATCATCAGCTGCTGGCCGCCTGCTCCCGACCCGAAGATGACGCCGACCTCGGTGCGGTTCTCGTCGGTGAGCTCGAAGCCTGAATCGGCGAGTGCCTGCTTCGCGGCCGCGACCCCGAAGTGCAAGCTGCGCTCGCTCCGTCGTGCGGCCTTCGCGTCCATCCAGTCGGCCGCGCTGAAGTCGCGTACCTCCCCGGCGGCCTTTGCTTCATATGGACCGGCGTCGAAGTGGGTGATCTCGCCGAGGCCGGAGACGCCGCGGCTCAGGTTCGACCACGCCGTCTGCGGATCGTTGCCGACGGGACTGATGACGCCGAGGCCGGTGACGACCACGCGGCGGTTGTAATCGGGCTTGCGCACTCGGTGGGGATCCTTTCGACGGTCTGTTCAGGTGGCCGGGACGGAGCTCAGGGCGAGGAGTCGATCGGCGGACGCGGGGTCGTCTGCGGCTACGACCTCGACATCGGGCGCGATTCGCCGGATGAGGCCGGTCAGCACCTTGCCGGGTCCGACCTCGACGAAGGTGGTCACGCCGGCTGTGCGCATCCGCTCGATCGCGGCGATCCAGTCGACGCCGGCCGTCAGGTGCTCGATGAGCTCGGTCCGGGCGGCGTCCGCGGTGAGGATCGGGCGAGCATCGGCGTTGGCCAGCAGCGGCGGATGAGGGTCGTGGAACGCGACGCCGTCGAGGACGGGCCGCAGTGCGGCCGCCGCGTCGGTCATCAACGGGGAGTGCGCGGCGACCGATACGGGGAGGACGATGGCGCGCTTCGCCCCGAGGGTCCGTGCCAGCTCGGCACCGACCTCGATGGCGGATCGCTCGCCCGAGACGACGACCTGGCCCGGGGCGTTGCGGTTGGCGACGACGAAGGTTCCGTGCGCGGCAGCACCGGCGATCAGCTCGGGCAGGCGTGCGTCGTCGAGCCCGATGATCGCGGCCATCGCCCCGTCGCGACCTTCGCCCGACGCCTGCATGCAGCGTCCGCGCTCGCGGACCAGCCGAATCCCGTCGGTAAGCGACACGGCCCCGGCCGCGACCAGCGCGCTGTACTGGCCCATCGAGTGGCCGGCTGCGAAGGCTGGCTCCGGTGCGGGGATGCCCGCGCGGGCCCACGTCTCGCGCAGGCTCTCGAGGATGGCGATCGACGCGGCCAGGATCGCGGGCTGGGCATTCTCGGTCCTGTCGAGCTCCTCGACAGGCCCCTCCCGGGCCAGGGTGCTCAGGGGCTCCCCCAGGGCCGAATCGGCGGCGGCAAGAACGGCGGCGGCAGCCGGCGAGCGCTCGGCAAGTCCAGCGGCCATGCCCACGGACTGCGAGCCCTGGCCGGGAAAGACAAAGGCGAGATGTGACATCCGGTGGAGCGTATGCGCCCACCGGGCGTCCACGCCGGATTCCGGTGCAGACTTGCACGGAAATCGGGCGCGGACTACGCTCCAGCCACCATGGCCGATGTTCCCCGTCGCCGGACCGCGCCGGTCCGCGCCATCGCTCGCCGCTTCGAGGAGGACCTGTCCGCGCCCGTCCTTGCGGCCGGCAACCGGCTGCCGAACGTCCGCCAGATCAGCGAACGTGTGGCGATGGGCCGGGCCCTCTGGCGGGAGCTGGTCATCGGCTTTGCGGGGCAGCTCGGCGAGCTCCGCCTCGGATTCACCCAGCTCGCAGCGCTGTATGTCCTCGCCGACGCCGGGACGATGACAGTCGGCGATGTCGCCGAGGCGATCGGCCGATCACCGTCTGCTACCAGCCGGCTCGTCGACGGGCTCGTCCGTCGCCGGCTGGTCGAGCGCCAGACCGAACCCGAGGATCGGCGCCAGCGCACGGTGGCACTAACCCAGCGCGGCAAGGCAATCCTGCGCGTCGTGGACCGGGCGCGCGCGGACCAGTTCCTGACAGCTGTCCGCACGCTGCCGGGGCCGGAACGAGCGATCGTGGCGATGGGCGTCGCCGCTCTGGCGACCCACGCGATCAGTCGCCGCGGGCGACTCATCAAGGCCCCTCGCGAGTAGCCCCGCATCGCGGGAGGCGCTCCGGGCGACGGTCGGACAGCGGCGGTCTCGGCTCGGCGGCCCCTGGCGGCTCGGCGGCACTGGCCGCCCGGGCGAGCGGCCGGCGGCCCGACGGCCCGGGCGAGCCCCAGGAAGTTGCCCGCGAGTCTCCCCAGGACTCCTGAACACGGTCTTCGGGTCCGACCGGGTCGTCGAGTGCCGTGATCCCGGCTCCGCTGCCATCCGCCGAGCGTGGAACGGGACGAGCAGGCATGCGTGGAGACCCCGCTGCGGGCCGGCTCCGGCTGCATGCGTGCGTAGGAGTCGCCCCAGGACTCAGCGGCAAGCACAGATGCCCGGGAGCCCGATATGAGTCACCCCTGGACTACAGGGCAAGCTGGGCGGCCGGGCCGGACGTGACGGCGGGGGAGAACCCGGGAGCGCGAGCCGGGAGGGCGGCCGGGGGCGGGCCCGTCTACGATAGGTCCGGGCCTACCGAATCTCGCGGCCCGAATGGGAGACGTTTCCCGACATCGCGGTCCTGGTCCGATGCACGTCCCTTCGATCGACGAGGAGATGCGGCGGCGAGACCAGCGCCCCGAACGGAGGACGAGACGATGATGGATCCGCGGATGGCGGCGATGACGGTCCGCCTGCAGCATCGCCACAACGACGGATCGTGGAGCGACCTCCAGCGACGGCCGGCCCATGATCCGGCGGGCAACGACCCGGAGCGCGGCTGGGCGGACGGGCACATCTACGTGTGCACGACATGCGATGAAGAGGTCCGCGTCGCAATCGACGAACCCGGCCAGCCATCCGGGGGGTAGCCCGGCGCCCGGGCCGGACTACCCGCAGAAGCGCCGCACCACGTCGTACAGCACCGGCAGCCCCCAGCGCAGCGCGTCGAGCCCGATCCGTTCGTCGACGCCGTGGAACCGCTCGAGGAAACGTTCGTCGGGGGCGAGCTGCAGCGGCGAGAACCCGTAGGTCGGCACGCCCAGCCGAGCCGTGTGCTTGGCGTCGGTGGCGAACGGGACCATGACCGGCAGCGGCACGCCCTCGGGATCGTGCCCGATCACCGTGTCCACCAGGAGGTCGTACAGCGGGGAGTCCGTCGGTGACTCGACCGGGGCGCCGAAGATGACGTGCTCCACTTCGCAGACCGGGGCGAGATCCGGTCCGAGGCGCTCCACGACCCCCGCCAGCGCCTCCGCCTCCGTCGTTCCCGGCAGGATCCTGCAGTCGATCTCGATGATCGCCTCGCCCGGAATGACGTTGTACTTGATGCCGGCATGAACGACGTCAGGGCTGATCGTGTCACGGAGCAGCGCACGCAGCGTCCGGACGTACATCGGCTCGCACGCCGCGGCGAGCGCGGCCTCCGCGGCCGCCGGATCGGGGTCCAGGAGGCCGCGCAGGGCGTGCGCCGGCCCACTCGGGAGGACCGCCGCCGCCGCCTCCAGGAAGCGCGCCATCACCGGTGTCACCCGGACCGGGCCGGGCGCCGCCAGCCGGGCGATCACCGAGGCGGCCAGGACCGCGGCGTTGTCGTCGCGTGGCATCGAACCGTGGCCCCACGTGCCGCGGACCGTGATCCGATACACGCTGAAGCCCTTCTCGGCGACCTGGATCGGGTACAGGCGTCGACCGCCGACCGTGAACGACACGCCGCCGCACTCGTTGAGCGCACCCGCGGCCTGCAGCCAGTCGGCCCGATTGTCGACGAGCCAGCCCGCACCCTCGCGGCCCCCGGCCTCCTCGTCCGCGGTCACGGTGAACAGGACGTCGCGCCGGAGGCCGGGGACAGGGTCTGACGCCGGGTCGCGACCGGACGCCCTGGCGGCGGCGGCCAGGAGCCGGATGACCTCGAGCTCGAGCGCAACCATCCCCTTCATGTCGACGGCGCCGCGGCCGTAGATGTAGCCATCGGCGATGTCCGCTGCGAACGGGTCATGGCTCCACCGTTCGGCCGGGGCGGGAACGACGTCCAGGTGGGACAGGAGCAACAGTGGCTCTCCCCCCGTGCCGTCACCTCGAAGCCGGGCGTGCACCGACCCGCGGCCCGGGAACGGCTCGACGACCTCGGGATCGAGGCCGGCGTCGGCGAGCATCGATGCCAGCTGGCGGGCAACCTGCAGCTCGCCGTCCCCGCCGGGCTCGGGGGCCGGGTTGACCGACGGGATCCGGATCAGCGTGCGCAGCGCCTCGACGAGCTCATCGTGCGCGAACGCCCAGGCGCCGGCCTCGATCTCGTGCGACGGGCGGGCGACGGGCAAGCCCACCCTAGTTCCCCGCCGTGATGAGGTTGCCCAGGATCCCGAGCACGAAGCCAGCCGAGACGATGACCACGATCATGACCAGCAGGATGCGGCCATAGAAGCGCTCCTCGCGCCGCGCCGCGTCCGGCTCCGGGTCGTCGCCGCCCTGGATGTACGGAGCGTCGAGCCCGCGGGCGCGGGCAAGCTCGGCACGCGGCGAGTCGTACTTGGCGGGATCCGGCGGGGGCCGGTTCGGCGGATCCCCCGGCCCGGGACCGGATGGAGTCGCTCTGTCCGTCGTCACGTGCCCATGATGCCGCCGGAGAGCGGTCCGCGCAGGGAGATCTCATCGGGCATCGGCCGGTAGCCCAGCCGGGCATTGACCGCGCGCATCGGTCCGTTGGCGACGTCGTTCCCCGTTTCGAGCGCATCGAGCCCGGCCCGGATCGCCCACGCGATCGTCGCCCGCTTGAGGGCAGATGCGATGCCCCTGCCGCGGTGATCCGGATGAACGGCAGTCATGTCGTGCCAGGCGGCGGCGCGACCGGGGATCATCTGCATGTTGGCGTACCCGACGACGACCCCGGTCGACGCGATGATCGCCACCTGGAACGCGTCTGCCGGGATGCCCGGCCGTTCGACGTCGCGCGCCCGGAACTCGTCGAGATCACCGGCCGCGATCGGCGTGCCGGCATGCGGGACGTCCGGGAACGCCAGCTGTGCGACCGCGTGAACGCCGGGCAGGAGCTCCGGCCGCGCGGCGAGGGTCACGATCTCGATCCCGCTGGGTGGATCGATCGTGGGTGGCGCCAGGCCCGCGAGGTCGAGCCGGACCGACTTCGTACGCTCGGTCTCGACGAACCCACGATTGCCGAGGAAGGCGAGACCGTCAGCCTGGGCCTCGGACACGTCTGCCTCCAGCCCCGTTTTGCCCTGCCCGCGGGCGTGCCCGGACGCCGCGTGGAGGAGCGCCGCACCGATGCCGCGGCGGCGGAAGGCCGGTTCGACCTCGATCCCGAGCCACAGTCGCTCGTACGCCTCCGGGTACATGTAGATCCGCCCGACCGAGACGTGCCCAACGATCCGCCCGCCGGACTCGGCCACGTAGCGACGGCCACCGGGGTAGGTCGCGTCGCCCCAGCGGATCTCCTCGACGGACGTCGGCCGCTCCGGGGCCACGGCGTTGACGAGTGCGGCGATCGTCGCCAGCTCCGCATCGTCGGCCGTGGCCGGCCGGATCCTCCACGTCACGCGGACGCCTCGCGCAGCGGCCGGGCGATGTCCGCGGCGACGGCCTCGACCCCGGCCGCACCGAGGGACGGCGGCATCCCGAGCACGACGTGGGTCGCCCCGCGCCGGACGGCCTCATGGGCAAGCTCGAGACACGTCGCCCGGTCGTCCGCCGACCGTCCCGTCGGGACCTGGGCGGCGAACGCGAAATCGGTCGGCTCGCGCCCGATCCGTTCCATCGCTTCGAGCAGCGCCCCGCGCCGGTCGCTGAAGTACTCGAGATCCGATGGCCGCGCACCCTGCTGCGGTATCACCGCCGGGTGGAACCAGCCCTGGGCATATGCCGCCGCGAGCGCGATACCACGGCGTCTCTGGCCCCCGAGCCAGAGCGGCGGTCCACCGGGTGTCAGTGGTCCCGGCTCGTTCGTGGCCCCCGCGAGAGGATAGAAGGGGTCGGATCGGGTCACACCCGGTTCGCCGCGTGCCGCATCCGAGAACAGTGCGCGGAGCACGTGGACCGCCGACTCGAACCGGTCGAAGCGCTCCGGCATGTCCGGCAGCGGGATGCCGAACGGCTGGTGTTCGCCGACGTGCCAGCCGGCGCCCAGCCCGAGGATGAACCGGCCGCCGGTCAGGTGGTCGAGGACCGTAGCCTGCTTGGCCAGCACGGCCGGATGGCGGAACGTGTTCGACAGGACGCCGTGGCCCAGCCACCTGCCCGGGACGTGATGGGCAAGCGCAGCCATGGAGGTCAGCGATTCCCAGCTCGGGCCGCCGCGGTCCTGGGCCGCGTTCGTGATGTGATCGTTCATCCAGACCGAGTCGAATACGTCGTGGCGGCCGATCTCTGCCCACGCCGATTCGAGGGTTTGCCAGTCGACACCCTGGGGCGAGGTCTTGATCCCGATGGATACGCCTTGGCTCATCGGCTCAACATCGTCCGCATTCGCGGCCCGGTGGTGACGGCCCCCTGCGATGCCGAGCCGACGAGGGCGGCGTACTTCGCCATGACTCCGGTCGTGTATCGCGGCTCCGGTGGGGACCAGGCGGCCTTGCGCCGCGCGAGCTCGTCCGGTGCAACCTCCAGGTCGAGCGCCCGCCGATCGACATCGATGACGATCTCGTCGCCCTCCGCGACGAGGCCGATGGGTCCGCCGAGCGCAGCCTCCGGCGCGATGTGGCCGATCATCAGGCCGTGGGTCCCGCCCGAGAAGCGGCCGTCCGTGATCAGCGCGACCGAGTCGCCCAGCCCTTCACCGACCAGCGCGGCGGTCACGCTGAGCATCTCCTGCATCCCCGGACCTCCGACCGGACCTTCGTAGCGGATCACGACGACGTCACCGGGCGAGATGGCCCGTGTCTTGACCGCCTCGAAGCAGGCCGTCTCCGAATCGAAGACGCGTGCCGGGCCGCGGTGTAGCCGGCGCTCGTGTCCGGCCAGTTTCACGACGCACCCCTCCGGCGCGAGGCTCCCGCGAAGGATGGCCAGGCCGCCGGTCGGCTTGAGCGGTGCCTCGAGCGTGTGGACGACCGGCTGACCTTCGGTCTCCACGGCGGCAGCTGCGATCTCGGCGATCGTCCGGCCGTCGACCGTCCGCGCGTCCCCATGGAGCAGGCCGCCCCGCTTGAGCAGCTCACGCATGACGAGGGACACGCCACCGGCGTCGTACATGTCCGACGCCGTATAGCGGCCACCCGGGCGCATGTCGGCGACGATCGGGGTGCGGTCCGCGATTGCCCCGAAGTCGTCGATGTCGAGCGCGATCCCAAAGTCGTGGGCGATTGCCAGGAGATGGAGCACGCCGTTCGTCGAGCCGCCCGTCGCGGCGACCGATGCGATCGCATTCTCGAGCGCGGCCCGCGTCACGTAGCTCGAAGGGCGAAAGTCGCGTCGGACGAGGTCCATGACGAGCTCCCCCGAGCGGCGGGCGGCGTCGTCCTTGGCCGGATCCTCGGCGGGGATGCCGTTGAGCCCGGCCGGTGACAGCCCGATGAACTCCATCGCCGTGCTCATCGTGTTCGCCGTGTACTGCCCGCCGCAGGCGCCCGCACCGGGGCACGCGGCGTTCTCGACCTCGTAGAGGTCGTCGAGCGAGATCCTGCCAGCGCGGTACGCGCCGATCGCCTCGTAGACGGTAACGACGGTCGCGTTGCGAACACCCTTGTAGGTGCCCGGGTAGATCGTCCCGTTGTAGAGCACGAGGCCGGGAACGTCGAGCCTGCCGAGGGCCATCGCCGCCCCCGGGATGGTCTTGTCGCACCCGACGAGGCAGACGACGCCGTCGAGGAGGTGTCCACGCACCACGAGCTCGATCGAGTCGGCGACCACCTCGCGGCTGATCAGCGAGGACTTCATCCCCTCCGTGCCCATCGACACGCCGTCACTGACCGCGATCGTATTGAACTCCATCGGCGTGCCGCCGGCCGCGCGGATCCCCTCCTTGACGAACTCGGCGAGGCGCCGCTGGTTGTAGTTGCAGGGCATCGTCTCGATCCACGTCGTCGCCACTCCGACGAGCGGCTTCGCGAGATCCTCGTCGGTGAAGCCGATCGCCTTGAGCATCGCCCGGGCGCCGGCCCGATCGGGCCCGTCGGTCAGGGCCGCGGAGTGCCGCTTGGCGGGATCGCTCGGGCGGTCGTAGGGGTGGCTGGACTCGGGCATCGTTGTCCCTCGATCGGTTGGCGTGACGAGCGACCAGTGTAGGACGAGTGGGGCGCCGCGCTCAGGCCCCTCGCGTGGACCCGCCCTGGAGGCGTTGCGCGACGACGGCGTCAGCCGCGGTCCTGCTGACCGGATGACCCGTGACCGCCTCGAGGAAAGCGGGCCGCTCGAGCGCGAGCGTTGCGACGTCGGTCACGGCGCGGACAGACGCCGTCCGCGGCACATCCCGCAACAGTGCGATCTCGCCCACGCCCTGCCCGGGTCCCATCTCCCCGAGCGGGCCGTGGGCGTTGCTGACCTCGACGAGGCCGTCGGCGATCAGGAAGTAGTGGTCGCCGGCCTCGCCCTCGCGCATGACCCAGTCGCCGGCCGTGAACGACACCGGCGTGAGGTGGCCGGCGAGCTGCTCGACGACCGCCATCGACAGCGGCGCGAAGAGGGGATCGGCACGGATCCGTTCGAGGCGGACGGTATCGACGACGGCGTCGTCGTCGATGTGGCGCATCGCCGGCCAGGTGAGCGCGGCCACCAGCGGGAGCGACAGGCCGGTCAGGACCAGCGCGGTCTCGATGCCGAGCCACGCGACCAGGACGGGTGCCATCACGCCACCGACGACCTGGCCCCCATTGGCCAGGCTGTCGACGAGGCCCAACACGGCGACCCGCGCCGCGTTCGGGGTCGTGCGCTGCAGGAGGGTGAAGCCGGACACGTCGAGGACGGCGTTGCTGACCCCAACCGCGAACATGAGGCCGAGCGCGATTGCCGGTTCGCCGGTCAGTCCGATCAGCGCGATCGGCACGCCCCAGCCCGCCAGCGCCACGCTGAACCACGGCGCGAGGCGCTGGCTTCCGGCAAGGGCGATGGCCGCCGCCGCCCCGGCAATCCCGCCCGCGCCAAGCGCCGCGTTGAGCAGCCCGACCCCGGGCTCACCCATGCCCAGGTACTCGATGGCGGCAATAACGGTGAGCACGATGAGCGCGCCCCGTACGGTTGTCTGGGCCAGGATCCCGAGGACCAGCAGACGCGGCGCGCGCAACGCGACGATTGCGCGACCGCCGGCCGACAGCTGGTGCCTGATCGATGACGCGGGGCCGTCCCGGGAACCGACCGGTGGGACGGTCAGGCGTGACATGGCCGCGACGCCCAGGGCATAGACGGCGAGAACCCCGAGATGCGCTCCGCCAAAACCGGTCGTGCTCAGCAGGAGACCCCCGAGCGCGGGACCCACGAACGTGCCGATGCCCTCGGCCGCACTCGAAGCCACGTTGGCCGCGACGAGCTCGCCCGGCGTCCGCGCCAGCAACGGGAGCAGAGCCATGTGGAGCGGGCGGCCGAAGGCGCCGGCAGCGGCCTCGAGTGCCACCAGCGCCAGGAGCACCGCCAGGGGTCCATCGAGCACGACGAGCGCCGCCGTGAGGCCGACCGCCACGGCCCGCAGGGCGGTCACCGCGACCAGCACCCGCTCGGGACGCCAGCGAGTGGTCGGCACGCCCGACAGCGGAGCGAGAAGCGTCGGGGGCAGGAAGCGCGCGATCCCGAGCACGCCCACGGCGGCCGCGCCTCCAGCCTGGTAGGCGAAGACGAGGTTCGTGACGAGGAACGCCCACTTGCCCGCATTGGTGGTCAGCCATGACGCCTGGAGCCCGCGCAGGTCGGGGTCGTGCAGGGCGGCGCGAAGGATGTCGGGCGTCAACCCGAGCCGGACCGTCGCTCGAGCGAGCATCCGCGGAGCTTACGCGGGCCGTGGCGCCCCCGCGAGCCCGAGCTTGGCGCGGGTGACGACGGCACGTATGCTCCCGTCACGGACCGCTGGGTCCCGTGGGTCGACCGTCAGGAGGGGTCAGCCGGTATGGATGCAAAGCTGAAGATGCTTCAGCAGGTCCCGCTCCTCGCGGGCCTGGGCCGGAAGGAACTCGAGCTCGTGTCGCGCCTGTGCGACGAGGTGGACATGCCGGCAGGCCGTGAACTGATGCGCGAGGGAACGACCGGCGACGAGTTCTACGTGATCGTCGAGGGGTCGGTCCGCGTGGAGCGCGGAGGTCAACGCGTGGCGACCCTCGGGTCAGGCCAGTTCCTCGGCGAGATCGCCCTCGTGGATCACGGCCCGCGCAGCGCCAGCGCGACCTGCGAGACCGCCTGTCGCCTGCTGGTCCTCGGGCACCGTGAGTTCAACTCGCTGCTCCAGGTGAACCCGGAGGTCCGCACCCGCGTCCTCGAGGCGCTTGCCGCCCGTGTCCGGAAGCTCGCGCCCGATACCGCTTACTGATCCGCTCGGCGCCGGGTCGCTCCATCAGCGCTGCAGGCAGGCCCCCGTGGCGACGGCGCCCGAGCGGCCGATCGCCGGCCCGATGCGGGCGGCAACCTCAGTCGGCGAGAGCGCGTAGCCGACGTCCGGGTCGCTGCGCGCTTCGGCAAACACGACCCCGCCGACCGTCCCGTCGGCCAGCATCAGGGGCCCTCCGCTGTTGCCCCGATCGATCTCCGCTCGGATCTCCAGGATCTGCCGCCGGATGCGGCCCTCGCCATAGATGTTCCGACCAACTGCGGGATACGCCCCGGCGACGGCCGCGGGGACGATCCGGAGTCCGCCGCCACCCGGGTAGCCGAGCGTCGCGCCGACCGCGCCCCGTTCCGGATCGCTCGCCGCCAGGGAGAGCGCCGGCGCGTTGAGAGATGGAACCCGGAGCAGGGCGATGTCGAGCTCCGGGTCGAACAGGACCGGCTCGGCGTCGTGGGTGCCCGTCGCGCCCGTGACCTGGATTCCGCGCGCCCCGGCGATCACGTGGGCGTTGGTGACGACGTAACCGGGAGCGACCACGAACCCCGTGCCGGTGGCGCGCAGACCGCACGTGGCACCGGCGATCCGGACCGTGCTGACCTCGGCCACGGCGGCGATGGCGCGTGCGCGAGGGTCATCCGGACGATCCACCGGCGGGGCCGGCAGCGGTTCGAAGCCGATGAACACGTCGGGGAGGCCTGACGCGTCGAGGAGTCGGCCCAGCTCCAGGGCGATCTCGGTCGGCGGGGGGAGCGTCGCATTGAGGCCGCGGACGACCGTCGAGGTCTGGGCCCATTCCGCGAGGCGCGGCATCGGACCGACGGCGAGCAGCCCGCCGGACAGCC
>Ga0299914_10001943_pt1 | contig 13990 bp, 15 predicted proteins | sample RVTome_10_FD_201361 | JGI IMG/M metagenome (GOLD analysis project Ga0299914, IMG submission 201361) | Soil microbial communities from uranium-contaminated site in the Upper Colorado River Basin, Wyoming, United States - RVT153D57 (version 2) ...
CCACCGGCTCCTCGATCCACGGGGCCGCCGCGCTGCCGAGCAGGGTGAGCGAGCCGATCACCCCAACGAACGGCCCGAGCGCGGCGGGGTCAGTCCGACGTGCCATTCAGGTCCCCACCCGCCGGCTCGCTCCGCTCGCCCTCACCCGCCAGGTCCCCACCCGCCGGCTCGCTCCGCTCGCCCTCACCCGCCAGGTCCCCACCCGCCGGCTCGCTCCGCTCGCCCTCACCCCCACTGAACCGCTCGGCGGCCCGGACGGCCGCGAGCAGCGCCATCGCCTTGTTGCGGCACTCCTCGTACTCGCGCGCCGGATCGCTGTCAGCCACGATGCCCGCCCCGGCCTGCACGAACGCGTTCCCGTCACGCAGGAGCAGCGTGCGGATCGTGATGCACAGATCCACGTCACCGCTCAGCGACAGGTAGCCGACGCCACCGCCGTACGGTCCGCGGCGGGTCGGCTCGAGGGCGTCGATGATCTCCATCGCCCGGACCTTCGGCGCTCCGCTGAGCGTGCCAGCAGGGAACGTCGCACGGACGAGGTCGACGGCCGAGACGTCGTCGCGCAGCGTGCCGGACACCCCTGACCACAGGTGCATGATGTGGCTGTAGCGGGCGACCGACATGAACGGCTCGACTGCGACGCTGCCGATCTCCGAGACCCGACCCAGGTCGTTGCGCGCCAGGTCGACCAGCATCACGTGCTCGGCGCGCTCCTTCTCGTCGGCGAGCAGCGACTTCTCCAGGTCGGCGTCCTCCGCCGGCGTGGGGCCTCGTGGCCGCGAGCCGGCGATCGGCCAGGTCGACGCCGTCCGCCCGGTCAGCTTGACGAGGGCCTCGGGTGACGAGCCGATCACCTGCTGATCGCCCCAGTCGAGCAGGAACATGTACGGCGACGGGTTGATCACGCGCAGGACCCGGTAGATCGCCTCCGAGCCGGCGTCGGTGTCCAGGCGGAAGCGCAGCGACGGCACGATCTGGAACGCATCACCGGCGGCGATGTGCTCCTTGGCGATCCGCACGGACTGCTCGTAGGCGTCCCGCGTCATGTTCGCCGCAGCGTCGTCCACCGTCACCGCCTCGGGTGGCGCGACCGGGTGGACAGCGAGGGGTGCGTCGAGGCGCGCGACGACCTCCTCGGATCCCGCGACCGCCCGCTCGTACTGCGCGGCGGGGTCGTCGCCCACCACGACGTTGGTGACGACGAGCAGTCGCTGGCGCAGATGGTCGAACGCGACCATCCGGCCAGGCAGGTCGAGCCGCACGTCGTCGAAGGACAGGTCGTCGGTGCCCGACGCCGGGATGTGCTCGATCCAGCGGACGACGTCGTAGCCGAGGTAGCCGACGAGGCCCGCGAACAGCGGTGGCAGCCCTTCGACGTCGCGTGCCGCGGCGAGGGTGCGCAGGACGGTGTCGATGGTCGCCAACGGATCACCCGTTGCAGCGGCCTCGAGCACCCCGTCGGGGACGTCGCCGGTGACCGTCACCTCGCCGTCACGGGCGCGGATCGACAGGATCGGGTCGAGCCCGATGAACGAGTAGCGACCCCAACGCTCGCCGTGCTCGACCGACTCGAGCAGGAACGTCGGACCGCCGCCGCCTTGCAGGCGTGCATAGACGCCCAGCGGGGTGTACAGGTCCGCCAGCACCTCGCGCCAGACCGGCACCACGCCCGAACCGGCCGCGAGGGCCGTGAACTCGGCGTGCGTGGGGCGGTACAGCTCAGGCATCGTCGGTCTCGGCACGTTCCCCACCAACCGGCTCGCTGCCGCTCGCCCTCGCCCTCATGTCGCCGCCCACCGGGTCGTGGTCGAAGCAGGTGCGCGCACCTGTGTGGCACGCACCACTCCCCTGCTGGTCGACGGCGACCAGCAGCACGTCGGCGTCGCAGTCAGCGGTCATCGACACGATCTTCTGGGTGTTGCCGCTGGTCGCTCCCTTGTGCCATCGTTCGGCGCGGCTGCGCGACCAGAACACCGTCTCGCCGAGCGCGAGCGACTCGCGGACGGTCGCGGCGGACATCCACGCCAGCATCAGGACCTCACCCGTGTCGTGCTGCTGCACGATCGCCGGGATGAGGCCCCGCTCGTCGTAGCGCAGGCGTGTGACATCCATGGGAGCGCAACGCTACCAGTCGCGCTGTGACGCCGGACCGGAGCGCCGGGGGCGAGCCGGCTCGCTCCGCGACTCGGCGCCTACCGGCGCCCGCGCATGCGGACGGGGATGTCGGCGTCCGCCATGGTGCGCTTGACCTCGTCGATGCGCAGCTCGCCGAAGTGGAAGATGCTGGCGGCCAGGACGGCCGAGGCACCGCCCCGCGTGACGGCATCGGCCATGTGCTGCGCGTTGCCGGCGCCGCCGGACGCGACCACAGGGACGTTGACGGCGGCAGTGACGGCCGCCAGCAGGTCCAGGTCGAAGCCCCGCTTCGTGCCATCTCGGTCCATCGACGTCAGCAGCACCTCACCGGCTCCCAGGCGGGTAGCCTCGGTCGCCCACGCGACCGCGTCGAGGTCGACCGGCCGCCGTCCGCCGTGCGTGGTGACCTCCCAGCCCCCGTCGCGACGGCGGGCGTCGATGGCCACCACCACGCACTGCGAGCCGAAGGCGGCCGCCGCCTCGGTGATCAACGGCGGGCGCGCGATCGCCGCGGTGTTGAAGGCGACCTTGTCAGCGCCGGACAGCAGCAGCCGCCTGGCGTCTTCGACGCTGCGCACCCCGCCGCCGACGGTCAGGGGGATGAACACCTGGTCGGCCGTGGCGCGGACGACTCCGTAGATGGTGTCGCGATCATCCGACGACGCGGTGATGTCGAGGAAGACCAGCTCGTCGGCACCTTCGGCGTCATAGGTCGCTGCGAGCTCGACGGGATCACCCGCGTCACGAAGGTCGACGAAGTTGATGCCCTTGACGACTCTCCCGGCCGTGACATCGAGGCAGGGGATCACCCGCACCGCCAGCGTCATGCCGGGTCGCCCACCAGTGCCAACGCGTCGGTGACCGAGAAGCGGCCGGCGTACAGCGCCTTGCCCACGATCACCTCGTCGACGCCGGCGTGGACGGCAGCGAGCCGTCCCAGGTCGTCGAGTGAGCTCACGCCGCCGCTGGCCGTGACGCGGGCGGTCGTCCGGTTGGCGACCGACGCCAGACGCTCGAGGTTCGGGCCACCCAGCATCCCATCGCGTGCGATGTCGGTGAACACGAAACGCCGCACGCCCAGCGCGGTCAGCCGATCGAGCGCCGCCCACAGGTCGCCGCGGTCCTGCGTCCACCCACGCGCCCGCAGGGTCGTGCCATCGGCATCGAGCCCGACGACGACGCGCTCGCCGAACGCGTCGAGCGCCGCGGCCACGAGGCCCGGGTCCTCCAGCGCCATCGTGCCGATGACCACACGTTGCGCACCGTAGCCGACGGAGCGCCGGAGGTCATCGAGGGTGCGGATGCCGCCGGACGCCTGCACGTTCGCGCCCGTCGCCTCACAGATGTCGGCGATCAGGTGTCGGTTGCGCGGATCACCGTCGAACGCCGCGTCGAGGTCAACGACGTGCAGCCAGTCCGAACCCTGGTCGACCCAGCGCCGTGCCGCCGTGACGGGGTCGTCGTCGTAGACGGTCTCGGCGTCGGCGCGGCCCTGCACCAGCCGTACGGCGCGGCCGTCGCGGATGTCGACCGCGGGCAACAGGCGCAACCCGCTCATGACGTGTGCCTACCGCTGGCGCTGCTCGAGGCACGGGACGTGTACCTGTCGCCGCCGCTGTATGACGCATCCGTGCTGCCCACCTCGACGCCCACAGGCGCCTGCTCAACCGCGGCGACGAGGTCACGCAGCATCCCCGCGCCGACGTCCGATGACTTCTCGGGGTGGAACTGCAGCCCGAGTGCCGAGCCGGTCCGCACCACGCACGGGAAGCCGGGCCCGTAGTCGCAGACGGCGATCACGTGGGCGTCGTCGGCAGGGTCCGCGTAATAGCTGTGGGTGAAGTAGCAGCGCTGCCCGTCCAGCCCGGCGACCGCTGGATCGTCCCTGACGACCCGCACGACGTCCCAACCCATGTGGGGCACGACGACGTCGCCAGGCAGCCGCCGGACGTGGCCGGGCAGCACACCCAGGCCCTCGGCCCCCGGATCCTCGTCGCTTCCCGCGTACAGGATCTGCATGCCCACGCAGATGCCCAGCAGCGGTCGGCCATCGTCCAGCCAGCGACGCACCAGCGCCTCGAACCCCGCCTCCCGGAAGTGGCGCGCACACTGACCGAAGTGGCCGACACCCGGCACAACCAGCAGGTCGGCCCTTGCGGCCTCGGCGGAGTCGCCGGTGATCGTGGCGTCCGCGCCGGCACGCACCAGTGCGCGCTGCGCCGACCGCACGTTGCCGGCCTCGTAGTTCAGGACCGCGGCGGTGACCACGTCACGCGACCTACCGCTGCCGCTACTCGAGGTCACGTCATGCGACCTACCGCTGCCGCTACTCGAGGTCACGTCATGCGACCTACCGCTGCCGCTACTTGAGGTCACGTCATGCGACCTACCGCTGCCGCTACTTGAGGTCACAGCACGCCCTTGGTGGACGGCACGCCCGCACCGGTCACGGCGACGGCGCGACGTAGCGCGACGGCAACGGCCTTGAAGACCGCCTCCTGGATGTGGTGGCTGTTGTCGCCTGCGAGCGCACTGACGTGGAGCGTGATCCGCGCGTTGGCGACCAGCGCCTCGAAGAAGTGCCTGGTCAGCGATGTCTCATAGGTGCCGATCAGCTCGACGGGCGTCGTGGCCTCGTAGACCAGGTACGGCCTGCCCGACAGGTCGACCGCGACGCGAACCAGCGCCTCGTCGATCGGGACCGTGGCGTCGCCGAAGCGCTCGACACCGGCCTTGTCCCCGAGGGCCTCGGCGAGGGCGGCGCCGAGCGCGATGCCGGTGTCCTCGACGGTGTGGTGCGCATCGACCTCGATGTCGCCTTCGGTCGCCACGATGAGATCGAAGCGCCCGTGCCTGCCCAGCTGTGCGAGCATGTGGTCGAAGAACGGCACCCCTGTCCGCACCGTGGTGGCGCCTGTACCATTGAGGTCGAGGGTCACCTGGACGTCGGTCTCGCCGGTCTTGCGGTTGATCGAAGAGGTGCGGCTCACAGTCAGCGGTCCCTTGCCGTCGATGTCGTCGACAGCGTAGGCGATACGGGGGGCGGTGCAGCAGCTCATGCGCGTGGACACCGAACAGCGACGTCCGGAGCGGACGCGACCGATCGATGTGGAACCGACGCGGCGACGCGGCGGCCTGGGCCGCTGGCTGCTCACGATCGGCGTGGTCATGCTCAGCCTGGTGCTGCTCGCGCTGCTGCTCCTGGGCCGTCTGGCATCGGGGTTCAACCCCTTCGACCGCGAGTCGGTCGACCGGACGCAGCCGGCCGTGCTGCTCGCGCTGCAGGACCTGTCGCAGTACCACGCGGCCACCGGTGAGTTCCAGGTGATCGTCGACACCGAGGACACGGTGCGCAACCTGCCCCGCCAGATCGCCGGCGAACGCACCCTGTTCGTGGCGATGGGCACCGTCGACGCCTCGGTGGACTTCTCCGCGCTCGATGACGACGCCGTCGCAGTGGACGCGGCCCGGGAGCGGGCCACGATCCGCCTGCCGGGGGCCGAGCTGACCGAGGCGACCGTCGACCCTGACCGCAGCTATGTCTTCAGTCGCGAGCGTGGGTTGCTCGACCGCCTCGCCGGGCTGTTCACCGACACCCCGACGAGCGAGCAGCGGCTGTACCAGATGGCCGAGCGTCGCCTGGAGCGCGCCGCCACCGACAGCGGCCTGGTCGAGCTCGCGGAGCGCAACACCGAGGCCATGCTCCACAGCCTGCTGACGTCGCTTGGCTTCACCGACATCACGGTGGCGTTCGACTGATCCGTCACCCCGACAGGGTCTGACACGGACGCGAACCTGGCCGCATCGCGGTCGTACGCGCGCCGCAGGTCAGCCGTGTGGTCGTCCGCGTCGATCACCCGCGGCGATCGACGGGACCGCGCTCCGATCGGTCATGACGTCGCCGGCTCTCCCCCGTGGAGCACGTCGCGGAGCGCCTCCAGCAGCGCCTCGTGCTCGGGGCGCATGCCGACCGTGACGCGCACGCAGTTGTCGAGCCCCGGCAGCGACGAGAAGTCGCGCACCAGCACCCCGCGCTCGAGCAGCCGTTCGAACAGCGACGCGCCGGTCCCGCGAACCAGGACGAAGTTGCCGTGCGAGGGATACGGGGTCAATCCGGGCAACGCGGCGATCTGCTCCGTGAGCCATTCGCGCTCGGTGACGATCGCCGCGATGTGCGCGGTCATCTCGCGCTCGAGCGTCAGCGCGACCAGGCCCGCGGCCTGAGTGATCATGTCGAGGTGGTAGGGCAGCCGCACCTTGCGCAGGTCGTCGATGACCCAGCTCGGCGCCAGCAGGTACCCCAGCCGCAGCCCGGCCAGGCGCCACGCCTTCGAGAACGTCCGGCAGACCACCAGCCGATCGAGCTCGTCGAGCAGCGCCACGGCGCTGGCACCGTCGGGGGCGAACTCGATGTAGGCCTCGTCGACGATCACGAGCGCCTCGCTGGCGTCATGCAGCGCGCGGACGACGTCGTGGGACACGAGCGTACCCGCGGGGTTGTGCGGGCTGGCCACGCAGATCACGTGGGCGCCCGACCGCTTCGCCGCGTCCGTCGCGGCGACCGTGTCGAGTGTGAACCCGTCCTCGAGTGGCACCTCGACGACCGCGGTCGACGCGGCGCGCGCGATCAGCGGGTGCGCGGAGTAGCCGGGCGAGGTCAGCAGCAGGCGTCGCCCCGGTCCGCCGTACGCCTGGAACAGCTGGAGCAGCACCTCGTTGGATCCTGCGGCCGCCCAGACGTGCGTGGCGGGCATGCCGAACCGCTCCCCCAGGGCCGTGCGCAGATCGGCGACCTTGCGGTCGGGATAGCGCTGCAGCTGGAGGCCGTGCAGCCGCTCGGCCAGCGCGTCGAAGAAGACGGGGGGCGGTGGGTACGGCGTCTCGTTGGTGTTCAGTCGCACGGCGACGTCGAGCTGCGGCGCTCCGTACGGGACCGTGCCCACCAGATCGTCGCGGACGGGAACGCGGCCGACGGTCGCGCCGTCAGGCATCGTCAGCACCGCCGGCGGCGACGACGTGGCCCGCACGGGGATCGTCGCCGCCGGTCAGGCGGGCGCGGACGGCGGCGGCGTGCGCCGGAAGGTCCTCGGCGGACGCGAGCGCGTCGACGACCGGCAACAGCTCGGCCAGAGCGTCACGCCCGTACTCGACCCAGTTGACGCGGACGACGAAGTCCTCCGTCGACAGCCCCGCACTGAACCGTGCCGTGCCGCCTGTCGGCAGCGTGTGGTTGGGCCCGGCGCAGTAGTCGCCGAGCGCCACAGGCGTGTCGCGTCCCACGAAGATCGCCCCGGCCGCCCGCACACGTGCCGCGACGGCCGGTGCGTCGGCGGTCTGGACCTCGAGGTGCTCGGCCGCGAACGCGTCGGCGGCGGCGACGGCCTGGTCGAGGTCACGGACGAGCAGCGCCACGCCGCGGTCCGTCAGCGCCGCGCGTACCCGGTCGGTGTGGCGCGTACGGGCGACCTCGATCTCCAGGGCCCGTTGGGTGCGCTCGATGAGACCGGCCTCCGGCGTGATCAGCAGGCACACCGCGCGCGGATCGTGCTCGGCCTGGGCGACGAGGTCGCACGCCAGCAGGCGTGGGTCGGCGGTGTGGTCGGCGATGATCGCCACCTCGGTCGTGCCGGCCTGCGCGTCGATGCCGCACGCGCCTGCGGCCGACACCTGCATCTTGGCTTCCGCGACGTAGGCATTGCCCGGGCCGACCACCTTGTCGCACCGGGGGACGGTCTCGGTGCCATAGGCCATGGCGGCCACCGCCTGCGCGCCGCCGATCCGCAGCACCCGGTCGGCACCGGTCAGCTCGGCGGCGGCCAGGATCGTCGGGTTGACCACACCGTCGGGACCCGGCGGCGTGCACACCACCACCTCGTCGACGCCGGCGACGCGGGCGGGCACGACCGTCATGATCACCGTCGACGGGTAGGCGCCCAGGCCCCCCGGCACGTACACGCCGACACGACGCAGCGGCCTGAACACCATGCCCAGGCGCGCACCGTCGCGATCGGTGTACCAGTCGGCCGGCAGCGCCTGCTCGTGGAACCAGCGGACCTGGTCGGCCGCACGCTCCAGCGCCGCCCGCAGCGTTGGATCGAGGGCCGCCAGAGCCGCCGCACGCTCGGCGTCCGGGACCGCCCAGTGATCACCGTGCCAGCCGTCGAACCGCGCCGTCAGCTCGGCGACCGCCGCGTCACCGCGCGACCGCACGGCGGCGATCGTATCCGCGACGCTGTCGCGGACCTCGGTGACCGCGCTCTCGTCGGTAGCACGGACGGCGTTGATCAGGTCACCGCGCGCGTCGGTCACATCCACTCGCGTCAACATCACCGGCGAAAGCCTAGCGCCCGCGGCGGCGAGGAGGCGTTCGACCACGTAGCCTTTGAGCATGGCGAACCTGCGATGTGCGGGAGGGAGGCGGTGAGCCGCGTGCTCCCCCTGTTCCCGCTGCACGTCGTGCTCTTTCCCGGTCGCCCCCTCCCCCTCCACGTCTTCGAGCCGCGCTACCGCGCGCTCCTCGACGACTGCCTCGCCGCGGACCGTCGCTTCGGCGTGATCGCGATCCGGTACGGGAGGGCGGAGCGCGGCGCCGCCGACGTCTACCACGTCGGCACGGTCGCGGAGATCATCCGAGTCGAGCGGCTGGACGACGGCCGCTCGAACATCGTGACCCGCGGAGCTGAGCGGTTCCGCATCCGCAGGCTGCTGCGCGACGGGTCCTACCTGCGCGCCGAGGTCGACCTCCTCGACGAGCAGCCTGCCGACGCCGCGGTCGCGGCACTCGTGGCGGCGCTCCGCTCCCAGCTCGGGCTGTACCTGCACGCGATCGGCGCGGGCGAGCAGCTCGCAGGGCGCCTGCCGTCCAAGCCGGCCGCGCTCGCCTGGCTCGCGGCGTGCGCCGCCGAGCTGCACCTGTCGGAGCAGCAGCGGCTGCTCGAGATCGACTCGTTGGCCGAGCGGCTACGTGCCACGTTGGCCTTCCTCAAGCGCGAGGAGAGCCTGCTGCGTCGTCTTGGCCACGTGACGGTCATGCGCCCGCAGGGGCCTGCCGGAGCCACGCTGAACTGACGCACCACCCGGCCATGTGCTGCGTAGATCTCCGTGACGGAGGCCGGTTCGCCTGTGGTTGGGCGCGGCGGTACCGTCTGTGACCATGACCCTCGCCACGATCCCGCCTCCGCCGGGGCAGCTGATCACCCTCGGTCCCCTGTCGATCCACTACTACGGCGTGCTGATCGGCATCGGCGCACTGCTCGCCATCGCGGTCGGACGCCGGCGCTGGGTGGCGCTCGGTGGCGATCCCGACCTGGTCGACCGCGTCGGCTTCGTGGCCGTGCTGGCCGGGCTGATCGGTGGGCGCACCGGCTACGTGCTCACGCACCTGTCCAGCTTCGCCGGCCGGCCGTGGGCCGTGTTGTTCCTGTGGGAGGGCGGCCTCGCGATCTTCGGCGGGCTGACGGTCGGCATCGTGGTCGGGATCTGGCAGGCGCGGCGCCTCGGCATGCCCCTGCCCGCGGCCGTCGATGCGATCATCCCGGGCGTGCCGCTGGCGCAGGCCATCGGGCGGTGGGGCAACTACTTCAACCAGGAGCTGTACGGCACGCCGACCGATCTGCCGTGGGCGCTGGAGGTCGACCCGTCGCGTCGGGTCGAGCCCTACACCACGTTCGAGACCTTTCACCCGACGTTCCTGTACGAGTCCCTGTTGAACCTGGCACTGTTCGGCGTCCTGCTGTGGTTGGGCGCCCGACGACGGCTGCGGCAGGGCTCCCTGATGTTCGCCTATCTGGCGGGCTACGGGTTCATCCGCTTCTGCGTGGAGCTGCTGCGCACCGACACGACGTTCCGCGTCCTGGGCCTGTCGCGCAACAACTGGATCGCGCTGGCGGTGTTCCTCGGCGGTCTGGCTGGCCTGTGGTGGTGGCAGCGTCATGGTCCCGACCGGCCGATCGGCACCCCCATCGACTCCGGCGATGTGGTCGGGTCCGCCGGCGGCGACCCGGAGCCGGCGGCCGACGGGAACGATGTGCGGACGGACCCCACCGCGGGTCCCGAGGATCACCCGCGGGCGCCGGCCGGCGGCGCTGACGACATCCCCTCCTCCTCCCGTGCCGGTCCGTGACCGTCCTGGCGACTGGCGACGACGGCGTCACGCGGTGCGCGTGGGCGCACGGCACACCGTTGTACGAGCGCTACCACGACGAGGAGTGGGGACGGCCCGTTCGTGACGAACGGGGTCTGTTCGAGCGCCTGTCGCTCGAGGCGTTCCAGTCCGGCCTGTCGTGGCTGATCATCCTGCACAAGCGGCCGGCGTTCCGGCAGGCCTTCGCCGACTTCGACGTCCCGACGGTCGCGGCGTTCGATGACGACGACCGCGCCCGGCTGATGGCCGATAGGGGGATCGTGCGCAACCAGGCAAAGATCAACGCCACGATCGGCAACGCCGTGGCTGCGATGGAGCTGCACGACCGGGGCGAGCCGCTGGCCGACCTGTTGTGGTCGTTCGCACCCTCCGACCCCCGACCCGCGCCGTCGTCGTTCGACGAGGTGCCGGCGTCGACGGCCGAATCCGGGGCGATGGCCGCAGCGCTCAAGCGTCTGGGGTTCCGGTTCGTGGGCCCCACGACCTGCTACGCGCTGATGCAGGCGGTCGGGATGGTCAACGACCACCTCGCCGGCTGCGACGCCAGGACGACCGTCGAGCAGAGCCGCGGATAGCTGCACGACGCTGTCCGGTCGCGTGTTGCTCTACGCTGCGTCGATGGATGAGATACGTACCGACCGACCGGAGATGCCCGACGGGTACGGCGTCCCGGAGACGACCGTCGGACTGCTCGACTGGTCGACCGTCGAGGCGAAGCTCGAGGCGGCCACCGAGTTCTGGCTCGCGACCACGCGACCGGATGGACGCCCCCACGTGGTGCCCCGGTGGGGCGTGTGGCTCGATGGCACGTTCTTCTACGACGGCTCCCCGGTGACGCGCCACGCCCGCAACCTGACCGAGAACCCGGCGTGTGCCCTGCACCTCGAGAGCGGCACCGACGTCGTGATCCTGGAGGGCAGCTCGCGGCCCAGCGCACCGATAGGCAGCGACCTCGGCGGTCGGCTGTCCGCCCTGTACGCGCAGAGGTACGGCGACCGTGGGTATGCGCCCCCTCCCGACGCATGGTCGGACGCGCATGCCGGTGGGATGCGGATCCTCACGCCGCGAACCGGCCTCGCATGGGCCGACTTCCCCACAGATGTCACGCGGTTCCACTTCGCGCCCCGCTGACGGTCAGGCCACAGGGGACACCGGCAGCCGGTCGTGTGCCACGAGCGTGCCGTCGCCGCTGTCGATCGTGACCTCGCCGCCGTGGAGCACCGCGCGCTGGGCGGCCATGTGCCCGATCGGCAGGTTGGTCACGACGGGCACGCCGAGATCGCCGAGCCGGTCGACCAGCACCTCGGTGAACGTGGCGGACGGCCGCGACGGTGGGGGCTCACAGCGGACCGGGCTGCCGACCGCGACACCGACGACCCCGTCGAGCGAACCGCTGTGGCGCAACTGGGTCAACAGACGGTCGACGCGGTACGGCGCCTCCCCCACGTCCTCGAGCAGCAGCACGCATCCCTTCGCATCGAGCTGATCGGGCGTCCCCGCGAGGGCGGCCAGCACGCTGAGGTTTCCTCCGACCAGCGGCGCACGGGCCCTGTGGCGGGGCGTGCCCGCCATGGGTGCACCTGTCAACGGTTCATGGCCGACGCCGAACACCACAGCGCGCACCTGGTCGCGGACCGCCGGCGACTGCACAGCCAGCCGGCCCACGAAGGGCCCATGCACCGTGACCAGACCGATCCGGCGCCACGCTGCGGCCAGCAGCGCACAGACGTCGCTGAACCCGACGATGATCCCGGGGTCCGCGGCGAGCGCCGGCCAGTCCACCCGGTCAAGGATCCGTGTCAGCCCGTAGCCTCCACGCGTCACCCACATCGCACGGATGTCGGGATCGGCGAGCGCCGTGTTGAGGTCGTTCACCCGCTGGTCGTCCGTGCCGGCCAGGTGGCCGGTCGAGGCACGCGCGTGCCGCCCTTCGACGACCTGCAGGCCCCAGCTGCGCAGCAGTCCGATCCCACGGTCGAGCAGGTCGTGGTCGAGCACCGGCCCGCACGGGCTGACGATGGCGACGCGGGCACCCGGCCGCAACGCACGGGGCATCAGTGGTCGGGGCATGTCGCCGGTCACCGCACGATCCGCCCGACTGCACGATGTCGCCTGCCGGCGACCGCGACTGCGACGAGCACCAGCAGGCCACCGAGGAGGCCGCTGGGCGCGAGCCGCTCACCGAGCAGCACCGCGCCGAGCAGCGCCGCCGTCACCGGCTCGATCAGCAGTGTCAACGCCGCCCGTGGTGCAGCCACGCGCGCGACGCCGGCGAAGAACAGCGCGTAGGCCAGCACGGTCGGCACGAGCGCGATGTAGATCAACCAGGCGATCCCCCGCCATGTCAGCGCCTCGGCATCACGTCCGAACAGTGGGATCAGGACCACGGCACCGACGGTCAACGCGACCGTGACAAGACGCAGCGGTGCGATGTCGCGCAACATCCGCCCCAACAGGTTGACGCTCGCGAAGCCGGCGGCACAGACGACGGCGAGGACGACGCCGGCCACGTGGTCGCCGCCGGCGGGCATCGCACGCGGCGCACCTGTGACCAGCAGCACCAGGCCGCCGAGGGCGGCCACCACCGCGAACGTCGTCCTCACGTCGACCCGCGCATCCCCCACCAGCGGCGCGAACAGGGCGACCAGCACAGGGATGAGCCCGAGCGCCACCAGGGTCGCGACCGTCACCCCGATCTGACGCACCGCGGCGAAGTACGACACCTGATAGATCGCCAGGAGGAGCCCGACCGCCCCTGCACCCCACCGGGCGCTGGACCGCGTAGGCAGCGTTGGCACGCCCGTGGCCGCGACGAGCGGCAGCAGGACGGCGGCGGCGATGACGGTCCGCCCGGCGGTGGCCGACACCGGGCCGATCCCGGCGTCGTCGGCGAGCCGCCCCGCAACGCCCACCGTGCCCCACGCCACGGCCGCTGCGACAACCATGAGCTGCCCGGAGACGACACCACTGCCGGGTGTCCGGTCGCCATGGCGCGCACGCGTCATGTGGGCCCGGGCACGCGCCGCCCGCGGTGGATCGTGCCACCCGGCGCGCTGCGGTCGGTGAGCCTGCCGGGCGTTACGTCGCCACCGCTTCGGGGCCGAGGATCTCGGAGAGCTCGGCGAACAGGCCGGGGTTGCGGTTGATGCTGAAATCCGACGGCAGCTGGAGGGTCGTCGGGTTGGCCCGGGCGGACAGGCCGAGCTGCAGGTGGACCGGCACCGGGCCGGGGTGGTCGGCCAGGATCGTACGCAGGCGGCCGACGACGCTGTCGGTGCACTGCTGCGGAGCGACCTGCAGCACCAGCGGCCGGCCGTCGACACCCGACGTGTCGGGCGCGATGACGTCCAGCGCGATGATCTTGGGTGGATCGGCGTTGTCGAGGCGCCCGGCCACGCGCAGCAGTGCGTCGTCGGTCAGCAGGTCGGCCGCCGACTGGTAGACGCTCGGGAAGAAGATGCAGTCGATGCTGCCCCGCAGGTCCTCGAGTGTGCCGACGACGTAGGGCTCGCCCTTGCGGGTGAACTTCTTCTGCAGCCCCGTGAGGATGCCTGCGACCTTGACGTCGTCGCGTCCTCCTCCAGCCTCGAGCAGCTCGCCGATCGACACCGACGACAGCTCCGACAGCAGCCGTTCCATGCCGAGCAACGGATGGTCCGAGACGTACAGACCGAGCATCTCACGCTCGTGTGCGAGCTTCTCGCGCCGCTC
>Ga0299914_10001944_pt1 | contig 13990 bp, 12 predicted proteins | sample RVTome_10_FD_201361 | JGI IMG/M metagenome (GOLD analysis project Ga0299914, IMG submission 201361) | Soil microbial communities from uranium-contaminated site in the Upper Colorado River Basin, Wyoming, United States - RVT153D57 (version 2) ...
ACGACCGAGTTGCGCGCCGCGGCCTCGAGCTTGGTGCCGCGACCGGTACGGATCAGGATCCGCTCGCCGTCGAACCAGAAGTTCACCGGCAGCACGATGGGCAGCGCGCCCGACGTGAAGCCGATCCGTCCGAGCGTGGCCGTTGCGAGCAGTCGCTCGCACTCGTGTCGGTCCAGGACCTCGAGTCCGTTCCGATCGATTTCCACAAACTCAATGCTGTGCTCTCGGCGCGCCACGTGACCAGGGCCCAAGGTCCCCCTTCGGCCGGGTACCGCTCGGCAGTGTCGCGGCGCGCGTACTGCACGAAGCGACGTGTCCGATTCTGCTCGTGCGACCGGAACGCTCGAGACCTGATACGCGCCGCGGCCCCGGCTCGGAGCCGGGGCCGCTTGGACGCCTTGCCGAGCCGTCTCGACGCTACAGCGACGGGGGTTGCTGGTTCGGTGGTCGGGACGGCACGGCAACAATCGTTGTATCCATGCCATGTTGCCGTGCGATGAACGTCGAGCGAACGCTCGGGCAACCTGTCGAGAAGTCACAACGTCAGGGGCGTTCCGTCACTTTGCGAGCGAGGCGCATCCGAAGTGCGGCATCGTTGCTCCAGTCGGACAACAGGAGGTACCCGGCCGTGAGCCTCGAGACCCAGCGCTTCGAGGTCGGATCTGCGTCGATCACCGCCGTGGTCGAAGATCAATCCGATCAGCTGCCGCCTGAGCTCCTGTTTCCTGCCGCCACGGCCGCCCAAGTGGCGCGCCATGATTGGCTCATACCCGACTACGCCGATGCGATCGGCAACATCTCGATGCGGGTTCAGGCGTTCGTGGTGGAGGTCGCAGGTCGTAGGTTGCTCGTCGATCCTTGCGTCGGCAATCACAAGGTGCGGTTCCTGCCCATGTGGAACGAAAAGTCCTGGCCGTTCCTGGACCGCTTTGCGGAGGCAGGCTTCACTCCCGACACGATCGATACCGTCGTACACACCCACCTCCACGCGGACCACGTTGGGTGGGACACGCACCGTGCGGACGGCCAGTGGGTACCGACGTTCACTCGCGCGCGACATCTCTACACGCAGGCCGAGCTCGACTACTGGCCGGCCCACCAGTTCCCAGGCGAGGACGTCTTCGCCGACTCGGTCCAGCCGATCATCAACGCCGGGCTCGCCGACGTCGTCGACGCCGACGCCGACTTGGGCGACGGGCTGCGCCTCGAGCCCACACCCGGCCACACCCCTGGTCAGGTCGCGTTGTGGATCGATTCCGACAATGAACTGGCGCTGATATCCGGCGACTTCATCCATCATCCGGCCCAGTTCGCCGAGCCGCATTGGGCCGAGATCGCCGACGCCGACGAGGACACCGCGCGCGAAACCCGTCGCCGGATGATCGAGCGACTCGCCGAGAGCCGCGCGCTCGTTCTCGGCACTCACTTCCCCACTCGACCGGCGGGGCGGGTCCTCTCCAACGGCGACGGCTGGCGATTCGATCCCGTCTGAGCTCTGAGACCGGGCTGACGGCGAAGGTCGCTCATCGGCACGTTCGGGTCGTTCGTGCTATTACCGGCTGCCCTTATCGTCAGATGGGACGACCTCTGCGTCGCTGCCGGGCCAGAACAGATGCTCCCCGTCGGCGTCGTCCCATTCGATCAGGAAAGGCCCCTCACCCTCCGCCCCTCGAACTTCGACGACCCGGCCGGTTCGCTCATGCCGGCCGACGGTGTGACCTCGGATCGTCACCTTGTCACCAACATGTGCCTTCATCGCGCCTCGCTTTCGCACGTTCCGCCGGCTCGGGACTCAGCGCCTTTGATCTTCCCCCGTAGCCGGCGAGATGACCAGGTTTCCCGCGGCCAGGTCGGTTTGGCCTCGAGCGGCGAAGTGACAAGGCGGGACGCAGGCACTCGACCTGCAACCGGCCCAAGGTGGGTTCGTCGAGTTCACCTTCGACGAACCTGGTCTCTATCTGGCCGTCACACACAAGTTCTCGAACGTCGGCAAGGGTGCCCTCGGCATCTTTCAAGCCGGTGAAGTCGAGATCGCGGCTGCCGGGCACTGACGACGCCGAAGGTCCTGCCACGCTGTGAGCGACCGAAGGGACAATGCCGTCAGCTCTGAGTGACGCGGCGGGCAAACCTGGCGACACCCAAGATCGTTCCGAACGACGCGAACACAAAGGCAGTGACCCAGCTGCCGAACCACAGCAGCCACCCGATCTCGGAGAGCTCCTGATCCGGGCCCTCGGCATCGACGATCAGCACCGTGACGCCGATGGCGAAGGCGAGCACGGCGCCGAGCAACCAGCGACCCGCCGTGTCGACGAGGTCGGCCGGCAGAGCCCACGGCGATCCCTTGCGCCGACCCGCGAAGATCACGATCGCGGTCAAGACGATCGGCAGCAGCGCGAGGGGAAACACGATGAAGGCGGCCACGAGGAGGAGTGCCACGACGACGGCCAGGATGCGGTGATTCGTCGCGAGATTAGCGAGCCGCATCCGCGGAGCACTGAGAACCGTGTCGACGACGATCGATGGCCAGAGCTTCCATGGACCCTCGCCGCCGTGCGCTCGACGGTCGACAACCAGCTGAAGCATCTCGTCGCCATGAGCCTCGCGAAACCCCTTCGGATACAGACGGAGCATCGCTCGGGCGAACTTCGGCGGCCCGTTGTCGGGACTCACAGCGCACCTCCAGCGAGACGCAGTTTGCGCGCATCGGCCACGGCGACAAGGTCCGCCAGCCGATCACACTCGGCGGCGGCCACGTTGCGCCCATGGCTCGTCAGTCGGTAGTACCGGCGCCGTTCGTCGTCCAGCACCGGATCGGGGCGGGCGTCGGTCTCCTCGATGAGTCCCTGCTCGAGCATCCGCCGGATCGAGCCGTAGAGCGTGCCCGGACCCATCGAGATACGCCCGCCACTGAGGGTCTGGACCTCGCGCATGATGGCGTAACCGTGCCGGTCGGCGTCGGCCAGAGCCAGCAGGATGTGCAGCACGGATGGCGGGAGAGGCAAGCACCCCTCGGCCTCGGTTGAGCCCACCTCGTCGTTATATCGAGTCTCGACTGAATATGTCAAGGGTCGATATATCGAGAACCGATGCTGGGCCGTGGGGCTGGTGCGCCTCGGCCGCTCTGAACCGGCTCCTCGTAGTAGTCACGTTCCTACTGTCCAGGCGGCGAACGATCGTTTGCACGTAACGACCGGTGCCGAATCGAGACTGTTCCGCGAGCACAAGCATCGGAGGCTGGTACGGATGACCACGACCCTGAAGCTCAGCGACAAGCAAGAGGCGCTCATGGATCAAGACCGGTGGAACTTCACCGATCTGCGTGCCCTCTTCATCAACTGCACGCTGAAGCGGTCACCCGAGGTGTCGAACACGCAAGGTCTTGCCGACACCTCGATGGAGATCATGCGCCGGCAAGGCGTTGAAGTCGAGACGGTCCGCGCGATCGATCACGACATCGCGACCGGTGTGTGGCCCGACATGACCGAACACGGTTGGGAGAGTGACGAATGGCCCGAGCTGTTCGACAGTGTCTTGGCGTCCGACATCCTCGTACTGTGCACGCCGATCTGGTTGGGCGAAAAGTCGTCGGTGTGCACGCGCGTCATCGAGCGGCTCTACGGCAATTCACACTTACTCAACGACGAGGGTCAGTACGCGTATTACGGACGGGTCGCCGGGTGTTTGATCACCGGCAACGAAGATGGTGTCAAGCACTGCGCGATGAACGTGCTGTACTCCCTGCAGCATCTCGGGTATCTGATCCCGCCCCAGGCCGACGCCGGCTGGATCGGCGAAGCCGGCCCCGGACCGTCCTATCTCGACCCCGGCTCGGGAGGACCGCAGAACGACTTCACCAACCGCAACACCACGTTCATGACGTGGAATCTCCTCCACCTCGCCCGCATGCTGAAAACGGCCGGCGGTGTACCCGCCCATGGCAACCAGCGCTCGGAGTGGGACGCAGGCTGTCGCTTCGACTACCTGAATCCCGACTACCGCTGACACGGTCGAACACCACGGAATACGGCCAGGCGACCGCGCGCCGTACGTCCAGCATCCTGGCTCCGCAGCTACAGTTTCTGCTGGTCAGACCACTCTTGCTAGACGTTGCGTGGTCAGACGAGCTACTACGGTGGTCGTGGCGATGCTCCAAGCCGGCAACGGGGGACCTTCACGGCAGGCGGCCCGACCACGTTCCTCGACTCGAGCCCGCATCCTCCGCACCAGTCTCGATCTGTTCGCCCAGCGCGGATTCGACGGGACCGACATCGTCGACATCGAAGAGGCGGTCGGACTCACGCCAGGAAGCGGCGGCTTCTACCGACACTTCCGAAACAAAGAGGACGTGCTCCACTCCGCACTCGAGACGGAGATCGCGCGTGTGCAGGAGCACTACCGCACGCTCCAGAAGCGCCCGCCGAGCGATGCTCCCGATGCCGCCATCGCCGACCGGGTGAACGTGATGCTCGAGATGCTGTGGGAGATGCGACACCTCATGGCAGTCATCGCCCATGACAACACGCGGTTCCCGGAGCTCGTGCCCCAGATCGCTGTGGCCATGGCTGACAGTGGTGTCGCCATCGACCTCGCCGCCCTCGAGCAAGCGATGGATGACGGGGCGATACCCCGACGACCCGCGCACGTCGTCGCCACGATCATGATGATGGCTGGTGTCGGCTACACGCTTGCCGACATGCTGTTCGGTCGCCCGGTGGCCGATATCGACCGAGCGGAGTTCGGCACGGTGCTCACCGCTCTGGTGGTGGGCTCCCCGTCGAAGTAAGCGAACAACCTCTACGTTCTGGCGCGCCGACCAAACACCCTCTCGAAGTCCGCAGCGGCCAGACTGGGCGCGTGTCGATCGATGAGGGCTCGCACCTCGCGGCCGAACCATCGACGTCGGAGCCGACGATGGCGCGCCGGCGTTGGGCGCGACCCGTTCGGACCGCCGCCACCCGACCGCATGTTCTCCCAACGATGTTCAGCATTGTCCCCGACGGCGCAGTCCGACGAAGACCCAGCGACATCGTCCGTGTGGTCGCGGCCGCCACTGTCGTCGCCATCACCGCGGCCGGTGCCGGTGAGTTCTCGGCTCTCGAGCACGACATCTACGACTTCCTCACCGCGGCTCCATCGGAACTCGATTGGCTGTTCCAGATCGGTTACTGGCTGTTGCCGGCGACCGTGGTCGGCATCATCGTCGGGGCCTCCGTGGCGCGTCGGTTGCGGCTCGGGGTCTCGGTGGCCTCAGCTACCGCCCTGACCCTTGCCGTCGGGCTCGCGCTCGACGGCGCGGTTGGTGAACAGACCGCCGACGCCTTGAGCCGTGCCGGCGCCGACTTGACCACAGGCGCACCCGACTACCCCCCAATCGCGCTGGCGATGGCGGCCGCGGCCGTGCTCGCCGGTGCGCCCTATCTCACGCGACCGACTCGTCGCATCGTGCATGTGCTGGTGCTCGTGGCGGCCGTCAGCGCGATTGTGTTGGTCGAAGGTCTCCCGGTAGCGGTGCTGGGGGCGCTGGCACTGGCGTGGGGTATTGCCTCGGCAGTCCAGTTCGCCCTCGGTACTCCCGCCGGCACACCGTCGTCGTCCGAAGTCACCAGCGCTCTGCGCGATCTCGGCATCGGCGTCGCAGTGCTCGACCTCGCGCCTGAACAAGAGTGGGGCGAGGCTCGCTACGTCATAGAGACCTCGGACGGTCAGCAGTTCGCCGTGTCCGTGCTCGGACGGGATGCCATCGATGCCGGCCTTCTCTCGAAGATCACCCGCTTCATCTGGTACAAGAACTCGGGTCCAACCCTCATTCTGTCGAGAGCCCAGCAAGTCGAGCATCGCGCCTATCTCCTCTTGTTGGCCGAGCGATCGGGTTGTCAGGTGCCAGACGTGGTCGCCGCCGGTGTCGCTGGAGAGCTCGGCCACGCACTGCTCGTCACGGAGCAGCTCGGCGGTCGGTCCTTCGGTGAGGTCGACGAGGCCGTGCTCACCGACGAGGTGCTCGACCACGCGTGGGAAAACCTCGCTCACCTCCACGACGCCCGCCTCTCGCACGGCAACGTGTCCCTCCGGAACGTTGTGCTGCTCCCGAGCGGCGCGACCGGGCTCGTCGACTTCTCGCGCGCATCATCGTCCGCCTCCGCCGAACGGTTGGCGCTCGACTCAGCTGAGTTACTTGCCGGCACGGCGGCCGCCATCGGGGTTCCGCGCGCCGTCGAGGCCGCGCGGCGCACTCTCGGCGATGAGCACATGAAGGACGTCCTTCCGCTGCTTCAACCGAGCGCGTTGTCACGCGAGGTGCGCCACACGCTCTCGAAACCACGCGAGTTGCTGTCGACGGTTCGATCGCAGGCGGCCGAACGGACCGGCACTCCCGAGCCCGAGCTCACCGAGCTGCGACGGGTGTCGCCGACGAGTCTCGCCATGGCTGCGGGCGCGATGTTGGGCGTCTACTTGCTGCTCGGCGAGCTCGCCGACGTCCGAAACGTCGGCGATGTCTTCTCCAATCCCAACTGGGGATGGTTGGCGGTGTGCTTCGCGGTGTCGCAGACGCCGCAGTTCGCCGGAGCCGTCGCCATGCTCGGATCCGTGGCCGCTCCGCTGCCGCTCGGCCCGGTCACGGCCGTGCAGTTCGCCAACAACTTCACCGGTCTCGTCGGTGGCACAGTCGCCACCACCGCGCTCGTCGTTCGCTTCTTCCAGAAGCAAGGCCTAGCCGTCGCCGTTGCGGTGAGCTCCGGTGTGCTCAACACGATCGCTGCCATGATCTCGCAGGCCATACTGCTGACGGTCGGTCTGCTCACGCACGCGGGTGACTTCGACCTAGGCAGCACGGGAGGAGACGGCGGCGCGGCCAGCACCGCGATCGTCGTGATCCTGGCGGTCGGCGGATTGAGCGGCGCGATTCTGCTCGTACCACGGCTACGCCGGCGAATCAGCGCCAAGCTCCGCCCGCAGTTCGCGGCCGCACGCGACAACCTGCGCGACCTGTGGGGCGACCCCCGCAAGGCACTTCAGCTTTTCGGTGGCAACGTCGCTTCACAGTTGTTGTTCGCGATCACGCTGAACGCCGCGCTTCACGTGTACGGCACATCGTTGCCGATCATGGAACTTGTCGTCATCAACTCGTTCGCATCACTGCTCGGAGGTGTTGCACCGGTCCCGGGTGGAATGGGTGTGATCGAGGCGGGGCTCATCGGCGGCTTCACCGCGGCCGGCGTCCCCGAGACGACCGCCATCGCGGCGACATTCACGGCCAGAGCCTTCACCGCCTATCTCCCGCCGATCTGGGGCTGGTTCTCGATGCAATGGTTGCGCCATCACGACTACTTGTGATCGGTGAGTCCGGATGACCTCGTCACGCCGGCGGCTTTGGCAAGATCAGCAGTTGGATGGACGCGGCGATCAACATGATCGAGCCCACGGCGACCAACCCATATCGCGCTACGCGGAACCTGAAGTGGCCGCTGATGCCGACGAGGAAGAGCACAGTGGCCAGGTACACCGTGGTGCGAACGTAGTCGTCCGCCGTTTTGCCCTGATCTTCGCCCTCCTCGAAGTCGGCGGCGGCCTGTTCGTCGAGCTGCGTGGCTCGCTCGGCGGCGGGCTCGACGTACTCCGGCATGTAGGTGGGACCCGGCGGTGCGTCCGGGTTCGTCGCGGGGTTGGTTGCCAGCCACGCCCGGAACGCCACGTCGAACTCCGGACGGAATCGCCGCTCGGCAACCGCCATGTCTGCCGCGTCGTCGGCGACGAACGCGATGAACCACGCGTCGAACGTGGAGGAGTCGAAGTTTCGGGTTTCCATGGCCTCCAAACTCGCCCGGCTTGCTTCGGTTCGAGCGGTCGACGCGCTCGCGAGCGAGATGCGGGATTCGGTACTCCACTTCGCGGCGGAGTAGCCAGACCACGCCGCGAGCACGGCCACGACGGCGAGCAACACGGCCTCGACGATGCTGACGATCCGGTCGCGACGGTCGTCGTGGCCGGCGCGAGAGTGCTCGCGATGCTCGGCAATCTCCTTGCCGACGTCGCTCGCGGAGAGTCCTTCAGCCATCGGCGTTCACGTGTGGAGTTGGATCGTCAGGAGCCCGTGGTCGTGGCCGAGCCGGCGAGGGTGGTCCCGGCCGCGCCCTGACTCAACAGCACGACCATCAGCGTCTCGTCGTTGGACGGCAACACCACCACGTAGCCGCTCCACTCTCCACTGAAACCAACCGTCCCGAGGTACGCGGACCCACTTCCCAGCGACGACGCGCTGTCGACCTGGAGGTCGGCCTCGTCGCGGTAGAAGTTGTAGACGTCCTCCGGAGTCTGCGAGCTCGAGTAGACGCCGACGAACCCCGTCTGGCTCGAATCACCGAGTGAGCCTGACCCTGCGGGCTCCGCGCCGGACGGCACCGGGAAGTCATCGGGCCAGTTCGGAGGCAGGTTGCCCGACAACGAGATCGACACCTGACCTTCGGGCGTCTGCACCTCGAAGCCTCGGCTGGCCGTGGAGGTCGTGGAATCCGAGCTGTCGTCCGAGTCAGAGCAAGCAAGCACACCGCCGAGCAGCGCGAAGCAGGCCACCGCCAGCATGATTCGTCTCATCATCTTCGACCTCCTCGTCGGAACGGCCGCATCAACAACGGCGGCGCTGCTTCTCGTGTGTCCGGTGTTCGGTTTTCGTCGCCGGCATGCCTGAGCCGTCCAAGTAGCCACACGCGTGCTCGACGTGGTGCATGAGCACATCGATCTTGTCCCGGCTCATGTCGTTGCGCACGACGACCCGAAGCACGGTGATGTGCTCGGCATTGGGCGGCAAGGCGTAGGCGGGCACGATCCAGCCGTTCATTCGGAGTCGATCCGAGAGGTGGAACTCATCGAAGGCCTGCCCCGGCTTCAGCCGGAAGGTCACCACAGGTTCTGCCAGCCCCGGATTCAGGACCTCGAACCGACCACTCGCCGTGAGGCGCTCATTGAGGTACTTGGCGTTCGCCAGCATGTTGTGGACGATGCCGCCGTAGCCCGTGCGTCCGAGTCGGACGAAGTTGTAGTACTGGGCCTGGATCATCGCGCTGGCACGCGAGAAGTTGAACGTGAAGGTCGGTTGCGCGCCGCCGAGGTAATTGACGCTGAAGACGAGGTCCTCGGGCAGCTTCGATCGATCACGGAAGACGAGCCAACCCACGCCGGGATACACGAGTCCGTACTTGTGGCCTGACGCGTTGATGGATGCCACCTGCTCGAGACGGAAATCCCACAGTTCCTCGGGCTTGCTGAACGGCGCGACGAAACCGCCGCTCGCTCCGTCCACGTGCAATGGGATGTCCCAGCCCTTGTCCTTCTTGACCTGCACCAACAGGTCGTTCAGCTCCGCAATTGGATCGTTCTCACCGATGAACGTCGTCCCCAGCACGGCACCGACCGCGATCGTGTTCTCGTCGACGCGCTCGGCCACATCGTCGGGATGTAACACGAAGTAGTCGGGCCGCATGGGGATCTTTCGCAGCTCGACGTCGAAGTACCGAGCGAACTTGTCCCACACGATATGCGTCTCCGCTCCGAAGACAACGTTCGGCTGGTCGGTGGGTTGCCCGGCAGCTTCACGACGCGTGCGCCAGCTGAACTTGTGAGCGAGCAGACCGAGCATGATCGCCTCCGACGAACCGATTGTCGCGACACCTACGGCGTCTTCGACGTCGGGCGCGTGCCACAGGTCGGCGAGCATCCGGACGCACGCTTGCTCGACCCATTCTGCAACGGGGTACTCCTCGTGGTCGATGTGGTTGGTACCGATGGCCTCGTGGATGAGGAGCTCGGCCTCGGGTTCCATCCACGTCGTCACGAACGACGCCAGGTTCATGGAAGGTTGTCCGTCGACCTTGAGCCCGAGGTGAATCAGCTCGTACGCATCGCGCGCCGGCATCCCATGTTCGGGGAACTCCGTGCGGGGAAGGCCAGTCGCGAAGAACCTCGTCGCCGGCAGCTCGTGCCCTTCTGCGTAGGACTCAGCCATGTTCCGATCTCCTCCTTTGTCTGGCTGAACTGTTCCACACCGTGGCGCCGCCGGAGTCATCCAACGCGGGTGATCCGCATCGCGCCGAGACCCTGAAGCTCGAGCGGGCGCACGCAGGTCGCTCCCGTTTACGATCACGGGATGCCTGCCGCACCGACCAGCGAAACGGCCGACGGTGCGGTCGAAGCGCCGTCGACGTCTCCCGCTCGTGCCGGGCTCGTCCTGGTCGCCCTCATCCTGGTGGCGGCCGTTGCCAACCTGAACCTCGCGGTCGCGAACGTCGCGTTGCCCGACATCGGCCGACACTTCGACTCCTCACAGACGGCTCTGAACCTCGTCGCGGTCGGGTACTCACTCGGTCTCGCAGCCTCGGTTCTCTACCTGGGAGCGTTGGGCGACCGGTACGGCCGCAAGCTCATGCTCATCCTGGGCGTCGGCCTTTCGGCGCCAGCGTGCATCCTCGCCGCCGTCGCGCCGACCGTCGAAGTACTCGTGGCGGCGCGGGTACTCGGCGGCGTTGCGGCGGGCATGGCGTTTCCGACGACTCTCGCTCTGATCACGGCGTTGTGGTCGGGTCCGGCGCGCACCCGTTCGATCGCGCTCTGGTCGGCGCTCGGCGGCGCCATCTCGTCACTAGGCCCCCTCGTGTCGGGTGCGCTGCTCGAAGAGTTCTACTGGGGGTCGGTTTTCCTGATCACGCTTCCGCTTGCCGTCATTGCGTTGATCATGGCCATCGTCCTCGTCCCGAACCACGTCAACGAAACGACCGAACCGGTCGACAATATCGGCGGAGTCCTGTCGGTCGTGATGGTCGGCACGCTGATCCTCGGCATCAACTTCGCACCCGTGCCCGACAAGGGGACGTTGGTCCTCGGGCTCGCGATCATCGCCGTGGCCGCAGCGATCGGATTCATCATTCGCCAACGGCGAGCCGAGGTTCCCCTGTACGACTTGCATTTCGCCGCCCGTCGCACCTTCTGGGTGGCCGCGTGTGCGGGCATCATCGTATTCGGCACGCTGATGGGCGCCATGTTCATCGGTCAGCAGTTTCTTCAGAACGTGCTCGACTACTCGACGCTCAGTTCCGGCACAGCCATACTGCCCGCCGCGCTGTGCATGGTGCTCGTCGCGCCCAGGTCGGCGAAGCTGGTCGAGACCCATGGTGCGCGGTTGACCCTGTTGGTCGGCTATCTGTTCTGCTTGATCGGCTTCATCTGGATGCTCGTCGTCTGGGATGAGGGCATCTCGTACTGGCAGGTGGCCGTGGCCTACGCCGCGGTGGGCATCGGCGTCGGTTTCGCCGGCACACCCGCATCCCACTCGCTGACCGGCTCGGTTCCGGTGAAACGGGCCGGCATGGCATCGGGCACCGCCGACCTTCAACGCGATCTCGGCGGCGCCATCATGCAGTCGATCCTCGGCGCTCTGCTGACGGCGGGGTATGCAACAGCATTCGGCGCGGCCATCGCCGCCTCACCCGAAGCCGGTTCGGTCACCGACGACGTGCAGAGCGAGCTGACGAAGTCCTTTGCCAGTGCCGCCAACACCGCGGACCAGTATCCGCAGTACTCGACGCAGATCATCGAGGCCGCGAAGTCGTCGTTCCTCGATGGGGCCGATTGGGCCTACGTCGCTGGCATCGTCGCGATCGTGGCCGGCGCGGCCTTGGTGTTCTTCCTCTTCCCGGCGCGCGGCGAGGAGCGGCGACTGCTGGCCGAGTACCAGGAGCAAGACACGGCGGCAGTGTCCTAGTGCGTTCCGGCCCGATCACCGCACCAGGACGCATGCTGCAAATGGGAACCGGAGGTCGACCACCACGACGCGTGCTCGGAGCGAACGCCCATGGCTGAGCGAGCCCCGCGAGTCCCCCACCTCACGACCGAGCAGCGCGTCGCCGTCGGGCGAGAAGCGCGAAAGCGCATGCCGCGGTCGAGTCACGGCGAGTTCACACCGTCGGCCCAACGAGCCGATCCGATCGAACTCCTCGAACAGCAGGCCGCGACGCGGGTGCCAGAGCTGGTCCCGATCCGCTATGGGCGCATGGCAGTGTCGCCATTCACGTTCTTTCGGGGCGCCGCCTCGATCATGGCGGCCGACCTGGCCGCGACCCCGCATTCCGGACTGACGGTTCAGCTGTGCGGCGATGCGCACCTCGCCAACTTCGGTGGCTTCGCGTCGCCAGAACGCTCGCTCGTCTTCGACCTCAACGACTTCGACGAGACGTTGCCCGGACCGTTCGAGTGGGACGTCAAGCGCCTCGTGGCCAGTCTCGAGGTGGCGGCGCGCGATCGCGGCTTCGATGACAGCCAACGCGCGGCGATCCTCACGTCGACCGCCGCGCACTATCGCGACGCGATGCGAACCTTCGCCGGCATGTCGAACCTCGACCTCTGGTATCGACATCTCGATCTCGACGAGATCAAGTCACGTTGGGGTGCTGACGCGGGGACCGCGGCGCTCGAGAACCTCCAACGAGTGGCGACCAAAGCAGAGTCGAAGGACCGACTCAAGGCCTTGGCCCGACTCACCCAGGAGGTCGACGGAGAGCTTCGGTTTCTGAGCGACCCTCCATTGCTGGTCCCCGTCGACGAAGTGTTCGACCATGCCGACTCGCCGCAGATCGTCGAGAGCGTGCGTGGCGCCTTGCGGGCCTACCGCCGCACCCTCACGAGTGACCGACGCCATCTTCTCGAGACCTACCGCTTCGTCGACATGGCACGCAAGGTGGTCGGCGTTGGAAGCGTCGGCATGCGCTCATGGGTCGTGTTGTTCGTCGGGCGCGACCGCCGCGATCCCCTCTTCCTTCAGGTCAAGGAAGCCGAGGCGTCGGTGCTCGAGGCCTTCTTGCCGAAGAGCAAGCACGCCAACCATGGCCAACGTGTCGTCGAAGGGCAACGCCTGATGCAATCGTCCAGCGACATCTTCCTCGGTTGGCAACGCGTCGACGGAGTGGACGGCCGCCCCCACGACTACTACATGCGCCAGCTCTGGGATTGGAAGGCGTCGCCCAACATCGAACGCATGACCGCCGGTGTGTTGGGCTTCTATGGCCAGATGTGCGGATGGACGCTCGCACGCGCCCACGCCCGCTCGGGAGATCGAGTCGCGATCAGCGAATACCTCGGTCGAGGCGATCGCTTCGACCGAGCCCTCGCCACCTTCGCCCAGTCGTACGCCGATCAGAACGAGCGCGACCACCAGGCCCTGACGGATGCCATCGCGGGGGCCAAGATCGCGGCTCGAAGCGGCCTCTGACGGTCTCGGCGTCACTCGCACCGGCCGGTTCTCGGCGCAAGAATCGAGTGGAAAAACCTGGAATGCTCTGGCCGATGGCGCCACCTGACCCGTTCGTCCCTGCCCAACTAGGTCCCCTGACACTCAAGAACCGCGTCATCAAGGCTGCGACCTTCGAGGGACTCACGCGCAAGAACGTCGTGAGCGACAAGCTGATCGAGTTCCATCGGGCGTTCGCCCGCGGCGGTGTCGGCATGACGACGGTGGCCTTCTGCGCCGTGGCGTCCGATGCCCGTAGCGCGCCCGCCGAGATCGTCCTGGGCGACGAAGCCACGCCGGGGCTCGCCCACCTCGCCGACGAGATCCATGCCGAGGGCGCCGCGGTGTCGGTGCAGATCGGTCACGCGGGCGCGGTCGCGGCGGCAACCGGGCACAAGGGCCGTTCGCCGAGCCGGATATTCAGTCCGTTGGCGATGCAGTTCACCAAAGCCTTGGAGTCGAGCGAGATCGACCGAATCATCGGCGACTTCGTGAGCGCGGCGACGAGAGTCGCCGACGCGGGATGCGACGCCGTCGAGCTGCATTTCGGGCACGGCTATCTTCCGAGCGAGTTCCTGAGCCCGAAGCTCAACCGTCGCAGCGACGCATGGGGCGGCTCGCTCGAGAATCGGAGCAAGTTCGCTCGCCGGATCGCCGAAGGAGTGCGCAACGCAGTCGACGGGCGCGTCGCGGTGCTCGCCAAGTTGAACATGGCCG
>Ga0299914_10001946_pt1 | contig 13977 bp, 15 predicted proteins | sample RVTome_10_FD_201361 | JGI IMG/M metagenome (GOLD analysis project Ga0299914, IMG submission 201361) | Soil microbial communities from uranium-contaminated site in the Upper Colorado River Basin, Wyoming, United States - RVT153D57 (version 2) ...
GCTCGGGCGCAGCCCCCAGGGAGCCCAGCACCAGCTCGACGTGGATCCCGGCCACCTCGTCGAGGCCCAGCGGGCCCTCCGGGTCGAACCAGAGCGCGACGCCCGTGCATTGGAGGAGGATCGCGTAGCTCGCCACCCGCGCGTTCGAGCTCCGCAGCGAGCCGTCGCGGATGCCCTCGCGGATCAACTCGCCGAACATCTTCTGGTACGAGTCGCGCTTGGCGACGAGCGCCCGCCGGGGGACCTCGGTCAGCGCCCGGATCTCGCTGTCGGTGACGAACGCGGCGCGGCGGTGGAGGCCGTGGAAGACGACGTGCTCGCGCACCGCCGCCGCAAGCTTCAGGGCGGGGCGCTCGTGCTCGGCGATCGCGGCCGTGACCTTGGCGGTCAGGTCCGCCATGAACTCGTCCTGGAGCCCGACGAGGATCGCCTCCTTCGAGCGGTACCAGTGGTAGATCGCGGCCGGCTGGATCCCCGCCGCCGCCGCGATCGCCCGCATCGACGTCGCGTGATAGCCCAGCCGTGCGAACAGCTCCAGCGCCGCGGCGTGGATCGCCTCCCGCGTCTCGGGGCCCCGCCGCCCCCCCGCGCGGCGGTGCCCCGAGCCGGGATCCACCGTTACTGCTGCGCCCGCCACCATCAGAGCCGCAGCAACTCCCTCGTCTGCTCCTGGGTCGCGACCTCGCGCCCGAGCGTCCGGGCGAGACCCACCGCCCTTTCGACCAGCGCGGCGTTCGACGGTGCGAGGACGCCCTTCTCGATGTACGCGACGTCCTCGAGCCCGGTCCGGATCCCGGGCGCACCGAGCAGCAGCGCCAGCCCGAGCATCCGCTGGTGGTGGCGCCCGATGCAGGTCACGGTCCAGAACGCGTCGTCGGGCAGCGGGCGGAGCATCGCCTGCAGGGCCTCGGGCGAGGCGTCGATCCCGCCCGGGACCCCGAAAACCAGGTTGATGCGGAGCGGCGGCTCGAGGATCCCCTCCTCGAGCCAGCGGACGGCGCTGGCCACGTGGCCCACGTCGAACGCCTCGACCTCGAGCGCGATCCCGGCCTCGCGGGCTCGAGCGACGATCCCGCGGCCGGCCGGCGGCGGCGTGATGAACGTCTCGTCGCCGAAGTTCATCGATCCCGACTCGACGCCGGAGATGTCGGGCATCGCCTCGAGGCCCGTGGTCCGCTCCTCGATCGTCATGTCGTTGGCGCCCCCGGTCGAGACCATTGTCAAGAGCTCGGAGCCGGCGCGGATCCGCTCGATCACGTCCACGAACAGCTCCGGCCGGCCGCTGGGAGTGCCGTCGTCCTCGCGCACGTGGAGGTGGACGACCGTCGCCCCGGCGCCCGCGGCCTCGATCGACGAGCTCGCGATCTCCCCGGTCGTGTACGGGATGTTTGGGTTGTTCTCCCTGAAGACGTCGGCTCCGGTGACGGCGACCGTGACCACGACCGGGTTGCTGTTCCAGCTCATCGCGATACCTCCTCCTCCCCCTCGGCCTCCCGGCGTAGCGACGCGCGCTCCTCGTCGCTGATCGGCCGCGGCGCCCGGCGCGCCGGGTCCCAGAGCACCAGCCCGAACGCCGCCTCGACCTTGACGTCACCGTGGTCGTCAACGATCCGCTCGGTCGTGGTCAGGCTCGATCGGCCCAGCTCGCTGACGGTGCATTCGACCAGCACCGACTCGAAGCTCAGATCGAGCGCCCCGGCGAACCGCACCGAGCAGCTGCCGACCACGTACTCCTCGCGGCCGATCCCGTGGCCCTTGAGGAACGCGTCGCGGCCCTCCTCGAGGTACGTGAGAACCACCGGGTGGTTGACGTGGCCGAGCGCGTCGAGGTCGCGCCAGCGCATCTGCACCCGGTGGGCGCTCGCGACGCTCACGCCGGCGCCCCATTCGGCACGCCCATCGCCGCCGCGAGCGCCGGCGACCGGCGCACCAGCTCGAGCGCGTAGGCGCCGCGATCCGGCGCGTAGCCGGTGCCGACCACGATCCGCGCTCGCGCCGAGAGCCCGTCCGAGGTAAGCGCCACCGCCGCGAAGCTGGTCGCCATCGAGAAGAAGAGGACGGTTCCCTCGTCCGCCGTCAGGAGGATCGCCGCCGGCTCGCAGCCGCCGGAGTTGACGACCACGACGGTCAGATCCGCGGGTCCGGCCCCGGCGGCGCGCACCGCGTCGAGGGCGCCGATCGGGTCCCTCAGGTCGGCGCCCACGCCGAGATCGGCGAGCCCGACCTCGACCAGCCGCTCAGCCGCCCGCCGGTCGAGGTCGACCACGACCAGCGTCGCCTCCGGCGCGGTGTCGCGGGCGGCTGCCAGGGCCAGCGTCCCCGCGTGCCCGCCGCCGAGGACGCAGATCGTCCGGGTCCCGGACGCGAGCTCGCGCACGTGGGACGCCGCCGAGCAGACGTCGAACAGGTCCAGCGCCGCAGCCGTCGGCAAATCGCCCGGCAGCGCGGCACACGGAGCCAGGTCGAACACGTAGGCGGTCCCATCCACCTCGAGCTGCGGCGACGCCGGGTCGAGTCGGGTGATCGACCGCAGCCGCAGCGGGGTCAGCGTGAGCGAGGCGAGGGTGACGATCCGCTCCCCCAAGGCGGGCGCGTCCAAGATCCGATCGCCGACCTCGGCCACGCGGCCGAGGAGGACCCCGCCCGAATCGGTCACCGGGTTGTGCATCTTGCCGCGCCCGGCGGCGATCTCGAGGATCCGAGCCGCCATCCGGTCCGCGTCGCCCGCCGCGGCAGCGCGGATCTCGCGGTGCGAGGTGGAATCGAGGCAGAGCCTCTCGACCTCGACCTCGACCTCGTAGGGGCGACAGGGCCCTTCGGCGTCGAGCCGCGTGGCGGACTGCGGCAGCGAGCCGGCCGGCTCGAGCACGCGGCCGACGCCCAGCCGCTCGGCGAGCTCCCGTCCGGCGCCGCCGCCCGTCATCGGCCGAGGACCTCCGGGATCAAGACGTCGGTCGTGCGGTGCTGCGAGCTCGTTTCCACCTTCATGAACGGTCGTTAAGGACCGTACGCCGTCGGTGGCCGCGGCGTCAAGGGCGCGAACTGGACAAACTTCGATCGCGCCCTGCGCCGGTTCGGGGCGCGCGACCCCGGCAGAATGCGCCTGTGAGCAGCCTCGAGATGCCCTTCGTATGGAGTGATCGCCACCGGCTCCACGAGCCGGGGGGCGAGGTCTGGGTCGGGGTCCGCACGCCGGGCACCGAGCTGCCGGAGCGGGCCGAGCGGATCCGCGCCGAGCTCGAGTCCCGCGGCGCCCCGTCGCTCCCCGCCGAGGAGCAGGGCGACGAGGCGCTCGCGATTCACGACCCGGCCCTGCTCGGGTATCTCGCCACGGCCTGGGAGGGCTGGGAGGCGGCGGGCCTCGACGCGGACCCGGGGCAGGATCGAGTGGTCCCCTACCTGTTCGCACACCCGAGCCTCCTCCACGGGCTGGGGCCGGGCGTGCCCGCGGCGGCCGCCGCACGCGCCGGCCGCTTCGCATACGACACCATGACCCTGATCGGCCCTGGCACCTGGGCCGCGGCGCGAGCCGCCGTGGACGTTGCGGTCACGGCCGCCGACGCCGTGCTCGCCGGGGAGCGCGCGGTCTACGCGCTGTGCCGGCCGCCGGGCCATCACGCGACACGTGACGCCTTCGGGGGCTCCTGCTACCTGAACAACGCCGCGGCGGCCGCCGAGCGCCTGCGTGCCGGGGTCGGCGGGCCGGTCGCGGTCATCGACGTCGACGCCCACCACGGCAACGGGACCCAGGCGATCTTCTACGAGGACCCCGGCGTCCTCACCGGCTCCGTCCACGTCGACCCCGCGGCCGGCTGGTTCCCCCACTTCGTCGGCTTCGCCGGAGAGCGCGGCCGCGGCCCTGGAGCCGGCGCCAACCGCAACGTCCCGCTCCCCCCGGGGTCGGCCGACGAACCGTGGCTCGATGCCGTCTCCGGCCTGGCCCGGTGGGCCGGCGATGCCCGGGCCCTGGTGGTCGCGCTCGGCGTCGACGCGGCGGGAGGCGATCCCGAGGGCCCGCTCGAGGTGAGCCCCGGCGGATACCGGGCTGCCGGCGCGGCGCTCGCGGCGCTCGGCCTGCCGACCGTGATCGTCCAGGAAGGCGGCTACGACCTCGAGCGGATCGGCCTGCTGGTGGCCGAGACGCTGGCAGGCTTCGCTGAGGCGTAACTCATACAGTCCTGTCAAGGCTTTGCTATCCTTGACACCGCCGTAAGAGCTACGTCCAAAGGAGAGTCCCAGTGCCAGCGCTCGTCCTCCTCTGCGCCGCCCAATTCATGGTCATCCTCGACGTGACCGTCGTCAACGTCGCGCTGCCCTCGATCCAGGCCGATCTGGGCTTTGCGACGCAGGACCTGCAATGGGCGGTGACCGCCTACACGCTCGCCTTCGGCGGGCTGCTCCTCCTCGGCGGCCGAGCGGCGGATCTCATCGGCCGCCGCCCCACGTTCGTGGCCGGTCTCGCCGTTTTCACCGCCGCGTCGCTTGCGGCCGCGCTGGCTCCGTCGCCGGCCGCGCTGCTCGCCGCGCGCGCGGCGCAGGGCGTCGGTGCGGCGCTGCTCTCGCCGGCGGCCCTCGCGCTCGTTACCACCCTGTTCCCGGAGGGGCTCGAGCGTCACCGTGCGCTCGCGACATGGGCCGCTGTGGCGGCGGGCGGCGGCGCCGCGGGGGTCCTGGCCGGCGGGGCGCTGACCGAGCTTTTCGACTGGGAGGCCGTGTTCCTGATCAACGTCCCGGTCGGGGTTGCGGTCGGCCTGATGGGGCTTCGGGTCCTACCGGCGGCCGAGCCGAGCTCCCGGGGCAGCCTCGACATCGGCGGGGCGGCGCTGGCGACGCTGTCGCTCGCGTCTCTCATCTACGGCCTGGTGGAGGCCCGGGACGCGGGGTGGGGCTCGGTCCAGACGCTCGGCCTGCTCGGCCTCGCCGGCGCCGGCCTGGCGGCGTTCGCGCTGGTCGAGAGGAGGGTCCGAGATCCATTGGTCCCGCTCGCGGTCTTTCGGCGCCGGCCGACCGTGGCGGCCCTGGCCCTGATGATCGTCGGGATGGGCACGCTGTTCTGCGGGTTCTTCTTCTCGTCGCTCTACCTGCAGGAGGTGCTGGGTCACTCCGCGCTGCGGACCGGCCTCGAGTTCCTGCCCGTCGCGCTCGTGATCGTTGCGGCGGCGCACCTGGGCGGGAACCTGGTGGCAAGGCTCGGAGCGAAGCCCGTGCTCGCCGGCGGGATGGCGCTGGGCGCCGTCGGCGCGTTGCTCATGAGCGGCCTCTCGCCGGACGGCAGCTACGCCGCCGACGTGCTCCCGGGGCTGATGGTCCTCGGCCTCGGCGTCGGCCTCGCTGCCGCCGGCATCATGATCACGGCGATGGCGGGCGCCGGCGATCGGGACGCGGGCGTGATCTCCGGGCTCGTCACCACCGCCCACGAGCTCAGCATCGCGCTGATGCTCCCGGTGCTGACGACGATCGCGATCGGCTCGCTGGGCGGCGCCCCCGGGCACGCCGGTGGAGCGACCGCCCTCACCGACGGGTTCGCCGACGCGTTCGCGGCCGGCGGGGCGTTCCTCGTCGTCGCGACCGTGTTCGCCCTCCTCGTCCTGCGGCGAAGCGACGTCGCTCCCGGCGCGCGCGCGGCGTTCGCGCATTGACCGGTAGCGTCCGCGCGATGCGGAGCGAACCCGCCGTCGAAGGTGGACGCCGGCGTCGAGCCGACGCGCGGCGCAGCATCGAGGCGATCCTCGACGCGGCGATCGCCGTCCTCGCGGAGCGGCCCGACGCCAGCGTCGAGGACGTCGCGCGCGCCGCGGGGGTCTCACGCCAGACCGTGTACGCGCACTACAGCTCGCGCGAGGAGCTGCTCGAGGCCGTCGCGCGGCGCGCGATGGGGCAGGCGGTCGCCGCGATCGACGCGTCGCGGCCGGACGAGGGAGCGCCCGGCGAGGCGCTCGGGCGCCTGATCGACGCGGCGTGGCAGACGCTCGCGGCGCACGCGCGTCTGCTCGAGGCCATGCACGGCGCCCGAAGCGCGGAAGACCTCCGCGCCTTTCACGAGCCGATCCTCGACCGCCTCGAGAAGCTCGCCCGCCGAGGCCGCCGGGCCGGCGAGTTCGACCGCGGCGCGCCGGTGCCGTGGCTGCTCGCGACGGTCCTGGCGCTCTCGCACGCCGCGGCGGCCGAAGTCGATGCCGGCCGGGTCACGGAGCGAGAGGCGGGCCGGGCGCTGCGACGCAGCGTGGCTCGCGTGTTCGCGGCCCAGGGCTAGAGGCCTAGGGCTTCAGCCGGCGGCCGCTCGCGAACAGGTACTGCGACCAGGCGATCAGGGCCGCCGCGATCGCGACCAGCACCCCGAACGCGAGCCACGGGCTCACGTCCGCGGTGCCGAGGAACCCGTAGCGGATCGCCTCGACGACGTAGAAGAGCGGGTTCGCGTGCGAGATCTGCTGCCACGGACTGCCGAGGCTGTCGACCGAGTAGAAGACGCCGCCCAGGAAGGTCAGCGGCAGGATCACGATGTTGTTCACGAACGAGATGTGGTCGAACGTGTGGGCGTAGATCCCGACGATCGTGCCCAGCGCCCCGAAGCCGGCGAGGACCAGCGCCACCGCCGCGAGCAGGATCAGCGGCCGCTCGACGGGGGCGCCGGTCAGGGGCGCCGCCAGCGCTGTCAGCGCGATGCCGATCACCAGCGCCCGGAACACGCCGCCGACGCCGAACCCGAGGTTCATCTGCCAGCTGTGCATCGGGGAGGCGAGGACGTCGTCGATGTAGCGGTCGTTGCGCGCCTGGAAGATCGAGCTCGAGTTGTTCGAGTAGACGGCCTGGGCCATCGCCATCGCGATCAGCCCGGGGACGATGAACACCTCGTATTCGAACCCGTCGATCGTGCTGATCCGGCCGCCGAGCGAGAGGCCGAAGACGACGATGAAGAGCAGCGACGAGATCACCGGCGCCAGCGTCGTCTGGGTCCAGAGGCGGATCACCCGGTGGCATTCGCGCAGGCAGAGCCAGGCGAGGCCGCGCCACGGGCGCGGGCCGTCCGCGAGCGTGTCGACGCCGCCGGTCACGCCGCCGCCTCCTCGGCCTGGCGCCGGGCGCGCAGCCGCCCGGTCGCGACCGTCTTCAGGTAAACGTCCTCGAGGCTGGCCGCGCCGTAGGCGCGCTTCAGGCCGTCGGCGCTGTCGCGGGCGACGATCGCGCCGGCGCTGATCAGCGCGATCTCCTCGCAGAGCGCCTCCGCCTCCTCCAGGTAGTGCGTCGTGAGCAGGATCGTCGTCCCCTGCTCGTGCAGCCTGCGGATGTAACGCCAGAGCTCGTGGCGGAGCTCCAGGTCGACCCCCGCGGTCGGCTCGTCGAGGATCACCAGGCGCGGCTCGTGCAAGAGCGCTCGGGCCAGGAGGAGCCGCCGGCGCTGACCGCCCGACAGCTTCGGCGCCCGCACGTCGCGCTTCGCGCCCAGGTCGAACACGTCGATCATCTGCTCGGCCCGGGCGCTCGCGGCGTCGCGGCTCATCCCGTAGTAGCCCCCGTGGTAGACCAGCGTCTCCCGCACGGTGAGGAACCGATCGAGGTTCGGCTCCTGCTCGGCGATCCCGATCAGCCGCCGAGCCTCGAGGCTCGTTCCGGGGAGCCCGAAAACCCTGACCTCGCCCGCAGTGGGACGCAACAGGTTGCAGACGGCGCTGATCATCGTCGTCTTGCCCGCGCCGTTCGGCCCGAGCAGGCCGAAGAAGCTCCCCGCCGGCACGTCGAGGTCGAGCGCCTCGAGGGCCAGCGTCCCGTCGTCGTAGCGCTTGGTCAGTCCGGTGATCGAGAGCGCGGGTTCGGGCACCCGCCAATCATGGCGGGTCGCCCGCCGCCGTCCTTGGGCGGTCGCCTGACGATCGGCACGACTGCCGGGTCTACAGGCTCTTCGGATGCCGCTCGCGGTAGCCGCGCTTGCCGCGCATCTCGTCGCTCCAGCCCGGTCCCTTGCCGGGGGTCATCGAGGTGTCGAACCGCAGCCCGGCGATCACCGCGTACATGTGGCCGTGGTTGGCGTAGACCGTGATCCAGCGGCCCTTGCCGGGCTTCTTCCAGCGCATGAAGCCGCCGGAGGGGCGCGGTGCCCGCAGGACCCTGGCGCCCTTGTCGCCGAGCGCGTAGGAGACGGCGCCGGAGCAGTCGTAGCAGGGCGAGTTCCAGCGGGCATGTCCGCCGCCGTAGCAGTAGCCCCTGCCCTTCGCGATCCGGTTGGCGGCCTCGATCGCGCGCTCGACCCGGGGCGGGGCGCTCTTCGGCGTGATCGCCTGGCCCTTGACCAGCCGCGCCTCGCGCTTCGCGGCGTCGGCTTCGCCGGTGAACGGCGCGGCGAGCAGCCCGAGCGCGAGGGCGAACGCGAGCGTGCCCAGCGTCACGGGCACGCGAACCTGCATGTGCTTCAAACCAGCCTCCTTCGCGGGCCTACGGGGTTAGCTGACGGGCTGGCGCTGAAGGTGCGCCCTCGCGGCAATTCGCGAGTTGGCCCCAAACGGTTGGGTCCCCCGATCCCGGCCGGCGGGCCGGCCGAGACTCGGCCACTTATGCAGTTGTCCAACAAAACGGCCCGCCGCTCGAAGCGCTCGGGCACTGGGGGCCGATAACCCTCGCGGGGCGGCGAAGTTGCGGCCGTGTCTAGAGTGACGGGCATGGCCGACGTGGCCACAAGGGCCGACCTGGCGGGCGCCCGGGAGCGGATCGGCGAGCTTCGATCGTCCCTCGCCGGCGCAGTCATCACCCCGGCCGACTCGGGCTACGAGGTGGCCCGCCGGGGCTTCAACTCCCTGATCGACCGCCGCCCGGCCGCGATCGTGCGCTGCTTCGGAGCGGACGACGTCGCGACCGCCTTCGACTTCGCCCGCAGCCTCGAGCTGGAGGTCGCCGTGCGCGGCGGCGGCCACAACCCCGCGGGGCACTGCGTCTGCGACGACGGGCTCGTGATCGACCTGTCGCTGATGCGGGCGGTCGACGTCGCGGCGGACGCCCGGGTCGCGTCGTCTGAGGGCGGCGCGAGGTGGCTTGACTTCGACCTCGCCACCCAGCGGTTCGGGCTCGTCACGCCGGGCGGCGTGGTCGGTTCGACCGGGGTGGCCGGCCTCACGTTCGGAGGCGGCATCGGGCACCTCACGGCGCAACACGGGCTGACCTGCGACCACCTGATCGCCGCGGACCTCGTGACCCCGAGCGGCGCCCGGGTGCGGGCCGACGAGGACAACCCGGAGCTGCTGTGGGGGCTGCGCGGAGGCGGCGGCAATTTCGGGGTTGCGACGCGCCTCGAGTTCCGCCTGCACCCGCTCGACCGGGTGCTGGGCGGGCGCCTGACGTACGTCGGCGACGGGGTCCGCGACGCACTGCGCGTGTACCGCGACGTCGTCGCCTCGGCCCCGGACGATTTCAGCTGCGGAGCGCTTCTGGAGATCGCGGATTCACTTGACCCGGTCCTGATCGTCTCCCCCTCCTACACCGGCGCGGAGGACGAGCCCTCAGGGCTACGCGCGCTGCGCGCTGCGCCGGGCCTCGTCGGCGACGGCGTCGTCAGGCACGGCTTCATCCAGCAGCAGCACGTCTTCAACCCGCCCTACGGCGAGGAGCGGACGTACTGGAAGGGGCACTTCGTGCGCGAGCTGCCGGACGAGCTCGTCGACGGCCTCCTCGACCGGATGGCCGCGCTCGGGCGGCCTCCTGGGCAGATCCTCATCGAGTCGCTCCACGGAGCCCCCAAGCGGAGCCCGGCCGTGCCCGCGGCGGTCGCGTTCCGGGAGGCCGCATTCAACGTCAGCGCCATGGGCGCCTGGCTGGACCCGGCGCTCGACGACGACGGCGTCGCCTGGACGCGGGAGACGGCCGCGGCGCTCGAGCCCTGGTCGCTGAGCGGCGGCGGCTACGTCAACTACATGCAGGCCGACGAGCCGATCGAGCGCGTTCGGGCGGCGTTCGGCGAGGAGTCGTTCGCACGGCTCCGGGCCCTGAAGGCCGAGTACGACCCGGACAACGTGCTCCGCCGCAACCAGAACATCCCTCCGGCCGGCTGACGGTAGGAGGCAGGACCGCCGGCTTGACGGCTGCGGGGACGATCCATAGCGTCGCCGGGATGAGCGACACGAACAAGGCCACAAACGGCGGCGAGGGGAAGGCAGCGCACGGATTCGGCAGTCGGGGGCCGGCGGTGAGCCGGATCAGCCAGGCGTATCCGGACCGGGTCGAGGTCAGGGGCCGCGACCTCTGCGGCGATCTGATGGGCCGCCTCACGTTCACCGAGTACTTCCACCTGCTCCTGACCGGCGAGGAGCCGACCGAGGACCAGCGCTTCTTCCTCGACCTGCTGCTGATCGCGATCGCCGAGCACGGGATGATGCCCTCGAACGTCGCCGCGCGGATGACGCTGGCGGCGGACCCGCGCTCGCTCCACGGAGCGGTGGCCGCCGGGATCCTTGGCTGCGGGCCGGTGATCCTCGGGACCTCTGACGCCTGCGCGGCGCTGCTCAGCGACGCCCGGGCGCGAGTCGACGACGGCGCGGAGCCCGCGGCGGTCGCCGCCGAGATGGCCGCTGCGCTCCAAGACGCGGGCGAGAAGGTCCCCGGCTTCGGCCACCCGGTCCACCGCCCCCGCGATCCGCGCGCGGACCGGATCCTCGAGCTCGCCGACGCGCGCGGCGTCAGCGGCCCGCACGTCGCACTGGCGCGCGCCTTCCACGCGGCCGTGGAGGGCGCTCGCGGCAAGCCGCTGACGATGAACGTCTCGATGCCGATCGCGGCGGTAATGCTCGACCTCGGCTTCTCGGCCGACGCCGTCAAGGGCGTGCCGATCCTCGCCCGGACCGGCGGGCTCCTGGCCCATCTCGCCGAGGAGCGGGGGCAACCGATCGGATTCCTGATGGCAGGCAGGGCCGAGGAGGCGATCGCCTACGAGCCGGGGGCCGAGCCGTAATGAGGGCGCCGTCCGCGGCCGAGACCCGCCCCTGGGCGGAGCAGCTCGCCGTCGACGACGGCCCCTACCGGGAGCAGCTCTCCTACCTCCTCGCGCGCTCGCCCTTTTACCGGCGAAAGCTCGGCACGGCGGGGGTCGACTCCCCCGCGGACGCGGGCGGCCTGGCGGAGATCGCCCGGCTGCCGCTCACCGAGAAGCCGGAGCTGAAGGAGAGCTGCACGCCCGAGAACCCGATCGGCGCCCATCTCTGCGCCGAGCGCAGCGAGATCGCCCGGATCTACTCGACCAGCGGCACCACGGGCACACCGAGTTACATCCCGCTGACCGCGGGCGACCTGGAGAGGTGGGTCGTGGTCTCTGCCCGCAGCTACGGGGCGTCCGGAGTCGAGCCCGGCGAGCGGATCGCCAGCACCTACGGCGCCGGCCCGTTCGTCGCGGGCGCCGCCCTCGCCGCGTTCGAGCGCCTCGGGCTCGGTCACGTCCCGGTCGGCGCCGGCGATACCGAGCGGCTGGTCCGCGCGATCGAGAGCCTGCGGCCCGAGGCGGTGGCGCTGACGCCGTCGTACGCGGCCCACCTGGTGGAGTGGGCGGCGGAGCGAGGCGTCGACCTTCGCGCCTCCAGCGTCGAGCGGCTGCTCGTGGCGGGCGAGCCGGGAGGCGGCGAGCCGGCGTTCCGGGCGGCGCTCGAGGACCGCTGGCAGGCGCGGGTCACGGAGGCGATGGGCATCGGCGACATCGGACCCTCGCTCTGGGGCGAATGCGAGGCGCAGACCGGGATGCATCTCGGCGCACGCGGATTCGTCCACGTGGAGCTGATCGAGCCCGGCTCGGGCGAGCCCGTCGAGCTTGCCGACGGCGCCGCCGGCGAGCTGGTTCTCACCCACCTCCGGCACCGGGCGGCGCCGCTGCTTCGGTTCCGCACGCGCGACCACGTGGAGGTGCGGATGGACGCCTGCGAGTGCGGGCGCAGCGGCCCGCGCGTGCGCTGCATCGGGCGCACCGACGACATGCTGATCGTCCGCGGCGTCAACGTCTTCCCCTCGGCCGTGCGCGAGGTGGTCAGCGCGTTCGCCCCGCCGGCGAGCGGCAGCCTGCTGGTGCGACCCCGCGCGCCGGGGACCAAGCAGGATCCGCCGCTGCCGGTGGTCGTCGAGCTCGCCCGCGGCGAGTCGCCGAGCGCCGCGCTCGCCGAGGCGATCCGTGAGAAGCTCCGCGAGACACTCGTCGTCCAGACGGCGGTGGAGCTGGTGCCGTGGGGAACGCTGCGGCGCAGCGACTACAAATCAAAGCTCGTCGACCGTTAGAGGTGCATCGCATGGCCGCCAACAAGCTCAGCATCCTGAAGCCGAGCGTCAACAACCTGACCGCGCGGATCTTCGTCCGGGCCGCCGGCCTCGACTTCGAGGAGGTGGACGTCTGGGGCAAGAAGGACGCGCCGGAGTTCCTCGCCAAGGACCCGGCCGCCCTGACGCCGCTGCTCGAGGAGGAGGGGCTGCCGAAGGGCTCGCTCTGGGAGAGCTGCGCGATCATGCAGTACCTGTGCAACAAGCACGGGCTGACCGATCTCTACCCGAGCGAGCCGGGCGAGCGGGCGAAGACCGACAGCGCGATGTTCTACCTCGTCGGCACGCTCTATCCGCTGGTCGCACGCGCCACCTACCCGAACCTGGGCTTCCCGCAGTACGCGGGCGAGGTCGCGACCTCGGACGCCGGCGACGAGATGAAGGCGACGGCCCAGAAGGACGCGATCGCGGCGCTCGCCGGGCCGCTGGACGTCTACCGCGAGTTCTTCCTCGACGGCAAGCCGTTCATCGGCGGCGAGCGCCCGACGATCGCCGACATCCGCCTGGCGGCGACCCTCGAGTTCCTGCGGGCGGTCGACTACGCCTTCCCCGCCTGGGCGGAGGAGTACATGGCCGCGATCGAGGGCGCCCTCGGCGACGCGTACAGCGAGCCGGCCGCCGACGTCCGCGGCTTCGTGGCGTCGGTTCGCTGAAGCGGGCGGATAACCGAACCCGCGTTGGCGGGTCTCCCCCATGTTCGGCGCCGCGCAGATCGGCGAGGCTGCGCACATGTTCGACGAGACCATGGACGTGGTGGCCGTATCGGCGGCGAGCGCCCGCGCGCACGTGACCGAGCTCGAGGCGGAGCGGGCCCTGGCGGAGGCCACCGGAGTCGCCGAGATCGATTCCTATCTCGAGGACCTCGAGTGGGAGCTCGACGCCTGGCGCGACCTGTACGTCAAGTCCGCGGTCACCGAGATCGCGGTTCTCCGCGCCCAGCTCGAAGGGCCCCTGACCGACGACTGAGCCGGTCCGGCCGGCTCAGAGGCCGAGGCCGCGGACGCCGTGCTCGTCCCAGCCCAGATGATGGGCCACCTCGTGGCGCACGGTGCGCTCGACCTGGGCCTGCAGGAGCTCGGGGTCGTGGCCGAAGTCCCGCTCGAGCGTGTCCTGGAAGATCACGATGCGGTCCGGGTAGGTGTCGCGGGCGACGGTGGCGCCCATGTAGAGGCCGTAGGCCCCGTGCTCGCGGCCACGGTTGGAGACGGTCACCGGGGTCCGGGCCAGCACCTCCTGGAACTCCTCGGGCAGGTCGTCGAGGGCACGGATCACGAGCTCGTCGAACTCGCTCGGGGGCTGATCGGGCGGCGGCAGAGCCGCGAGCGCCTCGCTGCGGTCGACCAGGCGCCGGAACTCGGGCTCCGGCATCTCGTTGCCCGCCAGGGCGACCACCGCCCACGCGGCCAGCAGGACGATCGCGAGCGCGCCGGCGAACAGGGTCAAAAGCCCGCCGACGCCGGCGAACGACGGCGGGTTCAAGAACAACAAGAGCAGCCCCGCGATCAGCGCGCTGAGCGCCGCCGCGCGCAACGGCCCGACGAGGATCTCTCGCATGGATCTGAGGTTACGGGCTCGGGCGTCCTGCTTCCGGCACTCGTCCCGGCCTCAGCGGTAGCCCGCGTCGTCGGCGGGCGCGCCGGTGTCGATCACCTCGGCCTCGTAGCGCCAGTAGTCGGGTCGCGTCCCGTCGAGGTCGGTGAA
>Ga0299914_10001947_pt1 | contig 13977 bp, 15 predicted proteins | sample RVTome_10_FD_201361 | JGI IMG/M metagenome (GOLD analysis project Ga0299914, IMG submission 201361) | Soil microbial communities from uranium-contaminated site in the Upper Colorado River Basin, Wyoming, United States - RVT153D57 (version 2) ...
AGCTCGAGGACGGCGCCGACTTCACCGAGCTGGCCCGGCAGCACTCCCAGGACGCCACGGCCAAGGACGGCGGGGATCTGGGCCCCCTCAAGCGGGGCGAGCTGGCGCCGGAGATCGAGTCCGAGCTGCTGGCCCTGGAGCAGGGAGAGGTCTCCCGCCCGGTCCGGTCCCCCCTGGGGTTCCACGTCTTCCGCCTGGAGTCCAAGGACTCGCTGGACTCGCCCAGCATCCGTCAGCAGATTCGCGACATCTTATTCCGGCAGCAGTTCGAGGCGAGGCTCGACGCCTGGCTGAAGGAAATCAAGCAGCGCGCGATCATCGAGGTGCGGATTTGAAATACGTTGACAAACGTCGGTCCAGATGGGAGGATTGCGCTGTCGCCGCCGCTCCAACCTCGTAGAAAACCTACGTAAACGGCAACACAACACTCGATGCGGCCGCCACGTGCCGCGCCCGGAGCCCCCGAATGACTGCCCGCCGAGAACGAGGACAGCCCAGCACCACCGAGAACGCCCCTGCCGCACCGGTCACCGGCATGAACCTCTCCGAGCTCAAGGAGAAGCCGATTGCCGACCTCAACGGGCTCGCCCGTGACCTGAACGTCCAGAACTACGGCGGCCTCCGCAAGCAGGAGCTGATCTTCAAGATCCTCCAGGCCCAGGCCGAGAAGGACGGGCTGATCTACGCGGAGGGCGTGCTCGAGGTGCTCCCGGACGGGTTCGGCTTCCTCCGGGCCCCGGACTACAACTACCTGCCGGGGCCGGACGACATCTACGTCTCCCCCTCGCAGATCCGGCGCTTCGACCTCCGCACCGGGGACACCATCTCCGGGCAGGTCCGGCCGCCCAAGGACACCGAGCGGTACTTCGCGCTCCTCAAGGTCGAGGCGATCAACTTCGAGACCCCCGACCAGGCGCGCGAGAAGATCTTCTTCGACAACCTCACGCCGCTCTACCCGATGGAGCGGCTGCGCCTGGAGCACGAGACCGAGAACCTCACGACCCGGGTAATGGACCTGCTCTGTCCCATCGGCAAGGGGCAGCGGGGCATGATCGTCGCGGCGCCCCGGACCGGCAAGACCATGATGCTGCAGTCGATCGCCCACGCCATCGCCACGAATCACCCCGAGGTCTACCTGATCGTGCTGCTGATCGACGAGCGGCCGGAAGAGGTCACCGACATGCAGCGGTCGGTGAAGGGCGAGGTGGTGTCCTCCACCTTCGACGAGCCGCCCCAGCGCCACATCCAGGTGGCCGACATGGTCATCGAGAAGGCCAAGCGGCTGGTCGAGCACAAGCGCGACGTCGTCATCCTGCTCGACTCGCTGACGCGCTTCGCGCGCGCCCACAACGCGGTCATCCCTTCCTCCGGCAAGGTGCTCTCGGGTGGTCTCGACGCCAACGCCCTGCAGCGGCCGCGGCGGTTCTTCGCGACCGCCCGTAACATCGAGGAGGGGGGGTCGCTGACGATCATGGCGACGGCCATCGTGGACACCGGGAGCCGGATGGACGACGTGATCTTCGAGGAGTTCAAGGGCACCGGCAACATGGAGGTGCACCTGGACCGTCGCCTGATGGACAAGCGCATCTTCCCGACCATCAACATCGAGCAATCCGGCACCCGGAAAGAGGAGCTGCTGCTCGAGAAGGACGAGCTGCAGAAGGTCTGGCTGCTGCGCAAGGCCCTGTCCCAGCTCAACCCGGTCGAGTCCATGGAGCTCCTTCTCGACAAGCTGAAGCAGACCCGCAGCAACAAGGAGTTCCTGGCCGCCATGCACTCGATGGGCTAGGTCCATGATATTCTTGGGGCTCCCGAGGAGGAGCGACTCGTGAAGGTGGGCATTCATCCGGACTACGTGGACACGACGATCACCTGCGCCTGCGGGGAGGTCATCAAGACCCGCTCGACCAGGCCCGGCATCCGGGTCGAGGTCTGCTCGAAGTGCCACCCCTTCTACACGGGGAAGCAGAAGCTCATGGACACGGCGGGTCGTGTGGAGCGTTTCCAGCGGAAGTACAAGCGGCAGCCCACGACGGCGCAGTAGGCCGTCGGTCCCGGCCGCGCCCGGTTCTTTCCACCGGGCGGCTCCTGTCCCCACTCGCTCGCCGCGGGCGGGCGTGCGCGCACGGGAGGTGCTGATCCGCAATGCTGTTTGACAGGCTTCGCCAGATCGAGGAGCGGTCGCAGGAGATCGCCCGGCGCCTCTCCGATCCCGCCAGCTTCTCCCAGCAAGCCGAGTACGCGCGCCTGCGCAAGGAGCACGCCGACAGCCAGGAGATCGTCGAGCGCTTCGGCGAGTACCGGGACGTGCTCAAGCGGCTCAGCGAGGCCCAGCACATCCTCGCCGACGGCGGGGACCGCGAGCTGCACGAGCTCGCCCAGGCCGAGGTCGTCGAGCTGTCCGGCCGCCAGACCGCCCTGGAGGCCGAGCTCAAGCGCTTGCTCCTGCCCCGGGACCCCAACGACGACAAGAACGTCTTCGTCGAGGTCCGGGCCGGCGCCGGTGGGGACGAGGCGGCCCTGTTCGCGTCCGATCTGGTCCGCATGTACACGAAGTACGCCGAGCGGCGGCGCTGGAGAGTCGAGGTGATGGACTCGAGCCCGACGGGCGTCGGCGGCCTCAAGGAGGCCGTCCTGTTCGTCCAGGGCCGCGGCGCCTGGAGCCGGCTCAAGTTCGAGCGCGGCGTGCACCGCGTGCAGCGGGTGCCGGTGACCGAGTCGGCGGGACGCATCCACACCTCCACGGTCACGGTGGCCGTGTTGCCCGAGGCCGAGGACGTCGAGGTCAAGGTCGACGACCGGGACATCCGGGTCGACGTCTACCGCTCGTCGGGGCCCGGCGGCCAGGGGGTCAACACCACGGACTCCGCGGTCCGCATCACGCACATCCCCACCGGGCTCGTCGTCACCTGTCAGGACGAACGCTCGCAGATCAAGAACCGGGCAAAGGCCATGCGCGTGCTGAGGGCTCGGCTGCTGGAGCGCGCGCAGGACGAGCAGCAGGCGGCCATCGCCGCCGACCGGCGCTCGCAGGTCGGCACCGGCGAGCGCAGCGAGCGCATCCGCACCTACAACGTCGCCCAGAACCGCGTCACCGACCACCGGATCGGGCTCACCCTGCACCGGCTGCCGGAGGTGCTCGAGGGCGACATCGACGAGCTGCTCGAGGCCCTGGCGAGCGCGGACCAGGCGGAGCGGCTGCAGAAGGCCGCGATCTGATGCCGAGGCCGGCCGACCCCGGGGCGCTCATCGACGCGCGGCCCACCGTGCTGGCCGCGCTCGACCTGGGTGCGGAGGCGTTGCAGGAGGCCGGCATCGAGGGCGGGCGCGTCGACGCCGAGTGGTTGCTGGCCGCGACGCTCGGGGTCCCGCGTGGACGGCTCGGCCTGCAGGCGCGGCGGCCGCTGGAGCCGCCGGATGCCGCCCGCTACGTCCGGGCACTGCGCCGCCGGATCGCCCGCGAGCCGCTGCAGCACATCGTCGGCACCCAGGCGTTCCGCGATCTCACGCTGCAGATCAGCGGCGAGGCGCTGGTGCCGCGGCCGGAGACCGAGCTGCTCGCCGGCTGGGCTCTCGAGCTGCTGCCACCCCGGGGCGCGCGGCTGGCGGTCGACGTCGGCACCGGCTCGGGCTGCATCGCGTGCGCGCTCGCGGGCGAGCGGCCCGACCTGCGGGTCATCGCGCTGGAGGTCTCGCCGAGCGCGGCCGCGCTGGCGCGCGCCAACGTCGCCGGCCTGGGCCTGGGGGAGCGTGTCACCGTGGCGGTCTCCAACCTGTTCTCGGCGCTGCGCACCGAGCGGGCCGACCTCATCGTCTCCAATCCGCCCTACCTGCCGAGCGCGCTGATCCCCTCGCTGGCGCCCGAGGTGAGTCGACACGACCCGCGGCTGGCCCTCGACGGGGGTCCGGACGGCCTGGACGTGATCCGCCGCGTCGTGGACGCCTCGCCGCGCTGGCTCGTGCCGGGGGGCTGGCTCGTGCTCGAGACCGCCGGCGCCGGGCAGCCCGAGCAGGTCGTCGCCCTCATGGGCGCGCGAGGTTTCGTGCGCGTCCAGACCCGTCCGGACCTGGCCGGCACCGTGCGCTTCGTCGCCGGAGCGAGGCCGTAATTGCCGGCCCGTCTGCTGATCGAGGGGGGCGTGCCGCTCAAGGGCGAGGTGGCGGCCAGCGCTGCCAAGAACGCGGCGCTTCCGGCGCTGGCCGCGGCGCTGCTCACGCCGGAGCCGGTGACGCTCACCAACGTGCCGGACCTCGGCGACATCCGCACCATGCTGCGGCTGCTGCAGACGCTCGGCGCCGGCGTGACCCGGCGGGGGCGGGAGGCGACGGTGACCGTCGATCAGGTCGCCAGCGACCGGGCGCCCTACGAGCTGGTCTCCACCATGCGGGCCTCGGTGCTCGTGCTGGGCCCGCTCGTCGCCCGCCACGGCTCGGCCCGGGTGGCCTTGCCGGGTGGCTGCGCGATCGGTGTCCGGCCGATCGATCAGCACCTCAAGGGCCTGGCCGCGCTGGGCGCCGAGATCGCGATCGAGAACGGCTACGTGGTGGCGCGCGCGCGCCGGCTCGTCGGCGCCCACATCGTGACCGACCTGGTCACGGTGACGGGCACCGAGAACCTCATGATGGCCGCCGCCCTGGCCGAGGGCACGACGGTCATCGAGAACGCCGCCTGCGAGCCGGAGGTCGGCGACCTGGGGGCGCTGCTCACCGCGATGGGCGCTCGCCTGCACGGGGTCGGGACCGCGCGCATCGAGATCGAGGGTGTGCGCGCGCTGCACGGTGCCGTTCACCGGATCGTCCCCGACCGCATCGAGGCCGGCACCCTGCTGGTGGCGGGGGCGATCACCTGCGGTGACGTGCGTGTGACCGACATGGTGCCCGCCCACGTGGCGGCCGTGCTGACCAAGCTCGCCGAGTGCGGCGTCGAGATCGAGGTCGGTCCGAGCTGGGTCCGCGCGCGTGCCGGCGACCGGCCGCGACCGGCGGACATCGTCACGAGCCCGTTTCCGGGGTTCCCGACCGACATGCAGGCGCAGCTCATGACGCTGCTGGGCCTGGCCGACGGGCAGTCCAAGCTGACCGAGACGATCTTCGAGAACCGCTACATGCACGTGGCCGAGCTGGCCCGCATGGGGGCTCGCATCAGCACCGAGGGGCCGGTGGCGATCGTCCGGGGGGTGACGGCCTACCAGGGGGCCCCGGTGATGGCCTCCGACCTGCGCGCCTCGGCCGCGCTGGTGCTGGCCGGCGTCGCCGGGCGCGGGCGCACCGAGGTCTCGCGCATCTACCACCTCGACCGCGGCTACGAGCGGCTCGAGGACAAGCTGGGCGCGCTGGGCGCGCGGATCGAGCGGTCGCCGTGACCGGCCGGCTCACGCTGGCCCTGCCCAAGGGCCGGCTGCTCGACAGCGCGCTGGAGACGCTGCGCGCGGTTGGCGTGCACGGCGTCGACCAGGACTCGCGGCGGCTCATCTTCGACGACGCCCGCCTGGGATTGCGGCTGCTCTTCCTCAAGCCGGCCGACGTTCCCGCCTACGTGACCTACGGCGCCGCTCACCTGGGCATCGTCGGCAAGGACATCCTGCTCGAGCAGGAGCCCGACGTCTACGAGCCGGTCGACCTCGGCTTCGGAGTCTGCCGCCTGGTGGTGGCCGAGCCGCGCGAGCTGTGGGAGCGCGACGACCCGGCCCGGTGGTCGTGGGTGCGGGTGGCCACGAAGTACCCGCGGCTCACCGAGCAGTACTTCTCCGCGCGGGGGGTCCAGGTCGAGATCGTCCGGCTCGACGGCTCCATCGAGCTGGCCCCGCTGGTCGGCCTGGCCGAGCGCATCGTCGACCTCGTGCAGTCGGGCGAGACCCTGCGCGCCAACGGGCTCGTCGAGGTCGCCGAGATCACGCGCTCGACCGCACGCCTCATCGTCAACCGGGCCGCCATGAAGACCGAGTACGCCGCCATCAGCGACCTGGTCGACCGGCTGCGGCGCCGCCGAGCGCCGGCGGCAGCCACGCGGCCATGAGGGTGCTGGACGCGCGCACGCTGGGCGTCGAGGCCGTCGTCCGGGCCGTCGACCGGCCGGCCTCCAGCGTCCCCGCGGAGGTCGCCCGATCGGTCGAGGCCATCGTGGCCGACGTCCGCACGCGCGGCGACGTGGCCCTGCTCGACCACACCGGGCGCTTCGACGGGTTCCGGCCGACGACGGTCGCCGGCCTCGCCATCACGCCGGCCGAGCTCGAGGCCGCCGCGCGCGAAATCGAGCCGGACGTGCGCGGCGCCCTGGCCTACGCGGCCGAGCGGATCGAGCGGTATCACGCCGCCGCCCTGCCCAAGTCGTGGCGGATCACCGACGAGCACGGCTCGGTGCTGGGCCAGGAGATCCGCCCGCTCGACCGGGTCGGCATCTACATCCCCGGCGGCCGGGCCGCCTATCCGTCGACGGTGCTGATGACCGCGGTCCCCGCCCGCGTGGCCGGCGTCCGCGAGATCGTGCTGGTCACGCCGCCGGATCCTCGGGGACAGGTGCCGGCGGCCGTCCTGGCGGCGGCCCGGATCGCCGGGGTGACCGAGGGATGGCGCGTGGGGGGCGCGCAGGCGGTGGCGGCGCTCGCGTACGGCACCGACGCGGTGCGCCGCGTGGACAAGATCGTCGGTCCCGGCAACGTGTACGTCGCCCTCGCCAAGACGCGCGTGTTCGGCGATGTCGGCATCGACATGGTGGCCGGGCCCAGCGAGATCGTGGTTGTCGCCGACCGGGCCGCCGATCCCGCCTGGATCGCCGCCGACCTGCTGGCCCAGGCCGAGCACGACCCGATGGCCCGCGCGCTCCTCGTCACGGACGCTGCCGAGCTCGTGCCCCGCGTCCAGGTCGCCCTGGCCGCCCAGCTCGAGCGGCTGCCGCGCCGGGCCATCGCCGGCGCGGCGCTGGACGCCAACGGAGCGTGCGTGCTGGTGGCGAGCCTCGAGGCGGCCGTCGACGTCGCCAACCGGCTGGCGCCCGAGCACCTGGAGCTGATGGTCGCCGTCCCCGCCGAGCTGCTGCCGCGCGTGCGGCACGCCGGCGCGGTCTTCCTCGGGGCCCACACGCCGGAGGTGGTGGGCGACTACGTGGCCGGCCCGAACCACGTGCTCCCGACGGCCGGCACCGCGCGCTTCGCCTCGCCGCTCGGGAGCGAGGACTTCGTGAAGCGGTCGAGCGTGATCGAGTACTCGCCGTCCGGGCTGGCGGCGGCGCGGCCGCACCTCGCCGTGCTGGCGCGGATCGAGGGGCTGGCTGGCCACGGGCGGGCCGCCGAGCTCAGAGCCGAGGCGCCAGGCGCCGCTCGGGGCGAGCCCCCCGCACCACCCGGGCTGGCGGCACCCGCTCCGGCGACACCCGCTCCAAAGGAGGCTCGTGGATGAGCGGCAACGGGCGGCAGGCGCGCGTCGAGCGCAAGACCAGGGAGACGGAGGTCGCGCTGCAGCTGAACCTGGACGGCACCGGCGCGTCGAAGGTGCAGACGCCGATCCCCTTCTTCAGCCACATGCTGGAGGCCTGGTCCCGGCACGGTCTCATGGACCTCGCGGTCGAGGCCAGCGGCGACGTCGAGGTCGACATCCACCACACGGTCGAGGACGTGGGCATCGTCCTGGGACAGGCGCTGCGCCGGGCCCTCGGCGACAAGCGGGGCGTCGTCCGCTACGGCACCGCCTTCGTGCCGATGGACGAGGCCCTCGTGCAGGCCTCGGTCGACCTCTCGGGCCGGCCGTTCCTCGTCTTCAACGTGCCGGTGGCGCGCACGCGGGTCTCGAACTTCGATCTGGACATGCTCCAGGAGTTCTTCCGGGCCTTCGCGTTCAACGCCGAGATCACGCTGCACGTGACGATGCACTACGGCCACAACCTGCACCACATCGCCGAGGCGGTGTTCAAGGCGGTCGGTCGGTCGCTGGCCGAGGCCACCCGGCTGGATCCGCGCATCGCCGGCGTCCTGCCGTCGACCAAGGGCACGCTGTGATCGCGGTGATCGACTACGGGCGGGGCAATCTCGGCTCGGTCGAGAAGGCCTTCGTGCGGATCGGCACGCCGGCCGTCGTCACCCAGGACGCGCGGGTGGTGGACGAGGCCGACGCCGTGGTCCTGCCCGGCGACGGGGCGTTCCACGACGCCATGGCCGGCCTGGCGAGGCTCGGCCTGCTGGATCCGGTGCGCCGCGCGCTCGACGGCCGGCGCCCGTTCCTCGGGATCTGCCTCGGGTATCAGCTGCTGTTCTCGACGAGCGAGGAGTTCGGCGAGGGACGGGGACTCGACGTCATGCCGGGCGTCGTCCGGCGCTTCCCGCCCGGACCCAAGGTGCCGCACATGGGCTGGAATCGTGTCTGGCATGGCGGCGCGCTGCGGCTCTTCGGCGGGATCGAGGACGGCGCGCGATTCTACTTCGTGCATTCGTACTACCCGACCCTGGACCCGTCGTCGGCTGACTCGCAGCCACGCGCATCGCAGGCCAGGCCACCCGCGGATCTCCCCGGACTCACGGCACCCGCGCCAACGGTCGCCTGGTGCACCTACGGCCTCCGCTTCGCCGCCGCCATCGACGCGGGCCGGATCTACGGGACCCAGTTCCACCCGGAGAAGAGCCAGCGGGCCGGCGTGCGGTTGCTGGAAAACTTCGCGGCGATCGTGAAGGACGGCCGGTGATCGTCGTTCCCGCCGTCGACCTGCGCGGGGGCCGCTGCGTGCGGCTGCGCGAGGGGCGCGCGGATGCCGAGACGATCTTCTCCGACGATCCGGTCGCGATGGCCGAGCGCTGGATCGCGGCGGGCGCCGAGCGGCTGCACGTGGTCGATCTGGACGGCGCGTTCGCCGGCGCTCCGCGGCAGACCGCCCTGATCGCCCGGATCGTGGAGGCGGTCCGCCCGGTCCCGGTCGAGGCCGGGGGTGGCCTGCGCGACCTCGCGGCGCTCGAGACCCTGCTGCAGGCGGGGGTGGCGTGGGCGGTGCTCGGCACGCGGGCGGCCGTGGACCCCACGTTCCTGGCCGAGGCCGGCCGGCGCTTCCCCGGGCGCCTCATCGTGGCCGCCGATGCCCGCGGCGAGCGCGTCGCGATCCGCGGCTGGACCGAGACCGGCGCGCTGACGGTGTCCGAGCTCGGTCGGCGGGCGCACGAGGCCGGCGCCGTCGCTCTGCTCTACACCGACGTCAGCCGCGACGGTACCGGGCTCGGGCCCAACGTGGAGGCGACCGCGGCCCTCGCCCGCGCGGTCGGCCTGCCGGTGCTGGCGTCGGGCGGGGTCGGAACCGTCGAGGATCTCGTGCGACTCGCGGCGGTGCCCGGCGTGCTGGGCACCGTCGTGGGCCGCGCCCTCTACACCGGCGCCGTCTCCCTGGCGGACGCCCTGGCGGCGGTGAAGGCAGCCTGATGCTCGCGAAACGCATCGTTCCCTGCCTGGACGTGAAGGATGGCCGCGTCGTCAAGGGCGTGCAGTTCGTGGACCTGCGGGACGCCGGCGACCCGGTCGAGGCGGCGCTGGCCTACGACGCGCAGGGCGCCGACGAGCTGGTGTTCCTCGACATCACCGCCTCGCACGAGGACCGCGCGATCATGCTGGACGTCGTCCGGCGGACGGCCGAGGGGATCTACATGCCGCTCACGGTCGGAGGCGGCCTGCGATCGGCGGACGACGTGCGCCGGCTGCTGCGGGCCGGTGCCGACAAGGTCTCGCTGAACACCGCGGCCGTGGAGCGGCCCCTGGTGATCCGCGAGGCCGCCGAGCGGTTCGGCAGTCAGTGCATCGTCGTGGCGATCGACGCGCGGAGAGAGGGCGACCGCTGGAGGGTGTTCACGCACGGCGGCCGGCGACCCACGGGGCGGGACGCCGTCGCCTGGGCCCAGGAGGTCGTCTCGCTGGGCGCGGGCGAGATCCTCCTGACCAGCATGGACCGGGACGGCACCAAGGACGGGTACGATTTGGGCGTGACCCGCGCGGTGGCGCAGGCCGTCTCGGTGCCGGTGATCGCCTCCGGCGGCGCCGGCATGCTGGAGCATTTCCACGAGGCGCTGACCGAGGGCTGCGCCGACGCGGCGCTGGCCGCCTCGCTCTTCCACTTCGGGGTCCACACGATCGCCGAGGTGAAGGACTATCTGGCCGAGCGCGGGGTGGAGGTGCGGCGGTGACGCCGGAGGCGCTCACCTATGACCAGCACGGCCTCATCCCCGCCGTCGTGCAGGAGGCCGAGACCGGCGAGGTCCTGATGGTCGCCTGGATGGACCGGGACGCGGTCGCCGCCACGCTCGAGACGGGCCTCACGCACTTCTGGTCCCGGTCGCGCCAGGCGCGCTGGCGCAAGGGCGAGACGTCCGGTCACCGCCAGCACGTGCGGGGGGTCTACGCCGACTGCGACGCCGACACGCTGCTCGTGCAGGTGCACCAGGAGGGCGTGGCTTGCCACACCGGCAACCGCACGTGCTTCTTCACCGTCCTGCAGGGACCGGGCGCGGCGGCCACCATGCTGGATCGCATCGAGCGGATCGTGGCCAGCCGCAAGACCGCCCCCCGGCCGGGATCGTACGTGGCCGGCCTCCTGGCCCGGGGTGAGCCGGCCGTGTGCCGCAAGATCGGCGAGGAGGCGGTGGAGGTCGTGACCGCGGCCCTGGGCGGCGAGGGGGACCGCCGCGTGGTCGAGGAGGTCGCCGACCTCTGGTTCCACACGCTGGTGCTGCTCGGCCTGCGCGCGATCCCGCTGCACGATGTGCTCGAGGAGTTGGCGCGCCGGCATGCGGCTCCGCCGACCCCGGGCGGCTAGCGCGCGTGGGCGCGGCGGCCCACCAGGCGGGGGCGCTCGCCGCCGCCATCGCGCTCGGGCTCGGCGGGTGCGCGGGGGGGCGGATCGTGGAGGGCGTCTACCGGGCGCCGAGCGGGTACCGGGTGACGGTGCCGGGCCCGGCCTGGGAGGTCGCCCCGGAGAGCCGGGCCGACCTGGAGCTGCGCCACCGGACGGCGCCGGTGGGCATGCTGGCGAACGCCGTGTGCGATCCCGCGGTGGCCCGGCGCGGCTGGGACGTGCTGGCCCGGCACCTGCTGATCGGAATGCGGGACCGCGAGGTCGTGGAGACCGGCGAGATCCCGGTGAACGGACGCGTGGCGTCCCACCGGGTCCTGGAAGGACGGATGCGGCAGACGGACGAACGAGTGCGGGTGGAGAGTTACACGGTGAAGGGCGACCGCTGCGTGTACGACCTGCTCTATGTCGCGCCGCCGGCGGCGTTCGACACGTGGCGGGGCGACTTCGGGCGCTTCGTCGAGAGCTTCGCCGGCGAGTGAGCGGTGGAGGCCTATCTCCGACGGACAGCCATGTGGTACGGGGGGCTGGGCCTTCTCGGTGCCGAGGTGCTGCGGAGTCTGGGTCTTCCTCGCCGGTACCTGCGGCTCATCGTCCTCGAGATCGAGACGATGGGCGTCCGCTCCCTCGGCGTGGCGATGACCGCCGCCGTCTTCACCGGCATGGTATTCGCTCTGCAGAGCGCCGTGAACATGGCCCGGTTCGGCGCCGAGAACTACGTGGGACCGGTCGCCGCGCTGGCGATCCTGCGCGAGCTGGGGCCGGTGCTGACCGCGATCCTGGTGGGTGGCAAGGTGGCCTCCGGCATCACCGCCGAGCTGGGCTCGATGCGGGTCACCGAGCAGATCGACGCGCTGCGCACGCTCGGCGTGAACTTCGTCAAGCGTCTGATCGTGCCGCGGGTGCTGGCCGCCCTGCTGGTCTTCCCCCTGCTCACCATCATGGCCGACGTGCTGGGCGTCGTGGGCGGCATGGTGATCATGTACCTCGAGCGCGGCACCGACATGTGGGCGTACTGGAACACCATGACGTACTGGGTGGTGCCGCGCGACTTCCTGACGGGAATCGCCAAGTCGTTCTTCTTCGGCGGCATCGTCACGCTGATCGGGTGCTACAACGGGCTCAGCACGACGGGGGGGACGGAGGGGCTGGGGCGGGCGACCACGGCGACGGTCGTGCACTGCACGATGGCGATCATCGTCTCCGACTTCTTCCTGACCAAGCTGATGCTGATGGTGTTCTGGTGATGCTCGCGACGACGCGGCCACGCGCGGGGGGCGAGCCGGGGCCGGCCGACGGCCAGCCGGTGGTCGAGCTGGTCGACGTGCGCAAGCGCTTCGACGGCAACGAGGTCCTGAAGGACGTGTCCCTGACGGTGCAACGCGGCGAGACCATGGTGATCATGGGCGGCAGCGGCTCCGGCAAGACGGTGACCCTCCGGCTCGTGGCGGGGCTCATCCGGCCCACCAGCGGCGTCGTGCGGGTCTTCGGCCGGCGGATCGACGGTCTCGGCGAGGAGGAGCTGCTGCCGATCCGTCGCCGCATGGGCTATGTCTTCCAGGGGGCGGCGCTGTTCGACTCGTTGACCGTCCTCGACAACGTCGCCTATCCGCTGCGGGAGCACACGAACCTCGGCGAGGCGGAGATCCGGGAGCGCGTGGTGCACTTCCTGTCGCTGGTCGCCCTCGGTCCCGACGTGCTGGATCAGCTGCCCTCGGCGCTGTCGGGCGGCATGCGCAAGCGGGTGGGCATCGCCCGCGCCCTGGCCCAGGAGCCGGAGCTCCTGCTGTTCGACGAGCCGACCGCCGGCCTGGATCCGACCAACGCCAAGCTGGTGGGCGAGCTCATCGTGCGGTTGCGGGGCGGGGTGTGCGAGACCGCCATCGTCGTCACCCACGATCTGGAGCTCACCCGGACCGTGGCCGACCGGGCGGCCATCCTCATCGAAGGACGATTCGCGGCCCTGGGGGCGCGAGACGCGGTGCTCGGATCGGACGATCCCGCGGTGCAGGCGTTCCTGGCCGGCGAGGCGAGGGTGATCCCATGAACGACGAGCGCATGGAGCGAGGGCGGACGCTACGCGTCGGGGTGTTCGTGCTCATCGGCATCGCCGCGTTCCTGGCCATGATCTACGCGCTGGGTGCCCGCGCCCGGCTGTTCGAGCCGCGCTTCACGATCTCCGCCGAGTTCACGGAGGTCGGCGGGCTGGTGGAGGGCGCGACCGTGCGGCTGGCCGGCGTGCAGATCGGCCGGGTGAGCGGCGTCGAGCTGCCGGCGCAGCCGGGCGGCAAGGTCCGGGTCGACATGAGCATCGCCAAGCAGTTCGGGGACCGGGTCCGCCAGGACTCGGTAGCCCGCATCGAGACCCAGGGGCTCCTCGGCGACAAGCTCATCGAGATCACCGTGGGCACGCCCACCGCTCCGCCGGTACAGCCCAGCGACGTCCTCACCTCCCGCGATCCGTTCGACATCGGGAACGTCATGAACGAGAGCGCCGAGGTGGTGAAGAGCATCAGCGTTCTCGCCGACAGCCTGCGGGAGACGGCGCAGACGCTGAACCAGTCGGGCCTGATCCAGGAGGCGGCGGCCACCGTGCAGTCGGCCCGGCGGATCACGAACCAGGTGGGGAAGATCGTGGACGAGGTCGAGCGAGGCAAGGGCTGGGCCCACGCCCTGATCTACGAGGAGCCGGTGGCGCTGCGCAGGGTCAACGAGCTCGTCGCCACGACCCAGGCGCTGCTGGAACGCGTGCAGCGCGGCGAGGGGGCCGCGGGCGTACTCACCTCCGAGCAGTCCACCGCGGCGGCCCGGCGCTTCGTGGCCGCGATGGACCGGCTCGGTCGCGTCGTGGAGCAGCCGTCGGCGGACGACGGCGTGTTGCCGGCGCTGCTCTTCGATCCCGCGTACCGCCCGGTGCTCGATGACCTGCGCGTGGTCGCCCACAATCTGCGCGACATCTCCGACCGCCTGGCCGGGGGCCGCGGGACCCTCGGGAGCCTCATCAAGGACGAGCCGGCCGACGGCGGGATCCGGCAGGCGTCGCAGGACCTCCAGGCGGCCGTCGCCAATCTGCGGGAGATCACCGACCGGATCAGGGACGGGGAGGGCACGGTGGGCGCCCTCATCGCCGATCCGACGATCTACGAGCGGCTGGTCGGCATCCT
>Ga0299914_10001948_pt1 | contig 13976 bp, 12 predicted proteins | sample RVTome_10_FD_201361 | JGI IMG/M metagenome (GOLD analysis project Ga0299914, IMG submission 201361) | Soil microbial communities from uranium-contaminated site in the Upper Colorado River Basin, Wyoming, United States - RVT153D57 (version 2) ...
GCTCTTCGGGGACAGCGTGCGCTGGTACTACAATGCGACGTCGCTCGACCGGGCGGGCGTCGAGGACATGGTACACGGACTGATGTCGTTCACGCGGGAAGCCCACTACCGCGTCCTCTCCGAGCCTGATGTGGAGGTTCTCGGACCCGATGCCGCCGTCGCCAGCTTCCCCATGGTCCAGTCCGCGACCGGCGTCAACGGCGAAGAGCTGGACGAGCCGACCGGCCTCACGTTCGTCTACGAGCGGCGCGAGGGCGACTGGAAGATCGTGCGCGTCCACGAGTCGATGGGCGTTCCCCCCGATTCCGTCGTGGCGGAGACGATCCTCTCAGTGACGCGTGAGCTCGCGGGCGCGTGGGAGCGGCTGGACGCCGACGCCTATCTCGCCCACTTCAGCGACGACCTGACGTTCTCCTTCGAGGGATCGCGCTCCTCCCGCACCGAGTTCGAGACCGTCGTACGCCAGGCGATCGCGTCGTTGCGCGAGTCGACCTTCGAGGTGCTGAACCCGGAAGTGGAGGTGCTGGGGCCGAACGCCGCGGTCATCTCCTTCGAGCTGCGCGAGGTCATGGTCGATACCTCCGGCGCGAGCACGGAGCTTCGAGGCGTGCTGACGCTCGTCTTCGAGCGGCGCCGCGGACAGTGGCTGGTCGTTCGGGCGCACGAAACATTGCCGCCACCCGATCGACGGTAGGACCAACATGTTGGGCATGAGGTCTCCGCCGCAGGGATCATCCTGCATGGGCATGGATCACGAGCCGGGCTCGATCGAGCCCGGCAAGGTGGCTGACCTGATCATCGTCGACGGCGATCCCTCCACGGAGATCAGCGACGTCCGTCGGGTGGAGACGGTGCTCATGGTAAGACCGGGTGGTCGCGTTCATTCTGGTGACGGCCGCGGGGGAACGCCCCCGGTTCGAAGCGCTCGAGCCATGAGGTCTCGGGGCTCAGGGGCGATAACCAGGAATTCGACGGTGCTCCGGCCGTGTGTTCTCCCTGCCTCGAGGGTGTCGATGCTTCCTCGCTCGACCAGTCGCGCTCCACGATCAATTGTGGGTGTCTCGCTCGCGCTGGGCGTCTGGGCGGGCGGATGCTCTGGCCCGGCACAGCACCCGCCCGAGCCCGGGACCTCTGTGTCTGCCGAACACGAGATTCACATTCAGAGTGCGGATCTCACACGCATCATCAATGCGGCGATGCGCGCGACGGGCGTGCTGCCCGAAGACACCCCCTCGGTCCCCGCCCCAACCGCAGCGAATGCGATCGAGGCCCTCGACCATGCCGACGTGACCTACGGCCTGGCGCTGTCGGGCGCCTACTTCTGGGGATCCCCTTCCCTGCGCTCGGCCCCCATACTGGATTCGCTCGGTGTGGATATCGGCAACGCGCGGGACAGGGTGCGCGCGGAGAACCTGTACGTGGCTCAGCAGGTCGCCCGGTACCCGGACCGGCTCGTGGGAGCGTGCAGCGTGAACCCGCTCGCGCATTACGCGCTGGAGGAGCTCGAGCTGTGCGCGGCCGATTCCCGGATCACGGCATTCTCGCTCAATCTCGCCCCCGCTCCCGTGGATTTCAGAGACGAGACCCACGTGGCCCGTCTTCGGACCTTCTTCGAAGCCCTGGCCAGGACCGACCTGGCCGTGATCGTCCACATGCGGAATCGCGGCGAGGGGTACGGCGCCGGGGACGCCGGCGTCTTCATCCGCGAGGTGCTCGCCGCCGCACCCGGCGTACCCGTCCAGATCGCCCACATGGCCGGGTGGGGGCCCTACGACGAGGCGACCGATTCGGCGATGCAGGCGTTCGTGGCTGCCTTCGAGGACGGCACCCTCGATCGCGACCGGTTCACCTTCGGCGTCGGCGTGGTAGTGGACGATCCGATGGAGATCGACGGAGACACCGCGAGGGCTCGGCGGGCCGGCGAACGGAACGCACGTCTCGCCGAACGGATGCGCCAGGTCGGCATCGAGCGGGTCGTCTTCTCCACGGATTGGCCCTTCTTCCCGCCCGACGGGGACCCGAGCACCAGGATCGCGCGGAATCGGGCGCGGCTGCGCGACGCGCTGCCCCTGGAGCCGGAGGAGCTGGATCGGTTCTTCTCGAACGTCGGGCCGGCATTTCGTACGTTGATCGACTCCCACTCCACGCCGCAGGGAACCCGTCGTGATTGAAGGCCGGATCCATACGAGGGCTCTCGACGAGATGCTGGCGGAAGCCGAATGCGTCATGGGGTAGAGGGGCCATGCTGCACGTCCAGTGCGGAAGGACGAATCAGGGGACCCGCCACAGGCTCCGCCGGTCCTTCCCGGATTCAGCTCGAAGAGCAGACGCGTGACCCGCTCGAGGCGGGCCGACGCGATCACGGAGCTGCTCCAGCGAGAGGAACTCGAATCGCGGCGCCGAGCGCATCGCCCACGGCACCGCCCAGCATGCAGCCGCGGATCCGGTCGGGCTTCGACGGTTCGGAAGAATTCGACAACGTCAGATGGCCGCGGCAAGCCGCTCGAGATCTCGGCGTCGTGCGTTCGCCCGTCCGTCGATCACGTCCTCTTTCGCCGCGACGAGAGCGCCACGAACGAGGTCGGCGTGCGAACCGAGGCCCGCACGCTCCGCTGCGGCCCACGCGTCGTCCCAGAGACTGCGGTCGAGACGTACGGAGATGCGCGTGTCACACGGCCCATCGGCGAGCTCGGAGCGAGCCAGCCGCTCGATGCGGCGCGCGGTCGCCGGCTTCCGGCGCACCTCGTTCAGGTAGTAGCGAACAATCGCGCCACGAAGGGCGGTAGGCGACGCTCCGAGCTCATCCGCGAGCACGAACACCAGGTCGTCGAGGTGTCGGGGGATCCTCGCCTCGAGCGCATGCTCCTTCGCGCCCCTCGCTTCCCGAAGCCTCGGCGCCGACTGAGGTGGAACCGACACGAGTTCGCCGCAGGCCTCGCACAGCCCGACGAGCACGCCGTCGACGTCCACGTCGGATTCCTCGAGATGGATCGTCCGGTATTCGTAGGCGATCGGCCGCCAGGCCTCACAGGCCGGACACAGCCCTTCCTCTCGCTCCCCTTCGCGCAAGATCCTCATCACGACTCGCTCGTGTGGACGCTGATGATCCAGGCCGTCGATCCCCGAAAGTACGCCTTCACGTACCACCTCCGGCCCCCGAGCACCGGCCGGAATTCGTGGACGACCAGGGTGCGGTCGGCATGATGTAGGCTCATGCGGTGCTGATCGCCCCGGCACCGCTGAAGCAACCGGATGACGTCGGCCGAATCGACCTCCCCGACGGCGAGCAGGTTCTTTTCCGCGAGCGTCCCCCGCGCCTCGTGCCGGTACTCCCCTTCGCGCAGCGCCGCGATCAGGCGCCGTCGTGTCGGCCGAAACCGGACGTCTCCGGCCATCAAGATGTACGTTGATCGTCGTACAATCTGCCTCCGCCACGGTGCTGGAGTCAAGGGTTTCGAGTGTGGCGGATGCGATCAACGGGCTCTCGACTAGCCACCACCTTCTGACATCGGAACCAGCGCATTCGGCCCGGTGAAGTGGAGCCCCACCACCGCCCGCCCGGCGATCCCGGACGCCGCCCGGTACACGTCGGCCTGGATCCGGTAGTCTCGGGCGACGTGGCCTGCCTGCTCCGCCCTGATCGGGTGCGTCTTGAAGTCGATCACCAGCGAGTCGACACCCTCCTCCAGGCCGAGGGCCTCGCGGAGCCGCGACGGCACCTCGCCCGAGATCCGCCGATACAGGTCGAACGCGCCGAAGCGCCAGTCGCGGGGGCCGACGAGGTGGGTGAATGTGAGCTCCTTCCAGTAGTCGCGGCCGAGCTCGCCCTCGGTGTACCAGGCCCACTCGTCGCTCTCGACGACCTTGCGGATCTCCTCCTCGAGGCGCTCGCGGTACTCGCCGCCGGGGCTGAGCATGCCCTCGAGCTCGGGCTCGTCGAGGGAGCCGATGGTTTCGTCGAGGATCCGCGACAGCTCCTCGGCGGCCTCGAGGCGCTCGAGCACGCCGTGGATGATGTCGCCGCGCACGGTCGAGGGGAGCCGGGGCCCGCCGTCACCGGACTCGGGGGCGAACTCCCACGGAGCCTCGACGCCGTGCCGGTAGCGGCGCTCCCACGCCTCGGGGTCCTTCGCCTTCGTCATGAGTTCGGTGGCGGAGTGGATCCAGCGGAGCTCGGGCTCGGGGCGCGACGCGATCAACGCCGGGGGCTCGCCGACCTCGTAGCGGTCGAGCCAGCCGAGCCGCGGGGGGATGCCGCTCCCGAGAGGCTCGCGCAGGGAGACGTTCGGCCGCACGGTGGCGTCCCCGCGGGCGAGCCAGCGGTCGAAGCCCACCTCCCCGCCGCGCTCCCCGACGAGGACGAGGCGGTCGCGAGCCCGGGTGGTGGCCACATAGAGCAGCCTCGCGTCCTCCGCGCTCGACTCGAGAACCTCGCGCTGGAAGATGCGCTCGGCCCGCGGCCCGCGGTCGTCCTTCTTGAGGCAGTAGACCGGCCCGAGGTCCGGATCGGACCAGTACTCGTTGGTGATCAGCCCGGTGTTCGAGAGCCGCTTCGCCACGCCGACGAGGAACACCACCGGCCACTCGAGGCCCTTGGCCTGGTGGATGGTGGTCAGGGTGACGACGTCGTCCTCCTTGGAATACAGCGGCGCCTGGGGGATGCCGACGTCCTGGCTCATCGACCGGTCCCACACCTCGAAGAAGGTCGCGAGGTCGAGGTCGCGGTGGTGCTCGGCGAAGTGGATGAGGCTCTGGAGGTTGGCGAGCACCTCCTCCGGGCGGTCCATCAGCAGCACGTGGAGCCGGTACCCGGTGCGCTCGAGCAGCTCGTCGATGAGCTCGTGGAGCGGTAGCCGCGCGGCGAGCGCCTGCAGGTCCTCGAACCCGCCGAGACCGTCCGCGAGCGCCCGGCGCTCGATGTCGGCGAGATCGGGGTGATCGGGGGCGGCCGGCCACTCGCGTCCCTCGTTGATCCAGCGCCGCGCCTGGGTGAGGAGGGGAGCGCTCCGCGACAGGAGCCGGATGCGGGCGATGGTCTCGTCCCGGAGCCCCACGAACGGCGACCGCAGGAACCCGAACGCGCGCAGGTCGTCGCGCGGGGTCTGGAGGAGCCGGAGGACGTTGAGGACGTCGAGGATCTCCTGCCGCGAGCCCAGGTGCGTGGCGCCGGAGACGAAGTAGGGGACGCCGTACTGCGTGAGCGCCTTCTCAAAGTGCTCGAGCCCGGTCCGGGCGCGGTAGAGGAGCGCGATATCGCGGAACTGGACCGGACGCGGCGGCCCCTCGCCGTCGGGGTCGGGGATGTCGATCGCACCCACGAGCTCGAGGATCTGCGACGCGACCCGCCGCGCCTCCGCCTCGCTCTGCACCGCCGAGTTCTCGCCCTCGGCCTCGATCCACTCGACCGCGGTCGAGGGATGGTCCTCGAGCCCCGCGACGAGATCGGCGTAGTCGACCCGGCTGCCGGGACGCTCCTCGTCGAGCGCGGCGCCGGTCTCCTCCATCGCGGCCCGGCCCACCCGATTCACGAACTCGACGATGGGCGGCGCGCTCCGGAAGTTCCTCGACAGGTCGAGCACCTGTCCATCGGCCTCGATCGCTGTCCGGACCTCGTTCCACACCGAGATGTCGGCCCCGCGGAACCGGTAGATGGACTGCTTCGGGTCGCCGACGAGAAAGAGCTGCGGACGGGGGACGCCGCGCGCGATGGCGAACGCGATGTCGCGCTGTGCGAAGTCGGTGTCCTGGAACTCGTCGATGATGAGGACGCGGTAGCGGTCCCGGATCGCCGTACGCGCCGCGGCTCCCTCCGGGCCGGTGAGGAGGTCGCGGGCGCCGAGGATGAGGCTGTCGAAGTCGCGGAGGTTCTCGTCGTCCAGGAACCGGGCCCAGCGACTCTTCGCCGACTCGGCCAGCGAGACGAGCGCCTCGCAGACCTCGAGCGCCCCCTCGTCCCGGAGATTCCACTCCTCGCACAGCGCCTGGAGCGCAGGGAGATCCAGCCGGCCTGGAGCCCCGGCAGAGGGTTCGCCGTCCGGTCCGTCGGGGCGCGCGAAGAGGTCGGGTTGCGGCCCGTCGGGGCGCGCGAAGAGATCGGGTTGAGGCCCGTCGGGGTGCCCGGGCCCGACCCCGTCCGCGCGCGTCCGGAGCCAGCGGGCGTAGCGGTCGTCGTGCCAGCGGAGGTCGTTCATCACCTTCCGCACGTGGTCCACGGCGCCGCTCGTGTGCGTCCAGCCGGTGAGCTTGATGTCCTGGAGAAGGACCTGCGTGCGCGGGTCGCCCTCCTCGAGACGCCCGAGGATGAGCTGCTTGATGAGCTCGTCCTGCTCGGCCCACGCCTCGTCGGCGTCGATCACGCCGAACGTGGGGTCGATCCCGAGCCGCAGCGCGTGCTCGCGCAGGAGCTCGGCCGAGAAGGAGTGGATGGTGCCGACCGAGGCGCGGTCGATCTCCCAGCGGAGCTCGTCGGCCCGCGGCGAAGCCTCGATGCGCTTCCGGAGCTGGCGCTCGAGGTCGTAGGCCGCCTTCTCGGTGAAGGTGATCGCGGCGATCTCGTCCAGCCGGCACGGGTCGTCTGGCGGCGGGAGCGGCGCGCCGGACTCGTCGACGCCGAACGGGAGACCGAGGTGCCAGAGCACCTTCCCGACCACGGTGGTGGTCTTCCCGGTGCCGGCGTTGGCGACGAGCAGCGTGTCGCCCGGGCTCCGAATCGCCTCGACCTGCTGCGGGGTCCACCGGAGGTCAGCCATCGGCGCCCTCCCCTTCCGCGGCACACATCCAGCACGCGCAGACCTCCGACGAGGCCGACGAATGTGGATCGACCGCGAACCGGTGCCCATGGTCGAGCTGCGCCGCGTTCCGGCGGATCTCGATGCCGATGTCCCAGTCCTTCCAGCCGCCCTTTCGGGACGCCACCGGCTCGAAGAGGCCCGCGCGGGCCCGCACGGGGATGGAGAACGCGAGCGCCACGGCGTCGTCGTACTTCTCGGTGCCGTACCGGATGAGCCCGCCGTTCTGCGGCTTCCCGGGGCTCCTGATCGAGCGGTACCGGCCGAGCTTCACGGTGTGGCCACGGTCGGCCAGCACCTGGAGGTAGAGGGCCCCCTGGAGGACGGTCGCGTCCTCGTAGTCGTTGGCCCCGGGCGTCTTCCCGCTCTTGTAGTCGAGCACGTGGTGGACGTCCGAGCCGCTCACGTCGACCCGGTCGATGCGGCCGCACAGCCGGAGCCGCGCCGGACGCCCGCCGATGTCGGCTCCCTCGAGGAACACGCCTTCGTCGTCGAACCCGAACTCGAGCTCGATCATGGCCGGGCGTTCGCCCTTGTCCGCCATGTGCTCGAGCTCCCACGCCACGTACTCGCGGACGCTGCGGCGCACCGTCTCGCGGCTCGTGGCCCACAGGGAGGGCAGCCCCAGCCACTCGCCCCGATCCTCGCGCTCGCGGTACACCTCGTCGGCGATCTCGTCGAGCCGCGCCGCCGCCGCGTCGTCGAGCGACAACGGAAGCCCGCCCAGAACCTCGCGGTAGAAGCGCTCGAGGATCTCGTGCGCGACGCTCCCGAAGGTGAGCGGCGTCGTCTCCTCCTCGGCCTCCTCGAGGCCCTTGAGCCACAGCAGACGCTCGACCATGAACACGAACGGCGCTTGCGCGTAGCGCTCGAGCTGGCTCGCGGACCAGCGGTAGTCCTCGCCGAACCGGTCCGCGAGCTTCGCCAGCACCTCCGGATCGCGGAGCTGTCCGTTCCACGGGTTGGGAGCGAGCGCGGGATGAGGTCCGGTACCCGGGTAGCGTTCGAGCCCGGGGCCCCGGTGGACCTCCGCGACAGCCCCCACGATGGCCCGCCGAACCCGTTCCGGGCGCGCGGGGTGGATCCGGACCAGCCCGCCGGCGCCCGTCGGGGCGTTCGCTTCCGACGCCGGGGCGTCCGCTTCCGACGCCCGCCCCGTCTCGAGACCCCCGAGCCTCCGGCCGAGCACCGCCGCCGCCAGCCGGTCCGCCTCGGCCGGCGTGACCGGATGCTCCTCGGACCTGGGCCGACGCACGCGGGGGAGCTCGTTCGACGGATCGTGCTCGGGCACCATGAGCGACGGGAGGAGCGGCGTCCCGCCCGCGTCGGTGGTCCGGTAGCTGATCCATACCGGCCCCGCCTGCTGCGTGACCGCGCGCCACAGCGCCCGTTCGCGGCGGAGCGCCTCCTCCCGGTGGCCGAGGGGGATCCCGAGCTCCGCCAGCGCCACGCGCTCCTCGTCCGTGAGCACGCCCGTCGAGCCGCCCAGGCGCGGGAACTCGCCGTCGTTCGCATGGACGAGAAACATGTGCTCGAACGGGACGAGCGCCGCGTCGTGCGCCTCGAGCACCTGGACGCCCTTCTGCCCCGGAGTGGAGAGGACGAGCTCGTTCGCCTCGAGGAGCTTCCGGAGGAGCGCGTGCCACGCGGCCGGTGTCATCGGCTCGTCGCTCGGGTCGAGCTCGCCCCACTCGCGGAGGAGCCGCTGGAGCTGGACCACGCCCCGCTGGTCCGTGCGCACCACCTCCCAGCGCTCCTCGACCGCGTCGCACAGCCGGCGACGGAGCATGAGGAGCCCGCGGTTCCGGATCAGTAGCTCGCGGGTGAGGGTGACCCAGTCGCGCTCGGAGCGCTCCCTGGAGAGCGGGTCGAGCGCCTCGCGGAGCGCGCCGAACGCCTCGATGTCCTTCGCGAGCCGGTCCGCGTAGAGGCTCTGCCCGCGAACCTCCTTGCTCTCGGCCTCCACCAGTCCCAGGAGCTGCTCGAGCGTGTGCACCCACGATTCGAGCCCCGTGACCCGCCGGCGGCCCGCGATGAAGTCGATCGCCCGCAGGTCGACGCGGGTGTCGAAGTACGGGTGCTCGAGCACCGCGCGGAGCGACCGGTAGTCCCAGCCCCGGCCCGCCCCGCGGAAGGCGAGGAGGAGCGCCTTCAGGGCCGCGATCTCCGAGAGCGGCGTCCGGATGCGGGCCGTGGTCGGCACGCCGGCGGCGCGCAGGGCCCGGACCGCGCGCCGCGTGTCCTCCCGGCCGCTTCGGGCGACGACCGCGACTTCGTGCGGCTCGGCCTCGCCCGAGGCGAGGAGCTCCTTCACCTGTCGGGCCACCCACGCCATCTCGCGCGCGGCGTCCGGGGCCGGCTGGACCCTCGGCCCGGCCGGCCCAGGACCGTCCCCAGCGCCCTCTCCTTCCGTGTCCAGCGTCCGGACATCGCCGGCGATCTCGTCGAAGAACGGATCGGGCTCCGACTCGGAGGGGAGATAGAGGAAGACCTCGACATCGTCCTGGTTCGCGAGCGCCCTCAGAAGGCGGCGCCGGGTGCGGGGACTCGGTATGCCGTAGATGTGGAGCTCGCCGGCGCCGCGGAGGACCCGGCGCAGATCGCCCGCCTCGATCCGCTCGGCCAGGAGCGCGTTCGCCGACCGCCAGTCCCGGAGCCCGATCTCGTCGAGCGAGCGCAGGTACGCCCGATAGACCTCGACGATCCAGCGGTTCCGGCGGCGGGCGAAGTCGTCGCCGCCCAGGCTGTCGAGGCCCGTCTCGAGCTCCTCGGGCGTGACGCCCTCCGGGAGGAGGTCCGCCAGCACCGAGTCGAGCATGTGGCCGCGGATGACACCGTCCGCACGGCCGGGCTCGCGCCCCAGGATCTCGTGGCCGAGCCGGGCCGCGTGGCGGCTCAGGATCCGCCGGCGCGTGAGGAGACCGACCGGCTTCTCGCGGATGTCGAACAGCCCGGCCAGGTCGCCGAAGAAGGTGATGGGCGGGTCGAGCCAGCCGGGGTGGCCGGCGGCGTGGGCGGCTTCGAGCAAGCGGTCGCGGAGATTCCGGTGGGAGAGCCATACCCACGCACCCCCGGCGACCGGCGATCCGCCCCGCTCGAGGAACGCGTCGACGCACACGTCCCCAAGGCGGGACGCGTTCGATGCGACGACGACGTGGATCACTCTCGTTTCCTCACGGGCGGTGTGAATTCCCTCGTTCGTTTTTTCAATCTTCGAGGTGAGTCTGACAATGCCAAGGCGGGGCCAGATCGAGGTCAGGCGGTTGGGGGGGGACATTCACCGCGCCGGCGATCGCTCGCCGGGACGGTACACGTCCGGCCCCCTATGGCTTTTTTACGAATCGCAGATTTCCGATAGGGGGAGATCCGTTTAGGCCGACTCGTCTTCCACGCGAACGGCCCGCTCGATGGCCATGGAGGACCACTCGGCGTTCCTGCGAGTACTGGCTCGACCCCGAGACGAACGATGACACGGGCATGACGATCGAGCGCAGAACGGAGGGACGGCGAAGCAGCCCCCGCTCCCGAGACGCCAACCTCCGATGCCATGCCCAGATGTCTGCGAATTCTACGGAATCGCGATCTACGTGTATTATGGTGAGCATGGACCGCCGCACTTCCACACCCGGCATGCAGGGAGAGAGATGAGCATGGCGATCGACCGAATCGAGCCCTTGAGGTGAGCGCTGTGTTCTACAACGTGACCGATGTCGAACCGCGGGGCCGCTATCGGGTGTGGCTGCGCTTCGAGGACGGGCTCGAGGGAGAGGTCGATCTCGCTCCCCTGGCCGGCAAGGGCGTGTTCGAGACGTGGCTCGAGCCCGGTGCGTTCGAGCGTGTCTACGTCGACGCGGAGGCAGGCACGATCGCGTGGCCGGGAGGGATCGACCTCGCACCGGACCGACTGTACTCCGATGTTGCCGGGGTGGAGTCGGAAGCGGGCTGAGGACCCTCGCAGGTCAGCCCCGAAGATCTCGTACCAACGCCTCGAGTCGTTCCCCCAAACCGAATTGAACACCCGAGCACCGGACGAACTTGCGCCTCATTGGCGGGCGAGGGGGGACCACTGGCCGAAGGTGGACGAAGACATCAGCGTGCGGGGAATGCTCGACAAGATTCCGCCGCGACGCTGACACCGGACACAGCCCACACCGGCCGTCCGTTCCGGGACCGCGCGCCGCAGAGTGTGCTCGCCTCGAGCACCTGGACGTCCCTTCTGCCCCGGCGTGGAGAGGACGAGCTCGTTCGCCTCCAGCAGTTTCCGGAGGAGCGCGTGCCACGCGGCCGGCGTCATCGGGTCGTCGCTCGGGTCGAGCTCGCGCCACTCGCGGAGGAGCCGCGGGAGCTGGACCACGCCCCGCTGGGTGGCGAGCATCTCGATCACCCGATCGAGTTCACCGCGCTTCACGAGCACGAGGGGCGTCTTGCCGCGTAACTCGAGCAGGCGTGTGCGCACCCACGCGTCCGCAGCCTCATGATCTTCCGCAAACACCGCGTCGAGCCAGAAGCGGAGCTCGTCCAACTTCTCGATCTGCGCTTCTTAGCGACGCTGGGGGGCGTGCCGGCGGTCGCGCCACCGTAGCACCGTGCGGGCCGTCGTGCCGACCGCATCCCCGATCTCCTCGTACGTGAGCCCCAACGTGTCATGCGCCCACTCGATCACCGACTCGGCCCGGTCCAGGCGTGGAGCGACGCTCGCCATCGGATTCCCCCTTCCCCAGGCATCGGGATCCAGGGAAGAATCTCGCGACATGTCAAGCGTCACTTAGTTTGTCATATCGTTTGGAGAGTCCGTGCGCATGGTCACTGTCCTTCCCCACGCTGCGCGTCGCGTCGGATCGGAACCGTGCGACGCCGCCGGCATCCGCGATTGCCACGTTGTCCTGCTACATGTATCATGATACAAGAACTGCTACATACATTATGCGGAGGAGTGGGGCATGCCACGTGATGCTACCCTGCACGTGAAGCTCGACACGGAGACCGACGAGAAGCTGAAGCGGCTGGCTGCGGCGCGCGGCAAGAGCAAGGCACAGCTGGTGCGCGAGGCGCTCTCGGCGTGCTTCCAGACCTCCCTCGACGAGCTGCCGCTACGCCAGCGCCAGGCCGTCTCGGCATTTCAGGGAGGCTATATCAGCCTCGGCAAGCTCGCCAAGGAGATGGGGATGCACGTCCTCGAGCTTCGAGGCTGGCTTGACGAGCGAGGCATCGAGCAGCAGACGGCCTACGCCGACGGAGACGCGAGTCTCGCTTGACGCCCGAGCCCTCGCTGCCGGACGCCGAGAGTTCGCGCGAACTGTTCTTCGATACGGTCTCGCTCAGCAACTTCGCCCTCGCGGGCCGGATCGCCCTGCTCGCCGAGCGCTACGGCTCACGCGCACGCGTGACCCCGGAGGTCCTGAACGAGGTGCTCGAAGGGATCGTGGCCGGCTACCAAGCGCTCCGAACGATCGTGGTCGCGCTCGAGGAAGGGAGGCTCGGGAGCACGGGGAACCTGACCGCCGAGGAGCTCCGAATCCACGGCGAGCTTCTCCGATCACTCGCTCCGGGCGAGGCGTCATGCATCGCGTGCGCCACGGCACGCGGCGGTACCGTCGTCACCGACGACCGTGCCGCCCGGGGGGTGTGCGGCGAGCGCGCCGTGCCCTTCACCGGCACGATCGGGATCCTCAAGGCGTGCGTTCGCGACGGCACACTGGCGGCCGATGAGGCCGACGTGGTGCTCCAGGCAATGATCGATGCCGGTTACTTTGCTCCCGTAAGTCGGATCAGCGATCTGCTTTGACGTCTCGCCCTGACAGGCCTGTCTGAGGCACGACCCCCCGGTGCGATGCCCCGAGTCTGCGAGCTCTACGGAATCGCGATCTACGTGTATTATGCTGAGCATAGACGGCTCGGGCCTCGGAGCCGATCGACCTGAGGAAGCGCCTGGAGCTCACTCGAGGTCATCCTCGGACCCCAGGACGAAGAGCCGGGGACCCTGCGCGATACGCGTCACGAAGCCATCCGACGCCGAACGCTTTCAGCCCGGCGAGCTCGTCGAATACGGGGGACTCGGCGTTCGCCCGGTAGTACTTCTGGCGACCCTCGACCTCCTCGCGGACCAGGCCGGCCTCCGCGAGGCGCTTGACCACGCGGTGCGTGGCGCCGGTTCCGGAGCCCACCAGCTCGATCAGCTCCCGCGAGCCGTGGAAGCGCCGCTCCGGCTGTCCGAAGAGGATCGCGAGCACCCGCTTCTGCACCGATGGGAACAGCGCGTCGGCCGTGGCCGAAACCTGGATTCGGTCCTTCCTGTTGTTTCCCATATCAGGAACCAGAGTCCCCAAAATGGGAACCAAAGACGAGCGCGGGAGCACGCCTCCAAAAGGGTAGCCCACCGCATCAACCCGCTCTCAAGCTCCTGCAGCATGACAACCCGCCCGGCGAGCCGCGAGGAACCGATAGGCCTGCGGGCTGCGCCCCGATCACTCGAGCTCGAGGAGCTCGACCGCCACCTGCGGCACCCGCGTGAAGTGATGATCGGTGGTAACGACCCGGAGTCCAGCTTGCATGGCGCTGGCAGCGATCCAGATGTCGTTGGTCGGGATCGGTGTGCCGCGCTCGCGCAGGACGGTGAGGATCTCCGCGTAGCAGAACGCGGTCTCCTCGTCCAGCACCGCGACCCGCACCCTGGGTGATCCGCGGAAGCGATCGAGGTCGTCGAGGTTCCGTCGCTCGCGCTCGCCGCGACGGAATCCCGCGTAGAGCTCCCCGAGGATGGTGACCGGCAGCACGATCTCCCCGGATCGCCGGACGAGCTCCATCGCACGCTCGTGTCCGCGCTTGAACGCGGAATAGCCCGACGTGTCGAGGCAGATACGCATCGGCGTCTCGGGCTCTCAGGACCAGAGCTCGGGATCGATCGCACGCTGGTGCGCCACCGCCCGATCGAACGCGTCGGCCTCCTCCTTCGTCCACGTCCCGGCGAGCTCGTCGAGATCCGCCCAGCGTCTCCGGCTCACCCCATCAGGGCTCAATCCGGTAGCGCGCAGCAACAGTCGAATGACGGCCTGTGCCAGACTCGTCCCCTCCTTCTCGGCGTGCGCCTCGATCTCCCTCGCCAGGTCCGGCGGTATCTTACGAATCGTGATCGTCTTCAAGGGAATCTCAACTGGCGGGATTCGCGCTCGGCTTTCAGTGCATCATCTC
>Ga0299914_10001949_pt1 | contig 13975 bp, 10 predicted proteins | sample RVTome_10_FD_201361 | JGI IMG/M metagenome (GOLD analysis project Ga0299914, IMG submission 201361) | Soil microbial communities from uranium-contaminated site in the Upper Colorado River Basin, Wyoming, United States - RVT153D57 (version 2) ...
GGCGCCGTACACCTTGGCCGGATGGCTAAGGAAGCCGGAGTACCACGTTTCTTGTTCTCGTCCTCATGCTCGCTGTACGGCGCTGCTGGCGACGCCCCGGTCACCGAGGACGCGTCGTTCAATCCGATCACTCCGTACGGTGTGAGCAAAGTGATGGCCGAAGCTGGCCTCGCAGAGCTCGCTGACGACACGTTCAGCCCGACGTACGTGCGCAACGCGACAGCGTATGGTTCGTCGCCGCGACTGCGCGCGGACATCGTCGTTAACAACTTGACGGGCGTCGCATTCACACGAGGCGAGGTGCGGCTGCAAAGCGACGGCAGCCCGTGGCGACCTCTGGTGCACGCCGAGGATATTGGCCGAGCGTTTCTCGCGGTACTTGCTGCGCCACGCGACGTGGTCCACAACCAGGCATTCAACGTCGGCCGCGACGAGGACGTCGTCCAGATCCGCGACATCGCCACCCAGGTGGCCGAAGCACTCGACGCGCCGGTAACGTTCGCTGAGGGCGCTGGTCCAGACAAGCGGGACTACCGCGTCGACTTCTCCAAGATCAACAGACTGGTGCCGGGCTTCGCTCCGCAGTGGACCATCGTCGAAGGAATCGACGAGCTCGTGCGTGACATGCGTACATTTGGTCTGACAGCCGAAGATTTCGAGGGACCCCGGTACGTCCGGCTGGCTCGCATCCGTGAGCTCATCGCCGGTGGACACCTCGATAACGAGCTGCGGGTCGTTGACGCTCCGGCGGTGAGCTGATGTCCGTGCCACGCTGCCGGCTCTGTTGTACGGAACTGACGCACACATTCGTCGACCTTGGTATGTCGCCGCCGTGTGAGAGTTACTTGAGCGCCGACCGACTCGACCAGGGCGAGACGTTCTACCCGTTGCATGTGCGCATCTGTCACGAGTGCCTGCTCGTCCAGCTCCCGGCGTACATCCCCGCCGAGGACATTTTCAGCCACTACGCGTACTTCTCGTCCTACAGCGATTCGTGGGTCGAGCACGCGCGGCGCTTCGTCGACACGGCGGTCGAGCGGCTTGGCCTCAACAATGGCTCATTTGTCGTCGAGGTGGCGAGCAACGACGGGTACCTGCTCCAGCATGTCCTCGGGCGGGCTATCCGGGCACTCGGCATTGAGCCGGCAAGCAACGTGGCCGAAGCAGCCATGGCCCGCGGCGTGCCGACTGAAGTGCTCTTCCTCAGTGAGGAGGTCGGGCGGAAGGTTGCCAGCGAGTTCGGGCGTGCCGACCTGGTGGTTGCCAACAATGTGTTCGCCCACGTCCCAGACATTGTCGATTTCGCTAAGGGTTTGCGTGCGCTGGTCGCGGACAAGGGGCGTGTCAGCATTGAAATCCCGCACCTGCAACGGCTCATTGAGGGACGGCTCTACGACACGATCTACCACGAGCACTACTCGTACCTGTCGCTGCTGACAACCCAGCGTGTGCTTGCCGCGGCGGGTCTGACAGTAGTCGATGTTGAGGAGTTGCCGACCCATGGTGGCTCGTTACGCACCTGGAGCGCTCCCGCGGAGTCGGCTGGTAACCCGTCGGACGCTGTCGCAGCTGTCCTTGCGGCCGAGGCTGCTGCGGGCCTGCATAGCTTAGAAGGGCATGGTGGGTTTGCTCACGACGTCGCCGCCGCTCGCAACGACCTCGTCAGCTTCCTCGTCGAGTGCTCCCGTGACGGCGCGTCCGTGGCCGGCTATGGTGCGCCAGGCAAGGGCAACACCTTGCTCAATCACGCGGGCGTTCGCGCCGACCTGCTGGCCTTCACCGTGGACCGGAACCCTTTCAAACACGGCAAGTTCCTGCCCGGCACGCACATTCCGATCCATCCGGTCGAGCGGCTTGCTGAGGAGCGGCCCGACTACGTCCTGATCTTGCCGTGGAACCTCAAGGACGAGATTGCCGCGCAATTGTCATACGTCCGCGACTGGAGAGGTCGACTGGTCGTACCACTGCCTAAGCTCGAAGTGTTCTGATCAGATGCAGGGACGAGAGGGGGGCTCGCCGTGAAGGTCGTGTTGTTCTGTGGTGGTCTCGGCTTGCGGATACGGGCCAGCGACGACTCGGTGCCGAAGCCTATGGTGCCGATCGGGCACCGTCCGGTGCTATGGCATGTGATGCGCTACTACGCCCACTTCGGGCACACGGACTTCATCCTCTGTTTGGGCTACGGTGCCCGGGCGGTCAAGGACTACTTCCTTAACTACCAGGAGACGCACTCGAACGATTTCGTGCTCGCCAAGGGAGGGGAGCACGTCGAACTTCTCGGCAGCGATATCGCCGACTGGCGGATCACGTTCGTGGACACTGGCATCGACACGGCGATCGGCGAACGGCTCCGCCGGGTTCGCCGGTTCCTTGATGACGACGAGGTCTTCTTGGCGAACTACGGTGACGTCCTTACAGACGCACCCCTGAACGACATCGTCGACCGCCTGTTGGCGTCAGACGCGGTGGGAAGTCTGCTGGCAGTCTCTCCCCAGGACTCATTTCACGTGATCGATATCGACGCCAGCTCGCGGATTAGTCGCTTCACGCCGGCCGCCAAGATGGATTTGCGGATCAACGGCGGCTACTTCGCGCTGCGCCAAGGAATCTTCGACTACCTCAATGAAGGTGAGGACCTGGTAGCAAATGCCTGCGTTCGGGCGGCCGCCGACAGACGTATGCTGGCCATCCGGTACGACGGCTTCTGGGCGCCGATGGACACGCTCAAGGAGCGGTCGATGTTGGAGCGCCTCTACCGCACCGGTGAGAGCCCATGGGCAGTATGGCGTGGGGATCTGCGGAAGCCGGGCCAGCGTATCGATGCCGTCGACATTCCCGACATCGACGGGGGTGCTCATTGATCGGCCACCACTTGCCGCCGGGCCCGCTTCGTATCGTTTGCCTGGGTGCTCATCCAGATGACATCGAGATCGGCTGCGGCGGAACGCTACTGACACTCGCCAGCACACGCCAGTTGGCGGCGACGCAACTCATAATGACTGGATCCGGCTCTCGAGTCGACGAGGCGCACACAGCGGCGCACGAGTTCTTGCCGGGAGCCGACGTCGATGCTGTAGTGCTCGATTTGCCGGATGGTCGTTTGCCTGCGCAATGGGGCACGATTAAGGACAGTCTCGAGGACGTCGCGAAGGAAACTGAGCCGGATCTTATCTTCGCGCCGCGAGTAGATGATCTGCATCAGGATCATCGGCTAGTCGCTGAATTGGTGCCGACCGTGTGGCGGGATGCTCTCGTCCTTAACTATGAGATACCCAAGTGGGATGGCGATCTAGGACGCGCAAACTATTACGTACCAATATCGGACGACATCGCCCACAAAAAGGTCGATCTGCTCTTCAAATGCTTTCCGTCACAATCTAGTCGTGACTGGTGGAGTGAAGAGACCTTCCTGTCGATCATGAGACTGCGTGGCATGGAGTGCCGAAGTCGGTACGCTGAGGGCTTCGCTGTAGCGAAGGCCGTCCTGGTCAATCCGTAGATCTGATCAACCTGCGGAGAATGTCGCCCACGACCGAGTCAAGAAGCGCGACCACTGTCACGACGGCGGCAATACCTGCGGCAGCTGGCAGCATAGCTACAGCTATCGGACGCAGGGTACTTGTGGTGATCGATGGGCTGGCCGCTGCCCTCCGCTGCCCCGACTACGCCCGGCGCCCAGGCTGCGAGCATGCGGATTGCATTAATGTTCAGGCGGTAACTGACGGTCGAGATCAGCAGAAGCGCGCTGAACCCATTGGCAGCAATGATCGCTAGGCAGAGTAATGCGAGGCGGCTTAGGCCCGGCTCTGACCGGGAGATTTGGTGCTTTTCACAATCCAGGGTGTAGTTGGGTCTGAATCCGCCGGCCTCCAGCAGGGATCTGGCAATGTGTTGGTGAGGTTGCGGAATCCGAGGGCGGAGCGGCGCAGATGCTCGAAACGACCGTTGATCGCCACGGTGGGGCCGTTGGATGTGCTGGGCCGGTCGAAATAGGCCAGGACGTCTGCGGCCCGCTTCTCCAAGGTCGTCCCAGCGTGAGGACCTAGACCATTGCGTCGGGGGACGCCGGTGCTGACGGAATCGATCGACCCTCAGGCCCACCGGCTGGTCAGCCCACCCCTTACACAAACACCACCGAACGCCATCGACGACTAGCTCTCGAGACGCGGTCGCGGTGCTGGACGCGTTCCATGTCGTCAAGCTGGGCACCCAGGCCGTCGATAAGGTCCGCCGGCGGGTGCAGCTGGAAGTCTTCGCCACACCGGGGGCCGCAAGAACGGCCCGCTGTACGGGATCCACACCATCCTGCGTGCCGGCGTCGAGCACCTGACCGACCGGCAGCAACAGCGGTTGTGGTGCGCAATCGAAGCCGACGAACTCGCCCTCAGATACGCGGCCACCTTCGCTCGGCGCAACGGATGTGGCGCCCACAACTCAGGATCGCTGATCTGACGGTAGACAAACGGGCGACCAGGGCACAGGCCAGCGAGCGCGCACGCGAGCAGCGTCGCCGACCCGTGTGCGAGAGAGACGTCGGCAGAAAGTATCCGCCGACGGAGCTCGACGAGCGTCCGCGCCCCATGGAGACGGCGACCCAGGGTCGGGACGTCGAGCCGCTCGGTGCGTTCGCCCGGTGCCGAGGGCGAGGTGATGACGTCGTGCCGAGCCCGAAGTGGGTCGCCGAGGTCGCATGCCAACACCAGCGCAGCGCGGCGGTCAGTGTCGGTGACGACGCGGAGGATCTTCATCGGTTCGCTCGGTTCGCTGCCCGACACCAGGCGTCGAGGATCTGCTGTGCGATTCGATCGGGCTCGAAGCGGGCGGCGAACGCCCTCGCTGCCGATTGGTGACGGCGGTACGCGTCGCGGTCTCCGAGGAGATCGGCGATCGCCGCCGCCGCGGCCGAGGGGTCATTGATCAAAAAGGTGTGCACGGCATCGCACTCGGCCGCGAGCGCCCGGTGCGCGGGGATGTCCGATGCGACGACCGGCACGCCATGTGCGAGAGCTTCGACGATCACGCGGTTGAAGGATTCCTGGCGGGAAGGTGCGACGACGACCGATGCCGATCGGTAGATCGAGCTCGCGTCGGCGACTCGGGCTCTGATGTCGGCACTGTGGGCCAGCGGACCGAGGAACCGGTCCCACGCGGCCGTGCATCGCTCGTCAGGACTCGAGTAGGGGGGCGCTGTGTAGACGTGCCAGTCAGCGTCGAGTTGCGCGGTCGCCTCGACGATATCGGGCAATAGATCGAATCCTTTGTACGGTCGGTCGGTGCCCGCCGCGTAGGCGATCACGGGGCGCGTCGGACGGGTAGTGTCCGCGGCGTCGGGCGCCGCTGGCGCGATCGGGTTCTGGATCAGCTCCACGTTGGCCCACGGCACCTGGTCGGCAGCCACCACGGAGACCCCGATCCACGTCAGGGAGCGACTAAGCCGGAGGAACGGCTCGGTCAGGCGGAAGGCTCCGGGTCGTTCGAAGTTGTGGATCCAAACCACGACCGGGCGTCGAGACACGATCGCCATTGGCAAACACAACGCTGCTTCTGTGAGTCCGTTGGCGTGGATGAGGTCGATCTCCGAGCGCGACGCGCGACCATGTCGGGCCAGGCGCCAGGCCGCGACCACGAACTTGCGCCCTGTGGGGCGCGGGATCTCGACCAGATCGACGGTCTGGTCGTCGAGCAGCGTTGGTGACAGGCGTGGCCGCTGCGACGCCAACGTCACGATTGCGCGCTCGCGGAGCTCGTGCACGATAGTGCCGAGCGACTGGATGGGTCCGCCGTGCCCGTTGACCGCACAGACGGCGAGTACGCGCAGACGCTCGTCGTCGACCTCTGTGGTGGCGCTGTCGTCGATGTCACGCGAACGTGAGACGACCGTGCGACCGCCCGATCGGCCCGAGGACGCCTGATCGCTACGAGCTTCCGGCATCGGACAGCAGCATGGTCTCGGAGTAGAAGCGTGACGTGTGATGCAGCACGTCGGGTGGGTCGTCGGCGGCAATGCGCCCCGACTCGATCACCACGAGTCGGCTGCAGATGTCGAGCGTCGACATTCGGTGGGCGACGACGACCACGATCATGCGCTCGGCGAGGCGCTCCAGGGTGTCGCGCACGAGCGCTTCGGACCTTCCGTCGAGCGCGCTGGTCGGTTCGTCGAGGACTAGCACGTCAGGATTTTCCACGAGTGCGCGGGCGATGGAGAGTCGCTGGCGCTGACCGCCGCTCAGTTGCCCGTCGCCGGCGCCGACTCGGCGTTCGTAGCCGTGTTCCCATTCGACCACGTCCCTGTGCAACCCTGCGGCGCTCGCCGCCGCCTCGATCTGATCGTCGGTGACCCACTCCCGCAGGAATCGAATGTTGTCGGCGACCGAGCCCTCGATCAGTCGGGCGTCCTGCGGGACGAACGTCACCCGACGTGCCCATTCTGCCGGATCGAGTCGGCGCGCGTCGGTGCCGTTGATTAGCACACGGCCGTCGGTCGGCTCGCGGAGCCGCAAAAGGAGGTGCGTCAGGGTGGTCTTCCCGCTGCCGGACGGGCCGATGATGCCGACGATCTCGCCGGTTTCGAACGTGAGGTCGATATCGTGGAGTGTCGGGGCCGCTTCGTCGTAGCTGAAGCTGACGTGGTCGAACCGCAAGGATGTGATCTCTCCGATCGCGTCGCCCGCTTGGGGTCGCTGCACTGAATGGAGCTCGTCGAGCTCTGCCCGTAGCGCACCGGCGTAGGGGAGCGACGAGACGAACCCGGCGATCATCGTCTGCAGGTTCTGTCCGTAGCTGAGCGATCGCAGCATCAGGATGAAGACCGCACCGAAGTCGGTGATGTCTCCGGCATCGGTCAACGAGAGGAGTGCGACCGCTGCGACGAGTGCCAGGTAGGCGAGCACCGAGTAGACGATCGGCACGACGCCGCGGAGGAACGTGAGCCTGCGGGCGTGACGCTCGTACTCGTCGATCGATGCTCCAGCTGACGCCTCCGCCGCCTGCTGCACCCGGAACACCTGTGTCTCGAGACCGAGACCGGAGATCGCCGAGATTGACGTTGCGAACCGCATCCCGACGTCGGCTTGCCGCTTGCCCTGCCGTCGGACCGCGTTGCGGATCGGTCGGAGGGCGATTCCGAGCACCGCGACGACCCCGCCGACGATCGCGGCCGCGACCGGGTTGACGAAGAGGGCGAATACGAACAGGGCGATCAGATTGAGTGCCGAGTTCATGCCAGCCGTCAGTTGCCCCACGATCGCCAGGACGTTGTTGGCGTAGGTGGTGAGCAGCTCTTGGAGCTGGCCGCCCTGCCGGGATTGCTGAGCGGACCATGGTGCGTGGAGATAGGCGTGGGCGAGATCTTTGCGGGTCCTGGCGAGGACGCGCTGCTGGATGGTGGCGATCTGTCGCGTAGCGAGCAGCGCCGCGATTAGCCGGATGATGATCAGCAGCAGCGCGAGGAGCAGAATGATGCCGATCGAGTAGACCCGCCCTCCGAGGAGGGCGATCTCGTCCTCGCTTTCGGTGGCGGCGAATGCCGCCCGGGTGATGAGTACCAGGAACCCCGCCTCGGACATGCCGCTGATCGAGCTGGCGACGACGAGCCCGACCAGCGATCCGGTCGACCCGCGCAACAACGCGCGTACGACCTGACCGCCGGTCGGTGTCGCGGAAGCCATACGTACCTCTCAGTGCTCCGTGCGTCGGAAACGCGGCGATTGGGGATGTTCGGCCCGGGGGCGCGGATGGCGCGATCGAGTATCATGACCCCGCGCCCACCGGCCGAGCGGGGAACCCGAAATGTAGCGTCGCCGCGGGGAGATCATCGACGTACGGACAGGACCGACCGCGACCGTCCGCGGCGAGCGCGCCGCCAGCGCGCCAGCCGCTCCATCGGACCCCACTGCTTGAGCCACTCGAGCGTCGGCCAGACGACCGTGCGCCGCAGATGGCGGACGGCGCGAACGCGCCGCCAAGCGGCGAGCCTCCAACTGCACCGGCGTCGATCTCTGGGATCGATGTCGGCCTCCGAGATCAGAGCTTCGTAGATTTCGCCGAGCAGGTCTTCGGTCTCGTGCGGGATCGCGCCGGTCGAGGCCCACCAGTTGAGCCGCGCTCCGGGTTTGACTCGTCGGAACGAGTAGGACTCGGGATGGATCCTGCGGGTCATGAGGTACTCGGGGAGCTCGACGAGCGGTGCGCTGAGCGCCAGCTCGATCAGCAGCGTCTTGTCAGAGCCGACATGGTCGCGAAGCAGCCCGGTCCGCTGCAGCGAGCTCGTGCGCACGATGCCGAACACCATGAAGCACGAGTGGTTCTGACGGATCTGGTCCCAGAATCGGACGTCGGGACGGGCGGCGTCGTAGCGAATCCCATAGTCCTCGCCGTCGCGCTGCCCGGTGTCGGCGTGCAGCCGCTCAGCACGCGTTCCGCACAGGGCGATATCGGGTCGCGACTCGAGCTCGGCGAGGCATCGCTCGACGAACGTGGGGTGGATGAGATCGTCGTGGGCGAGCCATTTGAAGTACCGGGTGTCGCATTCGCGGGCGAGCCGGTTGAAGTTCTCGCGCGCTCCGAGGTTCGTTGCATTGCGTCGGTACTCGAACCGCGCGTCGGAGGTCACGTACTCCTGGCAGATGTGTGGCGTGTCGTCGTCCGAGCCGTTGTCGGCGATGATCACCTTGAAGCGGCGGTCGGTCTGCGAGCGGAGGGACTCCAGCGCCTCGGCGAGGTAGTTGGCGCCGTTGTAAACCGGCACGCCGATCGTCAGCAAGGGGCCTGACGCGTCACCTGTGTGCGCGTCACTGCTCACGCCGAGCGGCTGCGCGCTGATCGCCGTCTGGTTAGTCATGCGATGTCCGGAAGTAGTCGACGATCGTGGTGTGCTCGGGGTTCTCGCCCGCGTTTCCGGCGAACGGTCCGATCGAGCTCACGACGATTTGGTGGTCGAAGGTGGCGAACGTCGTAAACGCAACGCCGTCGAAGGAGTAAGACGCAGTCCACGTGTCGCCCGCCCTGTTGACCCGCATCCAGGAGGGTGTTGTCGTCCACGACGTGCCGACTGACGTGTTCTGCTTCGCGCTCACCGATCCGTTCACGAACGTCGCGGCGAAGACCTTTACCGTCCCGTTCTGACTGTAGAAGTCGAACCGGACGAAGTCGTTGTCGTCCTGCTCGAAGAGGAGCCCCTGCGACTTGTACGTTCCGCTGATCGTGGAGTCGAACTTCACCTCGATCTCGTAGTCGGTGTTGTTCACCGACTGACGAACCCGCAGCGACCGATTGGGCCGATACGCGTCGTGGCCGACACCATCGGGGATCGAGAGGTTGAGCTGTCCGTCAGCGACGGTCACCGTGCCGTCGCCGACCGGGTCGGCGATCGACCAGAGAGAGGTGTCCAGCGCGGTCCCGTCGAACTCGTCGTCGCTAAGGCCCGGAGCGGGGGCAGCGGTCGTCATGACGACGAGATCGGGCGTGGTCGACCTGTTGCCACTCAAATCGTCGGCGGTGACTCGGACGTGGTAGTCGGTCTCGGGCGTAAGCCCGGTCAACACAACCTCGTGGACGGTGCCCTGACTGCTTGACCCGCCGACACCGAGCTCGTAGTCGGTTGACAGCCCGTACTCGATCGTCCCGGTCGTGGGCTCGTCGGTCGTCCACGACACGACGACCGACGTATCGTCGGGCGTCGTCACGACGTCGCTGATGACCGGTGGTGTCGTGTCGTTCGTTTGAGTGAACCTCGCCTCGACCGTCATATCGGCGTCGACCACGAGCTCGATCGGTGACGTGGTACCGGACGCGTCACCCGCCCACGAGTCGAATTCCCAGCCGGTGTCGGGGGTGGCGGCGGCGGTGACGACGGTGCCGTCGGGGTAGGTGCCGCCGGGAGGGTCGAGGCTGATGGTGCCGTTGCCGACGGTCGTCGTCGCGACCGTGTGCATGGACGACGTCTCGAGACCCTGGATCGACACGTCGCCGAATGTGGCGTCGACCTCGTGGGCGAGGAGCAGGAGTGAGCCGCTCTGCAGGTCGGTGGATCCTTCGGTGACGGTGACGAGCCAGTCGGCCGGCTCGCCGGCACCCTCGGGCCACGCCTTCATCGAGTACAGCGAGTTGCCGTCGCCGGTCGTCTCCACGCGGATCTTCATGACGTAGGTCTCGCCGACGGTCAGGCTGAACGGGACGCTGGCAGACGTCGCGTAGAACTGCAGTTTACCGTGGCTGTACCAGCCAATGCTGCCGTTCGGATTCCATCCCGACTTCGGCTGCCAACCGCTCACCGGGCTGTCGGTGTGCCCCCGCCAGCGCAGCAGGGCGCCGATCGCGGGTCGTCCGCTGTACCCGCTCGGGTTGCTTACCCATCCGTGGACGGTGAGGGGGACGGTGAGCTCGTAGTCGGTCCAGGTGACGTCGCCAATCGCGATCGCTCGGTCGTAGCCCGGCTCGACCGCGCGCAACCCGTCGGCAGTGAGCGCCCACTTGCCGTCGACCACCTGTGCCACGTCGTGGATGTCGGTCACCTGTGACCAGTCGATCTGGTAGTCGGTCGCCCATGTCGTGGACGCCGTGTAGACGACGGTGACCACTCGGGATGTGCCATCGCCGTTCGTGTCGACGGCGGTCAGTTCGACTTCGTTCGGGCCGGTGACTAGGTTATCGACATCGATATCGACGTTGAAGTCGCCGGGTGCAACGAGCCGGCGCCCGTCCGCGCCGATCGACAAGGGGACCGATGCGCCGCCGTTGAGACGGTATGACAACGACGCGACACCATCGGGGTCGCTCACGTTGCCGAGGACATTGACCCATTGCTGAGTTTGGCCGAGACCGCCGAACTCCTGCTCGTCGCCGTACCACACGTCGATCGTCGGGCCGCTGGTGGTCGCAATGCTCTCGAACGTAGCGGTGAGGGTGGTGTCGGCGGTGATGGTGATGTCGGTGGGGTTGGTGGTGCCTGCAGCGGCGCCGGACCAGCCAGTGAACTCCCAGCCCGTGTCGGGGGTGGCGGTGGCGGTGACAACGGTGCCGTCGGGGTAGGTGCCGCCGGGAGGATCGAGGCTGATGGTGCCGTTGCCAACGGTGGTGGTGGTGAGGGTGTGGGCATCGCCTGTGCCCCCACCGTCTTCGGGGTCGATCGGGTTTGTGGTGTCGAAGACGTAGTCGACGACTGCGGTGTGCCCCGGGTTGGCGGTCGCGGTCGCGGCATAGGGCCCGACCGCGGTGACCGCCAACGGGTGGTTGAACGCCGATCCGGTGGTGAAGGTCTGGCCGTCGAACGAGTACGAGATCGTCCACGTGCTGCCGGAACGGTCGACGCGAAGCCACGTCGCGCCGGCGTCGGCAGGCCCGATCGTCGTGTTCGTGCGGACGGTGGGTCCGCCGTTGACGAACGACGCGACGAACAGCTTCGTGGCGGAGGTCGTGCTGTGGGTCTCGATGCGGAGGAAGTTCTTCACGTCGGCCTCGATGATGAGGCCCTGCATCGCGTTGTTACCGGAGACCCCGGTCTCGAACTTGACCTCATACTCGAAGTCGGTGTCCGCGGACGGCTGCATGACCCGCAGCGAGCGGTTGCCGTTGCTCCAGATGTTGCGGTCGACACCCGGCTGAGCAGTGAGGACAACATGCTCTCCGTCGGTCGTGACCGAACCCCCACCGACTGGGTCGACAACCGTCCACAGATCGTTGTTCAGGCTGGGACCGAAGAAATCATCCGAAAGGAATGCTCCTGCCTGGGCGGTTGCCGTGGGTGTCGCCATCGGAGCGATGATCGATGCCGCACCGACGGCACACGCGACCGCCGCGCTCGTGAGTGCCCACCTGCGCCGCGAGCGAGCCGCCGTTTCCGGCCCGTATGACACCGTCATCAGATCCCCCCTTCGGTCCGACATGGCGTCGGCCCGTGGAGGAAGGCTATCGCGCGGGTCGGGAACGACTCAACCGAGAACGACCCGGACGAGAACTACTCGGGTCGAGCGGGACGTCCGAGTCGTGTTTGCACGGTTGCGATCGCCGCGCGGCAGGTAGGCGAACGTCGACACGACCGCGTACCAGGCGGATCGCGCGTCCGGTGATCGGGCAGAGCCGGAACCGCGTCGCATCGGGTGACGGCATCGAGCGCGCGGTTCGCTCCCGCGTCCGGCCGACGCGTCGGTCGTAGGCCCCGGCTCGTGGCCTGGCCGGAAGTAGTCCTGCACTTGGCGCTTGATGCCTGCTCATCGACAAATCGTTGTCTATGCGGCGAGGGGGCAGTGGCACGATGGTCGCGTGCATCTCTACATCGCCGGAGCGGGCGGAGTGGGGCGGGAAGCGTACGACGCTGCGCTGGCCGAACGTGTCGACGTCGCGGCTTTCCTTGATGACCGCCTTGCCGGAACGACCGTCCGTAGCCTGCCGGTCCTGGCACCGGCCAACGCACCAGCCGGTGAAGGCTATCTCGTGGGGATAGCCGATCCGCACGTCAGGCAGCGGCTCGCCAGTTTGCTCGATGGCAACGGCCTCGTACCTGTCACTCTGATCCATCCGCGGTCAATCATCAGCCCGGACACTACGCTCGGCAAGGGTTGCCTGGTACTCGGCGGAGCCCACATATCCAGCAGCATCCGGATCGGCGATCACTGTCAGGTGCAGTACAACGCGACCGTCGGCCACGACACGGTGCTGGCTGACCGGGTGACGGTGTATCCGGGTGCGAACGTGTCCGGCTCGGTGTTTCTCGACGAGGACGTGACCGTCGGCAGCAATGCCGTCGTGCTCCAGGGGCTCAAGGTGGGCAAGGGGACGTTCATTGGGGCCGGCGCCGTCGTCACCCGTGACCTGGGGCCGGGGCTCGTCGTCGTCGGCGCGCCCGCTCGGCCACTTCAGCGGTAGCTGGCCGCCCGCAGCAGGCCGGGTTACCGGAGGCTACCGGCGCCCGGATTCTGCCAGCATCGGTGCTCGGCTGCTGGCCAGCCCGGCCAGCAAAGCGGCAACGATCACGATGGCGGGGAAATGGGCCACGTAGTCGATCGAGGCGTGGACTGCAAAGGCGGCGACAGCGGCCGTCCCGATCACCATCAACCGCTGGTCTTGCCGAGACCGGTACAACGCACCGAACACCCACATCAGCAGCAATGCCAGCAGCGCCGCTCCGATCACACCAGTCTCGGCGCCCACTTGTAGGTACGCCGAGTGCGCCCAGCGCGCATCGTTGTCCGCCAAGGCGGTGGGACTGGTCTGGGCGAACATGCCTGGGCCCGCACCAAATGCCGGCTGTTCAGCGAAGATCTCCATGGCATCCCGCCACAACGCGGTGCGGCGTGCGTTCAGCTGTTCGAACATCGAGGGCAGGCTCCCGTGGTTCAGCCCGAGGACTACGGTCACTGCGAGCATCGCCACGACGACCAACGGTGCGACGGCCACGACCCAGCGTCCCAGCCGGCGCGCGACCGCTCCGATCACAAGGATTCCGATGGCCAGGACGGCGGCGGTCTTCGACAGAGTGGCGATTGCCAGCATGACGAAGACCACGGCCAGCACTCCCCCGACCAGTCGGACCGGTTCCTTGTTGGCCAGAATCGCCACGGCGCACGCCGAGGCGACGCCCATGACGTACAGGGCACCGTTCGCATTGCCGTAGGCGAGCGGTGGGGCGGATGGTCCGCCGGACAACGCGGCCGGCCCACTGGCGACCGTGCCGACAAGGATGCTCGCGACGACGGCTGCGGGCACGAACACCGGGCGACCGCCCTGCATCCGGCCGATGACGTATCCCGCGGCCGCCGCGGCGAGCAGGGCCACCTGCGGCCACGGGTTTCCTGCGCGGACAACTGCGGAAGTCACCGTCCAGGCGGCGAAGGCCGCCGCGATCGCGACTCCGGCGGCGTCGTACCACTCCAGCCGGACGCGCATCATCAGCCAGTATGCCCCTCGCTCCGGCGCCCCCAAGCGGGTTTGGCGAGTTTCAGCGCCGGGCAGTCTCAGGCCTCAGCGTCGTCAGCCAGGT
>Ga0299914_10001950_pt1 | contig 13969 bp, 11 predicted proteins | sample RVTome_10_FD_201361 | JGI IMG/M metagenome (GOLD analysis project Ga0299914, IMG submission 201361) | Soil microbial communities from uranium-contaminated site in the Upper Colorado River Basin, Wyoming, United States - RVT153D57 (version 2) ...
GGTCGAGGTGCGCCGGCCGGGCGTCGTCCGCGGCGCGGACGACCTGGTGCGCGCCGGCAGGCTGACCGCGAGCCCCGACTACTTCCGGGTGATGGGCATTCCGATCGTCGAGGGCCGCGCCTTCACGGACGCGGACTCGTCATCCGCGCCGCGCCGCGCGGTGATCAGCCGGGCGCTCGCCGAGGGGCTCGGAGGCGGCAGCCCGGTGGGCCGCGAGCTGGTGAGTCCGCGGCGCGGAGGCCCGGATGCCTCGTTCACGATCGTCGGCGTGGCGGCCGACAGCCGCCATGATGGTCTGAAGGACGGGACGCCGCGCCTGGTGTACTTCCCGCAGGCGCAGCAGCCGGACCGCTACTTCCGCCTGATCGTGCGAACGCCGGAAGGGGCGGGGACGCAGGCGGCCGTCATTCGCGCGGCGGTGCACGCGCTGGACCCGCAACTGCCGGTGACCGAGATCCGCACGCTGTCGTCGGTGGCGGACGAATTCCTCGCACCGGAAGTCAGCATCGCGGGCGTGCTGTCGGTGCAGTCGCTGCTCGCGCTCTTCCTCGCCCTCATCGGCGTCTACGGGGTGCTGGCGTTCTCGGTCGCGGTGCGCACCCGCGAGATCGGCGTGCGCATGGCCCTCGGGTCCACGCGCGCCGCGATCGTCCGGCTGATCGGCCGGCAGGCCGTGATGCTGGGGACGCCCGGCGTCGCGATCGGCCTCGGCGCCGCGTACGGCCTGGCACGCACGCTGTCGGGCTTTGCCTACGGGGTCAGGCCGGACAGCCCGTTCGTCTTCCTGCTCGCCGCCGCCGTCCTGCTGGCGTGCCTCCTCGCCGCGTCCATTCTGCCCGCGCGCAGGGCCGCCGCCGTGGATCCGGCCACCGCGCTGCGAGTCGAGTAGCGCCGCCGGCTGCCGGCAGCCGATGCCTGCCGGCGACGACGGCGCGCGCTTCGCGCGCTTCGCGCGGGACGATCACGACGTCAGGAAAGGCTTGTTTTCTTGCCGTCGTGACACCAACCGTCGAAAGTGTGTTCTCCTGGCAAACGGACACGAGCGGCAGGCACGACGACCGCGACGTTCACGACGACCACGACGGCAAACAGGCTATAGGACGTCGTGATCGTGGTGATCGTCGTGATCGTTCGGCGCGAAGCGCCAGGTCGTGTACGTCGCCGCGAAGCGGTTGGTCGCGGCTTCGCCGCCCGTGAACGTCCTGATCGCCGTGGTCGTTCTGGCCTGGTGGTGTATACGTGAGCGTGTAGCGCGCGGAATCGAGCACGAGCCGGTGGGCCAGGGCGACAAACGGACCACGGACTACGGACCACGGACTACGGACCACGGACCACGGACCACGGACTACGAGTCCGTCTTCTTCGGCCTCTGATTTTCGGCCAGCACCCGCTTGCGCAGCCGGATGCTCGACGGGGTGATCTCCACCAGCTCGTCGTCGTTGATGAACTCGATCGCCTGCTCGAGCCCGAGCTTGCGCGGCGGGATGAGCCTCACCGCCTCGTCCGCCGTCGAGGCGCGCATGTTCGTCTGCTTCTTTTCCTTCGTGACGTTCACGTCGAGGTCGTTCACGCGCGCGTTCTCGCCGATGATCATGCCCTCGTAGACCTGCGTGCCCGGCTCGATGAAAATCTCGCCGCGCTCCTGGAGGTTCCAGATCGCGTAGGCGGTCGCGCTGCCGGGCCGGTCCGCGACGAGCGCTCCCGTCGCGCGCGAGGGGATCGCCCCGTGCCATGGCTCCCAGCCCGCGAAGAGGTGGTTCATGATCCCGGTGCCCTTCGTTTCCGTCAGGAACTGCGACCGGAACCCGATCAGGCCGCGCGCCGGGATCCGGAACTCGAGGCGGACGCGCCCGCTGCCGTGGTTCACCATCTTCGTCATGGTTCCCCGGCGGACGCCGACCTGGGCGATCACCACGCCCTGGAACTCTTCGGCGACGTCGATCACGAGATCCTCGACCGGTTCGAGCACCTGCCCGTTCCCCGTCCGCGTGACGATCTCGGGGCGCGAGACCTGCAGCTCGAAGCCCTCGCGCCGCATCATCTCGATGAGGATCGAGAGCTGGAGCTCGCCGCGGCCGAGGACCGTCATCTGCTCCGGCGAGTCGGTCGGCTCCACGCGGATCGAGACGTTCCCGAGCAGCTCGCGGTCCAGGCGGTCCTTGATCTGCCGCGACGTGACGAACTGCCCCTCCCGGCCCGACATCGGGGACGTGTTGACGCCGAAGATCATCGAGACCGTCGGTTCGTCCACGGCGATGGGCGGCATCGCCCGCCGGTGCTCCACGTCCGCGATCGTCTCGCCGATCGTGATGTCCTCGATGCCGGCGAGGCAGACGATGTCGCCGGCGGCGGCCTCGGTGATGTCCACGCGGCGAAGCCCTTCGAAGGCGAAGAGCTTCGTCACCTTCGTCTCCTGCACGCGGCCGTCCAGCTTGCAGACGGCAATCGGATCGCCCACGCTGACGCGTCCGTTGAACACGCGGCCGATGGCGATCCGCCCGAGATAGTCGCTCGAATCGAGGTTGGCGACCAGCATCTGCAGCGGCGCGCCCGCGTCGCCGCGCGGCGGCGGCACGCCGTCGACGATCGCGTCGAACAGCGGGCGGAGGTCAGGGCCCTGCGTGCCGGCGTCCGTGCTCGACGTCCCGGCGCGCGCGCTCGCGTAGAGGACGGGGAAATCGAGCTGCTCCTCCATCGCGTCGAGGTCGATGAACAGGTCGTACACCTCGTTGAGCACCTCCTGCGGCCGCGCGTCGGGCCGGTCGATCTTGTTGATGACGACGATCGGCGTCAGGCGCCGCTCGAGCGCCTTGCGGAGCACGAAACGGGTCTGCGGGAGCGGCCCTTCCGACGCGTCCACGAGCAGGAGCACGCCGTCCACCATCGCGAGCGTGCGCTCGACCTCGCCGCCGAAGTCCGCGTGCCCCGGCGTGTCCACGATGTTGATGAGGATGTCCTGGTAGTGGACGGCGGTGTTCTTCGCCAGGATCGTGATGCCGCGCTCGCGCTCGAGGTCGGTGTTGTCCATCGCCCGTTCCGCCACCCGCTCGTTGGCCCGGAAGATGCCGCTCTGGTGCAGCATGGCATCCACCAGCGTGGTCTTGCCGTGGTCCACGTGCGCCACGATGGCGATGTTGCGCCTGAGCGCGTTGGCGACCGCAGGAGAGGTTTTCTGGTGAACGGGCATCTCACCAGTATACAGGCCAGGCCCCTGAATCATCCCGGCCTGGATGGAAAATGGACCATCATCCGCTCTCCGGTATTTCCATCGACCGGGAGTGAATGGCCCCCATGAAAGAAATACAAACTCCGACGAAGCTGACGCATGAATCCTCCGATGAGATGGCAGGCAAACGCTCGCAATGCTTGTGTTTAGACGGGTGGGATGCAAGTTGGCTTCCGCCTTCGCACCTGATGGCCTCTCGCGGGTGCTTCGGCGGACAAGTGCGCCTTCGCGCCCGCTGGATCTCACGGGCGCTTCGGTGGACGAGTCCGCCTTCGCGCCCGCGGGTATCCTGCGGGCGCTCCGGCGCGACACGCCCAGCTCAAGCACCCCCGGGAGATCAACCCTCCGGACGGGCCGGGCGTCATATTATCGACACGCGTTCCGCGCTCCGGCCGGCCGGAGCGCGGCGGCGCGGCGGATTTCGAGCCTGAATGGCCCACTCGGACCTGATTACCCGCGCGGCGGGCGGCGACCCGACCGCCTTTCAGGCGATCGTCGAGCGGTATCGCTCGATGGTGTATCGCGTCGCGTATCAGTTCGCGGGCAATCATCACGACGCCGAGGACATCGCGCAGGACGTCTTCATCAAGGTCTATCGTTCGCTCGACGGTTTCCGTCAGGACGCGCAGCTGACGTCCTGGCTGTATCGAATCACCATGAACGCCTGCATCGATCACCGGCGCCGCCGCGCTCACACGGCCGCGGCGGCCTCCGGAGAGGACGCCGCGCAGACACTCCTGAACACGCCGGAGGACACGCCGGACCCCGAGGCCCGCGCCTATGCGGGCGAGCTCGGGGAAGTGCTCGAATCGGAGATCTCGCGGCTGCCGCCTGGACAGCGCATCGTGTTCGTCATGCGGCACCACCAGGGTCTGAAGCTGGGCGAGATCGCCGCGGCCCTGGGCCTGGCCGAAGGCACCGTGAAGCGGCAGCTCCACGCCGCGGTTCACCGGCTGCGACAGGCGCTGACGACGGCCAACGTCACGGCGGGAGGGCGGGTATGACGACCTGCCTGGTTGGGGCCTCCGGCACGATCGAGCTGTATTTCTACGGCGAGCTGGACCCGGGTGCGCGCGACGAGGCGGCCAGCCACCTGGCCGCGTGTCCGGAGTGCCGGCGCGCCCTCGAGGAGCTGCGGGTGATCCGCGCCGCGCTCGCCGCGCGACCCGACGTCTCCGCGCCGCCCGGCGGCGACTGGGGCGGCTTCATGGCCCGGCTCGATCGGGCCGTCGAGCGCGAGGATGGCGGGAGCGCGGATGCCGCGACCATCCGGGGGTGGCGGGTGTCCGCCGCGTGGATAGCGATGGCCGCGCTGCTGGCGCTCGTCTCGCTCAGCGTGGCGCACGTCATCCGCTCGCGCTCGGCGCTTCCCGCCGATGCCGCGATTCCGGCGGTCGAGCGAGCCGGTGGGGCCACCGGCGGCGGAGCCGTCGGGCAAACCGGCGCGCCGGCGCCCGGCTTGACGACGGATGCGGCATTCGCGTCGCTGAGCGAGCAGCACTTCGAACGGTCCAAGCTGGTGGTGCTCGGGCTGGCCAGCCGGAACCCGGATGAAGCCGCGCCCGGCGAATGGGCGTACGAACGCGACCTCGCCACGACGCTCCTGGGCGATACGCGAGTGTACCGGATGGTGGCCGAGGAGCGCGGCATGACGTCCCTGGCGAGGATCATGGGCGACCTCGAGCTGGTGCTCCTCCAGACGTCCATGTCGCGCGAACCCGAGCCGGCCACGCTGGAGCAGATCCAGAGCCTGATTCGGAAGCGCGATCTCGTGACGAAGATGAGCGTGGTGCACGTGGCGGGGATGTGAGTCCCGGGCCGGCGGACGGGTGCGCGGACCCGGAGCCGGGTTTCGGACGCAGGGAATTGAGGGGAACGATGCGGAACACGTGGGCACGCGTGGCGGGGCTCGCGCTTGCGGCCTGGATGGCGGGGAGCGCGGCCGGGTTCGGGGCGGCAACGGAATCGCAGCGGCTCGCGCGAGCCAAGGATCTGATCGCCGAGGAACAATGGACCCGCGCCGTGCGGGAGCTGCGCGCGGCGGCCGCCGATCCAAAGGAAACAGGCAAGGACGAGGTGCTCTACTGGCTCGCGCACAGCCTGAACCAGGCCGGCGACGCGCCAGGCGCCCTCGGGACGATCCGGCTGCTCGAGCGGCAGCATCCATCGAGCCTCTGGGTGAAGCCCGCCGGCGCGCTCCGGCTGGAGATCGCCATGCGCCTCGGCCGCCGCGACGTGCTCTGGTTCATGGCGCGTCCGCCCGCGCCGCCCGCTCCGCCGGCGCCGCTTGCGGCGCCGCCCCCGGGCACGGTGGCGCCCGAGCCGCCTAGAGCGCCGGCTCCGCCTGCAGCGCCGGCGAACGGGACGGTGCCGCCCGCGCCGCCAGTCACCGCGGCACCGCCCGCGCCGGCCCCTCCGCCGCCGCCGACGGTCTGGATTCCCGAGCGCTACCATCCCGACCCCGACCTGCGGGTGCAGGCCCTGGGACACCTGATCCGGTTCGATGCCGAGAAGGCGATCCCGATGCTGCGCGAGCTGGCGCTCGAAGCGGACAACCCCGCGTCGGCCAGCCGCGCCGTCTTCGTCCTGGCGCAGTCGCAGCGCCCCGAGGCGCGCGCGACCGTCGTTCACGTGGCGCGGACCGGGCCGCCCACGGTGCGCGTGGCCGCCGTCCGGGAGCTGGCGCGCTTCGGCGGGCCGGAGGCGTCGAAGGATCTGATGCAGGTCTATTCCGTCGGCGACGTGAACGTGAAGCGGCAGGTCGTCCTGTCTCTCGGGGAACGCTGGGAGCGCGTGCCGCTCCTCACCATCGTGCGGTCGGAGTCCAATCCGGAGCTGAAGTCGCGCGCCATCATGATGCTCGGCCGGGCGGGCGGGACGAGCGAGCTGCGCCAGCTGTACGTCCGGGCGGAGGCCGGGCCCAGGCGCTCGATCGTCCTCAGCCTGTTCAACGCCCGCGCCGAGAACGAGCTGATTCAGCTCGCCGAGCGCGAAACCAACCGTGCGCTTCGCCAGGAGATCCTCGGCCACCTCCGCCTGCTCGGCACGCCGACGGCGATGGAGTATCTCAGGAAGGTCGAAGGAAGAAGGTAGAAGGACGAATGGAGAGGGTGGTACGCTGATCGGCGGTGCACGGCAATCCGCTGATCGACGGGCTCCGGATCGAGCCCACTCCCGGGTCCACGACGCTCGTCATCTTCGGCGCGTCGGGAGACCTCACGCGCCGCAAGCTGCTCCCGGCGCTCTATCACCTCTCGCGCGGCAACCGGCTGCCGGCCCGTTTCGCGGTGATGGGCGTCGCCCGCACACCGGCGTCCGACGAGGCGTTCCGCGAGCAGTTCCGCGACAGCCTTCGCGAGTTCGCGGATCTGGATGCCGCGGGCCGGGAGATCGCCGATTCGCTCGCCGCGCGAATGTTCTACCTCGCCGGCGATCCGGCCGAATCCACGCTCTACGGCAGGCTCTCCGCCAGACTGGACGAGATCGACGGCGCCGAGGGCGTGCTGTACTACCTGGCGATCCCGCCGGCGGCCTACTCCGGCGTGATCGACCGTCTCGGCGCCACCGGCCTCGCCGCCCCTCCACCGCAGGGCTGGCGCCGCATCATCGTCGAAAAGCCGTTCGGGACGGATCTGGCGACGGCGCGCGAGCTGAATGCGCGCGTGCTCCGGCACTTCGACGAGCCGCAGGTCTTCCGCATCGATCACTACCTGGGCAAGGAGACCGTCCAGAACCTGCTCGTGTTCAGGTTCGCCAACGGGATGTTCGAGCCGATCTGGAATCGACGCTACATCGATCACGTCCAGATCACGGCCGCTGAAACGGTGGGGGTGGAGGGACGGGCGTCGTACTACGAGGGCGCCGGCGCGCTGCGCGACATGGTGCAGAACCACCTGCTGCAGCTCCTCACGCTCGTCGCCATGGAGCCGCCGACCGCGTTCACGGCCGAGAGCGTGCGCGACCGGAAGATGGACGTGCTCCTCTCGATGCAGCCGCTCGAGGAGGTCGACGTCGTGCGCGCGCAGTACGGCGACGGCTGGGTCAACGGCGTGGACGTGCCCGGCTACCAACGCGAGCCCGGCGTCGGGGCCGGCTCCACCACCGAGACGTACGTCGCGCTCCGCGCCCGCCTCGACAGCTGGCGCTGGGCGGGCGTCCCGTTCTTTCTCCGCACGGGGAAGCGGCTGCCCAAGCGCACGACCGAGATCGCCATCCAGTTCCGCCGCCCGCCGCTCGAGATCTTCCGCCGGGTGAGCCCCACGGCGGTGGCCTCCAACCTGCTCGTCGTCAACGTCCAGCCGGACGAGGGGATCACCCTGCGCTTCGACGCCAAGCTGCCCGGCACGCGCATGCAGCTCACCCCGGTCATGATGAACTTCCGCTACGGGACGACGTTCGGTGGCGGCGTGCCGGAGGCGTACCAGACGCTGCTGCTCGACGCGATGCTGGGCGACGCGACGCTCTTCGCGCGCGGCGACTTCGTCGAGTCGTCCTGGGCGTTGATGGAAGCCGTCCAGGACGCCTGGGTGCGCGAGCGCGCGGGAGACATTCCGGCGTACGAAGCCGGCGAGTGGGGGCCGGCGGAAGCCGACGCGCTCATCGGCCGCGACGGCCGCCGCTGGAGGACGTTGTGAGCGCGGCGGCCGCCCGCGTGCTGCCCGACGGCATCGACGTCCCGTTCGCGGACGTCGCGGCGGCGCTCACGCACCGGACGCAGGGCGACGGCGCGCCCCTCCGCGCCTGGTGGGCCACCGTTGTCGTCATCGGTCAGGACGATCGGCTCCAGGAGGCCGCCGCCGCGCTGCGCGCGCTGGGCGGCCACGCCACGGTCCGCGGCATCCTGATTTCGGTCGGCACGGAAACCCGCCCGGTGCCTCGCCTGGCGGGCGACCTCGTGGCCGTCGCGGGCCTCGATCCGGCCTTCGTCAACAACGTCGTGGCCGCGCTGCGGCTGTCGAGCCTGCCGACACTGGTCTGGTGGCGCGGAGGAGAGCCCGACATGCTGCGGGCCCTGGCGCGGCTCGCCGATCGCGTCGTGATCGAGGGAGACCCGCCGGCGGTCTGGCCCCTGGCAGCGCGTCTGTTCGAGGAGGCTGGGTTCAGCGATCTCCGCTGGACGCGCCTGACCCGCTGGCGCACGCTGATGGCGAGCTTCTTCGACATCCCCGAGGTCCGGCAGGCGGCGCCCTCGTTCGCGCGGATCCGCGTGGCGGGCGCCGATGGCGTCGCGGCGGAGCTGTTCGCGCACTGGCTCGCCGGATCGCTCGGGCGGCCCGACATCCCGTTCGAGTTCGTCGCGGGCGCGCGCGGCGCGTTCATCGAGGAGATCCGGTTCGGCGACCACGACCAGGCGCTCACGCTGCGGCTCGCGGCGAGCGGGTCCTGCGTCCTGACGTCGGCCGTGGTGCGCGGACACCGCGGCGCGACGCGCACCGTGTCGCTGGGCGACCGGAGCCTGGCCGCGCTCGTGACGGAAGAGCTGCGGGTCCGCTCGCGCGACCGCGCGTTCGAGGCGGCGGTCCACGCATATCTCGGGAGGGCGTGATGGGTTCCCGCTTCGGCATCGTCGGGCTGGGCACCATGGGGCGCAACCTGGCGCTGAACATCGAGTCCCGCGGCGTGCCCGTCGCGGTGTGGAACCGCGAGATCGACTGGACCGAGGCGTTCGTCCGCGATCACGCGGGCCGCCGGTTCAGCGCCACGCGCACGCTCGAGGAGTTCGTCGGCGCCCTGGAGCGGCCGCGGCGGATCATGATGATGATTCCCGCCGGCGATCCGGTGGACTCGATGTGCTCGGCGCTCGGACCGCTGCTCGCGCCGGGGGACGTGCTCATCGACGGCGGCAACTCGTGGTTCGAGGACACGCGCCGGCGGGAGGCCGACCTCCGGACCGAGGGCATTCACTTCCTCGGGTGCGGCGTGTCGGGCGGCGAGGACGGCGCGCGCGAAGGGCCGTCGCTGATGCCCGGCGGATCCGTCGAGGCCTGGCGCGCGGTGTCCGGCGTGTTCGAGGCGATCGCCGCGAAGACCGAGGCCGGCCCCTGCGTGACGCACGTCGGGCCGGATGGCGCCGGCCATTTCGTCAAGATGGTCCACAACGGGATCGAGTACGCCGACATGCAGCTCATCGCGGAGGCGTGGGACCTGCTCCGCCGGGCCGGCGGCCTCTCGACGGCCGAGGCGGGCGAGGCGTTCGGGGCCTGGAACGACGGTCCGCTCGAGTCCTATCTCGTGGAGCTGACCGCGCGCGTGAGCCGGGTCAGGGATCCCGACACGGGGCACCCGCTCGTGGACATGGTGCTCGACAAGGCCGGACAGAAGGGCACGGGGAAGTGGACGGCGCAGGTCGCGCTCACCCTTGGCATACCCGTGCCGACGATTGCCGCGGCGATCGACGCGCGGTTCATGTCCAGCCTGAAGGACGCGCGCGTGGCGGCCGCCGACGCGTACGCAGGCGCCCCCGGTCTGCCGCGGCTCCCCCGGTCGGGAGGCCGGCGCGAGCTGATCGAGGGCGCCGCGACGGCGCTCTACGCGGCGCGCGTCTGCGCGTACGCGCAGGGGCTGGCGCTCATTCGCGCCGCCTCGGACGCGTTCGGGTGGAGCGTGGATCTGTCGGAGATTGCCCGGATCTGGAAGGCCGGATGCATCATCCGCGCCCGCCTGCTCGATCCGATCCGCGAGGCGTTCGCCGTCGAGCCCCGACTCACAAATCTGTTGGTCGCGCCCGCCTTCGTGACAGTGCTGGCAACAGCTCAGCCGGCGTGGCGCGATGTCGTTGGGGCCGCCGCGGGCCACGGTATCCCCGCGCCGGCGCACGCCGCCTCGCTCGCCTACTTCGATGCGTTCCGCACGGCTCGGTTGCCCCAGAACCTCACCCAGGCGCAGCGCGACGCCTTCGGCGCCCACACTTACGAGCGCGTGGATCGTCCAGGCGCCTTTCACAGCGAGTGGTGACTCGCCCCGTGCGCAGGCGCCTTGGAACCCCCGCTGACGCGCGCCCTTTGCGTGGCCGCACCCTTGCATGGTTCCTTGCCCGACCCGAGGAGGTGCCGGTTTCGCCCCGAGGCGCGTTGCCAAGGGGAGCGCATCACGCATCAGCCGAGGTCGTGGTCCGTTCGCGAGGATCGCGCAATTCCATCCGTTGATGGTTCGCCGCGCGAAGTCGGGTGGCAATTGCCTGCCTGATAAGCGTGGGTTATAGTCGCTCCCAGATGGCACTCGAGCTTCCGTCCCAGCACCGCACCACAGGTCTCGTCGATGTCCTCGACCGGGTGCTCGACAAGGGGCTGGTGATCGCAGGCGACATCAAGGTATCCCTCGCCGAAGTCGAACTGCTGACCATCCGGATCCGGCTGCTCGTCTGTTCCCTCGACAAGGCCCAGGAGATCGGACTCGACTGGTGGAGGTACGACCGCGATCTCTCGCCAGGCAACGAGCGGCGCGCGTTGCCGGAGCACGAGGAACTTCGCGCGCAGATTCGGCAGCTGGAGCGCAAGATCGAAGCGTTGTCGCCGGCGCCTGCCCGGCGGCGCCGATAAGACGGGATCCGGAGAGCCGCGTCAGGAGCACACGACATGGCAGTTGAACGGGCGGGAGCGGGCACCAGTCTCATCGACGTGCTGGACCGGGTGCTCGACAAGGGCATCGTCATCGATGCCTGGGTGCGGGTGTCGCTGGTCGGGATCGATTTGATCACGGTGGAGGCGCGGGTTGTCGTCGCGTCCATCGATACGTACCTCAAGTATTCCGAGGCCGTCGGGCAGGTTCCAAGCTTGTCTCGGCCGCAGGCGGAGCTGGCCCAGAACGTCATGGCGGAGAATGCCGCCCTGCGTGCCGAGCTGGCGGCCACCAAAGGGGGGCGAGTCGGGGCGCGCAGGCGCCCGCCGGAGGTCTAGCTCGTGCATGGATTCGTGGCGCCGGTCAGCACTCAGACGCCGGGAGTCCGCCTCGACGCGAGGCTCGCGCTCGCCGAGACGCTGCTCGCCAGCACGGATCTCGACGCCTCCGCGCGCCATGCCGTGGAGTGGCTGGCCACCTACGCCGGGATCCAGCACGTGCTCGTCGCCCTCGACGAGCCGACGCAGCCGAATCTCCTCGTCGCGGCGGCGCACGGCGTTCCCGGCGCGGCGGTCGCGGACCTGGTGGTCGCGCGCGACGACGTCGAGCATCCGCTGCTGCGGTCGATGGGGCGGTTGGAGCCGACGTACTTCGACGCGTCGGCGCCCTTCCCGTCGCCGATCGCCTCGCTGCCGTTCCACGTGGTGCCGCTGCGCACCGACAGCGATCCGAACAGCTACGGGATTCTGATCCTCGGGACCGCCGGACCGGGCCTGCCGGAGGACGTGTCCTGGCTGGCGCGCCAGCTGGCCGCGCAGGTCTGCCGTCTCTTCAGCCGCCAGTCGCTCGCGGAGACCCGCTTCGGCCAGGAGCGGATGCTGCTCTACAGCATCATCAACGCGGTGACCGACCCGATCCTGCTGACCGACACCGAAGGCAAGCTGATCATCGCGAACACGCATGCCGAAAAGCTGTTCGCCGCGCCGGAGAACGCCAGCGAGGGCTGGCGCCGGGCGGTGGCGCTCAACAACATGCTGTTCTCGGCCGCGCTCTCGACCAGCGCTCTCGTGCACACGGACCTCGCGCGGCGCGAGTTGCTCCTGGTCGATCCGCTCGAGGGCTCCGACCTGCTGCTGGAGCTGCTCAGCTCGCGCGCGAAGGACGAGCGCCAGGGCACCTACGTGGTCTCGATTCTCCGCAACATCACCGATCTCGCGCAGGCGCGCGAGGAGATCGAGGAGAGTTATCGCACGCTGCGCATCGCGCAGGCCGAGGTGCGGGACGAACGGCACCGCCTGGACCTCATCATCGACTCGGTGGCCGATCCCATCCTGGTGACCGACCAGGAAGGCGACATCGTGCTCATGAACGAGCCGGCCGAGCGGCTCTTCAACGCGCCGTCGAGCGCAGGAGACGCGGCGCAGCGACGGGTGCGCGCCAACGGCGCCAACCTGACCTCGTTCGTGTCGAACGTGCTCACCCGGACGGGCGAGCAGCGGTACCGCGGCGAGATCGCCTTCACGGAGCCGAACAGCGGCCGGGTGCTGCCCGTCGAGGCGGTCGCCGGGACGATTCTCTCGCAGCAGGGGGAGCTCGTCTGGGTCGTGACGATCCTCCACGATCTGACCCAGGCGATCGAGAAGACGCGGCTGTACGAGCAGTTGAAGTTCGCCTCGGCCGAGCTCGAGCGGAAGGTGCAGGAGGCGACGGCGGAGCTGGCGCAGCAGAACGAGCTGCTCCGGCGGCAGCACATCGCGCTCGAGCAGGCGTCGGCGGCGAAGTCGCAGTTCCTCGCGAACATGTCGCACGAGTTCCGGACGCCGCTCAACGCGATTCTGGGCTATACGCACATGCTGCTGCACGGCGTGACGGGCCCGATCTCCTCGGCGCAGCGCAAGAGCCTCACGCGCATCGACTCGAACTCGCGCCACCTGCTCGCGCTCATCAACGACATTCTCGACATCACGCGGATCGAGGCCGGGCGGATGCCGCTGAACCTCTCGACGTTCAGGATCCCGAGCCTGATCGACGAGGTGATGTCCGAGCTGGAGCCGATCGTCCGGCGTTCGAACCTGGACGTCTCGACCCGGATCACGGGCAAGCTGCCGCCGATCAAGAGCGATCGCCAGAAGGTGAAGCAGATCGTGCTCAACCTGCTCAGCAACGCGCTGAAGTTCACGAACGCCGGGTCCGTCACGATCGAGGCGGCGGTCGCGGAGCGCAGCGTGGAGATCGTGGTGCGGGACACGGGCATCGGCATTCCGTCGGAGGCGCAGGCCAGGGTGTTCGAGGACTTCCGCCAGCTCGATGCCTCGCCGGCGCGGGGCTACGGGGGCACCGGGCTGGGACTGTCGATCTGCCGCAGGCTGGCGCAGATGCTCGGGGGCGCGATCGCGCTCAGGAGCGCCGTCGGCGAGGGCTCGAGCTTCACGCTCACGCTGCCGGCCCGGACGCCGCGGCGCTGAACAGGAGACATGGGAAACACGGCTGGACCGCTGGTGCTCGTCGTCGAGGACTATCAGGATGCGCGCGAGATGTACGCGGCCTACCTGCAGTTCTCCGGGTTCCGCGTCGCGGAAGCGACCAACGGGGTCGAGGCCATCGAGAAGACGCTCGAGTTGTTTCCCGATATCATTCTGATGGATCTGGCGCTCCCCAAGATGGACGGCTGGGAGGCAACGCGGCGCCTGAAGCTGGACGAGCGGACGCGCCACATCCCCGTCGTGGCGCTCACCGGCCACGCCCTGGCCGGGCACGCCGAAGGCGCGCGCGCGGCGGGCTGCGATTCCTTCGTCACCAAGCCGTGCCTGCCCGACGCGCTGGTCGCCGAGATCCGGCGGATGCTGGCGAGCCGGAAGCCGGAGCCGAATGGGGGGAGGCGGCGTCCATAGGTTCACGTTCACGGTTCACGGTTCACGGTTCAAGGGTTCAGCGACGTTTGATGGCCAAGACCCGGAAGGCTTCGAAGAACAGGACAGCGGCCCGCCCGAAGACGGGCCGCAAGACGGCCGCCCCCGCGCGGGAGCGGCCCCGCCGATCGGTGCGGGAGCGGGCCGGCCGCCCGGCGTCGCCGGCGGCGCCGCCGCGCAGCAAGCTTGCGCGCGTGCGCCTGCCGGCCGACGTCATGCCGCCGGCGCACCACGCCGCGCCCGAGGACGGCCACGAGGGCAAATACGTCTACTGCAT
>Ga0299914_10001952_pt1 | contig 13965 bp, 8 predicted proteins | sample RVTome_10_FD_201361 | JGI IMG/M metagenome (GOLD analysis project Ga0299914, IMG submission 201361) | Soil microbial communities from uranium-contaminated site in the Upper Colorado River Basin, Wyoming, United States - RVT153D57 (version 2) ...
CCCGGACGGACAGCGCTCGGACGATCTTCTACTGGCTCGACCACACCGTGCCGCCATTGGACGATCGTCGGGTGCGGCAGGCGATGGCGCTCGCCGTCGACCGGGAAGCGGTGGCTAAGAGATGGCCACTATCAGTGGCGGCACACGGCGGTTTCGTCCCACCGGGGATTCCCGGGCACGTCGCGGACGTTGCGTCGCACGACCCGTACCAAGCGGCCCGGCTCATCGCGGATCTTGCCGGGAACGCTTCTTCGATTCTCGTCATCGGCGCCCAGTTCACCGAGCCCATGGTCCAGCAGCTTGCCGACGACTGGCGAGCTGTGGGGTTGCCCGTCGAGATTCGGCTGTGCGCCACGTTCGCGGACCTGAATCGAGTGTGGAGCGCGACGGCCGGCCCAAAGGTGGGTGTGACCGGTTGGATCGCTGACTACCCTGATCCGGACACATACCTGCGCGTGGCGGTCGAGGATAGGCTGCCGCATTGGCAGCACGGCCGGTACGCGGCATTGCTACGAGAGGCCACCCGGACCAACAACGTGGCAGCGCGCCTGGAGTTGTACCAGGCGGCCGAGCACGTTCTCGCCGACGAAGCGGTGCTGGTTCCGCTCGTCTACTGGGGGGAGCACCTGATGATCAAGCCCTGGGTCGCGAAGTTCCCTAGTCTCCCAGGCGTGCACCCAGGTTTGAAGGACGTCATCATCGGACCCCGGGAGAACGGTCCGCTGGCGCGATAACGAGCGTGGCCGCTCTCACATCGCTCGGTAGGCTGGGAGTCCCTGAGTGCGCATGAGGGACATGACATGGGGGGTAATCCGGCTTCGTTCGGCTACTGGGTTCGGCGTCGACGGCTCGCGCTCGATCTGACGCGCGATTCGTTGGCCCGCCAGGTCGGTTGCTCGCCGTCAGCGGTCAAGAAGATCGAACGTGACGAACGTCGCCCTTCCCGAACAATGGCCTTAAGGTTGGCCGATGCGCTGGGGCTCCCTCCTGATCAGCGTGCGCAATTTGTCGCCGCGGCCTTAGGGGAAAGCTCCGCTACGCGGCTTTCAGCGGCTGTCCTCGATCACGAGCTTGGGTCGGCGCCGCAATGGCTGGTCCGTTCACCTGTCGCAGAGCTAAGCCCTGTCGTCGGACGCGAGAACGAGCTGGCGTGGCTTCAGTCGCACATGGCAGCCGTCCTCGGAGGCCGTAGTCGGTTCGTGTTCGTTATGGGTGAGGCGGGTGCGGGCAAGACCGCCCTGCTGACCGCGTTCGCCGACCGGGTGTCCGGCGAAGTGCCCGACCTGCTGGTGGCGCGAGGGGCTGGGACGGCGTTGGGTGCGCTCGGCGACCCGTACTTCCCGATCCGCGACGCCTTTCGGATGCTGGTGGCCGATCGACATCCGCCGCTTCAGGCCGACCAGCTGACTCGTCGCCAGGCCCAGCGATTGTGGGACTCCTCTGCCACCGTCGCTCAGGCGATCGTCGAGTCTGGGCCGCATGTGCTCGATGTGCTAATTCCGGTCGATACGGTCAGTGAGCGTCTGGGGATGAGCGTCGCGGCGCCTGTCCCCGCAGACGCGTTGCGCAGTGACGTGTCCGACGAGGTCACAATGGTGCTGCGTGACCTCGCCGACCGCCGTCCGTTGCTGCTGGTGCTGGACGACATGCAGTGGTCGGACTCCGCGTCGGCCGAGCTGCTGTTCCATCTAGTTCGGAGCTTGCGGGACGCGCGCGTCCTCGTCGTGTGCTCCTACCGCGGCAGCGAGGTGGCTGGCGGTCTGAGCGGTGCGGCCGGCGTGTTGCGCAAGGCGACCCGAGAGTCGAGCCGCCAGGTGGGCGATTCGCTCCTGGATCTGGACGCGATCGACTCCTCGGCGGAGCGCGCGCTGTGCGACGCGCTGCTCGACTTGGAGGTTCCTGATCTGGACGATAGCGTCCGCGAGGAGTTCTACCGCCAGACTCATGGACAACCGCTACTCGTTCTGGAGCTGGTCCGCGAGCTGAAGGCGCGCGGCGATCTTGTGATGCGATCGAGTGCCTCGTGGACCGCGCTCCCCGGTGTCAGTTGGGACCGCGTCCCTGCGACAGTCGCCGCGGTGATCTTGCAGCGGCTGGACCGACTCGACGCGGACGAGCGAGCATTGCTTACCGCCGCAGCCGTCGAGGGCGAGTACTTCACCGCCGAGGTGGCTGCTGGCGTCGCCAAGTTGGACGTGTGGGACGCGCATCGGATGCTCACCGAGCGGCTCGGCCGAGTACATGGGCTGGTCCGCGAGGGCGGCGTGGGTCATAGGCACAGCAGGCAGTTGACCCGCTACCGGTTCAGCCATGCGCTGTTCCAGGGTTTCGTTCACGATCAGCTTGGCGCCGGGGCTCGAGCGCACGCCCATGGCCTGGTCGCCGCTCAGCTGGAGGCGTTGCATTCGGACGATCTGGAGCCCGTGATTCCGGTGCTGGCGCACCACTATGCCAAGGCGGGTGATGTCGAGAAGGCCGTCCCGTACCTGATCCGGACAGGTGACCGGGCTCGGCTGCTGCAGGCCTATGAGGAGGCTCTGGCCGCCTACGACCGTGCTGTCGACCTCCTTCGCGAGCAGGGTGACACCGAGCGGTTGGCACGCACGCTGATGCGGATCGGCTTGACCCACCAGACGGCGTTCGATCATCAGAGCGCTCAGCGAGCGTTTGACCAAGCGTTCGCGTTGTGGCCTGCTGTAGACGAAGGGCTCTCGGTAGGCACTCCAGGTTCGACGACCCTGCGACTTGTGACTGTCGAGCCGCAGACGCTTGACCCGCACGTCGATTCGGGTGTGGCACCCGCGAGTGCAGTCCTGTTCAGCGGGCTCGTGCAATACGACGAGGGTGCCGACATCGTTCCCGACGTCGCCGAACGGTGGGTCATTTCCGGCGACGGGCGACGTTATACCTTCCACTTGCGCGACGACGTCTCGTGGAGCGACGGCCAGCCGGTCACCGCTCACGATTTCGTTACCGGCTACCAATGGGCGCTCGACCCGGCTACCGGCACAGAGTCTGCGTCGGCCCTCCTGTTGCCTGTGGCCGGCGCACGCGACGTGCGGGAGGGCCGAATTCCCGCCGACCAGGTGGGCGTCCAAGCTGTCAACGACCGCACACTCGTCATCGAGCTCGCCGAACCCGCCAGCTTCTTCATGTACAACCTGGCCCACACCATGCTGGTGCCGCTGCCACGTCACCTGGTGCAAGCACATGGGCGGGACTGGTCCCGACTCGACACCATCGTGTCGAACGGTCCGTTCCGGCTGATCACGTTTGAGCTGGGAAGCCACTTGACGTTCGAACGGAATCCGCACTACCACGGACGCATCAGTGGCAACGTCCAGCGTCTCAGCCTGAAGATCACTGAGCTTGGAGATCGCCACGAGCGGCTCTATCAAGCTGACGAAGTTGACGTCCTCGTGGGCTCTCTGGGCACCCCCTTCGGCGTCATCGATCGACTCCACGGTCAGTTTCCGCACGAGTATGTGATCCGGCGCGACGGCGTCATCACCTACTCCTACTGGGTCGACCATGAGTCCCCGCCGCTGGACGACCGGCGGTTGCGGCAGGCGATGGCGCTGGCTGTCGACCGAGAAGCATTGGCGAGGGCGTGGGGCAACTCCGCTCCTGCGCACGGAGGTCTCGTCCCGCCGGGGGTTCCGGGGCATGTCCCTGGCATCGCGACAGCGCACGATCCAGACCTCGCGGCCCGCGTCATCGCTGACGTTGTAGGGAACGACGCTTCTCCAATGCTGGTTATAGGTTTCGACTCCGTCGAGCCGTTGGCCCAGCAGCTTGTCGGCGACTGGCGAGCAGTCGGGTTACCCGTCGAACTCCAGCTGTGTGGCACCGTGTCGGACCAGATGACGGCGTGGAGTAGGACTACCGGCCCGAAAGTAGGCGTGCGTGGCTGGCGGGCGGATTACCCGGACCCGGATTCGTTTCTACGCGTGGCCGTCGCCGATGTTGCTCCGCGCTGGCGGCCCGATCGGTATGCGTCGTTGCTTGAGCGGACCGCGCAGGTCAGCGACCTTGCGGGCCGGTTGGAGCTGTTCCGGACGGCCGAGCAGATCCTCGCCGAGGAAGCGGTGCTGGTCCCACTCCTCTACCATCCCGAGCAGCTGATGGTTAAGCCGTGGGTCACGAACTTCCCCACCATCCCGTTCCTCTACGCGAGCCTATTGAAGGACGTCGTTATCGGTCCGCAGGGGTAGGAGTGTTGGCCCTAGCCCGTCCTCTCCCAGACCGAAATGTGCGAGTCGCTGGTGCTAGTGAACGGCTCGCGAGTCCAGCTTGCCCAGCGCTCTCGCAAACTCATTCCGGCCATCCGTGCCATCAGGTCGAGTTCGGACGGCCACACGTAACGGAACGGGATGGAGAAGACGTCCAGTCGGCCCTCCACGACCCTGTAGTGGTGGGAAATCAAGCCCTGGTTGACGACGTCGTACTCGTCGAAGCCAAGCCTGGTCGGGCCGACCAAGAACGGCCGGATCGTCTCCCCGCGTGGCAGGCGCTGCAAGTCAGGCACGCCGACCTCGATGACGAAACACCCGCCCGGTTCCAGGTGTGAGGCCGCGTTGCGGAAGCAGGCCGCCTGATCGTCCTGCGTCGTCAGGTTGTTGATCGTGTTGAAGACGAGGTAGGCCAGCCGGAACGTCTCGCCCACGTTGGTCGTCGCGAAGTCACCGATGGTCACATCGATGGCATCCCCGCCCGGCTTGACCTTGAGCCGGTCGACCATGGCGGGGGAGAGGTCGATGCCACATACCGGTACACCACGCTGGCTGAGTGGCAGCGCCACCCTACCCGTGCCGATGCCCAACTCGAGGGCGGCGCCGTCGCCGGCGAGTTCGGCCAGGAAGTCGACGGTCGGCTCGAGCACCGCCGGGGCAAACATGTCGGCGGAGCCTTCGTCGTAATGCGCAGCCTCTGATTCATCGAAGAAGTTCCTAAGCACTCCGGCACCGTGGCAAAGGAAGTACGGCTGCCGCAACAGATTTCTCATGGCGATCGCGGACGGTCTCGAGCCGGGGGCATTCGACAGCGGGGGCGTAGGATCAGGTGGTGTGATTGTCACAATCGAGAATCTTGCGAAGCTGGGAAATGTCGTCGACGACAATTACCAGCATGTGACCAAGCGAATCACACCGCGGCCCGCCCACGTGACGCCAGACGTGTGCCTTAAGTGGTACGACCTGTGTCGGGAAGACCAGACGATCGACGCGGCGGTGGATGCAGAAGCTCGCGAGTTTCTGACTGACGAGATCGCCGCGGGCCGGCTCCCCATCTCCGGCGATCTCGGGTTCGTCATCAACCACCTCTCCGGCGAGAGCACGTTCCTTCTGCTTGTCTTCACGTGGCGCAATAACAACGAGATGTGGGAGTCGACCTACTACAAGGACGTTCGCGACGATGAGCCGTTCCAGCAGACTCCGCAGGAGACGCACCGGGGCGTCATCTGTGTCTGGGAGTTCGGGGCGGTGGCTCACGAGCACTTAGCGTGGACGGAGTATCTCCTGTCCAATCGGGACGAGGCAGCAAAGCGCGCATACCTCGCATCACAGGTCTCCCGCACCATCTAAGGACGGCATCACCTGCCGTAATCTTGGCGAGCAGTCTTCGGGCAGAGCAGTCCAAGTCAGTCAAAGAGTTCGCGCAGGGTGCCGTTGATCGACTCCCGGTCGAACGGGATGGGGCGGAACTCCGACGGGTGGAAGCCCGGCCCGAAGGCATCGCGGAGCTTGTCGAGCGCCTCTCGGTGGCTGGCATTCTTCCGGTCGTTCGCGGCGGCGAGGAGTTGGTAGCCGTCAATGCCGCCGCAATCCTCCGGCGGGCTGGGACGCCGGCCCTTTGTGCACACGGCGCGTGGAGCCGCAGGCTTGCGCGGCAGGACGGCCTCGAGTGCGATGACGTGCTCCCAGCCGTCGCCGAAGTCGTACATATAGAACAGCCGATCCCCGGGGTCCACGAGCAGTTCGTCCAGGCGGACGTCCCTCTCGGCGATGCCTTCCTCGCCGTCCTCGATGTCGTAGTCGGTGAGGTACTGCTCGCTTTCGGGGTCGTAAAAGCTGGAGCCCCCGGCGGCGAACTGGTGCATGTGCGCATCGGACCACGCGAACGCGGCCTGCATGACCTCGTGTAGCTCATCGAGCATGAGATCTGAGGCGAGTTCGAGCCGCCGCCAGCAGGGCGGCTTGGCGCCCTTCAGGTCGATCCGGAGCCGGTACGTGACGACGTCGTCGCGCCTGGGTCGAAGCGGCGATGGCGGGGCAGCGTCGAAATCGTCCTTGCCTGGCGCGGAGCCGAGCAGCAACTCGAGCACACCACGGCCGGCACCAGTGCGCGAGGCCATGCGTACGGCTTTGCCCGGGAGACCGGCGGGATGGACCGTCAGCGAGTACTCGCCGACCCTGCCATCTGGAAATGTCATGCTGTCCGCCGTCTCGGGTTCGTCATCGGGTCGACCCGTGTACTGGAGCACGGCGGCAGCGGCGAGCGCCAGGTGCCGGGTGTCTCGCCTTGCGATGTCGGCCAGCCCGTTCGACGCCACGCTGGCGAATATCGGGAAGAGTCCGCTGTCGGGTGGCCAGCCGTGACGGACGGCCCGGCCGGCGGCCTCGCGGGGAGTCTCATCCGGCGGTTCGAGGTAACACATCAGCGTCCCCTCGGGCATAGCCACCTCCTGGCCCGGCTGCCACGCGGTAACGGACTCGGGCATTTCTCTGCCCGGATACAGAACGAGGCCGAGCTGGATTCGATCGTGGCCAAGAACAACGGGCACGTAGTTGGCGAGCTCGCCGTCGACCATGATCGACAGGCTGAGGTCGACCCGGTTCGTGGCCGGATCGGTCCACGGCTTGGCGGCGGTATACCTCCCGATGAGTTCGACGAGGTGGCGCCAGTCAGAGGGCTCGGGCGGCTCGTCGGGTTGGGCCCGGCCGGACAGACGTCCGATGAACGAGTCGACGATGTCCTCGGCTTCGGGGCCGGGAACGACCAGCTCAGGCGTCACTGCGGAGGGCCCGAGCAGGGTGGCCAGCTCAGTTTCTGCGTAGGCGAGGGCGTCCGCGGTGCACAGGACCCGCCCGGGCGGCCCAGGTGGGAACGGCGCACCGATGGCAGGCGTGGTAAGCGCGGTGTTGATTGCCGTGCGGCAGGCCTCGGTGCCGGAGGGCAAAGCGGCGATCCCCAGCACGAGACCAGTGTCGACGTCGAAGACCACGCACAGGACGATCACCGGCTGGTCGGCGATCTGCACGGCGTGAGAGATGTCGCGGACCATGACCATCCATGTCCTGGCGGGTGCCATGGCCGGCAGTCTGCCAGAGCATGGCCCTGGGCCGCTTACCAGAACTGCCGGCTCGGCTACACGCACGCTGCCGGTAGGTACGGTGCGCCGACTGCCGAACGTGACCGAACGGCACGCAGAAGAGAGAGTACGATCAGGCCAACGTCCACGGCGTTTGCTTGGGGGCGCGAATGGTCAGAGTGGTGTCGACGCACTCCTTTCGTGGCGGCACAGGCAAGTCGAACCTCACGGCGAATCTAGCCGTCCAACTCGCCCAGGCCGGCGAGCGGGTGGGTGTTGTCGACACCGATATCCAATCCCCGGGCATCCACGTGCTGTTCGGCCTGCGCGGGGTAGACGTACGAGGCGCCCTCAACGATCACCTGTTCAACAGCCGCCCGATCGGCGACATCGCGCACGACGTTACCCCAGACGGAGTGGCTGGGACGATCCACCTGGTGCCGTCCAGCGTCCGGCCAGGCGAGATAAGCCGGGTGTTGCGAGAGGGATACGACGCGCAGCGGCTCGTCCTGGGACTCCGCAGCCTGGTGGACGAGCTCGGCCTCGACACGCTGCTGATCGACACCCACCCCGGACTGGGAGAAGAGACGCTGCTGGCACTGGTCGTGTCCGACACGGTGCTGATGGTGCTGCGTCCTGACCAGCAGGACTACGAGGGTACCGGTGTCGTCGCGGAGGTCACGGACGGGCTCGGGGTCCCGCGCCGCGCCCTTGTGGTCAATAAGGTCCCACCCACCTTCGAGCCGCAGACCGTTCGTCGCCGGGTCGAGGAGGCGTACGGCACCGCTGTGGTCGGTCTGCTACTGCATGACGACCTGATGATGACGCTGGCCAGCGGTGGGTTATTTGTGCTCCGGCATCCCGATCATCCGCTGACGACTGCGATATCGGAGATCACGGCATATCTGCAGAACGGCGACGGCTGATGGACGGCACGCCGGAGCTCGTCAGCCGTGACCAGTTACTGGCCGGCCTGGGCGCCCGGCGTGCGGGCATCGCGCTGTACGCGCTGGAGAGCCGGGCGGGTTTCCTGGCCACCCGGGCCCGCAACGCCGCGGCGTCGCCACTGCTGGATCACCTGGTCGAAGCACGCGAGCAGGCCTTCCTCTCCGCCATGGCGGCAGGTCGCGACCTTCCACAATCTGTGCGGGTGCAGGACCTGGAACGGTACGCTCCCGCTCTCGCGCATCTCGTCCCCCCGGAGCCCGCACACCGCGCGGCGGTGGCGGTGCGGCTCGCCAGGAAGTATCCCGCCAGAGTCGCCGACGTGCCGCGGCTGCGGGCGGCGCTCGGCGTGGATACACCCGAGGTAGAGGAGACGCTGGCCACCCGGCACGGTCTCGCAGTCGACGAACTCTGGGTCGCGGTGCTGCCGTGGAAGGAGCGCCTGCGCTGGTGGCGCTCCCGGCTGGCCACTCTGATCGAGGAGTTGCCGCCGTTCTGGACGTCCTACGCCCTGACGCTCACCCAGACGGTCGGCGCCGGTGTGCTGGCCCTGCCGATCGCCCTGGCCGGCATGGGACCGTTGCCCGGTCTGGTGGTCGTGATCCTGCTCGGGTTCATCAACGTTCTGACCGTCACGTCCATCGCCGAGGCCTTCACCCGCACCGGCTCGGTGCGGTGGGGTGGCGCGTACTTCGGGCGCGTCGTGGGGCAGTACCTTGGCCGGCCCGTCCGTGCACTGGTAGCCGCGGCGCTGCTTGCGCTGGCCATCGTCATCCTGCTCGCCTATTACGTGGGATTCTCCTCGGTCCTTGCGGCGGCGAGTGGCACGCCGGCACCGGTGTGGGCGGCGGTACTGTTCGCAGTCACTGCGACGCTGGTCTGGCGTGGCCGGCTCGGTGCGACAGTGGCGACCGCACTGCTGGTCGGAACAATCAACCTGGCGATCCTGGTGGTCCTGTCGGTGCTGGCCTTCACTGACCTTCGGCTGAGCAACCTCACCTACGCGGGGTTTCTCGGGGCGGAGGGTAGATCGTTTGGTCCTGGGGTCGTCGCGGTCGTGTTCGGTGTTGTCCTCGTCGCCTACTTCGGGCACATGTCCGTGGCCAACTGCGCCCGCGTCGTGTTGATCCGCGAGGGCAGTGGGCGCGACCTCAGCAGGGGAACGGCGGCCGGAATGCTCACCGCTGTTGTTGTGTACGGCGGGTGGACGCTGGCCGTCGGCAGTGCTGTCCATCCCGACCGGCTCGCGGGCGAGACCGGCACCGCGCTGGAACCGCTGGCGGAGGCGATCGGCGGTGCAGTGCTGGTTCTCGGTGCGGTGTTCGCCGTGCTCGCGATGGGCATGGCCGCCGTCCATGTGTCCTTCGGTTTGAGTTACCAGGTCCACGACCTCGTGGCAACAGCAGGGACGGCCGGACGGCTGATCGGTGCCCTGCCGTTACTCGCGGTGTTCGCGGCGGCAGAGGTGCTTCTGATCACCAACAACGAGAGCTTCACCGGCTCGCTCGGAGCGATCGGCACGCTGGCGTTGCCTATCGTGGCGGGAGTCGTCCCGATCCTCCTGTTGGCCGCGACCCGGCGGCGCGGCGACTACATACCCGGCTGGACGTTGTCGTCGCTCGGTAACCGCTCAGTACTGGCCGCGGTCCACCTGGTGTTCGTCGTCGCGCTGATCTTGCACGCCGCGGTGCTCTGGGCCAGCCCGCTCGCCCGGCTTGCCGCAGGGGTGATGGCGCTCATTATGGTCGTGATCACGGCCCGGGTGCTGAGATCCGAGGCAATGCGACCGCTGGCGACAGTGGAGCTGCGACGGTCGCGCGAGGTGGGGCGGTCGCAACTGAGCGCAGTGGCCAACGGCACCGGGGCCTCCGTGCGGGCATCTGCATCGGCCCGGTCGGAAACGAGCCCACTCGTGGTGGAAGGCACTGCCGAATTGCCGATGTCGGCCGATCTGGTCAGCGTCGATCTGGACGGCGTGCCTGCCGAGGACATTCGCGTGGTGGTGCACGAGGTCGACACCGCAGGGGCGTCGACACCGATCGATGCCGTCTGCACGCTACGCAGTCCGGACGGCCACCTCGAGCAGCTCCCCGTCGACGGATCCGCGGCGACGTCCCTGCGGCAACCCGCGACGCTCGAGATCGAGCTGTCGCGATCCCGCGGCCGTCCGGACGGGGTGTCGCGTGACTGAACCGGTGCGTTCCCCTGCGGCCGTGGAGGCCGCCGATGCGCGGTTGAAGACGGCGGTCGGGACGATGATCAGCATCCGCTGGTTCGGGGTCGCGTTCTGCGTCCTCCAGGTGTTGTTCGTGAACCGAATCTTCGCCGCAGAGGTTCCCGGCGGGATCTTGACCGTCAGCTACAGCCTGACGGCGCTGCTGGCCGTCGGAAACGTCCTCGCCCGGCGGTTCTATGCCCAGGCCCGGACTCCCCGTGACGTATTCCGGCTGGCGATTGCGGCGCTGTGCCTGGACGCCATCGTCGTGATGGGGTTCGTCTTCATCTACCTCTACGACCCGAGCCTGCTGGCGCTTTTCGCGGTGCTGTACATCCTCCCGCTTGAGGCGGCGATCCTGTTCCAGCTGCGTGGCGCGGTGTGGATGATGACGGCGACGACCGCCTTCTACATCGTTCGCGAGATCTTCGGCGCCACCGTCCTCGGTCACGATCTGTGTATCGAGTGCGTCACTCTGCGGATGGGCATCGGATGGATCATCGCCGGTGTGGCCGGGTTGATGGCCGACAACCTGGTACGCGAACAGAACCGGTTGGCGGAAGTGAACGAGCGACTGGAGGCCTCGGCCGCCCAGCTTGCGGCGACGAACGCCGAGCTCGAGGAAGCTCGCCAGGGCGCCGAGGCCGCCACTTTCGCCAAGAGCGAGTTCCTGGCCAACATGAGCCACGAGATCCGCACCCCGATGAACGCGGTGATCGGGATGAGCAGCCTGCTCGAGACGACGGACCTGGATACCGAGCAGGCCGAGTACGTCACGGCCGTACGCAGCAGCGCCGAACTGCTGCTGAGCATCATCAACGACGTCCTTGACTTCTCGAAGATCGAGGCCGGGCGCCTGGAGCTCGACACCGGTCCTGTGGACGTTCGGGCGCTCCTCGAAGAGACCCTCGATGTCGTGGCCCCGCTCGCCGCCGGCCAAAGTCTCGATCTGGTCTACAAGGTGGACAGCGACATCCCCGCCACTGTGCTCACCGACGGAAACCGGGTCCGGCAGGTGCTGGTCAACCTGCTGACCAATGCCGTCAAGTTCACCCGTACCGGCGAAGTCGCGCTACTCGTGGGTCGGTCCAGCGATGACCCGGGAATGGTGTGCTTCGAGGTTCGCGACACCGGCATCGGCATCCCAGCAGAAGCACTCGGCACGCTCTTCGAGTCTTTCACTCAGGTCGACGGGACTCGAAGCCGAAACTTCGGTGGCACCGGGCTGGGCCTGGCCATCAGCCGGCATCTGGCCGACCTGCTGGGCGGGAAGATCACGGTGCGGAGCACAGCGGGCGCCGGATCGTCGTTCACGCTGACCATTCCCGCCACGTCGGCCAAGACGACCGCCGTCCCACCTCCGCACGAGCACCACCTCCTCAGCGGTCGGACGGTGCTGGTGGTGGATCACAACGAAACAGACCGGCAACTGCTGGACGGGTTCCTTACTGGATGGGGCATGCAAGCAGTGCTGGCCGCGGACGGTGCTGCCGCCCAGGCCGCGGCCGCCGCAGGCCCGCCATTCGACCTCGTCCTCATCGACCACAACCTGGGCGATGAGGACGGCTGCGGCCTGGCCCGAGCTCTTGCTGCGCGGCCCGCGACGGTCGGGAGTCAGTATGTCCTGGTCACGTCGTTCGGCTTTCGCGGGCGCTTGAGCAGGGACGACGCGGACTTGTTCGGGGAGGTGATCACAAAGCCGGTGCGCCAGTCCGCTCTCCACGATGCGTTGGTGACGGTGCTGTCGCCGGAGGTTGGGCGGGTGACGACCGAACCGTCGATTGCCGACGTACTCGATCCCGGGTTCGCCAGTCGCCACCCGTTAGCGATCTTGATTGCGGAGGATAACCCGACCAACCAGAGGTTGGCGGTACGGCTGCTCGAGCGGCTTGGTTATGAGCCGGAGGTGGTGGGCGACGGTGCGGCGGCCCTCGCCGCCGTCCAAGCCAGGCAGTTCGACGTCGTGCTGATGGACGTGCAGATGCCACATATCGACGGTCTGGAAGCGACACGGCAAATCCGGGCACTGGGTGGCCGACAGCCGAGGATCATCGCGGTGACGGCCAACTCGACCCATGCCGACAGGCTGGCGTGTGAGCTGGCCGGCATGGAGGGTTACCTCGGAAAGCCGGTCCGGCCCACGGACCTGGTCGCGGAACTGACTCATGCCGCGCAGAGCGGCGTCCCGAGTGATCCTTCCGTCGCCGAGCCGGCCGCGGACGGCGATGCCATCGATCGAGCCGCCCTGGACCGGTTGGCGGAACTGACAGGGGACCGCGGCTTCGTCCGATCGCTGATGGCCGACTTTCCAGCCGAAGCTCGCGCTCTCGTGGCCGCTGTGTCGACCGCGGTTCCGGAATCATTACCAGACGCTCGCCGTGCTGCACACACCCTGAAATCGGTAGCGGCCAACCTTGGCGCGGTCACACTGAGTGCTTGTGCCGCCCGCGTCGAGCGGGCCGCGTCGGACGGTGACCAAGCCGAAGTCGCTCGGCTCGTCCCCGATCTCGAAAGCGAACTGGCCAGGGCGATCGAGGAGTTGGGTGTACTCGGTGACCGGGAGTGACATGACCGCCGTCCCCGGCGTGGTGCTGGTGGTCGACGACAGTCCGATGGACCGCGCTGTGCTGGCCCGAGCCGTCGACAATCTGGGCTATTCGGTGCGGACTGCGACCGACGGTCGAGACGCTGTCAGCGTGCTGCGTCGCGAGGCAAGAGACAGGGGTGTGGACGTCGTCCTGCTGGATCTCGAGATGCCGGCGATGGATGGCTTCCAGACGCTACGCGAACTCAAGGGCGACGCGATCTTGGCCCGGATACCCGTCATCGTGGTATCAGGAGACGAGGATCACGCCAGCCTCGTGCAATGCATCGAGCTGGGTGCAACCGATTACCTCTACAAGCCGGCGAACCGCGAGCTGTTGCGAGCACGGTTGTCGACCAGCCTGGCCACCAAGCGGCTCCGCGACATGGAACTCGACCACCTGGAGCAGGTCGAGCGGGTCATCGCGGCAGCCCAGATGCTCGAAGCGGACTCGTACGACCCGACCGGCTTGGCGCCAGTGGCGGCCCGCGACGACGCCCTTGGCACGCTGGCGCGGATGTTCGACCGGATGGCGAAGCAGGTGCAAGCCAGGGAGGCGGAGCTACGACGAGAGGTTGCGGAACTGCGCATCGAGGTGGACCGCGGCAGTGTCGGGGCCCGGGCCGCCGAGGTGACCGAGTCGGAGTACTACCGGCGACTGGCCGGGGAAGCGGCCTCGCTCAAGCGCATACTGACCGACGATCGACGGAACCAGCCTTGATGTGATGGTGGCAACGGGCCCGTCATGAGGACGCGCCTGGGACGGGCCTGTGCGGAAGGGGCTCGGTCGCGGGGCCGTTGAGGATCTCGCCGTCCGGCGTGAATCGCGAGCCATGGCAGGGGCAGTCCCAGCTTCGCTCCGCCGCATTCCAGGCGACCTGGCAGCCGAGGTGGGTGCACCGGGTCGACACC
>Ga0299914_10001953_pt1 | contig 13962 bp, 11 predicted proteins | sample RVTome_10_FD_201361 | JGI IMG/M metagenome (GOLD analysis project Ga0299914, IMG submission 201361) | Soil microbial communities from uranium-contaminated site in the Upper Colorado River Basin, Wyoming, United States - RVT153D57 (version 2) ...
CACCAAGCTTCCACGGTGCGCCATCTGCCCGACACCAAGCTTCCACGGTGCGCCATCTGCCCGACACCAAGCATCCACAGGGTCGCAATGGCGACACTATGGAACCTTGGTGCGGCGCTCCGGCGATCACCGCCAGGCGCCGACGATCAGAGCGACCAAGAGCAGCTTGACGAACCAGTCACCGGCATGAATCGCCGCGAGCCGCCAGGGCACCTTCTCGTGTACGACCGACCCGGCCAGCAGTACCAGCGGGAAGCCGACCCACAATGCCAGACCAAGCACGAGCGCATCACTCCAGGTATTGATGTCGATCGCGACCACCAACCCGGCGACCACCGCCGCGAGCAGGAGGTGTTTGATCAGCTCGAAGAGTGGAACCCAGGCCGCCTGTCGGTCGTCCGCGGCAGCACCCCCGTGCGCAGCTGTGCTGCCAACCGCGACGAGCTGACCGCCGAGGGCGGCGTAGTACGCGAACGCTGCCACGAAACCCACGACGGCAGCCAGTCCGACGGCCCAGGCGTTGATCTGGCTCATCGTTCCTCCAGCAGTGCCTTGAGTGCCGACAGGCGCTCGCGCCAGTACGCCTTGGCCGCCTCGGCGGCCCGGATGTCGGAAATGCGCTGGTGCTGGACCGAAACGGTGCACTTACCAGCGGACTGGACGTCGAACTGCGCGACTACCCGCGTGCCGTCCGCCCGGCCGAACCGCGCCACCTTCCCCGGCCGTGTGCCGGCCAGCTCAGTGAGCACCTCCCCGGGCAGCCATCGCGACCGGACCTCTGATTCGGTGAAGGCCGAGTAGGCCCGTTCGACCGGCACGGCCAGCGTCTTGCTGGCGCCGGCCTCGAACGTCCCGTCCCGGCGTATGCCCGGCTCGCGGAGCCCGCGTGTCTGTTCGTACTCGACGATCAACTTCTGTGCCCACCACGAGCTCATGCCTTGCTGGCCGGTCAGCCAGCTCGCGATCTCCCGGTACGGCCGGCCCGGCGCGCCCCAATCGTCGAGCACACCGAACCACTCGTCCCTGTCGCGACCGGTGGCCCGCTGAATCCCGCTGCTCATCGACCCCTCCTGGCTCGAATGCCGCTGTCACAGGGGACGTAGCCGCCGAGCCACTAGTCTCGACACATCTGGCCGAAGAATTTCGAGAATCCGGTGGAGGCGCCGGTGAAGTACGTGGTCCTGATCTACAGCAACCCGATGTCACGGCGTATCTGGGCAAGTCTCTCGGGCGCTCAGCGGGCCGAGGGGCTCGCCTACTACGCCGCACTGAACCAAGCCCTTGCCGAGTCCGGCGAGCTGATCGTCACCGAGGCGCTCGCGAGCGAGGACAATGCCAAGCGGGTGAGCGTGCACGAAGGCATCACGACGACCACCGACGGGCCGTTCGCCGAGGCGAAGGAGCACCTGGCCGGGTTCTACCTGCTCGAGTGCGAACACATGGACCGTGCCATCGAGATCGCATCTGAAGTGCCCGAGGCAGAGTACGGACTCGTCGAGGTGCGGCCCGTGATGGAACTCAGCGATTTCGACGTGTGACCGATTCGAGTATCGACGGCATCCTGCGGGCACAGGCTCCCCAGGTCCTCACCGCCGTAGTGCGCAAGTACGGCGATTTCGACTCGTCCGAGGACGCCGTGCAAGAAGCGCTGCTCGCAGCGTCCGAGCAGTGGCCGACCCAGGGCGTGCCGGACAATCCGCGCGCCTGGCTGATCACCGTCGCTTCGCGCCGTCGGATCGCCACGCTCCGTAGCGAGTCGGCCCGCCGGCGGCGGGAGGAGGCGGCCTTCGCGCTCGCCCCGCTGGATACAGAGCCCGCCGCCGCATCGGACGACACCCTCACTCTCTTCCTGCTCTGCTGCCACCCCGCCCTCACGCGGCCGTCGCAGGTGGCGCTGACGCTGCGTGCCGTCGGCGGGCTGACGACAGCTGAGATCGCCCGAGCGTTTCTGGTCCCGGAAGGAACGATCGCCCAGCGGATCAGCCGGGCCAAGCAGCGGATCAAGGCAACCGGCGCGGCGTTCGGCCTTCCATCTGACGCTGAACGCCCGGCGCGCATCACAGCGGTGCTCGAGGTGATGTACCTGATCTTCAACGAGGGCTATACGGCGACCTCGGGGGCACACCTGCACCGCGTCGAGCTGACGGCGGAGGCGTTCCGGCTCACCCGTCAACTCCACGAGCTGCTACCGGGCGACGGAGAGGTGGCCGGCCTGTTGGCGCTCATGCTCCTGACCGATGCGCGCCGGCCGGCTCGGCTGCGTTCCGACGGGGCCCTGGTGCCGCTGGCCGAGCAGGACCGCGCCAGATGGGACCGCGATGCGATCGCCGAGGGCATCGCACTTCTCACAAATGCGCTGGCGACCGCACCTATCGGCCCGTACCAGCTGCAGGCGGCCATCGCCGCCGTGCACGACGAAGCGCACCGGGCCGAGGACACCGACTGGCCACAGATCCTCGCCCTGTACGACCACCTGAAAGTGCTCGCTCCCGGGCCGATGGTGACGCTCAACCGGATCGTGGCCCTCGCCATGGTTCACGGGCCGCAGGCCGGCCTGGCCGAGCTGGATCGGGCCGGCGCCGATCCCGCGCTGGCCGGTCACCACCGGGTCGACGCGGTACGTGCCCACCTGCTCGAGCTCGCGGGTGACCGGGCCGGCGCTCGCCGTTGCTACGAGTCGGCCGCTCGCCGCACGCTCAGCCTCCCCGAGCAGCGCTACCTGCGTTCCCGGGCGGCCCGGCTCGTCTGATCGGAGCTTGCGCGCACACAGCTGCGCGCAGGAGCCCGCGCTCTGTCCGTGCAGTCACGTTGTCAGGAGCGCCAATAGAGCTAAACGGGTCACGAATTAGTCGCGAAGACTGTCCAACCTGACTAATCCATGTGTAGTGTCACTGATCTACCGAGCCCAACGCTGGGGAGGCGCTGGGTCCGCGTGGCGGGAGGGCAACGGAGCCATGAGTCACGATGGGCGCCGCACAATCAGGCCGGTCACATGACCCGGACACTGATCAAAGGCGGCTGCGTGCTCACCATGCACCCCCGGATCGGCAATCACCACCAGGCCGACGTGCTGATCGAGGGCGACACCATCGCCGAGGTCGCCGAACACATCACCGCGCGGGACGCCGAAGTCATCGATGCCGGCAACACCGTCGTGATGCCCGGATTCGTCGATTCTCACCGGCGCGTGGCCGAGTCGCTGTTCCGCGGCGTCGGCGGGGACGGCACCGCGTCAGTAGCGGACTACTCGCCCGACGACGTCTATGCGGCCACCCTGGTCGGGTTGCTCGGCGCGGCGGAAGCCGGCATCACAACGGTCGTCGACTGGGCCGAGTTCGGGTCCAGGAGCGACCAGGTGGACGCGGCGATGGCTGCACACGCCGAAGCCGGGCTGCGCACCGTGGTCGTCCATGCGGCCTCCAACGGCGAGCAGAGCATCTCCCGCTGGCAGCCCGAGCTCCGGCGGCTGGCCGCGGCCACCCGGAAACCGCTGACCGGGCTCGCGGCCGGGTCGTTGGAACCGGCCCCCACGAACAGCGACCAGGTCGAGCGCGACTGGGGCGTCGCCCGCGAGTTCGGGCTGCGCATCCACAGCCCGGCCGGCACGGATCGCTCGGCGGCAGGTGCCGTGGCCGACCTGGCCGGCCGCCGGCTCCTCCGCGGTGATGTCACCCTGGTGCACTGCTCCCACCTCGACGACGCCGACCTCGGCGCCGTCGCTGGGGCAGGCGCCTCCGTCGTGCTGACCCCGTCGAGCGAGATGACCGGTGGCAAGCCGCCACCCCCTGTTCAGAAGCTGATCGACCACGGCATCCGGACTGGCCTCGGCGTCGGCTCCGACCGGCTCGCGCCGGGCGACCTGTTCGCCCAGATCAGAGCCGTGATCTCGGTGCAGCACGCCACATACTTCGATCTCAAGCTGGCCGGCAAGGCGGGCCTGCCCAGGCTCCTCACCACCCGTGAGGTGATCCGGTACGGCTGCATCGACGGGGCGGCCGCGGTCGGGCTCGCCGATGTGACCGGTTCGCTCGGGCCGGGCAAGCAGGCCGACATCGTGATCCTGCGCACCGATCGGCCCAACATCTTCCCGGTCAACGACCCGATCGGGGCCGTCGTCTGGGGAATGGACACCTCAAACATCGACTGGGTACTCGTGGCCGGCCGCCCGGTCGTGCGAAACGGCGAGCTCGACGCCGATCTCGACCGGGTTCGCGGGCTCGCGCTCACGGCGCGGGCCCGGGTGGGCACCGCCGCTGGGCATTCGACGGCCAGCAGTGCCGGAGAGCCACGATGAGCTCGTCTCGCCCCGTCTCGTCGGCCGTGACCGCGCTCGTCGTCGGTTCCCGTTACCTACCCGTGTACCTGGCCCTCGTCGTGCTGGTCATAGTGGCCGCGGTCTGGGCGCCCGCGACGCTGAGCCAGGCCGGGCTGTCGGCGATCGCCCCGTTCGGCACGTTCCTGGCCATCGCTGCGCTGGGCCAGATGCTGGTGATCATGACCGGCGGCATCGACCTGAGCACGCCGGGAACCCTGCTGCTCGGCGCGCTCATCATGGTGGGTGTCGGCAAGCTCTCCGACGACCGCATCTGGCTCGCGTACCTCACCGCTATCGGCGTCGCCGCGCTCATCGGTCTGGTCAACGGCTTTCTGATCGGCGCGCTGAACCTCAACCCGCTGATCGTCACCCTGGCGGTAGGCCAGATCGTGATAGGCATCGCGAACCGCTACTACACGACCATCGCCATCCAGTCACCCGTACCGCCTGGCCTGTCGGCCTGGACCACGACGCGCTTTCTGGGCATCACCCGTATCTTCTGGATCGGCCTGGCGATCATGATCGCACTGGTCCTGATCTTCCGGTTCACCACGATCGGCAGGCGCTTCCAGGTCGTCGGTGCCAACCCGGTAGCCGCGACTGTCGTCGGGCTGCGGGTGAACGTGAACCAGGTCTCGGCCTACGTCATCGCCGCGGTCTTCTACGCCACGGCCGGCGTCCTGCTGGCCGCCTACCTGCGCAGCCCCGGGGTCACGATCAGCTCGCCCTATCTACTAGGCCCGATCGCAGCCGTCGTCATCGGCGGTGCGTCACTGACAGGAGGGCTGGCCAGCCCGGTCTCGACCTGGGCAGCGGCGTTCTTCCTGGCCGGCCTCAACCAGATGATGCGCGTCATGGGCCTGCCCACGGCGCTGCAGTTCATCGTGTTCGGGCTCGTGATCATCGGCGGAATGCTGGTTTCCGGAGATCGGATCATCAAGGCCGTCGAGCGGCTGATCCGCAACCGGTCAGGGCCGATCCGGCGCAGAGAGGCCGCCGCCAGCACCGGCGGCGAACCGTAGCAATGTGATCGACAGAGAACCACTGCTCATCTGACAAACCCACTTGGAAAGGAGGAGGAGGACTATGAACAGACCACGACTGGCCGCTGCCGTGGCCGGCTTGACGCTGCTGTTCGCCGCCTGTGGCGACACCGGCGAGGTGGCGGACCCGGAAACCACCGAACCCGCTGCCGACCCCGCGACGGAGGAAGACCAGACCCCTGCGGCGGAGGGTGTCGAGGCATACGGCGAGAGCACCGACGCCGACCCTGCGCTCGTGGAGAAGGCGCTGGGCCCGGTTACGGACCTACCTGACATCGTGGCGGCCGCGATCGCCCGCGTAGAAGAGGATCTGGACGAGGCGACCATCGCCAAGGCCATCGAGTGCTTCAACGCCGTCGAATGCGACACCGGCACCGGCGGCGAGGTGATCATGGGCTACGCCGACGGCGGCGGCCTCAACGTGTGGCGGCAGGTGACCCGCATGGAGGCGATCCTCCAGGCGCTCACCTATCCCGAGATCGGCACCATGGTCTTCCGCGACGCCCAGTGGTCCGAGGACCCTGCCGTGCCCGCCGGCGACATCAGATACATGATCGAGCGCGGCGTCACCTTCATCATTGGCTACCCGGACTGGGGCGTGGCGCTGGCCGACGTGATCCGCGAGGCAGAAGCCGCCGGCATCCCGTACGCGCCGTACTCGGCGGGTTGGGTCGGGCTGCCAGGCCAGGACGGCGCACTCGTGCCCGGTGAGGACTACCTGACGATCGTCGGGGAGGACCTGTGCGCGCTCGGCGAGAGCTTCGCCGAGATCATCAACACCGAGGTAGGCTCCGGCACCATCGGGGTCATGGGCGGGACACCTGGCAACGCGCTGTCCGAAGGCTGGCAACAATGCGAGATGCCGGCTCTGAACGACGAGATCGAGCTGGTCGGTGAGCCGGCCGACACCTACTGGGTCAACGACATCGCCCTGCAGACGGTCACCGGGTGGCTGTCGACCAACCCGGACATCAAGGGCTACAGCTACGAATACGCCGACGGGCTCTACACCGCGCTCGACGCGTACGAGCAGCTCGGCGTGCCGCTGGACGAAATGGTGATCACCGTCCGTACCGACGAGCAGACGCTGTTCTGCGACTGGGCCGAGCGGGACAACCCGAACTACAAGATCTTCTTCTCCGCCGGCGGCAACTTCCAGTCCCGGGTGGCCGTGACCGCGCAGATGATGAATCTCAAGGGCGCCGACATCCCGGCGGAGATCGTCGTCCCCCACGTCATGCGCGAGGTCACCGCGGAAGACTGCAACCCCGACCGCGTGACACCCACCGTGTCCAACACCTCCCTGGTGCCGGACGAGGTGCTCGCCCAGATGTACTCCAACTGATCAACACGATCATCGAACACGGCGATCCCGAAGGAGGGTCGATGACCGGTGACGTCGTCCTCGAATTGACGGGCATCTCCCGCCAGTTCGGGGCGGTCCGAGCGCTCAGCGATGTGAGCTTCGACTGTCGCGCCGGCGAGGTCCATGCCCTCGTGGGTGAGAACGGCTCTGGTAAGTCGACCCTCCTCGGGATCGCCAGCGGGTTCGTCGAACCCGATTCTGGAACCGTCCGCATCGGGGGCAAACCGCTGCGGACCGACTCGCCGGCTCTGGCCCGCAAGCTGGGCCTGGCCATGGCCTACCAGGACACTTCGCTGATCCTGGCCCAACCGGTCAAGAACAATCTCTACCTGGCGGCCCCACCCGACCAGCGTCCCCCGTTCTGGCAGCGCAAACGCTGGGCCCGGCGGGTGCTCGGCGAGCTCGACCTCGACCTCGAGCTCTTCCCCGACGCTCCCGCCGGTGCCCTGACCCTCGCCCAGCGTCAGCTCTTCGAGGTGGCCAAGGCGCTGGTAGCCAACCCACGAGTCCTCCTGCTGGACGAGCCGACGACGGCGCTCGGGCCGGACGAGGTGGACGCGCTTCACCGGGCCGTGCTCGCTTGCAGGCGGCGCGGCGTCGGGGTCGTCTACGTCAGCCACCGGCTGCCCGAGATCCTCGAGATCGCCGACCGGATCACCGTCCTGCGCGACGGCCGCGACCGCGGCACCGTCCACGCCGGCTCGACCACCGAGGCCGCGCTGGTCGAGCTGATCGTGGGACGCCCGTTCGAGGCCGCCTTTCCTCCCGCGGCGGAACGTCCGGTCGAGCGCCAGGAAGTGCTGGTCGTGGACGCCCTGCAAGGGCAGTCGTTCGGCCCGGTCAGCTTCACCTTGGAACGCGGGGAGGTGGTCGGGATCGCCGGCGCGGAAGGAAACGGCCAACCGCAGCTGTTCGACTGCCTCGCCGGGCGCACGCCACCCCGGGCGGGGCGCGTTGTGTGTGGGGGTAAGGAGCTGACCCTCGTGTCGGTTCACGAGGCGCTGCGAGCCGGCGTCATGCTGCTGCCCGGCGACCGCAAGCAAGAAGCGCTCATGCCGGTGCTCGGTGTGCGGGTCAACTCGACGATCCAGTCGCTGCGCACGTTCAGTCTGCTCGGCCTGTTGCGCAGGGGCGCAGAACGGCGCCGCGTGAACGAGCTTGTCGACGAGTTGGAGATCCGCACGCCGTCGCTGGAACAGCCGGTCGGATTCCTGTCCGGCGGCAACCAGCAGAAGGTCTCGGTGGCCCGCACGTTCCTGCGCGAACCCGCCGTCATCCTGGCCTACGAACCCACCCAGGGGGTCGATGTCGGCTCCCGGTTCGACATCTACCGCGCGCTGCGGGCCCGCACCGACGCGGGCGCCGCGCTCCTGGTGAAGTCGAGCGACCCGCTCGAGTTGTCCGGGCTGTGCGACCGGGTGCTGGTGATGTCCCGGGGGACGATCATCGAGGAGATCCCAGGCGACGAGCTCGACGAGCGCCGCATCGTCGAGGCCATCGTCCGCGGGCCAGGGATGTCCAGGGCCCGGCGGTCTCCACTTGGCGCGGCCATGCCCAAAGCCCCAACCTCGAGCACGTCGTCATGAGTGGGCGCATCGACACGGCGCGCCGGCTCGCCCGCAAGTTCGTCCGAGAGGCCCGCGACAAGAACCGGTGGCGCAAGATCGTCAAGTTCCGGCTCTGGATGCCGGTGGCACTGCAACTGCTGTTGATCTGTGCCGTCCTCTGGTACGCCACGACCCGGTTCCCCGGGTTCATCAACACCAGCAATATCGCGAACATCCTGCTGCTCGCCGTGCCCCTCGCCGTGGTGGCGATCGCGCAGACCCACGCGCTGCTGGTCGGCTACCTGGACCTGTCGATCGGTGCAATGGTCACACTCGGCGTGGTCATCGCTTCGTTCCTCATCCTGCCGGGCTCGAACTTCGGCCAAGTCCTAATCGGGGTCGCCGCCATCCTGCTCTGCGGGCTCGCGCTCGGCGCGGTAAACGCCGGCCTGGTCCGCGGAATCAAGATCCCGTCCATCATCGCCACGCTGGCCACGCTCAGCATCCTTGACGGCATCTCGCTCACCATACGCCCGACGCCCGGTGGCACCATCGATCCGGAGTTCACTTCCCTGCTGCGCACCGGCATCGGGCCGGTGCCGATGGCCTTCATCCTGGTTCTGATCGGCGCCGGGTTGCTCGACGTCTGGCTGCACGGCAGCGGGTCGGGGCTGGCCCTACGCTCGGTCGGGTTCGACGACCGGTCGGCCAAGCGGGTCGGTGCCCGCACCGGCTGGCTCCGCGCGCGGGCTTTGGTCCTCTCCGCCGTGCTCGCCGCGGCGGCGGCGTTCTTCGTGATGTCGCGGTCCGGCGTCGGCAACGCCCAGATCGGCAGCAGCTACACGCTCAACAGCATCACCGCCGCGGTGCTGGGCGGGGCCGCGCTCACCGGCGGACGGGCGACGTTCGTCGGCGCGACGGTCGCGTCCGTGCTGCTCGCGGTGATCATCACGGTGCTGCCGTTCCTGGGGCTCAGCACCGACTACGGGCTGATGATCATCGGCGTCCTGGTGCTCATCGGGATCATCCTGTTCCAGATTGGCGACATCAAGGAGCTCGTCAAGCGCAACTATCGGCGGGCTCGCCGGCTGGTGGTCGGCAGCCGGCCACCGAAGCCGCCGAGCCTGCCCGAGCTCTATCCCGCGGGCACGGCGGCCACCGTCGTCTCCAGCGAACGCATGCTGATCAAGGGCGGGATCGTGCTGAGCCTGGATCCGGCCGTCGGTCACTTCGACGGCGGCGACGTTCTCGTCGAAGGCGACCGGATAGTGGCGGTCGGCCCCGACCTCGAGGTCGGTGAAGCCGAGGTGATCGACGCCGGTGGGATGATCGTCATGCCCGGGTTCGTCGACACCCACCGGCACATCTGGGAAGGCGTGCTGCGCAACATCGGCACGGACGTCCCACTGGAGGGCCGCACGAGCTACATCTCGTTCGTACTTCACAAGCTGGCTCCCGCGTTCCGTCCCGAGGACGCCTACGCGGGAAACCTGGTGTCCGCCCTGGGTGCGATCGACGCGGGTGTCACGACGCTGCTGGACTGGTCGCACATCCAGGGCTCGCCGGCCCACACCGACGCGGTGATCCAGGCGTTGCGCGACTCGGGCTTGCGGGCCGTGTTCGCCTACGGGTTCCCGTGGTGGGGCAAGTGGGAGGAGCGCCAGCCCAGCTGGTTCGTCCGCGCGGCCACCGAGCACTTCTCGAGCAAGGACCAGCTGCTCACGCTGGCGCTGGCTGCTCCCGGGCCAGAGTTCACCGACTTCGAGGTATCCCGCGACCACTGGAAGCTGGCCAGAGAGGCCGACGCACGGATCACCACCCACGTCGGCGTCGGCACCTACGGCCAGGACGGCAAGGTCCAGGAGATGGGCGCGGCGGGGCTGCTGGGGCCGGATACCACGTACATCCACTGCACGACGCTCAACGACACCGAGATCCAGATGATCGTGGACAGTGGCGGCACAGTGTCACTGGCCACCCCGGTCGAGATGATGATGGGCCACGGCATGCCCCCCATCCAGAAGTTCCTGGATCGCGGCGTGCGCCCCAGCCTCAGCGTCGACGTCGAGACGAACGTGCCCGCCGACATGTTCAACCAGATGCGCTCGGTGCTTGCCCTCCAGCGCTCGCTCGCCGCGGCGAACGGCAAGGCGCCGGCGTCGCCGCGGGAGGTGCTCGAATACGCCACCATCGAGGGGGCGCGCGCCAACGGCCTCGATCACAAGGTTGGGACACTCACCCCAGGCAAGCAGGCCGACATCATCATGTTGCGCACCGGTCGACTCAACGTCACCCCGCTGAACGACCCCGTGACGGCGGTGGTGACCAGGATGGACACCAGCAACGTAGACACCGTGCTGATCGCCGGCCGGGTGCTCAAGCGCGGCGGCCGGCTGCTGCACGTGGACTGGGACGCGGTGATGCGGATGGCGCTGGAGGCCCGCGACCACGTGATCGACAAGTCCGGGTTCAAGCTGCCGAAGATCTGACGGCGGCCCGGCGACCCTAGCCCCGCGCTCCGCCGAGACCGACCAGTGCAGCCAGACCCAGCGCGCTGCGCGGCGCGTAGGCCACCCGCCAGATACCGCCGTGCGCGGCGTTCGCCGCCTCGTCCTGCCACGGGTGCTCCCGCGGCGGCGAGGGCTGCCGCAGATCGTGCACAAGCAGGGCGGCCATCAGGGTGTTCGCCGTCCCCGGTTCGAACACCTCGACCCCGAACCGGTGGGCGCCGGCGTATGCGGCGGCCAGCGCGCGGTTCTTCATCACCGACCGGGTACGGGTCGGCGGGGCGACCGTCATGTTCACCGTCCGACCCTCGGCGCGCGCGACCGTCGCCCGCCAGCGCTGCAGGCGCTTGGCCAGCGCGTAGTTCGGGCCTTGCTGGCCGACCAGGCTGTCGCAGATTCCCGGGTCGGCCCCTGATGCGTAATTGCGCTCGAGCAGCCGCCCACCGGATACCACCTTCAGCGGACGGCGGATCACGCGCAGCTTGCTGCGGCCCTCGTACGCCTGGACGGACTGCTCGACCGCCGCGGCCGGCACGGCGTACACCTCGGTGGGAGTGGCGAGGCACGAGAGCGCGGCGTCATGACGTTCGGCCAGCAGTCGGTCGGTGAGTGCGTCCACGGCCATGGCGACCCGCACGTGCGCGGCGCCGTCGGCATAGGCATAGTTTCCCAACACGAGGCGCCCGTCGACGCCGCCAAGCCACCGAATCAGTTCGGGTAGTTCGTGAATCAGGTCGGCGCCGGCTCGCTCCGCCAGCGGTCCGCCACCAGGGCGAGCCGGCAGGAGCATACGGCCGGCGTAGCGGCGGGCCGTTTCGGTCAGCCGGTCCCAGATACCCACTCGGGGCAGGTCGACGGCGACCACGTCGCCGCCCCACCGGAGTACGGACTGCACCGGACCCATCTCGGCGCCGGCCCCGAACGCGACGATAGTGACGTCCGACAGATCCAACCAGCCTGGGTTGGCCTGCACCCGCCCAATCGCGTCCGCGCACGACGGTTCGATGATCCCGGCGTCGACCCAGGCCGTCAGCTGCCGAACAATCTGCTCGCCGCGCAGCCGGCGCCCACGGTATGGCAGGACGAGTTCGCGGTCGGGCTCACCGCTTCCTGCGACGACCTCCGTATCGAACGGCGTCGCGGCCGGCGCTTGGTCCAGCGCTTCGCGCAGCCCGACTTCGGACTCCCCGCGCACGAATCGCATCCGGTCGTGCAGGGACGCCAGGCCGCCGGCGGCAATCGTCCGGGCCGCTTCGGCCGGGCTCAGCCCCGCCTCGACCAGCCGGCGAAAGTGCACCAGGTAGCCGCGCCGCCAGTTGGTCTCGTGCTCGGCAGACCTCGCGCCGACCGGGTCGACGGCGCGCAACGCGTCCGCCACGACCGCTCGGCCCAGCGCAGACGTGCTCCGCGTGCCGTCCGCCGTCCGCGGGAACACGACTCCGGACTCAGCAGGCATGAGTCCACCCTACGAATCTCGCGACAATCCACAGCGTCGGACGCTGTGGATTGTCGCGAGATCGAGTTACCTAGTTGCGTTCACCGAGCCGTGGCTTGACCAGGAAGAGCCCCTGGTAACCGTGCACGGCCACGACGCCGCTCTTGAACCACGGGTAGTTGCTCCAAGTTCCGAAGCCGAAGCCGGGGTTGTCGTTCGGCGGGTAGACGTCGAAGTAGGCGACCTCACTCAGTTCGCCCGCGGCGACGTTGCGAGTGTCGTAGATGCGTAGACCGGAGCTGTAGTTCGACTGATACGCGTACCTGTTCTTCTGGTACAGGTTGTGCTGCGTCGACTGAGCCGGGTTCTCGAAGAACCCGATGTGCTGCGGGTTGGTGAGATCGGCCAGGTCGAAGATGTCCACGCCCTGCGGTACCCGAGTCGTCGACTCGGTGTTGTGCAGGTAGTACCGGTGACCGTCCAGCAGCCAGCCCTGGTGGCTGAAACCAGAGTTCGGATACGGCACGTTCGCAAGCATCACCATGTTGTCCTTGTCGGTCACATCCGCAATGACCACCGTGTTGCCGGTCGTGCCGGGGTTCGGGCTGGCGTTCACGCAGATCTCGCGCCCGGTGAACCGGGTATCCGGCCCGTCGTAGACCACGCAGTGGGCGTCGTGGACGTAGTCGTCGGCGTCGAAGCAGCCGGCGAACGTCGGGTTCTTCGGATCCCTGATGTCGATGATGTGCATGCTCGAACTGCAGCCCTGACTGTCGTCCCGCTGGCCGAGGGCGAAGGCGAATCCGGTGTCCTCGTTGATGGCGATGTTGTGGGCGCGGAGGAACCCGGTGTACCGCGCGTCCGCATCTAGAATCACCGGTGCGTCGGCGGCATCGAGCTCGCGCAGCCGGTTCAGATCGAGGACCTGCATGCCGTGGCCGGCTGACTCGGCGACGATGAACGCGTGGTCGGCGTACACCTTAATGTCTCGCCAGATCAGGTTGTTCGTGGCGGACGTAGGCAGGTGGGCCAAGAAGACCGGCCGCTTCGGATCGGAGATGTCGACGATCGCCGTACCGTTCTCATTGCCCGCCAGCACGTATTCGACGCCGGTCTGGGGGTCCGTCCAGCCCCAAACGTCACTGCCACGTCCGGTACCCGTCGCGAATCCGCCAAGGAGTTCATTCGGTGGCAGGTACGAAAGCAGGTCGACGCCGTCACACGGGAAGGCGCCTGACCCGAGTACCGGATGACCGTCGAACTCGGGCAGGTAGGCGACGCCTTGCACACACGGCGCGAACCGGTCAGGACGCTCTGACCAGGTCGGCGCAGAGTTGTTCGTGCCAGGCGCCACCGCCGGTTGCTGGGCCTCCCAGTCGGCCTTCGGATCAATCGGAGTGTCGTGCTTGCTGTCCTCGCCATCATCGTCGTGGGCCAGCGACGTCCCGCCCACCAGGGTCATGGCCACAACTAGTACTGACACCAGTGAGGTTCGTAGCCTCATGAGACCTCCTTGTCTCGGACCGATCAGGCTGACCCAGCCAGCGTCCTGTCACGCTGTCGCCCCTGACCGGCGGGGGTGCATTACGTCATACCAATCGCGATCATGCCCGCTGTCAAGGGGGTGGACCACCAGATAGGCGCACCATCCAGCGATTGACGGAATCTTGATGAAACACGTCGTACCGTTAGAGGAACGCAGTCAGTTTCCGCTCGAACCGGTCCCGTATGTACTCGAACCGGTCCCGT
>Ga0299914_10001954_pt1 | contig 13961 bp, 12 predicted proteins | sample RVTome_10_FD_201361 | JGI IMG/M metagenome (GOLD analysis project Ga0299914, IMG submission 201361) | Soil microbial communities from uranium-contaminated site in the Upper Colorado River Basin, Wyoming, United States - RVT153D57 (version 2) ...
CCCGTCGCGGAAGAGGACGGTCACGGTGTCGCGATAGCGGCCCCCCAGCTGCTGCCTCCACACGTCCTGCGCGTCCGCCATGACGGCATCGACGAAGTCGACCAGGCGCTCCTCCTCCGGCGAGGTGGCTGGCGGAGGCGCGGCGCGGGCCGATTCGGCCGGCGGGCCGGTCCCGGGCCCGACCAGCGACAGGAAGTCCACTCCCGTCACCCAGCTGAGCAGCAGGATGACCAGCAGGCCTCCAAGCCCGATCCCGCCCATCTGCGCGCCGCTCCGCCCGCGCGCGTCCTCGATATTGCTCCTGTCGCCGCGAGTCCACTTCATTCGCCGCTCCTGCCCCCGCACCCTTGCTAGAATCCGGCCATATGGGTGCCGTCGGTGAATCCGTTCCACGCCGCGAGGGCCGGTCGAAGGTGACCGGCCAGGCTCGCTACGTCGATGACGTGGCGCTGCCCGGGATGCTGTACGGCGCGACAATCCGCAGCCCCGCGGCGCGAGGCCTCATCCGGCGCATCGAGTACGACCCCTCGATCCCCTGGGACGAGTTCACGATGGTATCCGCCGCCGATATCCCCGGCGTCAACCGTGTGGCGCTCATCCGGGACGATCAGCCGTATCTGGCTGAACACCAGGTCAACCATCCGGAAGAGCCGATCCTGCTGATCGCGCATCCGGACCGCTACCTCCTGGAGGAGGCCAGGCGGCAGGTCAGGATCCATCTCGATCCGCTCCCGGCGATCTTCACCATCGACGAGGCGCTGGCCGCCCGGGAGGCGATCTGGGGGACGGACAACGTCTTCGCGCGCTACACGGTCGCCAAGGGCGATGTGGACGCCGCATGGGGGGAGGCCCACCTCATCGTCGACGGCGAGTACGAGACCGGCGCGCAGGAACAGCTCTACATCGAGCCCAACGGCATGCTGGCGGTGGCCACTCCCACGGACGGCGTCACGATCTGGGGTTCGATGCAGTGTCCCTACTACGTGCACCAGGCGCTGAAGGCGCTCTTCGGGCTGCCGGACGAGCGCGTCCGCGTCGTGCACATGGAGACGGGCGGCGGCTTCGGCGGCAAGGAGGAATACCCGTCGGTGATCGCGGGGCACGCCGCGTTGCTCGCCTGGAAGTCCGGCCGTCCGGTCAAGGTGATCTACGACCGCGCCGAGGACATGGCGGCCACCACGAAGCGGCATCCTTCGCGCACACGGCACCGGACGGCCCTCACGCGCGACGGACGCCTGCTGGCCATGGACATCGAGTTCGTCATCGACGGCGGCGCCTACTGCACGCTGTCGCCGGTGGTGCTCTCCCGCGGCACGATCCACGCGCCGGGGCCGTACAGCTGCCCGAACGTCCGCGTGCGCGCGTCCGCGGTCGCCACCAACGCGCCGCCGCACGGCGCCTTCCGCGGGTTCGGCGCGCCGCAGAGCCTGTTCGCGCTCGAGCGCCACATGGACCGCGTGGCGGAAGCCGCCGGCCTCTCGCCAGCCGAGTTCCGCCGCCGCAACTTCATCCGTCCGGGCGAGACGAGCGCCGTCGGACAGGTCATTCGCGATCCCGTGGACATGACCGCGCTCCTCGAGCGGGCCTTCGAGCTGTCGGGATACCACCAGAAGCGGGCGGAGTTCTCGCGGCCGCAGCCCGGGCCAATCAGGAAGGGCATCGGCTTCGCGGCGTTCATGCACGGCGCGGGCTTCACCGGGTCGGGCGAAGACCACCTCGCGTCGGTCGTGCGCGTCGAAGCCACGGCCGACGGCCGGCTGTGCGTCCTGTCGTCGAACACCGAGATCGGCCAGGGGACGAACACGATCCTCGCGCAGATTGCCGCCGATGCGGCCGGCGTGCCGATGGACATCATCGAGATCGTGCCGCCCGACACCGCGCACGTGCCGAACAGCGGGCCCACGGTGGCCTCCCGGACGTGCATGGTGGTGGGCAGCCTCGTGGAATCCGCGGCGCGGAGCCTCCGGTCGACGCTGCTCACGAGCGGCGCGCTCGCGGAACCGTACTCGGGTGCGGACTTCCGGCGCGCGTGCTCCACGTACATCGAGCAGTCGGGCCCCTTGAGCGCCTCCGCCCGGTACCGGGCGCCGGAGGGACTCCAGTGGGACGACGAGCGATACCAGGGGGACGCGTACGGAACGTATGCGTGGGCCGTCTACGTGGCCGAGGTGTCGGTGGACACCACGACATGCGAGGTGCGCGTGGACGACTTCGTCGCGGTGCAGGAGATCGGCAAGGCGATCAATCCGGTGCTCGCCACCGGCCAGATCGAGGGCGGCGTGGCCCAGGCGATCGGCTGGGCGCTCTCCGAGCGCGTCGTCTGGCGCGAGGGCCGGATGGCGAACGCGCAGATGACCAACTACATCATGCCCACGTCGATGGACCTGCCGCCGATTCGCGTGCACTTCGTCGAGCAGCCCTATGCCCGCGGCCCCGCGGGCGCGAAGGGCATCGGCGAGCTGCCGATGGACGGTCCGGCGCCCGCCATCCTGAACGCGGTCGCCCACGCGACGGGCGTGGACGTGCGCGCGGTGCCGCTGGTTCCCGAGGAGCTCATGGCCGGAATGACGAAGGAAGAATGAAGAAGGAAGGTGGACGGGTGATCCACATCGCGTGCCGCGTCAACGCCGTCGAGGCGGAGATTGACGGACATCCGATGGAGCGGCTGCTCGACGCGCTGCGCATCCGGCTGCGGCTGACCGGCACGAAGGAAGGCTGCGGCGAAGGGGAGTGCGGCGCGTGCGCGGTGCTGATGGACGGGCGGCTCGTGAACAGCTGTCTGGTGCCGCTGGCGCATGCGGCGGGCGCCTCGATCACGACGATTGAGGGCGTGGCCGCGGATGACCGGCTCCATGCCGTGCAGGAGGCGTTCATCGCCCAGGGCGGCGCGCAGTGCGGCATCTGCACGCCGGGCATGATCCTGGCCGCGATCGATCTGCTCGAGCGGACGCCGGACCCGTCGCCGGACGACGTCCGCCGCGCGCTCGCGGGGAATCTCTGCCGCTGTACGGGTTTTGGTCGGATCGTGGACGCGGTCCTGCAGGCGTGTCGCCGGACGTCGGAGGCGCCCCCCCGGTGAGAAGCTACGTTCCGTCGTTCGAGCTTCGCTCGCCGGCCACCCTCGCCGAGGCGCTCGACCTCTTCGCGCGGGAGCCGGGACGCTGGCGTCCGTTCGCAGGCGGGACGGACCTGATGGTCCTGCTGGAGGCCGGCCGGCTGGAGCACCGCGACTACGTCAGCCTCTGGCACCTGCCGGAGCTGCGGTTCATCGAGATCGACGAGACGTCTCTCGCGATCGGGGCGACGACCACCTACACCGACGTGCTGCGGCACGAAGCGATCGGGCGCGAGTTCCCGATGCTCGGCCTGGCAGCCGCGGAGACTGGCGGCGTCGCCACGCAGAATCGCGGGACCCTCGCGGGGAACATCGCGAACGGGTCGCCCGCCGCCGACACGCCGCCCGCGCTCCTGGCGTACGACGCCGAGCTGGAGATCGTGTCCGCGCGGGGCGTGCGCCGGGTCCCCTACGAGGGCTTCCACACGGGCTACAAACAGATGGACCTCGCGCCGGACGAACTCATCCGCGCGATCCGTCTCCGGCGGCCGCCCCATCCGGGCCGTCAGCTCTACCGGAAGGTCGGCACGCGTCGCGCGCAGGCCATCTCGAAGGTCTGTTTCGCCGGCCGGCTGACGCTCGTCGATGGTACTGTGGAAGATGCGCGCATCGCGCTCGGCAGCGTCGCGCCCACGGTGGTCCGCGCGCGCCTGGCCGAGGCCGTCCTCCGCGGACGCCGGCTCGACAGCGGGACGGTCGCGGACGCGCGGCGCGCGCTGGCCGGGGCGATCGCGCCGATAGACGATGCCCGATCGACGGCGTCGTATCGGAGCCGGGTCGCCGGGAACCTGCTCGAGGAATTCCTCACCGGAGCCACATGACCCTCAAGATCGTGCGCTGGACGGTGCTGGGGATTCTGGGCGTGCTCGCGACGCTGGCCATCGTGGCGGCCGCCGGATCCCGCACCGAGACGCTGCGCCGGCTCGTGACCGAGGAGCTGGCGAAGCGGCTCGAGAGCGACATCGAGCTCCGCGCGTTCAGCGTCGATCTGTTTCCAGCCGTCAGGGTCCGCGGCGAGGGGCTCGAGGTCCGGCATCGCGGCCGTGCGGACGTCCCGCCGCTCGTGACCATCGACTCGTTCGTCGTGGACGGCGGGCTGCTGGGCCTCGTGCGCCGGCCGCGGCGCTTCCGGAGCGTGACGCTGGACGGCCTCCGGATCAACATTCCGCCCGGCGGCATCGACACGGGCGGCCGGTCCGACGAGCGCGAGGAGCGGCGGGAGTCTCCGTTCATCATCGGTTCGCTCACGGCCGACGGCGCGGAGCTGCGAATCATCCCGAAGACGGAGGGCAAGGAGCCGAAGCTGTTCCGGATCCTCGCGCTCTCGATGCAGTCGCTGGGGGCGGTCGAGCGGATGCCGTTCCAGGCGGAGCTGACCAATCCCCTGCCGGCGGGGACGATTCACACGGACGGCGAGTTCGGGCCGTGGCAGGCGCGCGATCCCGCGCTCACGCCGCTCGAGGGCCGCTACACGTTCGCCGGCGCGGATCTGTCCACGATCGACGGCATCGGCGGCATCCTCGACTCCACCGGCGAGTTCGGCGGAGAGCTCGAACGGATTGCCGTCAAGGGCGAGACGCGGACGCCGGACTTCCGGGTGAACGTGTCGGGGCAGCCCGTCCCGCTCACGACGCACTTTCAGGCCGTCGTGGACGGCACGAACGGCGATACCTACCTGAACGACGTCTACGCCACGCTCGGCGAGACGTCGCTGCATGCGAAGGGCGCGGTCGCCGGCACGCCCGGGGTGAAGGGCCGCACCGTGACCCTCGACGTGACGATCGAAGACGGGCGGATCGAAAACCTGCTGCGGCTGAGCGTGAAGTCGGAGACGCCGCCGATGGTCGGGGACGTGGCGCTGAAGACGGACTTCACACTCCCGCCCGGCAAGGGTGACGTGATCGACCGGCTGCGGCTCGATGGACGATTCGACGTGGCCGGCCGCTTCACGAGCGAGGAGGTGCAGTCCAAGCTGGGCGGGATGAGCGCCCGCGCGCGCGGGAAGGAAGCCACCGGCGGCGAGAACGTGCTGTCGGATCTCGACGGCCGCTTCCGCCTGCGGAACGGCGTGCTGGCGCTGCGGGATCTGTCGTTTGCGATTCCCGGAGCCACGGTGAGCCTCGCGGGCACGTACGGGCTGAAGAGCGAGGCGCTGGAGTTCGACGGCACGCTGCGGATGCAGGCGACCGTCTCGGAGGCCGCCGGCGGCGGCATCAAGGGCTTTCTCCTGAAAGCGGTGGATCCGCTCTTCAGGAAGAAGGGCGCCGGCGCGGTGGTCCCGATCAGGGTGCGGGGCACGCGAAGCGAGCCGAAGTTCGGCCTCGACGTGATGAAGGCGATCACCCCGAAGTGACGCGGCTGCCGCGGCTCACACCGCAGCGACCGCGGGCCACTGGCAACAGGATGAGGGAGACATGACCCAGCGCACAGAACCGCAGTTCGAGGTGACGAAGACCGACGAGGAGTGGCGGCGGATCCTCACGCCGGAACAGTACCGCGTGCTGCGCGGCCACGGGACCGAGATGCCCGGATCCTGCGCGCTGCTCCAGGAGAAGCGCGCCGGCACGTTCCGCTGCGCCGGCTGCGGCCAGCCGCTGTTCGTCGCCGATCGGAAGTTCGAGAGCGGCACCGGGTGGCCCAGCTTCTTCGCGCCGCTCGAGGGAGCGGTCGGCACCCGCGTCGATTCGAGCCATTTCATGACCCGGACCGAGGTGCACTGCAGCCGCTGCGGCGGGCATCTCGGCCACGTCTTCCCGGACGGCCCGCCGCCGACCGGTCAGCGCTACTGCATCAACGGCGTGGCGCTGACGTTCGAGCCGAGGGAGGACGGGGGACGCTAGCGCTGCAATTTGCCGCCGAGCGCCCCGAGGAAATCGACGATGGCGCCGGCCGACAGCGTACCTGTGGAGAGCCCGAACCCGGCGTCGCGGTTCGCCGCGCCGCGGTCGAACGCCGCCTTCATCCGGGCGGTCTGGAGGCGGCGTTCCTGCTCCTTCAAGTCCTCGATCTGGCGATCGCGCGATCGATCGAGGCCGCCCGCGTGGATGAACTGCACGATGTCGTGCAGCTCGCCCGCGTCGAGGAAGGTGCCGTGGCCGCGGCAGACGTCCACGACCGTGCCCGACATCTTCCCGAAGTTCACGCGGTTCATCATCGTGCCGCACTCGACGCAGCGCCGGTAGCTCACCCGCTCCACCTTCGCGGCGCGCCGTCCGGGGATGTGGTGCAGGATGGCTGCCTGCGCCGCGCGATCCCCGCACAGCCGCTCGAACGCGTCCGCCTCGATCCAGACGCCGTCGCACTTCGCGCACTCGAGCAGCGCTTCGTTCTCGAGCTCGATGCGCTGCATCCCGCTCCTGCAGCCGGGGCATGCCGCCGTGGTCGCCTCCCCGGCCGCGCGCGCGCGGCGCGTGCCGCACTTCGGGCAGAACGCCGCCGTGTCGAACATGAGCGCGAAGCACGACGGGCAGCTGATCGTCGCGAGCCGCGCCTCGCAGTAGCGGCAGCGGCGGGCCTCCGAATCGGCGGCCGCGCCGCACTGGGGGCAGCGAAGGGATGAGGCGTCCATACCCCTAGTTTCGAATGTCGCGCCCCTCACCTGTAGGCCCGACCTTCAGGCCGGGCGGGCCGCCCGTGGGCACGTGACCCATCCGAAGTGCCGTACAATAGTCCGATTCCCCGCAGCACGGCGCCGACTGTCAATTTCCCCGGAGTGGACCATGGGCCTGATGGACTTCCTCAAGGGCGAGCTGATCGAAATCATCGAGTGGACGGACGACTCGCGCGACACGCTGTCCTTCCGCTTCCCCGACAACGACAAGGCAATCAAGAACGGCGCCCAGTTGATCGTCCGCGAATCGCAACAGGCGCAGTTCGTGTACCTGGGCGAGTTCGGCGACACCTTCGGGCCCGGGAAGCACACGCTCACCACCGACAACATCCCGATCCTCACCCGGCTGAAGTCGTGGCGCTACGGGATGGAGTCCCCCTTCAAGGCCGACGTGTACTACCTGAACACGCGGCTCTTCACCGGCAACAAGTGGGGCACCGCAAATCCCGTGATGATGCGCGACAACGATCTCGGGATCGTCCGCGTCCGCGCCTTCGGGACCTACGATTTCCGCATCATCGACGCGAAGCTCTTCCTGAAGGAGGTCGCCGGCTCCGATCACAACTTCCGGCTCGACGAGTTCGCAGAGACGATGCGGTCGCGGATCGTCAGCATCTTCGCCGACTCGCTCGCCTCCGCTCAGATACCGGTATTCGATGTGGCCAGCCGGCACGCGGAGCTCGGTGAGGCGCTGCTCCCGCTGATCAATCCGGCCATCGAGGCGAAGTACGGCCTCGAGGTCGCCAGCTTCATCGTCGAAAACGTCTCGGTGCCGCCGGAGGTCGAGCAGGCGATCGACAAGCGCTCGAGCATGGCCGCCGTGGGGAACCTCAACGACTACGTGAAGTTCCAGATGGCCCAGGGCATGGAGAAGGGCGGCGGCTCCGGTGGCATGGCAACCGAGCTCGCCGTCGGACTGTCCATCGCGCAGCAGATCATGCAGCAGCAGGGCCTGCCGGCCGGGGTCGCCACGCAGGCCGCGAACTCCGCCGTGGTGCTGCCGGACCTCCTCGCGCCGGCCGACGTCGCCAAGGCGCTCGGCGTGACCGAGGCGGACGTGATGAGCATCATCGACTCCGGGGAGCTGGCGTCCAAGAAGATCGGATCGGCCCACCGCGTCAAGCGCAGCGCGCTCGAGGAGTACCTGGCGCGCTAGCAGGCCGCTGAGGCATGCCGGCCTGATGGAAAATGGAAGATGGAAAATGGAAGAGTGCCCGGGTTCCCGCGCCTTTCCGTGACTCCCGTCTTTTCCCTGATGCGTCTGTCAGCAGCCCGCTAGCTAGACCAGCTGATGGCCGACGTCACCGCGCTCGAGAAGTTCCCCTGCGCCGCGTGCGGCGCGCAGGCGGAGTGGAACCCGGCGAAGGCGCTCCTGGTCTGCCCGTTCTGCGGCACGGAAGCGCCGTACGAGGTGGACGCCGACACCGGCGCGCTCCAGGAACTGGATCTGGTCAAAGCGCTCCGCGAGCTGCCCGACGACAGCCGCGGCTGGCAGGCGGAGAAGCGGACCGTCCAGTGCCAGAGCTGCAAGGCGGTCTCCGTCTTCGACCCGGAGCGGGTCGGGCAGAACTGCGAGTTCTGCGGCTCGCCCGCGCTCATCGACTACAAGGAAATCAAGGCGCCAATTCGGCCGCAGAGCGTCCTGCCGTTCAAGGTCGCCGAGGGGCAGGTTCGCGAGCAGATTCGCCGGTGGTACGCGAGCAAGTGGCTGGCGCCGAACGCGCTCAAGCGGCAGGCGCTCGTCGATCGCGTGCACGGCCTCTACATCCCGTACTGGACGTTCGACGCGCACGCGGTCTGCCCGTGGCGCGCCGACGCGGGGCACTACTACTACACGACCGAGACGCATCGCGACAACCAGGGCCGGCGCCAGACCCGCCGCGTCCGCCACACGCGGTGGGTGCCCGCGGCCGGCGAGGTGCGCCGCTTCTTCGATGACGAGCCGGTGCCCGGCACGCACGGCGTGTCGCACACGCTGCTCCGGCAGGTCGAGCCATTCCCGACCGGCGACCTCGTGCCCTACGACACCGCCTATCTCTCCGGCTTCGTCGTCGAGCACTACCAGGTGGTGCTGGTGGATGCGGCGCGGCGCTCGCAGGAGGCCATGACGGCGAAGCTGCGCAGCATGTGCGCGGCGCAGATACCTGGCGACACGTACCGGAACCTCCAGATCAGTCCGGTCTTCTCGGGCCAGACCTTCAAGCACATCCTCGTGCCGATCTGGCTGCTCACCTACGTCTACCGCAGCACGGCGTACCAGGTCGTCGTGAACGGCTACACGGGCCGGATGGCGGGCGAGTATCCGAAGAGCTTCTGGAAGATCGCGCTGCTCGTGCTGCTCGCGATCATCGTCGTGCTCTTCATCGTGCTCATGCAGGAGTGAGCGGCCGAAACCACGGGCGCCAACCCCGTCGTAGAATGGGTCAGGAGGTCGAAGTGTTCCGGGACAAAGTGACCATGCCGTCGAAGGAGAAGGCCCTGACGGGGCGCGCCGGGCGGATGCCGGTGCCGGAGACCCACCACGTGAACGGCGCGCGGCTCGAGGAGCCGTTCCCGGCCGGGACGCGGAAGGCGCTCTTCGGGATGGGCTGCTTCTGGGGCGCCGAGAAGACGTTCTGGCAGCTTCCGGGCGTGTACACGACCGCGGTCGGCTATGCCGGCGGGTACACGCCGAATCCCACGTACCGTGAGGTCTGTTCGGGCCAGACCGGCCATGCCGAGGTCGTGCTCGTCGTGTTCGATCCCTCGAAGATCTCGTACGAGACATTGCTGAAGACGTTCTGGGAGAACCACGATCCGACTCAGGCCATGCGCCAGGGAAACGACGTCGGCACCCAGTACCGATCGGCGATCTATTACGCCGACGACGAGCAGCGCGAGGCGGCGGAGCGCACGCGCGAGGCGTACCAGGCGCAGCTCGCGTCGCGCGGGTTCGGCGCGATCACGACGGAGATCGAATCGGCGCCGGAGTTCTACTACGCGGAGGACTACCATCAGCAGTACCTCTCGAAGAACCCCGACGGGTACTGCGGGCTCGGCGGCACGGGCGTGAGCTGCCCGGTAGGGCTCGAAGTGCACTGACGTGCGTTCGAGCAGTCGTCAGTCGCGAGTCGCTCGTCTCTCGCCGCAGTCGTGAGTTCAGTCGGCACTCGCAGCCGCCAGTGAGGCGTCTGGTGCTCGCGACACACCCGACGACCACGGCGCGCGGTGTCTACAGAAGTGAAATCCCGCGTTGCGACGGAGGAGCATGAACGCTGACACCGCCGCCGCCCTTCAGGAAGTCACGCGCGCCTTCAGGGCGGACGACGCGGAGCGCGTGCGCGCGCTGCTGGGGCGGCATCCCGCCCTGCGGGCGATGATCGGCGAGCCGATCGGTCCGTTCGACTCTCCGGCGATCGTCAGCGTCCGGAGCCGCGCGATGCTCGACGTCCTGCTCGACGCGGGCGCCGACATCAACGCGAGGAGCCGATGGTGGGCCGGCGGATTCGGGCTGCTCGACTCGGCGAGCCCCGAGCTGGCGGCGTATGCGATCGAGCGCGGCGCGATCCTGGACGCAAACGCAGCCGCGCGACTCGGGATGATCGAGCGGCTGCGCGAGCTGATTGAACGGGATCCGGCCCTGATCAACACGCGCGGCGGGGACGGCCAGACGCCGCTCCACGTCGCCGCGACGATCGAGATCGCCGCGCTGCTGCTCGATCGCGGCGCCGACGTCGACGCGCGCGATGTCGATCACGAGTCCACGCCCGCGCAGTACATGACCGGCGGCCGCGAGGATGTGGCTCGCTTTCTCGTGTCACGCAGGTGCCTCACCGACATCTTCCTGGCCGCGGCGCTCGGCGATGCCGGGCTGGCCCGGCGGCATCTGGATGCCGATTCCGACTGCGTCCGCCTGCGCGTGAGCGAGGAGTTCTTCCCGAAGGCGAACGCGCGCGCCGGCGGGACCATTTATCAATGGACGCTCGGGTTCCACGTCTCCCCGCACCAGGTCGCGAGGACGCGCGGGCATGAAGACGTGCTGCGGCTGCTGCTGGAGCGCAGCCCCGCGGACGTCCGGCTGATCGAGGCATGCTGGGCGGCCGATGGAGACGCCGCCCGCGCCATCCTCGCCGAACACCCGGACGTCGTCGCCCGCCTGTCGGATCGCGAGCGGCGGCAGATTGCGCACGCCGCGCGCAACAACGAGACCGCCGCCGTCCGGCTGATGCTCGAGTGCGGCTTCCCCGTGCACGCCGCCGGTCAGCACAGCGGAACGCCGCTGCACTGGGCCGCGTTCCACGGCAATGCGGAGATGGCGGCGGTTCTCCTGCGCTTCAATCCTCCGCTCGAAGCTCGCGACGCCGATTTCAACGCCACGCCGCTCGGATGGGCCGTCTACGGATCCGAGCACGGCTGGCACTGCGAAACGGGCGACTACGCCAGTGTCAGCGAAGCGCTGCTCCGCGCGGGCGCGGCGCGGCCGGCAGAGATTTCGGGATCCCCGGTCGTCCAGGATGCCCTGCGGCGGCACCTGCGCTGACGCCGCGCGCCTCGCGTAGCGCCCGGTCTCGCGCTGCTTCAGAGCCCCCGAATCCCCATCCCAACCTGCGGCGAGCGCCCAGATTCTCGCGCGAATTGCAGATCCGTGATCGTTCCCCGCCGCGATGCCGGGGCTGCACGCCGCCAGGACGCCCGGCTGATGCCCCTCCCCGGCGCATCCGGAGGCCCCGTGCGCTCCGGGCCGGACGCTGACGGGCCGGGTGCTTTTCTTGCTCAGGCTTACCGAAGCCATGCGAATCCACCCCGCTGCCGCCCGGTTCTGTGCTGCCGCCGTTCTCGGCGCGACGGCGTGCACAACCGTGCAGACGAGTCCCGCCCGGACGTTCGTTACCGTGGACGCGCCGATCATCGTGCTGACGAACGTCCGCGTGATCGACGGGACCGGCACGCCCCCGCGCGCCGGCCAGACGATGGTGATCCGGGACGGCACGATCGAGGCGGTCGGCGACAGCCGCGCCGTGACCGCGCCTGACGGCGCCCGCGCCATCGATCTCTCCGGCCGGACGATCGTCCCCGGCTACGTCATGCTCCACGAGCACCTGTTCGGCACGCCGGACGGCAACGGCCACGTGAGCACACCCCACAGCTTTGCGCCGCTGTACCTGGCCGGTGGATCGACCACCATCCGCACGGGAGGGACGATCTCGTTGGCGGCCGATGCACGCGTTCGCGAGGCGATCGAGCGCGGCGACATGGCGGGGCCCGACATCGACCTGACCTCCGGGTATCTCCATGCGCCCGGCTTGCTGGAATGGACGTCCGGCGAGGAGCGAGGCAGGCGTCTCGTGGCGCAGTGGTCGGCAGAGGGAGCGAGATCGTTCAAGGCCTATGAGAGCTTCGGGCGCGACGAACTGCGCGGCGCGCTCGAAGAGGCACACGGCCGAGGCCTGAGGCTGACCGGTCATCTGTGTGCCGTCACATTCGCGGAGGCGGCGGCCCTGGGCATCGACAACCTGGAGCACGGCCTGCTGGTGGCCAGCGATTTCGTGAACGGGAAGCGCGCCGACGAGTGTCCCCCCGGGGTGGAGGTGCTCGAGGGAATCCTGGCTGCGAGCTGGTCGTCCATCCAGACGTTGATCGGAAAGCTGGTCGCCCGCAATGTCGCCATCACCTCGACGCTCCCCGTGTTCGAGACCTACGTGCCGGGACGCGCGCCGGCGACCGCCATGGCGCTCGAGCTGATGGCTCCATCCGCCCGCGCCCGCTACGAGCGCCGGCGTGCGGAGGTGGACGCGAGCGGGGCGGTCGTCTGGGGAGATCTGCTTCGCAAGGAGATGGCCTTCGAACGCAGGTTCGTCCGGGCGGGGGGCCTCCTCGTCGCGGGAACGGATCCGACCGGACGTGGCGGCCTTGTCGCCGGATTCTCGAACCAGCGGGCGATTCAGCTACTCGTCGAGGCGGGGTTCACCGTGCCCGAAGCCATTCGCATCGCGACGTTGAACGGGGCTCGATATCTGGGCCGCGAGGACCGAATCGGGTCCGTCGCGACAGGGAAGCAGGCGGATCTCGTTGTCGTTCGCGGGGATCCGGAGCAGAGACTCTCCGCGATCGAAGAGGTGGAGATCGTGTTCAAGAAGGGTGTGGGGTACGATCCGCGGGCCCTGATGGAGTCGGTTCGCGGGCAGGTCTATGCCCGATAAGGTTCAAGGTTCAAGGTTCAAGGTTCGGTTCAGGCTTCACCTGCCGCGCGCGACACCTGCTTCCGCTGTTCCAGCAGCACATCCGCGATGGCGAGCATCGCACCGGCGGCAACGGCCAGGAGGAGGATCGTGCCGATCCCGCGGTTCTGCCAGGCCGCGCACGGCAGTCGCGGTTCCCCGCCCTTGCTGTGCATCGCCCGGCGCGTCGTACGGCGAGGCGCCTCCCGTATAATCGCCGCACGTTGACATCAGCCGCCACATCCGACTCCGGTCTCGTTCGCCGGCTGGGGACGCTCAGCGCAACCGCGCTCGTCGTCTCCAACATGATCGGCGTGGGCATCTTCACGACCACCGGTTTCCTGGCGGGCGATCTCGGCAATCCGGCGCTCGTCATCGGCATCTGGCTGGCAGGCGGCCTGCTCGCCCTGGCCGGGGCGCTCTGCTATGCGGAGCTCGGGATGAACTTCCCGCGCTCCGGGGGCGAGTACGTCTACCTGTCGGAGGCGTGGGGACCCGCGTGGGGGTTCATCGATGGGTGGGTCAGCTTCTTCGCCGGGTTCTCGGCGCCCATCGCCGCCGCGGCGCTGGCGATCTCCGCCTACCTGGCCTACTTCACTCCCGTGTTGTCGCCCGGGACCCCTGCGGCGGTAGTGATCCCGCTCGGCATCGCACAGCTCAGTTTCGGCGGCGCCCAGCTGGTGGCGACCGTGATCGTGGCCGTGTTCACGCTGGTGAACCTGGCGGGCGTGGCCGCGGTCGCCAGCCTGCAGAACGTGCTCACCGGCACGAAGCTCCTCGTCATCGGGGCGTTCCTGATCCTCGGTTTCGCGATCGGGGAGGGCGACTGGGGCCATTTCACACAGGCGGCGGAGCGCACCTCGACGAGCCCGCTGGCCGCGCAGTTCGCGATCAGTCTCATCTTCGTGTTCTACGGGTACAGCGGCTGGAACGCGGCTGTCTACGTCGCCGAGGAGATTCGGGATCCGGAGCGGACGCTGCCGCTCGCTCTGGTGCTCGGCACGATCTCCGTGATGGCCCTCTACCTGGCGCTGAACGC
>Ga0299914_10001955_pt1 | contig 13954 bp, 13 predicted proteins | sample RVTome_10_FD_201361 | JGI IMG/M metagenome (GOLD analysis project Ga0299914, IMG submission 201361) | Soil microbial communities from uranium-contaminated site in the Upper Colorado River Basin, Wyoming, United States - RVT153D57 (version 2) ...
TCGATGACGATCACCTCGGCCCCGGCAGCATTGGCGGCGGCAACGGCAGCCTCAGAGGTGGTGCCGCAGTCGACGGTCAGAATGAGATGCGCGCCCTCCTGCACTAAGCCTGCAAGACTCTCGGGTGACGGACCATAGCCCTCGGTCAGGCGATCGGGAATGTAGGTCACGGCACGATGCCCGTGCGCGCGCAAGAAGCGCTCGACGAGCGCGGCGGACGCCGCGCCGTCGACATCGTAATCGCCGAACACGGCAATCGCCTCCTTGACCCTGATGGCACGGGCAAAGCGCTCCGCGCCCTTCTCCATGTCCTGGAGCCGGGAAGGGTCGGGCAACAGCGTGCGCAGCGACGGGTCGAGAAAGCGAGCGGCGGTTTGGGTATCGGCGCCACGGGCGGCGAGCACGCTGCCGAGCAGCTCGGGTAGGCCGTGCGCTTGGGCGATTGCCGTGGCGGCCAGCGCGCGCGCTGGATCGAGCCGCTCGATCCAGCGAAGCCCGCGCGCGGAAGTTTCCACGCCGAGCAAGGCCGCCGGGCCGTCGAGTTCCGAATGTCTGATTTTAAGGGCCGCGGTCACGCCACACCGTCCACACGCTGTCTTGAAGCTCGAGCGAGTGTAAGGTGATTCGCGGCCCCGGCCGCCGCCGGTCAGTCGAACTTGCTGAGGTCAGGATGTTCGGTCTTGATCCAGCGCACTGTGCGGGTCGAGGCGCGCATCACCAAAGTGTGGGTAAACACCGCTTCGCGGGTGAAGCGCACGCCCTCAAGCAGCGAGCCGTCGGTGATGCCGGTGGCGGCAAAGGACAGGTCGCCCGTCACCATGTCGCGCATGTGGTATTTGCGGCCGACATCGTGGATGCCGGCGGTGCGGGCGCGGGCGCGCTGCTGCTCGTTGGTGGCAACCAACCGTCCCTGCATTTGGCCGCCGATGCAGGCCAGCGCGGCAGCCGCGAGCACGCCTTCGGGCGCGCCGCCGATGCCCATATAGACGTCGATGCCGGTCTCCAGCGGCTCGGTCACGTGAATCACGCCGGCGATGTCTCCGTCGCTGATCAGGCGGAGCGCCGCGCCCGCACTACGCACTTCCTCGATGAGCTTGGCGTGGCGCGGGCGGTCGAGAATGCAAACGGTGATCTCGCCTATGGCGACGTTCTTGGCTTGCGCCAGCGCCTTGAGATTGTCCTGGGCGGAGGCATCGAGATCGACCAACCCCTCGGGAAAGCCGGGGCCAATGGCGATCTTTTCCATATAGATGACGGGCACCTTGAGCAGGCTGCCGCGCTCGGCAATGGCGAGCACCGAGAGCGCGTTGGGCAGCGCCTTGGCGCACAAGGTCGAGCCTTCCACCGGATCGACGGCAAGATCGATTTTGGTGCTGTGCGGTCCTCCGGCGCCGACCGTCTCGCCGATATAGAGGAGCGGTGTTTCGTCCTCCTCGCCCTCGCCGATCACCACCACGCCTTCGATCGGCAGCCGCGCAAGTTCCCGATACATGGCGGTGGCGGCAGCTTCATCGGCGGCAGCCTCATTGCCGCGGCCTCGCCAGAGCGCGGCGCCCACGGCGGTCGCCTCGGTAACGCGAACGATGTCGAGCGCCAAAGCGCGGTCGAGCTCGGACTTGGCCTGAGCCTTCGACACGTCCGTTCCTCCCTGGCCTCAGGCGATCTTCGCCGCCGCCTGTAGGGTTACCACACTCACTATCACAGATTTTCGATACGGATCATCTGCGGTTTTTGGTCGACATGGCCGTCGCGCTCGATGGCGGCCAGCGCCTTGCGGATGGCGGCCTCGGTGGTCTGATGGGTGACCATCACGACAAAGGCCGGGGAGCCCTTATGCGGCCTGTCGAAGCCCGGCAACTCGGCGGGCGCCCGCCGCTGCACGATGCTCTCGATGGAGATGCCCTGATCGGCCATGCGCCCGGCGATGGCAGCGAAGGCGCCGGTGCGGTCATACACCGATAGCCTGATGTAATAGCCGCCTTCATGCGCGCGCATCTGCGCCTTCTTGTAAGGCTTGAGACCCTTGTCCTTGGTGCCGAAGGGCGGAAGGAGGTGCCCCCGGGCGATGTCGATGAGGTCGCTCGTCACGGCAGAGGCCGTGGCGGCCCCGCCGGCGCCTCGTCCGACCAAGACGACATCCCCGACGAAATCGCCGCTTACCGCGACGCTGTTCAAAACGCCGTCGACCTCCGCGATCGCGGTGTGTTTCGGCACCATGGTCGGATGCACGCGCTGCTCGATGCCGCTATCGGTCCGCAGCGCCACGCCGAGCAGCTTGATGCGGTAACCAAGTTCGTCGGCCGCCTCGATGTCGGCGGGCGTGATCGATTCGATGCCCTCGACATAGACGGACTCGAAGCTCATGCGCGAACCAAAGGCAAGGCTGGTGAGCAGGGCGAGCTTATGCGCGGTGTCGAAACCGCCGATGTCGAAGCTGGGATCGGCCTCGGCATAACCCTGAGCCTGCGCCTCTTTGAGAACCTCGGCAAAGCTCCGCCCCTCACGTTCCATCCGGGTCAGGATGTAGTTGCAGGTACCGTTGAGGATGCCGTAGACGCGGGAGATGTCGTTGCCCTGGAGGCTTTCGCGCATGACCTTGACGATGGGAATCCCGCCCGCCACCGCCGCCTCGAAATTCAGCGCCACGCCGTTCTTCTCGGCAAGCGCGGCGAGGCTTGCACCGTGATGGGCAAGAAGCGCCTTGTTGGCGGTGACGACGTGCTTGCCTGCGCGAAGCGCGGCTTCGACGGAGTCTTTCGCCACTCCGCCCTCGCCGCCCATCAATTCGACGAAGACATCGATGCCGGGATCGGTAGCCAGCGCCACCGGGTCCGGCACGCGCCGGAAAGCCGAGATGTTGACGTCTTTGTTCCGGCGATCCTCCAGCGTCGACACGGCCACGACCTCGATCGGCCGCCCGGCGCGGGCCGTGAGGGAGTCGCCACGCGTGGCCAAGAGCTGCAGCAGCCCTCCGCCGACAGTGCCGACCCCGGCCAGTCCAACCTTCAATGCATTAGCCATGGGAAGAAATCAGAACGACCGATTCGCCTTCGACGCAATGGGAATGACATTATGCATCGTCTTGGCCGAGTCGGAGAGGAAGCGCCGAATGTTGCGCGCGGCCTGGCGGATGCGCTGCTCGTTCTCGACCAGAGCGATGCGCACATAGCCCTCGCCATATTCGCCAAAGCCGACGCCGGGCGAGACCGCGACGCCCGCCTTCTCCAGCAGCAGCTTGGAGAATTCGAGGCTGCCGAGATGGGCGAACATCTCGGGGATCGGCGCCCAGGCGAACATGGTGGCCGGCGGCGACGGGATCGGCCAGCCGGCCCGCGTGATGGCGTCGACCAGGCAGTCGCGGCGGCGCCGATAGATGGCGCGGATCTCGTCGATGCAGTCCTGCGGTCCATTCAGGGCTGCGGCTGCGGCCACCTGGATCGGCGTGTAGGCGCCGTAGTCGAGATAGGACTTCACGCGGGACAGCGCGTGGATCAGCCGCTCATTACCGACGGCGAAGCCGACGCGCCAGCCCGGCATGGAATAGGTCTTCGACATGGAGGTGAACTCCACCGCGATATCCGCGGCGCCCGCGACTTGCAGGATCGATGGCGGCGGCTCGCCTTCGAAATAGATCTCGGCATAAGCCAGATCCGACAGCACGATCAGATCGTGCTTCTTGGCGAAGGCGACGATCTCTTTGTAGAAGTCGAGGTCGGCGACCACCGCAGTCGGGTTGGCCGGGTAATTGAGCACCAGCGCCGACGGCTTCGGCACCGAGTGGCGCACGGCCTTGTCGAGCGAGGTCATGAACTGGGAATCGGTGCGGGCCGGCAAATGCCGGATGACGCCGCCGGACATGATGAAGCCGAATTCGTGGATGGGGTAGGTCGGGTTCGGCACCAGGATCACGTCGCCCGGCGCGGTGATCGCCTGGGCGACATTGGCAAAGCCCTCTTTCGAGCCGAGCGTGGCGATGACTTGGGTGTCGGGATTGAGTTTCACCCCGAAGCGGCGCCCGTAATAGGCGGCCTGCGCCTTGCGCAGCCCGTGGATGCCGCGCGAGGACGAGTAGCGATTCGTGCGGGGATCGCGCACCGTCTCGACCAGTTTGGCGACGATATGCTCTGGCGTCGGCATGTCGGGGTTGCCCATGCCGAAATCGATGATGTCCTCGCCGCGCGCACGGGCCTCGGCCTTGAGCCGGTTGACCTGCTCGAAGACATAAGGCGGCAGCCGCTTGATTCTATGGAAATCGCTGTTCACGGACGCGAGGGGTCCCCACCCCGATCTGTCCCCCTTGGAGGACCTCACTTGAACCATAGAACCGGCCTGGGGAGCAAGAAGCTCCCCGCGTCAGCCTTTATGCTTGCTTTTTGGCGGATTTGGGCCCAGCGCCGCGGGCTAATTCCCGGCTTCCTTGTCCGGCGTCTTGGCCGTGGCACTCTGGAGGTCGCTGATGACCGCCTTGCGCTCGGACTTGGTCAGGGTCTTGTCGTATTGGCGCTGCAGGGTGGCCGAGGAGGTGGTTTCATCCGAGCTCAGCGTATCGGCACAAGCGCCGAGCCCGAGCAGGATCAGGACGGCGAGCAGGCGTAGGCAGAGTCCGGACGGCGCGCGCGGCATGGCGGAAGAAGGTTTGAGCTGGTTCCCCGTGACGATTGGCAATCGTTCCCCACTTGCTATATTGCATAGCACAATGACGCCTTGCGCGGAAGCCGCGAGCGAGCCAGACACTCTTCTCCCAGGGTGGCGGCAGCAAGGTGAAATGGGGGTTAAAGCAAGGACATAAGATGCAGGAGAAGAATAACAGCCTCGACGAGAGCGGGGCAGAACAAGTGCATGCCAGTCAAATCGAATCCCTCGCCACGAACATGGTGCGCCTCTTCGACCAGGGGACGAAGGCCTTCACCACGCTTGCCGAGCGCTCGAGCGCGAACGGTCAAGGCCCTTACAGCATGGCTTCCGAAGTCGGCGAAGCGGCGAAGTCGTTCGGCGAGATCGCACGGCATTGGGTGGCTGAGCCTGGCAAATTCGCGGCGGCGCAGGGCGAGCTGTTCCGGAGTTATGCCGATCTTTGGGGCCGCTCGGTGCGCCGCTTTCTCGGCGAGACGGTCGAGCCCGTGGTCGAGCCCGAGCCCGGCGACAACCGCTTCAAGGATCCAGATTGGTCGGAGGGACAATATTTCGATTTCTGGAAGCAGGCCTATCTCATCACCTCGCGCTGGGCCGAAGACCTAACCCGCAGCACCGAAGGCGTCGACGAGAAGACGCGACAGAAGGCACTGTTCTACCTGAACCAGATGCTGGCCGCGCTGTCGCCGTCGAACTTCGCGCTCACCAACCCGGAAGTGATCCGCACCACGCTGGCGACCAACGCCGAGAACTTGGTGCAGGGCATGGCGCATTTCGTCCACGACCTCGAACAGTCGAAAGACCTGCTGAGCATCAGCCAGACCGACCTCTCGGCGTTCGAGATTGGGCGCAACCTCGCGGTGACGCCCGGCAAGGTCATCTTCCAGAACGACCTGATCCAGCTCATCCAATACGCGCCGGCAACCGAGGAGGTTTATGAGCGGCCACTGCTCGTCGTGCCGCCGTGGATCAACAAGTACTACATTCTCGATCTCACGCCGGAGAAGTCGTTCGTCAAATGGGCGGTGGAGCAGGGCTTCACGGTGTTCCTCGTGTCCTGGGTCAATCCAGACGCGACGCTCGCGCAGAAGACCTTCGGAGACTACATGCACGAGGGCGTCCTCGCCGCGATCGACGCCGTCATCCGCCAGACCGGCAGTCCCAAGATCAACGCGCTCGGCTATTGCGTCGGCGGCACCTTGCTCGCCGCCACCCTCGCCTATATGGCGGCCAAGGGCGACGACCGGGTCGAATCGGCGAGCTTCCTCGCGGCGCAGGTCGATTTCAGCGAGGCCGGCGACTTGCTGGTGTTCATCGACGACACGCAGCTGAAAGCCCTCGAGGAGATGATGGCCGAGCAAGGCTATCTCGACGGCTCGCGCATGGCGGCGGTGTTCAACATGCTCCGCCCGCGCGATCTGATCTGGCCTTACGTGGTCAACAACTATCTGCTCGGCAAGAAGCCCTTCCCCTTCGACCTGCTGTTCTGGAACGCCGACTCGACCAGGCTTCCCGCCGCCAACCACGCCTTCTACTTACGCGAGTTCTATCATTTGAACCGCCTCGCCAAGGGCGAGATGCAGCTCGGCGGGGTGAGGCTCGATCTTTCGCGTGTGACAATCCCGGTCTACGAGCTCTTCACCAAGGAAGATCATATCGCGCCGGCGGCGTCGGTGTTCCGCGGCAGCAAGCTGTTCGGCGGACCGGTGCGGCTAACCATGGCGGGGTCGGGCCACATCGCGGGCGTGGTCAATCCGCCGGGCAAGAAGAAATATCAGTTCTGGGCCAATGGGCCCGCGGACTCCTTGCAGGACTGGATGGCAACGGCAACCGAGACGGCGGGCTCGTGGTGGCCGGACTGGGCCGCTTGGCTTGCTCAATATTCCGGGTTGAAGGTCCCTGCCCGCAATCCATCGAACGGGCCGCTCTGGGCGATCGAAGATGCACCAGGCTCTTACGTGAAGAGCCGAGGTTAGGCAGGTTCACGGAAACAGCGGCAGCTCCTCGAGCCCGGTGGTCTCGTCGAAGCCGTACATCAGATTGAAATTCTGCAGCGCCTGGCCGGCCGATCCCTTCACCAGATTGTCGATGGCCGAGACGACGATGGCGCGGCCTTCGATGCGGTCGGCGAACACGCCGATATGGCAGAAATTGGAGCCGCGCACATGTTGCGTGGCCGGGATGACCCCCTCCTCGACCATGTGCACGAACGGACTGTCCGCGTAGGCGCGGGCCAGCGCCATGCGCAGATCCGCCGCCCTCGCTTCGCCGGCGAGCCGCACATAGCAGGTGCAAAGCTCGCCGCGCGACATCGGCGCGAGATGCGGCGTAAAATTGACGGTCACGGGCGCGCCCGAGGCCAGGGCCAGCTCCTGCTCGATCTCGGGCACGTGGCGGTGATTGCCGATGCCGTAAGGCGAGAGCCCCTCGCCCGCTTCCGAGAACAGGATGTTCTGCTTCAGGGCGCGGCCGGCGCCCGATACGCCGGACTTCGCATCGATGATGATGTCAGAGGCTTCGATCAGCTTGGCCTTGGCCAGCGGCAGCAGCGCGAGCAACACCGCGGTCGGATAGCAGCCGGGGCAGGCCACGAGCCGCGCTGTCCTGATCTGGTCGCGGTAGTGCTCGGTCAGCCCGTACACCGCGTCCTTGATCAGCTCGGGCGCGCTGTGCTGATTCGCGTACCATTCGGCGTAGAGTTTCGGATCGCGCAGACGAAAATCCGCCGACATGTCGACGATCTTGACGCGCATCGGCAGCTTGCCGAGCTCGCTATGGGCGGTGCCGTGCGGCAGCCCGCAAAACACGACGTCCACCTCGTTCCAGTCGACCTGGTCCGAGGTGACGAGGGGCGGCAGGTCAAGGCTCGCCAGATGCGGGAAGACTTGTGCCAGGCTCTGCCCGGCATGGCCCTTAGCGATCAGCGCGGTGAGCGCGAAGCCGGGATGCCGCGCGGCAAGCCTGATCATGTCGGCGCCGGTGTATCCGGAAGCGCCAAGCACTGCGGCTCTGATGGTTTTGTCCTTGGCCATAGTTGGCATACTCCTCGTCCTCCTCGTCATTGCCGGGCTCGACCCGGCAATCCAGGACTAATTGCGCCATGGCTGTTGCCCTGGATGCCCGGGTCAAGCCCGGGCATGACGAATCAATTGGAACGGATGATGCTCTAGCGCTTGGAGAACTGGAAGCTTCGTCGCGCTTTGGCCTTGCCGTATTTCTTGCGCTCGACGGTGCGGGCGTCGCGGGTCAGGAACCCGCCCTTCTTCAGCACGGAGCGGAGCTCGGGCTCGTAGCGGGTGAGCGCCTTGGAGATGCCATGGCGCACGGCGCCGGCCTGGCCGGACAGTCCGCCGCCGCTCACCGTGCAGACGACGTCATACTGGCCCTCGCGCTTGGCGGCGACGATCGGCTGCATCAGGATCATCTGCAAGACGGCCCGGGCGAAATAGGCGGCATGGTCCTTGCCGTTGACGGTGATCTTACCCGGGCCGTGCTTCACCCAGACGCGGGCGACCGCGTCCTTGCGCTTGCCGGTGGCGTAGGCGCGGCCTTGCGCATCGACTTTCTTCTCGTAGACGCGCGCCTGCGGCGCCGCGGTGTCGCCCTTCAGCGGAGCAAGATCTTCAAGCGTCATGGTCTCGCTCATGGGCCTAAGCGCTCCTTGCATTCTTCGGATTAAGGGCGGCGACGTCGAGCTTCGCCGGACTCTGCGCCTCGTGCGGATGCTCAGCGCCGGCATAGATGCGCAAGTTCTTGAGCTGTTGCCGGCCGAGCGGCCCGCGCGGGAGCATGCGCTCGACCGCCTTCTCCAAGACCCGCTCGGGATGCTTGCCTTCCAGGATCTTGGCCGCGCTGCGGTCCTTGATCCCGCCGGGATAGCCCGTATGCCAGTGATAGACCTTGTCGGCGCGCTTGTTGCCGGTGAGCACGACATTGCCCGCATTGATGACGACGATATTGTCGCCGCAATCCATATGCGGGGTGTAGCTCGGTTTGTGCTTGCCCCTGAGCCTGGTGGCGATCAGCGCGGCGAGCCGGCCGACCACGAGGCCGTCGGCGTCGATCAGAATCCAGGACTTCTCGATGTCCTTGGGCGTGGCGGAAAAGGTCTTCATGGCTCGCGATCTCGGGTCGAAAGATCGGCGCTTCTAGCGGGCGCCAGTTCCGGCGTCAAGCGGAAACAGAATAGGTAGCAATACCAGCCTATTAGGTATGTGGTATTGCTATACCATAACGACCTTGCTCCGCGCGGCGGTTCAGCGTGCAACAGCAATTGCAGCGGCGATCTCTGCTATAAGGCCCTCCTTCCCAGTGATAAGGCACGAGACGATGGCGAGGACTTCAACAAACGAAGCGAGCGACACCAGCGTGTTGCTGCGCGAGCATCGCGGTCCGGTCGCGCTGCTCACTCTGAATCGGCCAGAGGCGCGCAATTCTCTCTCTGCGGAGATGATTGCCGCTCTGACCGGCGCGGTGCGCGACATCGGCGCCTCGGACGACGTCCGCGCCATCGTCGTTACCGGCGCAGGCTCCGCCTTCTCTTCCGGCCATGATCTCAAGGAGCTCACCGCGCATCGCAACGATCCCGACCGCGGCCGTGCGTTCTTTGCCAAGACCATGGCGGCGTGCTCCGAGATGATGCTTGCCATCGTGCGCTCGCCGAAGCCGGTGATCGCCGCGGTGAACGGCACCGCCACGGCGGCCGGGTGCCAACTGGTGGCAAGCTGCGATCTCGCAGTGGCGGCCAACGATGCGCGCTTCGCCACGCCCGGTGTGAATATCGGTTTGTTCTGCTCGACACCGATGGTGGCGCTGTCCCGCAACGTCTCGCGCAAGGCCGCCATGGAGATGCTGCTGCTCGGCGAGATGGCCGGCGCCGAGGACGCGCGGGCGCTCGGCCTCGTCAATCGCGTCGTCGCCCCCGACCGCGTGGTCAACGAGGCTGTCGAGTTTGGCCGGCAGATCGCGATGAAGCCGAAACGCACGCTCAAGATCGGCAAGGAGGCCTTCTACCGCCAGCTCGATATGCCGCTCGAGGACGCCTACGCTTACGCCTCCGCCGTCATGGTCGAGAACATGCTCGATGCGGAGGCCGAGGAGGGCATCGGCGCTTTCCTCGAAAAGCGCAAGCCCAACTGGCCAGGCTGAGCACTTTGCGCCAAGCCGCGCCGCCCCCATTTCCCCGCGATGAACCACGACTCCTATAGCGACGCCTATATCAACGACATCCTCGCGCGCCATCGCACCATCGCCATGGTGGGGGCGAGCGCCAACCCATCGCGGCCGAGCTATTTCGCCATGAAATATCTGAAGGAGAAGGGCTTTCGCGTGATCCCGATCAACCCGGGACAAGCCGGCAAGGAGATCCTGGGCGAGCCTGTGTGTGCTTCGCTTTCCGAGATTGCAGAGCCTGTCGACATCGTCGATATCTTCCGCTCGTCCGACGCCGCGCTTGCCGTCACCCGTGACGCCATCGAGATCGGCGCCAAGGTCGTATGGATGCAGCTCGGGGTGCGCAATGACGCGGCGGCGCGGCTTGCGGAGGACGCGGGATTGCAGGTGGTGATGAACCGCTGCCCGAAGATCGAATATGGCAGGCTCTCCGGCGAGCTTGGCTGGGCGGGGGTGAACTCGCGCAGGATATCGGCCAAGCGTCCTGTGCTCGGACCGAAGGGCGTGCAGCATCGCGTGCTTGCGTCGAAAGCATGAAACGAATCTCGATCTAGTCCGTAAGTCATAGGGGAACTCGCAATGAGCGACGCCGATCGGAAGCCCGGCTTCAACACGCTTGCCATTCATGCCGGCGCCCAGCCGGACCCGGCGACCGGCGCGCGCGCCACGCCGATCTATCAGACCACGTCGTTCGTGTTCGACAATGTCGAGCACGCCGCGGCGTTGTTCAATCTGGAGACCTTCGGCAACATCTACACCCGCATTACGAACCCGACCCAGGCGGTGCTCGAGGAGCGGGTCGCGGCGCTCGAGGGCGGCACGGCGGGGTTGGCGATCGCCTCGGGCCATGCAGCGCAGGCGCTGGTGTTTCACAGCTTGCTGCAGCCGGGCGACGAGTTCGTCGCCGCGCGGCAGCTCTATGGCGGGTCGATCAACCAGTTCACCCATGCCTTCAAGAAATGCGACTGGCATGTGCGCTGGGCCGACACCACCGATCCCGACTCTTTCCGCGCCGAGATCACGCCGAAGACCAAGGCGATCTTCATCGAATCGATCGCCAATCCCGGCGGCATCATCACCGATATCTCGGCCGTTTCCGCCGTGGCCAAGCAGGCCGGCGTGCCGCTGATCGTCGACAATACGCTCGCCACGCCCTACCTCGCCCGCCCGATCGAGCACGGCGCCGACATCATCGTACATTCGCTGACCAAGTTCCTGGGCGGGCACGGCAACTCGATCGGCGGCGCGATCGTCGATTGCGGTACGTTCGACTGGCTCAAGAGCGGGCGCTATCCGACCTTGTCGGACCCCTGCCCGTCCTATCACGGCATCACCCTTGCCGAGACCTTCGGCAATTTCGCCTTCGCCATCGCCTGCCGCGTGCTGGGCTTGCGCGATCTCGGTCCGGCGATCTCGCCGTTCAACGCCTTTCTCATCTTGACCGGGGTCGAGACCTTGCCGCTTCGCATGCAGCGCCATTGCGACAACGCGCTCGCGGTCGCCACCTGGCTCAGCCGCCACGACAAGATCGCCTGGGTGAACTATGCTGGCCTTCCCGGCAATGAGTTCAACGCGCTTGCCAAGCGCTATTGCCCGAATGGCGCGGGCGCCGTGTTCACCTTCGGACTGAAGGGCGGCTACGATGCCGGCATCGCCCTGGTCAGCAATGTCAAGCTGTTCAGCCATCTCGCCAATATCGGCGATACGCGGAGCCTGATCATCCATCCGGCGTCGACCACGCATCGTCAGCTCACCGACGAGCAGCGCGAACGCGCCGGCGCCGGGCCGGAGGTGGTGCGGCTCTCGATAGGGCTGGAGGATGCCGACGACCTCATTGCCGATCTCGATCAGGCCCTGGCGGCTGCCTGAGCAGGGTCCGGCGCCGCTGTTGGGTGTCCGGCCAGCCAGAAGTGATAGAGCGACGCGACGAATACGGCGACGGCGCCGGCCTGGTGGGCGAGGCCAAGCTCGATCGGGACGGCAAGTAGCAAGGCCCACACGCCGATTGTCGCTTGCAGAATGGCAAGCAGCGCCAAGGTCAAGGCACTGCCGATCAGTGCGGGCGCGGCGCGCTTCATTCCGAGCCAGGCAAGCTGCAGCAGCGTCGCGGCGACGACGGCATAGCTGAGCATGCGGTGATTGAACTGCACCGCGAGCGGATTCTCGAACAGATTGAGATACCAGGGCTCGGCCGCGCCGAGGCCTGAGGGCATAAAAGCGCCGTTGATAAGCGGCCAGGTGTTGTAACCTATGCCGGCGTCGAGGCCGGCCACCAGCGCGCCCGCCAGCATCTGCACGAAGATCAAAGAGAGCACGCCGGCGCCGATCCACGCGGCGCCGCTGCCTCGCGCCGTGCGCTTGCCACTGCCAAGGCCAAACAGCAGCCACAGCGTGTAGCCGAGGATGACCAGGGCGATGCCGAAATGCACCGTGAGACGGTATTGGCTCACCGAGATGCGGTCGACGAGTCCACTCATGACCATGTACCAGCCGACCGCGCCTTGCAGGGCCCCCAGCTCAAACAGAAAGATCAGCCGCGGCAGCAGCTGGCGCGGGATGGTGCCCAGGGCCCAGAACAGGACGAACGGTAGGAAAAAGACCACGCCGATCAGCCGCCCGAGGAAGCGATGCGTCCATTCCCACCAATAGATGGTCTTGAACTGATCGAGGCTCATGCCGCGATTGAGCTCGGTATATTGGGGGATCTGCCGGTAAGCCTCGAACGCCTCCCGCCAGTCGGCCTCGGTAAGCGGCGGGATCACGCCGGTGACCAGCTTCCACTCGGTGATCGAGAGGCCCGACTCGGTGAGCCGGGTGGCGCCGCCGACCAGGATCATGACGACGATCAAAGCCGCCAGCGCGCCGAGCCAGATGCGGAATGCGCGAAGCCTGCGTTCGGGGAGCGCTAGGTCTGCGGCGGTGAGGGCTGCGGTCGAAGCCATGGCGGTCTGATAGCGGGGGATGCGCATCAACTCAACTGGCGCCCTCCCTGCCCCTTTGCCGCAGATCCGCTAATGGAGGCATGAGAGGCGGGGATAACGGCGGATGAAAACCTCATTGTCACCCCCGGGCTTGTCCCGGGGGCCCAATAGGGCGCATCAATTTGTTCGACGTCCCTATTGGATGGCCGGGCTTTTGCCCGGCCATGACGGATGTCGTAGGTCAGTCTCGAATGATGCCAGCGCGCACCCGTAAGCTGATCGGCACGATCGTGCTCCTGGTCTTTCTGGGGCTTTATGCGTGGGCGGCGGCCGCGATCGGCGCGGGCCGCGTCACGCGCGCACCGGCCTGGGCACAGTTCGCTTATTTCCTGGCGGCCGGCCTGGCCTGGGTGGTTCCCGCCGGCCTGCTCATCCGCTGGATGCAGCGTCCCGACTGAGCAGTTTGCCGTAGGGCGGGCAGAGCTCAGCGTGCCCACCGTCACTTTTAACGTGGGTAACGGCGTTGCCGTTGCCTACCCTACGCGGCATTGACCTGCTGGAAGCGATTCCACAAGGCGAAGGGCGCGCCCGACAGATAGACCGCGGTATAGGTGAGCGACTGATAGTCCCCATTCAGCGACACGCGCGGCAGCGCCGTGAGATGGCGCCGGTGATCGGGGAACAGCATGCCCTTCCGCGTCGTGACCGCCGTCTTGAAGCCTGCCGGCCGCGCCATGGCGAAGTCGCGCGGACCGGCGCTCTCCGCATCGCCATAGGGAAAGCTGAAATGGGCCGGGCGCACGCCCAACTCGCGCTCGATGCGATCGGCGCTGCCGGTCATTTCTTCCATCGCCTTGGCTTCGGACAATTTGGCGATGGCGAAATGGCCCTTGGTGTGCGCGCCGATCGTAACGAGAGGGTCCGCAGCCATGGTCCTGATCTCGTCCCAGTTCATGATGAGGCGCGTGCAGTCGGCCGCCATGTCGACGTCGTGCCGCTCGGCGAGCACGCGCACCACGCGCCGCTGGGTCGCCTCGTCGAGATCGCGGAGATACCAATAGATTTCCTCGAAGGCGCGAATCTTCTCCGGCACAGTGGATGCCGGCAGCCGCCACAGTGTGTTGTCGCGGCACAGCTCGAGCTCAGAGGCGCGGGCGACGATCTCTTCCAGTGCGAGCCACCACAATTCGCCATTCCCGTCGGGATAGTCGGTGGGCACGTAGAGCGTA
>Ga0299914_10001956_pt1 | contig 13953 bp, 8 predicted proteins | sample RVTome_10_FD_201361 | JGI IMG/M metagenome (GOLD analysis project Ga0299914, IMG submission 201361) | Soil microbial communities from uranium-contaminated site in the Upper Colorado River Basin, Wyoming, United States - RVT153D57 (version 2) ...
CGGGTCCGGGCGCGCCGTCGACGTTGATGCTCGCCACGGCGGCTTCCGCTCCCTCGAAGACGACGTTCTCGGTCTCCTGCACGTTCAGGTTGCCGGCGCGGAGACAGTCGAAGACGTGCGCGAGCACACCCGGCCGATCCCGGTGGCGCACGACCAGCCGATGGGTCGCGGGCGAGTGCGCTGCCAGATTGACCACGTTCGGCACGCGCCCCGTCTGCTGAAACGACTCGACGATACGAACGGTTTCGGCCGCAACCGCCTCCTGCGCCTGCTCGGTCGAGGCGCCGATGTGGTGCGTCCCGTACACGCCCGGCAGCGCCGCCAGCGGGCTCGCGAACTCCCCCTGTGAGGCCGCGGGCTCATCAGGGAACACGTCCACGCCGACCAGGAGGCCCCGCTCGCGAACGGCGGCCTCCAGCGCCGCGTAGTCCACCACCTCGGCCCTCGCAGTGTTGATGAACATCGCGCCCGGCCTGAGCCGGGAGAGCACGGTCTGGTCCACGAGACGGCGGGTTTCCGGTGTGAGCGCGACGTGCACGCTCAGGATGTCCGACCGCTCCGCGGTCTCCGCCGGCGTGCGCGCGAACGTGACGCGGGTTGCCCGCGCTCCGCTGTCGAGACCGGCCGCTTCGGCATCCACCCTCTCCGCTGACGCGAAGCGGCGCGACCAGATCACGAGGTTCAGCCCGAACGCCTGCGCGCGGCGGGCCACTTCCTGGGCGATGCGCCCGAAGCCGAGGAGGCCCAGGGTCCGGCCCTGCAGGCCCCGCGCGCGTCCGTACTCCTGCTTGTTCCAGCGCCCCGCCCGCAGGTCCGCCACGTTGTCGACGATGCGGCGGTCGAGCGCGAGGATGAGCCCGAAGGCGAGCTCGGCGACCGCCACGGCGTTCCGGCCTGGACAGTTGGACACATAGATCCCGCGGGCCGAGGCAGCCGCCACATCGATGGTGTTGTACCCCGCTCCCGCGCGTACAACGAGAGCGAGCCGCCCGGCCTCGAGCGCCGCGGCATCCACCTTCGTCGACCGCACGACCAGCACGTCGGCGCCGGTCTCGGCGATGGCCTTCACGAGCGTCTGGTCCTTCAGCGCCGGTTCGTAGACGACCTCGCAGCCGACCCGCTGCAGGCCGTCGAGCCCGGACGCTTCGAACTTGTCGGCGACGAGTACCTTCATGGTCCCGGCGGAGGAGGACGGTTGGTGGTCGGCCGCGGCTCAGCCGCGGGCCTGCTCGATCACGTGCGTCAGCAGCCCGTCACGCAGCTTGGGTTCGAACCAGGTCGACTTCGGCGGCATGATGCCGCCGCCGTCGGAGATCTCCATCAGCTCGCCGACACTGATCGGATGCAACGCGAACGCCGCCGCGGCAGCGCCGCTCTCCACGAGCCGCCGGAGCTCCTCGGCGCCGCGAAGACCGCCCACGAACCCGATACGGGGGTCGGTCCGGGGATCACCGATCTTCAGCAGCGGATGCAGCACCTGGTCATGCAGCAGCGCGACATCGAGCCGCTCCTCCGCAGGCGCGCCGGCCGGTGCGGGGTTCAGCACGATCTCGTGCCAGCCGCCGTCGAGGTACATCGAGACGCGCCCCTTCGCGCCGGGAGCCTCCCGGCCGGGAGCGACCCGGCCCTGTTCCCGCAGCGCGTCGAGAAACCCCCGCGGCGTGTATCCGTCCAGGTCCTTCACAATGCGGTGATAGGGCAGGATCTGGGTCTGCGAGTGCGGAAATGCGACGCCGAGGAAGCGATCCGCTTCCAGCGGTCCGGTGTCGGCGCGCCCATTGCGAATCGCCTGGCGCGCGCGCTGCGCGCTCGCCGCGCGATGATGTCCGTCGGCGATGTAGACGCGTGAGATCGCGTCAAACGCATCGACGAGCGGCTGAACGGCCTGATGAGACACGCGCCACGTCGTATGCCGCACGCCGTCCTCGGCCGTGAAGTCCGCGAGCGGCTCACCCGTCGTCGCCGCCGCGACGAGGGCGTCCACGTCGGGTGCGGCCGGATAGGCAAGGAAGACGGGCCCGGTCTGCGCCGCGACTTCAAGGATGTGGCGGGTGCGGTCGTCCTCCTTGTCGCGACGCGTGCGTTCGTGCCGCACGATGGCGCCGCGCTCGTACTCATCCAGGTCGAAGCAGGCGGCGAGACCGGTCTGCTCGTGAGAGCCCATTCTCAGGCGATAGACGTACAGTCCCGGCGTGTCGTCCTGCAGGAGCGGCCCACCCTCCCGCATGCGGCTGAAGTTCCCGGCGGCCGTGCGGTACACGATGTCGGCGTATGGATCGGTGACGGACGGAAGATCGACCTCGGCGCGCGTAACGTGGAGAAAGCTGAGCGGGCGGGCGGCGGCGAGCGCCGCGGCCTCGTCGCGAGTGACGACGTCGTAGGGGACGTCGGCGACGGCCTCTGCCTGCCCGGTATGGGGGCGAACCGCACGAAACGGATACACGCGCGCCATGCGAACCCCCATTATAGCCAAGGCTCGCGCGTTGCTCCGCTTCCCGGCGGGCCTGGGGATGTCAGCGGTGCGCGGTGAGCTGAACGTCCCGCTCCGGCGGCTGCAGGCGGACGAGCGCCGCGTCACGGACTTTCGTGAACGCCTCGAGCGCGTCGGCCGGCACCGGATCGCCCGGCGGCATCTTGCGATGCTCGAGCAGCGGGTTCACGAAGACGCCGCTCTTCCTGAGCCGGTAGTCGAGGTGCGGTCCGGTGGCCACGCCCGTGGCGCCCACGCGGCCGATCACCTGTCCCTGCGCGATGCGCGCGCCGCGCTTCACGCCGGGGGCGATGCTCGAGAGGTGCAGGTAATAGGACTCGTAGCCGTTCGCGTGGCGGATGCTGACGGTGCGACCGCCGCCGCCGCGCCAGCCTGCGCCCGTCACCGTTCCGTGGGCGACCGCGATCACCGGCGCCCCATGAGGCGCGCGGTAGTCGACCCCCAGATGGGCACGCACGACGTGCAGCACCGGATGGAGGCGCGCGCGGGAGAATCCCGACGTCACCTGCGGCTGGAACCGCAATGGCGACCGCAGGAAGAACCGCTGCAAGGATCGGCCATCCTCGTCGTAGTAGCCCGTCTTCCCGGACGGAGGCGTGAACCGGATCGCCGTCACCGGACGGCCGCCGGCTTCAATCATCGCGGCCTGCACCGGGCCGTACTTCACGAAGCGCCCGTCGCGCACCACCTCGTCCACCAGTACGGCAAAGCGGTCATCCTGCTGCAGATCGACGCGGAAGTCGACCTCGCCGCCGAAGATGTCGGCCAGCGCGACGGGCAGCTCCGGACGCTCGCCGGCGGCTGCCATGGCCCCGAAGAGCGACGAGTTCTCGGGCGTGATGACGGCCTTGACGACCTTCGTGCGGGTCGTGCTCTCGTATTCGACGATGGCCGCATCGAATACGTGCTGATTATCCGGGCGAACCGTCACGCGGAGCACGCGCTCCGGATCGACCTCGTACTCGAACAGGCGCACGCACCCCGACAGGGTCCGCTCGAGACGGTACGCCTGATCGGTGCGCAGCTTGCGGGGATCGAACACCCCGGCGATGGCGCCGAGGAGGCCCTCGAAATCCGGCGCGTGCAGTTCGTGCCGCTGCAGCATCAGGCCGAGCGTCGCGCCGCGCGGCACGCGCGCGGGCACCATCTCACTGTCGGACTCGAGCGCGATATCGCCGCGCATCACGGGGACGGGCGGCTCGGAGCGGTCCGCGCACGCGGACGCCGCGGCGGCCAGCAGCAGGACGAGGCAGCGTGGGAATCCCGACGGCATGCGTCAGTGTACTCAACCGCCGCGCAGCGGTCATCGGCAAATCGACCGGGAGCCCGGGGCGGCGCGGGTCAGCGGAGCGCGAGGCGAATGGTCTTGCGGAACTTCACGGGCCGGCCGTTGAGCGAGGCCGGCACGTACGACCACTCGGTGACCGCCTGCAGCAGCAGCCGGTCGTAGGCCGCGTGAAGCGGACGGATGATGTCCGCCTGCTCGACCCGGCCCTGCTCGTCGATCGTGATGCCCATGAGTCCGTGGATGGACGGCGGCGTGCCCATGAACGGACGCCACTCCGGCACCTGCTGCTTGACGACTTCCGGCGGAGTCACGCCGGGCGTCGAGTGATCGAAGACGCGGCCGACGGCGAGTTCCTCCTCCCGGGGCTCCGGCGGCGCGGCGGCGGCGGCAGCGCGGGCCCGTTCGGCCTCCTCGAGCGCCGTCAGGCTGAGCGTCCGGAAGCCGTCCGCCAGCGTCCGGAGATCAATGAGCGACTCGTCCCGCGGTGCCGCCGGATCCACGTCGCGCATCAGTTCCAGCACCACGTCGAAGTTGTCGACCGCTCCCTCGTAGTCCTTCTGCTCGAAGCGATCGCGGCCCCGAGCAAAGTGCGCGCGGGCAATCTCCGGCGTGAGGCGCGTCCGCACGTCGAGGAACGCGGCGCGCACGCGGGGAGACACGAGCGACTCGTCGGGCACGTAGAGCGGCTGCGCGTGGACGACCGCGGCGATCGCCTCCTCCGCCTCGGCGGCACGGTTCAGCGCGAGCAGACAAAGAGCGCGCTCCTGATGCAGCTCGGCCGGGGCGGGCGGGCTGGGCGAGCTCTGCAGCCGCTGCAGCATCGCCAGCGCCTCGTCATAGGCCGCCGCCGCGTACAGCTCGCGCGCCGCGTCGAGGCTGTCTGCCGCCTGGACCGGCACGGTTGTGACGACGAGGAACAACAGCGCGAGGAGCATGCGGCGCATAGGAGCGGCCCTAGGGTTTCATGTTGACGCTGAGACGCGCCGGACCCGCCAGCGACACGCTGACGGCGTGCCGCTGCTCGCCGTACTCGGGGTGCTTGAACACCACTTCGTGCGGGCCGATGCGAATCGGCAGGTTTCCGATCGGGGTCTCGCCGACGCGCTCGCCGTCAATCCAGACCTCCGCCCAGGGAACGGCGTTGACCGAGATCGATCCCAGCGGCAGCTCGATCGCCACTCGCCGCACGCCGTTCAGCGGGACGTCCACACGCCTGGTCGTCCGGAACGCGAGCGTTTCGTTGACGATCTCCAGAGTGTGCGGTCCCGGTGGCAGCGCGAGGCGTCCGCTCGTGCTCTTGCCGACGAGCGTGCCGTTCTCGAGCACCTGCATTTCGTACGGCGCCGCCACCAGAACCCAGCCGACGCTCGGCGGCGCAGCGACGGCCGGTGGAGCCGCCGCCGGGACGGTCGCGGCCGCGTTCTCCGGAGCGGGCTGGCGCTCGACGCCCGGCGCGGTCTGCGCCTGATCCTGGGTTGCCGGATCATCCCCAGGCGCCGAGCCGGCCGGCAGCTCGACGTACTGGGCATGCGTGACGCCGGCACGAATCGTCAAGGGAACGACACGCGACCGATCGGCCGTCCGCAGCTCCACGACGTGCGGACCTGGAGGCAGGCGCAGCTCGATCGGCGTGGCGCCGCGCTCGCGTCCGTCGATGAGCACGGTGGCGCCGGCCGGCTGCGACTCGATCGCCAGGACGCCTGAGCCGGCAGCGACTCCGGTATCCGTCGTGCGTATGTGCCAGATGTAGGCCCCCTCGGCGAGCGCAACGATGGCGAACAGCAGGAGCGCGACACGTTCCAGCTTCCCTCGACGCCCGGCCGGCGTCCCATGAGCATCGCCAGCCGGCAGCTCGGCCGCGCGCTCGGCCGTCTTCGCGAGGACCGGACGTGCGGGCGGAGTCTCGAGGTGGGAGCGCGATGCCGGCTCCGCACGGGGCACGACCGGCGCTGTCGGCTGCGGCTCGGGCGCCCGCACGTCCGGGACCGGGCGCGCCGGAACGGCCGTCATTCGCGTCAACGTCTCGAACGACGTCTCGATTTCCGCGGCCGGAGCTTCCGGTACCGCGGCGTGCTCGCGATACGCGAGCAGGAAGGCCTCGAGCGCCACCGGCGCCGCGACATAGCCGCCCTCGTCGGACAGGACGTCCTCCAGGCCACGCTGCGCGTCCTCGGCCGACTCGAACGACCCCCGGGCATCGAGCTGCAGCGCACGGGACAGCCAGCGACGAAGCGATGCTGAAATCGGCTCACGCTCGCCGAGAACCGTGGTTTCCGTCGCCGAGGCGAGCAGCTCCGGCAGTCCGCGCAGGTCGTCGAGCGGCAGCCGCCGGCCGAGAATCAGCGCCAGCGACACCAGGCCGATCTGCATGACATCGGCGCGGCGGTCGAGCCGCGGGTGCCCCGCTCCGCCGGGAACGGCGACGCGCAACTCGCGCCACAGCCCCTCGCGCGAGAGCCCGAGCTGCTCGACGGCGGATCCCAGCACGTAGTCAGTGACGACGATGCGGGCCTGCGGCGTGACGAGAATGCGTTCGGGTGCCAGCACCCCGTGCGCCACGTCGCGTGCGTTGTGGTGCAGCATCGCGATAGCCGGCACGATCTGGCGAATCAGGCAGAGCGCCGCGTTGACGTCGAGATCGAGGGAATGCCGCTCCGCCACCTCGAGGACGTGGGAGAGCCGTGCACCCACCGCGTGCTCCGAGACAATGCCGAGCCCGTTGCCGCCGTCCAGGCGATCGACGCGGCGGACGCGCGCGAAGTACGCGTGGCGGAAGTTCGCGAGACGGCCGACGCGCTCCCGGAGCGCGAACTCGAACGCCGCCACGCGAAGGAAGTCCGGATTCAGCGAGAGCAGCTCGAGGAGCTCCGAGCCGCGCTCCGCGATGATGGTGCGGACGCCGAGGCCGTCGGCGAACTCGCGAGGCGTGGCCACAGTGGACTGTGAAGGCGCCGGTTTCATGGGGACACTCGTCCTGGAGCGGGCGGCGACGACACGAGCGGCCATCCCAGGCTGTGGTTCCACGCGCAACGGATGTGCCACCACGCGCCGACCGCGAGATTACGGAATTGCTCGGTGCGTCCCGCGATCGCGACCGGCGCGGGCCGGGAATGATTTCGAAACCGTGATCCGGATCACGGACGTGCAATCGTGCCCGCACCGTCCGCATGGGGGTTCATGGTCCCGGCAGGACCAACGTGTTATCGTGATTCCGACCGCCGTCGCCGGCGGATACCCGGCCTGACACCTGTGACCGCCCTGCCGGCTCACCGCCCGTACTCCCGCTTCACCGCTGCCGCCGCATGCGCGGCGCTCGTCCTCGCGATCGTCGTGCCGGTCGCGGGGCGCGTCGAGCTGTCGGTCGAAGCTGTCGACGCGCGTGCCGTCGAGGCCATCAGGCGCGAAGGCCTCGCGCGTTCGCAGGTCATGGCCACCGCCGGTCACCTGACCGACGTCTTCGGGCCGCGCCTCTCCGGTTCGCCGCAGCTGCAGGCGGCAGCGGAGTGGTGCATCGAGCGGCTGCGCCAGTGGGGACTCGTCGATGCGCGCCTGGAGGAGTGGGGAACGTTCGGACCGGGCTGGGTCAACGAACGGTTCGCCGTTCACGTCCTGACGCCGTATGCCTGGCCGGTCGTGGGCGTTCCCAAGGCGTGGACGGCCGGCACCAGCGGCGCCGTTTCCGCCGAGGTCGTCTACGCGCCGATGAATGCGGAGGCCGACTTCGCCGCCTGGCGGGGCCGCCTGCAGGGCAAGGTGGTGCTGCCGGTGCCGCCTCCCGCGCTCGAGCCGCTGTTCGACGCGCCGGCGCGCCGGTTCGACGACGCGGATCTGCAGGCGCTGGCGCGCGGCGAATCCGTGCGGCCCCGCCGGGAGATCACCGCGGCACGGGTGGCCTTTGCGCGAAAGCGGCTGGATTTCCTGACGACGGAGCGCGTTCTCGCCGTGCTGGAACCGAGCCGCAGCGCCACGGGCGCCGTGCTCGCCCATGCGGACGGCGCCTTCGACACGCGGGCGCTCGATGGGTCACGCCTGATGCCCGCGGAGGGTACGCCGCCGCAGATCGTGATCACGGCCGAACACTACGGACGCCTCGTCCGCCTGCACGATCTCGGCGTACCGCTCGCGATCGAGCTGGATGTGCGGAACCGCTTCCTCGCGAACCAGCCGGGTCACAACGTCATCGGAGAGCTGCGCGGCAGCGACAAGGCCGACGAGCTGGTAATGCTGGGCGCACACCTCGACTCGTGGCACGGCGGGACGGGTGCGACCGACAACGCGATCGGCGCCGCGGTCGCGCTGGAGGCGCTGCGAATCCTGAAGGCGACGGAGCTTCCGCTGCGCCGGACCGTTCGGCTGGCGCTGTGGACGGGCGAGGAGCAGGGCCTGCTGGGCTCCCGCGCCTACGTGGCGGCCCATGTGGCCGAACGCGAAACGATGCGCCTCAAGCCGGAGCACGGGCGCATCTCGGTCTACTTCAACGTGGATCACGGGGCGGGCGCGATCCGGGGCGTCTATCTCCAGGAGAACCAGGCCGCGGCGCCCGTGTTCACCGCCTGGATGTCGCCGTTCACCGCGATGGGGATGACGACGCTCGCGCCCCGGGGCGAATACGCGAGCGATCACGTGTCGTTCGACGAGGTAGGGGTGCCGGCGTTCCAGTTCATCCAGGATCCGCTCGAGTACCACTCGCGCACGCATCACACCAGCAGCGATACCTACGAGCGGCTCCAGCCGGCGGAAGCCGCGCGCAACGCGGTCATCCTGGCCTCGTTCGTCTATCACGCGGCGAATCGCGACGATCTCCTGCCGCGAAAGCCGCTTCCCGCGTCGCGCGTGCGCACGACCGCACCGCGCCCCTGACAACCCCCGCGCCGACGGCCCGGGCGATCACCGCGGGTGCCGGCCGCTGTTTTCGGCCAGGCGCCGCAGCACCTGGCAGCGCTCCCGCGCCTGCGGCTCCCGATCGAGAGCATCGACCGGCCATGGCAGCCGCCACGTCCAGTTCTCGTCGGAGACCGTGGCCGGCACGTTGATCCGGTCCTCCCATCCGAAGACATCCTGGATTGGCAGCAGCAGCAGCTCCGAGGGGGCCTCGTAGAGGGCCTGGAGCGCGCGATCGCGCAGGGAGTCGCTCCAGGGCATCTCGGCCGGCTCCCCTTGCGCACTCCATGCGGCGAACTGCGGCAGCGCCAGAAAGGCGCGGCGCTCGTCTTCCGGCGCCGTTCGCCACCACGTCGTCAGCGTGTCGGTGTCGTGCGTGCCGGTCGTCGCGACCGAGAGGACCGGATAGCCGGCCGGGTCCTTGAAGGGCTGTCCCGGTGCATCCCAGTGCCGCTCCCATCGCAGGACGCGGTACCCCGGGATCTCCATGCGATCGAGCGAGGCGCGCACGAAATCGGGCACCACGCCCAGGTCCTCGGCGATGATGCGGGACCCGCTGCTCTTGAAGATCGCCATCAGGCGTTCGCCCAGCTCGAGCTGTGCCGGCTCCTCGGCGGGATCGAACCGCCCTTCGGTCTCGCCGGCGGTCCGCGAGTAGGTGCGGTAGAAGCCCACCAGATGATCGATGCGGTAGCCGTCGAAGAGGCGGGCGCTTCGCCGCACCCGCTGCCGGAGCCACGCGTAATCCTCCCGTTCCATCACGTCCCAGCGGTAGACCGGCAGGCCCCAGTCCTGGCCGCTGGCGCTGAAGGCATCGGGCGGCACGCCCACGGTCGCATCGAAGCGGAACAGATGCTGGTGCGCCCAGACGTCCGCGCTGTCGGCGCCCACCATGAACGGGAAGTCGCCGAAGAGCGCCACCGGCCGGATGCGCTCGCGCGCGTCCTGCCACTGCTCATCGGCGAGCCACTGGAGGTACTGGTAGAACAGGATCTCGGTCGAGAGCTCCTCGCGCGCGTGCTCCAGGGCTTCCGCGTTCCTCACGCGCAGCGGCTCGTCCCATCCGGTCCACGAGTGCCCGTCGAAGCGCTCGCGCAGGGCCCGATAGAGTGCGTAGTCGGCCAGCCACCACTCCTCCCAGGAGCAGAACGCCGCGAACGATCCGGCGCGTGCCGTGCCGCGGATCCACTCGACGTCCCAGAAATAGCTGAACGCCAGGCGAAGCGCCTGCTCCTTGACGCGCCGCACCGTCGCGAAGTCCACGCGGCGCTTCTCCCGCGCTGCGCGGAGCGCGACCTGATCGCCGAGGTCGAGTCGGCTCTCGCCGCCGGGCGCCGTGAAATCGCGCACGTCCCGGAGGCTGATGTAGATCGGGTCGATCGCCATGCCGCTGATCGCCGAGTAGGGAGACGTCTGCCCTGGCGCGATCTCGTTGATCGGCAGCAGCTGCAGCACCCGGAGTCCGGCGCGGTCGAGCCAGGACGCCATCGGCAGGAGGTCGCCGATCTCCCCGATGCCCCAGCTGTCCGTCGACGGCATCGACGCGAGGGGAATGAGCAGGCCGGCGGTCCGGTTCGTCGCCGCGCTCATGAGACGTCGAGCGCCCGGAGCACCCGCGCGATCGCGGGCACGAACAGCGCCGGAGGCGGGAGCAGGCTGACCACGAAGTAGCCTTCCCGCTCGAAGTCGAACAGGCTGCCCGGATGCACCAGAACGTTCTCCTCCTCGAGCAGCGCCAGCGCGCGCATCTCGTCCGACGCGATGGCAGGCGCCTGGATTACCGCGGACCATCCACCTTCGACCGCGGGTACCCGGCACGACGGGCATGTCTCCGCGGTCTGACGCAGGGTGCCATAGTTGGTGCGCACCCGGTCGGCGATCTGTTCCCGGACGGCCGCGCCAGACTCCAGCAGCCGTCCGGCTGCAGCCTGAACGGGTGTGCTCACCGACAGGTAGGCGTCCGCGACGACCTCCAGATGCTCCAGCGCCGCGACCGCCGTGGCGTCAGGGCCTCCGGCGACGGCCCAGCCGAGCTTCAGCTGCGGCAGCCCCGCCGTCTTCGAGAGGCCGCCGAGGCTGAACGCCAACGCCGCATCCTGCTCGAGCACGCTTCGTGCCGCGTCGGGAGCCACGTCCAGCTCGTAGTCCGCGAACACTTCGTCGCCGATCAGCGCCAGACCTCGCCGAGCGCAGAACGCCGCCAGATCGTGGAGTACCGCGCCCCGCAGACGCGTACCGGTTGGATTGTTGGGCGTCACCACGAGCACCGCGCGCGTCCGGCCGTCGGCGAGCCGCTCGAGCGCCGTGACGTCGATCGCCCATCCGTCGGCGGCCTCGGTGACATACGGGCGCCCGATGATGCCGTCGAGCCTCGTCAGGTACTCGAAGAGGGGGTAGCTCGGCTGCGGCACGAGCACGTTGTCGCCCGGCTCGCACAGCAGCTTGAACAGAAACGAGTAGCTCTCGCTCGTGCTCGCGGCAATCGCCACCCGCCCGGGCGACACGTCGATGCCGCGCCGTGCGTAGTCGGCAGCAACGGCCTCACGGGCCGCGGCGAGGCCCAGCGGCGACGGCGCGTAGGCGAGCGCCGCGGGATCGCTCAGTGCGGCCAGGATCCGCTCGTCGTAGAAGACGCCAACCCGCGTGGGATTCGATTCCGTCAGGTCGACGAAGGATCGGCCGGCGGAGCGCCGTGCCTGTGCGGCCCGGGCCAGCCTGGTCGGCTCGAGGCTGGGCGGGACCCGGCTGGAGAACATCGGAGGCGCCGGGATTACAGCGCGTCCGACGCGCGCAGCTCGCGCGTGGCCGCCGAGTACTCGAGCATCTGCACCGTCAAGTCCATGGGGTACGAGATCCGGGCGTCGACGATCTCGCCGCTCCCGTCGGCCACCGGCTCGAGCCTGGGCATCACGAACGCCGTGTAGGACGGCAGCTGCAGCCGATCGACCCGCGCGACGACCTCGTCGCGGAGCGCGGCGTCGAAGTAGACGCCGTAGGTCTCGACGAGGGTGCGGGCCGCCTCGTAGTCGCCCTCGGCCTTGATACGCTGCACGTCCGCGAGCAGCCGCGCGACGCCCGCCCGGAACGCCGCGACGTCGACGACGCGGTAGAAGGTCTTGCCGTCACGCCGGGCTATCCGGATCGCGCTAGTGTTGGCCAGCAGCCAGTGCACGATCAGCTGGCGGTTCCGCATGTGGTCTTCCTCGATCTGCGAGCCCTCCCTGATGCGGCGCAGCTGCACCAGCGCGTTCCGCGCGTAGCCCTCGTATTCGGCGCGCACCAGCTCCGGCTGCTGGTCCGGTGCCATCAGGCCCAGCTCCGCCAGGAAGGGATCGGCGATGAAGTACAGCGCGACCAGGTCCGCCCTCGCCTCTTCGATCGTCGAATACTGCTCGTGCAGCGACGCTTCCGGCGTCGATTTCAGCGCCGCCGATACCAGGCCCGATCCGTGACCGATGACTTCGTGGAGGTTCGTCGTCAGCTCCGAGGCGAAGGCCCCCCACTCGACGGCGCGCTCGACCTCTGCGGCGTCCCAGCTGAACTCGGTACGCAGCGCCAGGGGCGTCGATCGTTCGTAGGCCTCGGTGACGTTCGAGAGCGAGAGCGACTTGCTCCCGTGCAGCTCGCGGATCGCCTGGTCGTTCGGCAGGTTGACGCCCACCGCCGTCATCGGCCCCGCGTCTCCCGTTTCGATGACCACGTCGACGGCCCTCGCCGTGACGCCCGTCACCCGCGGCTTGCGGTAGCGGTCGTCCCACGGCATCCGATCCTCGAACCACTGCGCGTGGTCGGCGATCGTCCGGATGGCCGCGGTCCTCTCCTGGTTCACGTAGTAGACCATCGCCTCCCACGCGCCCTTGCGCCCGCGGGCATCGAGGTACACCTCGATGAAGCCGTTCACCGTGTCGACCAGAGAGTCCTGATCCTCGACCCAGGCGATGTCGTATGCCCGGCGATCCTCCGCGTCCCCCGTACGATAGAAGCGGATCAACGCGCCCAGGGCACGCGCCGTCGCGGGCCCGGCGTGGGCGCGCGCCCGTTCGAGGTGATCGACGACACGCTCGATGTACGCGGAATACCGCGAGCCGGCGCGGTAGACCTCCTCGACCAGCCGGCCTTGCCGCTTCACCAGCCGTGAGTTCAGCGCGAAGCGCTCCTCGAATCCTTCCAGGTCGGCCATCGAAACGCCCTGGTACAAATTGTTCGCACTGGAGAGGAGGATGTCCCCTCCGGGACGCGGCGTCTTGTTCGTCACGATCGGGTCGATACTCCGGTCGAACAGGAACGGCTCGAGCCGGCCGATCAGGTCCTCGATCGACTCGCCGGTACGGCACGGGAGGCCGGCGCTCGACGCAGCGGCGCTCCGCACCGCGTCCGCGAAGGCCTCACGGCTGCACTCGAGCACGAACTTGCGCGAGGTGAGGTTGTTGTACGGTCCGCTGTGGATCCAGAACAGCTTCGTGTACTTCGTGATGGCGGCCAGCGCGCCGGGCTCCACGTGATCCGGGTGCCTGAGAATCGCCTCGAGGACGTCCCGCGTCTCCAGGCTGTCCGCGTGGCGCTGGTCGTAGTAGATGTCGCGACCCGCGATCGCCGCCTGAGCCAGATGCCAGATGAGGACCCGGTCGCGTGGGGACAGCCCCTCGAACCCGTCGGCGTAGAGTTGTACCACCGCCGCTTCATCGATCCGCTCCAGCAGGTACCGGCGGCCGCGAGAGGGGTCAGCGGCCTCGGCGGCTCCCGGCCGTGCGGCGTTCAGCGGTCGATCGTCGTCCTTCATGTCTCCCCCGGGGCGTCAGATGTCGACGCGCTCGAGATGGGACGCCACATGTGCCGTCCACCCCAGCTCCGACCGGATGACGGCGTGCAGCGCCTCGGCCGCCGGCGGCTCCCCATGAACGATGAAGGTCCTGGAGGGGGGCTGCTCGAAGCCGCGGAGCCAGCGCAGGATCTCCGACGCGTCGGCGTGTGCCGACATCGAGTCGAGCCTCGCGATCCGCGCAGCGACGGGAACCATCCTGCCATGGATCTTGACCTCGGACGCGCCATCCACGAGGAGCTGCCCGCGTGTCCCCGGTGCCTGGTAGCCGACGAAGAGCACCGTGTGGCGCGGGTCGGGCAGGGCGCGACGGAGGTGATGCAGCACGCGTCCGCCCGTGGCCATGCCGCTCGACGAGATCACGATCGCGGGCACGGATGAGGCGGTGAGCTCCGCCGAGCGCTGAGCAGTCGTCACGCCCTGGAAGTGCTCCGTCACCAAGTTCGCGATGGGGCGCCCCGACCCGTGCAGCTC
>Ga0299914_10001957_pt1 | contig 13941 bp, 17 predicted proteins | sample RVTome_10_FD_201361 | JGI IMG/M metagenome (GOLD analysis project Ga0299914, IMG submission 201361) | Soil microbial communities from uranium-contaminated site in the Upper Colorado River Basin, Wyoming, United States - RVT153D57 (version 2) ...
CGGGTTCCGGATGGCCTTCATCAACGCCGGCAGATAGTTCACCGCGGTCGGGTACTTCCAGCCCCACACATCATGTTCCGCATTCCGCTCGGCGATCGTCGCCCGCATCTCGCCCAGCTTCCCGCCGTGGAACGCCTTGTCCTCGTTGTTGCCTTCGCCGATCTCCCCCAGATACAACCCCAACGCCCGCAGCACACCCGCCACCGGACTCGTCCGACCCCGCTCGAGCCCGAACACCACATACGTCCGCTGCACAGCCGGACTCGACACCGGATTCAACACCATGCTCGTCGTGTCCACACTGACCGAAGTCCCCATCAGAAGTTCCGTTCCCGCGAGAGTCCGCGGAAGAGGGCAATATCCACCACCCGTAGCACCTGGCTTATCCAACTCTCAAGGCAGCAAACACCGGAAACCGCCTATCGAGGGACACTTCGTGATGAAGCAGTAACCTGGCCCGAACGTCGGCGGCACTGAACTGTCACATTGTGGAAGAATCGGATACAGGGAAAGCGGGTCGGCGCACCCGGAATTCGTGGTCGACGACGCCACGCCAGCGCGCGGGGACCAACATGCTGAGACCCAGGGCAGGACACTGTACGGGCCAAATCTGGCCCGTAAGCTATTAGCTAAAAGATCAACAAGAGTGCGACACGATCCGAAGTACAAAAGCCCCTGACCTGCGGTTTCCCGCCTGTCAGGGGCTCTTCGTGCCGTGTCGGGCTGACAGGATTTGAACCTGCGACCCCTTGGCTTTATCGGCAGGTCTCAGCACCAGGAGAAATGTAGGCATCACCCCGGCTGACCTGCGCTGATGTACTCGTCGTTTGTCGTTGTTCTCGGGTGTCTAGCGGGCCCATGTGGCATATATGTGGCATGCCACCCACCCGCAGGACGCGGCGGCAACGAGACCACGCAGCCACGCAGGCGCCTCCATCCCCGCGATCCTCAGCCGCTCATGGCCGGGGCGGTCACGGTCAACCCTGTAACCGATCCCGCTCCCCCGTCGACCGACTCAGCGTGACCGTACGTAAGCAAGCCGCGTCCAGAGCGGGATCGGCGCGAAGCGGGGTTGAGCGTGAGCGACACGGCTTTGATCATCCGGCCATCGCGGGGATGGAGCACGTCACCCAACCGGCCGCTGCCTCGCGTACCGGCTTTCGTGTACGTTCGTCCGTTCTGCCGGTTTCGTGCGCGCGTGCTCGACGGCGTTCCGGCGCGGTCGGCCAGCGGAGCGGATCAGCCGACCGCGCGCCAGTTCGAGCCGCGCGCCCGCCCGGTAGGGCGGCTTGACGACGTACAGAAAGTTCTCACCGAGCGAGTTGGCAGTCATAGCTAGAGAGGGCGTCATCACCATGGAGATATTGACCGATGCGCAGTACCGCGCGATGACATTCGTGTCAGCCGCTAACCGTGGAGGAAATCGCCCAACCGATCACGAACTATTTGAGTGGCTGCTTAACCCTAGACCACAATTACCAAAAAAAGGTGAACTAATCCGACCCGGACGTCCCGCAAAATATCGAACTACGAGCGGACTCTACAAAACGCCTGCAATTCAAGGCTTTTTTGATAAAATTATGGCAATGCAAGAATCGCAAGCGAAAAGTCTTCTTTCTTTGCAAGGCCCGCTTCGCTCAATTATTGGCGACCGTGAACTAATAGAGGAAGAAATTCCGGCAGAGTATGGTCCTGATGTACCTGGTGAAACATTTGTTGACCATTTGGTGAGGCTCCAGTGGCTAGAAAGAGATAACAGGAAAACCTTGGGCTTAACACCACTCGGGCGTGCACTGTTGCGCAGTCATCACAGTAACGAAGATGAATTCGACGCACATGAGATAGTTGTGTTGGATTCAAATGACGAACTTTCATATGCCATGTTAGTTCAAAAACTTTGCGAAGTGGGAGAAGGGATTCTTATTGATCCCTATCTTGGCTTGGAACAGTTTTTTCAGATCAAGGCATACACATCTATCTCGCGGGTCCTCATATCAGAGCAGGTTAAGCGAGATGATCGAGCAGCAATGGCTGTGCTGGTGCAGAGCGGAGCCGATCACCCTTTGGAACTTCGCATGAGTAAGAAGCGTGTGCTGCACGACAGGATGGCATTGGGTTCCAAGCTTGCGTTTACGATTGGAACATCTATGAATACAGTCGGACGTCAGCATCCAACCATATTGACCCCTTTGCCGGATGAAGCTAGTGATGCACTACGTGCACATGCTGAAAAATGGTGGGAACAAGCGACGCTAATCGCGAGTTCTAATTCAGCGACAGTAGCAGAACTTGATTCTGAACCAGAAGCGGATGGTGTCGCATGAATTGGGAATTGGTGATCTCGGCGGTTGGCTTACTAGTCGCCGCGATTGCTCTGGGCGAGGCCATACGTAGTCGTATTCGATCCGAAAAGTCTGCCCGAGAAGCCGATATGGCAGCCGAAAAATCGGCAGACGCAGCCCAGAGATCGGCACGTGCCGCAGAGTCCTCGGCCGATGCTCTGCAACGGTCAGTAGCGCTGAATGAAGCAGAGGCCGCAGAGAACGAACGCATACGCTGGTCCCTCGATCATTTCGACGGAGAAGTATACATGTTGCAGAACACGAGCCAGAAGACAGCACATAGTGTACGCATTGACTCAATAGAAAATGTGATTAGTAACGAACCTATTGAGAAAGAAACAATTGAGGGCCGCAACCGAGTAAGATTGATGATATCGCGCTCTCTAAGGGTAATGAGTCCAAAGATTACCGTGCAATGGTTTGATGAACCGTTCGGAGTCAATCCTAGTCAACAAATGAACGTGAACATTCTAGATGTGCCACCCTTGCCAAAATAGTTATTGTTGCGACCAAAACTGCAATTCCGAATTGAACACATGGAGCGCAAACTTGACGGGTACAGTGATTAACGCAAGCGTGGACGCGAACTTGCGCGATTGGTCAGAATTAAAAGAGTGCGAAGACTGGGACACGTTGGTTATAGGAAACGGGGCCAGCATCAATGTTTGGCCCTACTTTGACTACAAGTCACTGTACGAAGCCGCCGAGAGAACATTTGACCAGCCTACCCGGGAGTTGTTTAGCCAGCTGGGGACTCAGAACTTTGAAGAAGTACTAGCTGGTTTATCACTCACAAAACGGTTGACAAACGCGGCTGGTGAATCCGCTAACTGGACAGAGAATATTTACAGTCAGGTACGTGATGGACTTTTACGCTCTGTGCGTGAGGCGCACATTCCCTGGATCGACCTCGCTGCGGGCGCGATAGACTCGATTGGCCGACACATATCGTCTTACAGTCATGTGTTCAGCTTAAATTACGATCTTTTGCTCTATTGGTCTGTGCAATCTAAAGAAGCTCGCGATAAGGTAAGAGATTTCATGTGGTCGGACTGCACATTTTCTCGTACTGATGTCGCGGTAGCTCCCAGTAAGACAAAACTGCACTTCGTACATGGGGCGTTACACCTTTGGCAAGATACAGTCACCGGTATTTGCGGAAAGTGGAAAGCGAACTCCAATTTATTGGAGGATATTTTGAAGTCCTACCGCGTTGATACCCCAATCCAGCCACTATTTGTCAGCGAAGGTTCTTCTCAAGATAAGTTGCGTTCTATTCGCCGATCAGACTATCTGAGTTTTTCCTATGACAGGCTTGTATCTGACAACAGTCCAACAGTCATTCTCGGGACACAGCTCAGCGACTCTGATCAACATATCGTGAACGCGTTGAAAGCTGGACCATCACGGACCATTGCCATAGCAATATACCCACATGCTGGGATTAACTCGCCCGATGAGATCATGAGCCAAAAACTGAAATTTAAGAAAAAACTAAATGGGCATCGCCTCTTGTTCGTTAACTCGAAGACCCATCCTCTCGGTTCTACTGACCTTCGTAGCCGCAAGCTGTAACCGAGTACTTTCGACTAGAAAACTCACGTGATGTGGTCGCGTCGATGTTTACTTGAATCAGGTAGCGTCGGAAACATGGTGGTAAGGGTGACCGAGCTAGTGGCGGAGTCAGTGCGGGTGGCGAAGCACTTCGTTGGCCCACTGGGTCGGCGCTGGGCTCATGTCCGGTCGGTCGCTCGCGCCGCCGAAACGCTGCGCGCAACGATCGATGAGACCGATGGGCCGGTTTTGGTAGCGGCGGCGTGGCTGCATGACATCGGTTACGCGCCTGACCTGGCGTTGACACGGTTTCATCCCCTGGACGGTGCTCGATACCTGCGCGACGAGGGATGGCCGGAGCGCGTGGTCAACCTTGTCGCTCATCACTCCGGTGCACGCTTCGAGGCGGCCGAACGCGGCCTGGAGGTGGAGTTATCCGCGTTCCCGCTTGAGGACAGCCCGGTGATGGATGCGCTGCTGATGGCTGACCTGACCACGGGACCGGATGGGTCCAAGCTTCGCTACCGCGAACGGATCGCTGAGATTCTGAGCCGGTATCCAGTTGATGACCCGGTACACCGGGCGTGGCTCAAGGCCGCTGATCCGCTCGAAGCGTCGATCGAACGCGTCAAGCAACGCCTAAAAGACAAGCTCTTATCCGAGGAAGGGCTCTGACCGGTCGGCTAGGTAGTGATCAATCCGTAGTCGCATCGATGGATGGATGTTCAGGCTGTCTAGCTCGTTGGTTGGTACCCAGCGAACCTCCTTGCTCTCAGTCCCGTCCTCGCGTGCCGCTCCCCCGGTCTGGCGGGCCTTGAAGCAGATGGAGAACTGCTGGCGTACCTCGCCGTCGTCGTACCTCATAACGTGGTTCGGGTCGGTGTAGAGGCCCACCAGTCCCGTGATCTCGACCTGGACTCCAGTCTCTTCGAGCACTTCGCGCACGGCGGTGTCGGTGATGCGCTCCCCTGCGTCGTGGCCTCCACCGGGTAGTGCCCATCGGTCGTTGTCGATCTTGTGAATGAGTAGCAGGCGGCCCGCGTCATCGCACACGCCTACGGTTACGGATGGAACGACGCTGTTCGCCTTTGGGGCGTCGGGGTCGTTGTAGTAGTCAATGCGCGCCATGATCGGACCTCACTTGGTGGTTTCCAGGGGCTTTCCGGCTTCCCATGTGCGGTCAAAGCTCGCCTGGTAGTGGTCGAACATCCGACCGCCGGGTACGCGCTGTAGGTGCATCACTGGGTTGAACGGTGCTCCTGAGCCGTACACGTGCGGGTTGACCAGCATGGTCGTGTCGCTGCGATAGATCGAGTTGTACAGGATCGTGTCGTGTAGTCGAACCTCGATGCCTGGTGTTCCGACTACCTTCGCGATGTAGCTCAACGTGATGCGGATACGGCCCGACAACCCGTCAACGCCGATGCCTTCTTCTTCGCTGCGGCGCTTCACCTCGGTTGAATCCGGATCACCGAACAACAGTCGCACCCGGACACCGTTGCTCGCTTTCTCGGCGAGTACGTCGGTGAAGTCCGGTCGGTTGTCGACCAGGAACAGTCCTGAGTAGACCAGGATGTCTATCGCGTCCGTTGCGTCGTCGACGATCCGTTGCCACATGTCGTGCGGTACGGCTCCGCGATGCGGGTAGAGCTGTACGAACTCCGCGTCCGATGCGCCTTGCACGCGAGCATCGCTCGACAGCGTCGGCCATAGGTACGTCTCGTCTTGCTCCAGCAGAGCAGCGGCCTTCCACCGATGACTACGGTGCGGTGTGCGCTCCGTGCTGATCCAGCGCTCGATTGTCTTTCGGTTCACGCCGACGTGCTCAGCAACCGCATCGACGGTCAGTCCGGCTGCCGAGATGCAGCCACGAAGCCGCTCGTTCGGCACGACTACCTCCAGGACACTATGGGACGTTTCGATCAGTGTAGGACGTCCTGAAACGTTCCTGCAAGCCGTTATACGTCCCCCGGGTGACGCGGTTTCCTTAAGACGTCCCGATGAACGGGACCTTGGAGATCAACGAGATGCCTGGGAGGGCAGTTCGGATGAAGTTGTTTATTGATACGGCTGGTGTTCAGTTCACGGTGGGTCGTGAGGTGCAGCCGAAGACTGATCAGAACGGTGTGCAGCGGGTGGAGCGCAACACCAACGTTCCTATGTGGTCTGTGCAGCTGGTCGCCGTGGATCACGGCGGGGCTGAGGTGATCAACGTGACCGTGGCGTCTCCGCAGCCGCCGAAGGTCACGGTGGGTTCCCTTGTCACCCCGACTGAGTTGCAGGCGATTCCCTGGGCACAGAACGGCCGCAACGGCGTTGCCTACCGCGCTACCGACATCAAGCCGCACACGGCGTCGAAGTCGAGTTCGACGGCCTCCGCGTCCTGACCCGATCGACGCAAGGACTGACAGCCGATGTCCGAGCGACAGCGACAGTATCCGGTCAAGCCACTGAACGAGGACAGTGATCCGCGTTTCACGCTTGGTCTGATGTTCGATGTCACCGCTGTGCTGGAAAAGCACGGATATCCGAAATTGATCGGCGACGATCACGTTCGCCTAGAGATGGCGCTGTTCCGGTTCCTCTACCGCGACAGCGAGTGAATCAACACGAATGAGTGGCACGGGACCGGGCTCGGTTTGCTTGGCGGCTCCCTAGTCCGGCCCTGTGCCCCTCCTTGAACTCTGCCTGGGAGGGCGAAGAGTCATGGCTAAGTCTACTCGTGGCGCGCGTACCCGGCGTGGTGGTCGCGTCGATGTGATGCAGGTGTGGGAGACACCGAAACAGTCCTGGCCTGCCGCAATCATGGGAATGGTGATCCGCTGGCGGGTTGAACTCGCCCTGACGATCGCGCTGGTCGTCTACATGGTGTGGTTGCCGACCGCTGACCGCTGGCTGCTGACCCTGGCGGTGGTTGGCCCGGTCGCGCTGCTGATGGTGGTGCCGTGGTCGCGCCGGTTTCTGGTGGGCCGCTTCTGGTGCGTGGTGGATCGGCACCGGCTCCGCACGTGTCTGCGGAACGCCAAGATTCGCACGATGAACCTGGACGGCGCGTTGCCGTTCATGCTGTGGGCCCGTCCCACCAAGACCGGGGAACGGGTCTGGCTCTGGACTCGCGCCGGATCGTCGGCGGACGAGTTGGAATCGGTGCTGGGCTACATCGCCCCCGCCTGTTATGCCCGTGAAGCTCGACTGCATCGGGCACATCGGTTGTCCACCCTCGTTGCGGTGGATGTCGTGCGGCGTAACCCGCTGACGAAACAGAAGTCGATTGATTCGCCGCTGACCGCGTATGCGGCCGGTTTCGACACCCCGTCGACGGTGGAGGGTTCGGAGCCGATCAGGTCGGCCACGGTCACACCGCTACCCGTTCGCACGGATGCCACCGGTTCGGGTGGTGCTCGTGTCAAGAAGCCCGCCGCTAAAGCCGCTACCGCTGCCGCTGTCGATGAGCGGCCTGCGGTGATGGTCGGAGGGGAGGACGTCAGTGACTACATCGACTAACACCCCACTGCTGCTGGATTGTCCGCACTGCGCGGGCCTCGGCCGGAACCACTCCGGCTACCGCTCGTGTCCCGGTTGTTGGGGCACCGGATGCCTGATCACCACTGGTGATCTTCCGATGGAGGTGCACTAACCATGCTGCTGCGCAAGAAAACCCGTCGCACCAGTATTCCCGTCGCCGGTTTGTCGATCTACGAACCCGTTCACCTCGGCGTGTACGAGGACGGCTACCGCGCCGACATCGAGTTGATCTATCGCAACATCCTGCTCGCCGGGGAACCCGGCGCAGGCAAATCGGTTGCCCTGAACAACGTGGTCGCTCACGGGGCGCTCTCGCAGGACGTGTCCCTCTGGCTATTGGACGGCAAACAGGTCGAGCTCGGCCTGTGGCGTGAAGTCGCGGACGTGTTCGTCGGACCCGACATCGACCACGCCCTGACGGTGCTGGAGCACCTGCAATCCGAAATGGATCGCCGCTACCACGAGTTGGAGCGAGTACGGCGTCGCAAGATCGCCTCAACTGATCCGATCGATGTGATCATGCTGGTCATCGATGAGCTGGCCCTGTTCTCCGTGACCATGGGCAACAAGGACCAGCAAGAACACTTCGTCCGGTTGCTGCGGGACCTGGTGGCTCGTGGTCGTGCGGCTGGGGTCATCGTCGTCGCCGCCACCCAGCGGCCCTCGGCGGACATCATCCCGACATCGCTGCGGGATCTGTTCGGCTACCGGCTGGCGTTTCGCTGCACCACCGATAGCTCGTCGGACATCATCCTCGGCCGGGGATGGTCCAACCTGGGCTACAACGCGGCCACCATCGGCCCCACCGAACGCGGCGTTGGCTACCTACTCGCTGAGGGCGATACGCCGCGTCGCATGAAATCCGCCTACCTCACCGACGCGCACATTTACGCGCTCGTCGAGCACGCCCACGAAATCCGCACGAAGCGTGCCGCATAACCGGATTCCCTAACCATTTCTCGATTCTCATTGCGGGAGAGGACTGTCTCATGAATGGCGTCAAAAGAACCGGCGGCAAGCTCGTCGGCCTCGCCCTCGTCGTCCTGGTGCTGCTGATCGTCATCAACGCACCCAGCAATTCCGCCGACACTACGGCCGCGATGTGGCAGTGGTTCAACGGCATCGCCAATTCCCTCGGCAACTTCATTCACCAACTCACCACCTAACGATTCTTGGAAGGAAGATCGCTCATGTTGACCGTGACACCACCACTGGCGCTGACCAGTAATCACCTGTGGGTGCTCGTGAGCTCCCACACCGGTGCCGTCGACGCCGCCCGGATGGCACACGCACCCGGCACCAATCGGTTCATCGCCCTGCCCTGCCAGGCGTTCAACACCACCGGGCTGTTCCCGGCCTTCCTCGCCGACGGCGAACTCCTGCCCGGTTTCCGGTGGGCCACCGCCGCTGACATCGACGCGCACGCCCACCTGTTCACGGAGAAGGAATACCGGTAAGTGACTGTCTCGACACCAACACTCACCCCCAGCATGCCGCCGCGTGTGCTGGGGCTGGGTGCTGCTGCCGAGCCACCCCAATCAGCTCGTCCTCGTGCCGCTCGCGCTGCTGTTGATGCGTCGTTAGTCGAGCGGGCCCGGAAACCCGGCTACTCGGCATGGCTCGCCCACGTGTCACCGGCTGCCGCGTGCTCCAACCCTGTCCGACTGCGCCTGGACGCCGAGTGGCACTCGACCGATGGCCGCTCGTCCGAGCTGCACCGGGTCTCCGATGACATGCCGGACGGGTTGTTCTACGTCGCGTGCAAGAACCGGCGCGCCACCGTCTGTCCCGCCTGTGCGGAGACGTATCGGCAGGACACCTATCACCTCGTTAAAGCGGGGTTGCTCGGTGGCAAGGGTGTGCCGGACACGGTGGCGGAGCATCCGTGCTTCTTCGTCACCCTCACCGCACCCACCTTCGGGCCTGTGCACTCGTGCAGCGTCGGCAGCAACGGCCGCGTGCGCCCCTGCCGGGTGCGGCGTCACCTCGAGGTGTGTGAACACGGCAAGATCTTGGGCTGTTGGCATCGCCACGACACCGACGACCCGCGTCTCGGGGAACCGCTGTGCCGGGACTGCTACGACTACGACCGTCAGGCGGTGTGGAACCTGCATGCTGGGGAGCTGTGGCGGCGCACCACCATCGCCCTCAACCGCGGGCTACGCGCTGCCGCCATTGACCGCGGACTCTTCTCGTGGGAAGTCGGCGAGACCTCCCGCCGCAAGGTGCCACACGTGCGGCTCTCCTTCGCCAAGGTGGCCGAATACCAACGGCGCGGAGTCGTGCACTTCCACGCCCTGATTCGGCTCGACGGCTATGATCCCGATAACCCGGAACGCATCATTACGCCGGATGCCGCGATCACCCCGGAACTGCTGCGGGCCTACATCGACGACGCCGCCCGCACGACGGCGTTCACCATGCGCCCACACCCGGCGAACCGGCAAGGCTGGGACATCGCCTGGGGCGAGCAGCTCGACATCCGATCCGTTCACCTGCGGCCCGCCGACGTCGATGACGCCGGCACGCTGACCACCGACGCTGTGGCCGGCTATCTGGCGAAGTACGCCACCAAGGCCACCGAAGAAGCCGGCCACACCTCACGGCGCTTGTCGGAGATCGACATCTTTCGGCTCACCGAAGAACAGGACACGCACCAAACTCGGCAGTTGCAGGCGTGCTGGAGCCTCGGCCGACGCCCCTTCTACGTCACCAAGGCCAGTGACCGGGATGAGTGGGATGCGACGTGGGGCAAGCTCTGCAAGTGGGCGCACATGCTCGGCTTCGGCGGGCACTTCTCCACCAAGAGTCGTCGCTACTCCACCACCCTCGGCGCACTCCGCGCCGTCCGGCGTGCCTACCAACGCGGCGAGCCCATCGAGCCACCGGCTGAACACTCCGCGCGTGATGACGACCAGGACGGCGACGACGCCGCCGTAACGCTGACCTGGACGTTTGATGGCGCGGGCTGGCTGACGACCGGAGATGCAGCCCTCGCTAACACCAGCGCAGCTATGGCCCGTGAGCGACGACAGATCGCCCGCGAAGAGATCGAACACCAGCTAGCAGCCTGACCAGCAAAGGAGAGAAGCACGAATGAACAGGCTCTGGACTGTTGAGGATGTCGCCGAATACCTCGGCGTCCCTCGCAACACGCTGTATCAATGGCGCACCAAGGGCTACGGCCCGCGTGGCGTCCGGGTCGGCAAGCACGTCCGTTACCGACCCGACGATGTGAACGCGTGGCTTGATCAACAGGTGATGGCCTGATGGCGCGCGTCTGGATCTACGATCGCAGCAACAAGGCGGACTACCGCGAGGCGGTGCAGCGCGCCAAGGACAACGGTCGCACTCCCCCGGCTCGCTGGATGGTGCGCTACTACGACCAGGGCGGGCGGCTGCGCTCGGAAGTCGCGACGACCAAGAATCGAGCTGAGAACCGTCGTCTTGAGCTGGAGTCATCGCTTGCTGAGGGCACATACATCGACCCGAACTCCGGCAAGGTGTCGTTCGCGGAGATGGCCGAAAAGTGGCTGGACTCGCGGCACGACATCCGTGAGTCGACCTGGTGGAAGTACCGGGGCCTGCTGGACAATCACGTGAACCCGCGTTGGGGTGAGCTGCCGCTGAGCGCCATCGTCCGTGAGGACATAGACGGCTGGGTTGCTCATCTCCTGCGGTCCACCGACGACGGCGGTAGTGGCCTCGGTCCATCGCAGGCTCGGCACGCCTTCCGTGTGCTGTCGATGGTGCTCAAGTGGTGCGTACCGCGCAGGCTGCGAGTCAACCCGGCCGCTGGAGTGTCACTGCCGGTGCGGCCGGACGCTGAACATGTCTACCTGAGCTATGAGCAGGTCGAGTCGTTAGCAGACGCTGCGAGCAGGTTGATCACGAAGTACGACCAGCCGACTGCTGGTGCCAGGGTCAACCGCGCGTTGATCTTGCTACTCGCCTACACCGGCCTGCGATGGGGTGAGGCGTCCGCGCTGCGCGTTGGCCGGGTGAACCTTGCCAAGCGGCGTATCCGGGTTTCGGTGACCTTCTACGAAGCCAAGGGCGGATTACGTGAGGGCCTACCGAAGACGGGTAAGCGGCGCACCATCGCTATTCCGCCGTCGCTGGTCACCGAGCTGGAGCCGTTGGTGAAGGGTCGTGGTGACACCGAGCTGCTGTTCACGACGAAGCGTGGTCACCCGCTGCGGGCTAACAACTGGCGTCGGCGTGAGTTCAACGCCGCGATCGATGAGGCGGGGCTGGCCATTGAAGGACTGACGCCGCACAAGCTGCGGCACACGGCGGCCTCGCTGGCCATCGCTGCCGGGGCGGACGTGAAGGTCGTCCAGCAGATGCTCGGCCACAAGGACGCTGCGATGACGCTCAACATCTACGGGCACTTGTTTCCTGACCGGCTCGATGAGGTCGCTACTCGGCTGGACGCTGGCCGAATGCAGGCCCTGGAAGGGAGCGATCGGGATGTGGCCTAACGACGAAAACCGCCCGGCAGCGTGTGGCATATATGTGGCATGCCGCCAGGCGGTCTCGAACGTCTGTCTACATCGGACCTCGTCTACCTGGGTAAACGAGGGTGTTGTGGTCGGGCTGACAGGATTTGAACCTGCGACCCCTTGACCCCCAGTCAAGTGCGCTACCAAACTGCGCCACAGCCCGGCCCGCCTTCGCTCGAAGGCGGTGAACCACACCCTAGCGCGCCGATGCCGACAGCCGCGCAGCAGGGTGCCCACCGCACAGGTTTGTCCGATGAGACCAAGGGCACAGTGAAACCTTGGTCACAGAGCAGAAGACTTCACCCGCTGTATGGCTCATGCTCGGGAGCACGTCGCTAGGAGGCAACGTCATGGATTCCCGAACCGTCGAGCTGAACAACAGGGAAAGAGCCGCACTTCAGGCGATAGCGCTGGGCACCGCGGAGATCACCTGTAGCTGCGAGCCCGACCTGTTCATCGACGGCCTCGCCTGCTGCGACCAGTTCACCGCGCGGCGACTCGCGCACCTCGACTTCGTCGCTCCCGCACAGCACGGAATTCCCGGCGAGCGCGTGCGCGCCGTCCTCACCGACAGCGGCCGCGCCGCACTCAGCCAGGAACTCGCCCCCCGATCCGCGGCCTGAGCAGGCCGCCCCGAGACTAGGGCCCGCTGGCACCGCAACCCGGTGCCGGTGGGCCCGAGCCATGTCAGCCGTATTGACAATCTGACAACAAAGCCGCGATCGTGGTTTCCACCCCACAACCCCAGCGAAAGGAACGGCGGATGCTGTCCACCAGGTTCACCGAACTGTTCGGCGTCGACCACCCCATCGCCCAGGGCGGCATGCAGTGGGTCGGCCGCGCCGAGCTGGTCGCCGCCGTCGCCAACGCGGGCGCGCTCGGCTTCCTCACCGCGCTCACCCAGCCGACGCCGGAGGACCTGGCCAAGGAGATCGCCCGCACCCGCGAGCTGACCGACAAGCCGTTCGGCGTCAATCTCACCATCCTGCCGTCGATCAACCCGCCGCCGTACGACGAGTACCGGCAAGCCATCATCGAGTCCGGCGTGACGATCGTCGAGACCGCCGGCTTCAACCCGGCCGAGCACCTCCCCTCGTTCCAGGCCGCCGGAATCAAGGTCGTGCATAAGTGCACCAGCGTCCGGCACGCCGTCAAGGCGCAGTCCATCGGCATCGACGCCGTCAGCATCGACGGCTTCGAGTGCGCCGGTCACCCCGGCGAGGACGACATCCCCGGCCTCGTGCTCATCCCGGCCGCCGCCGACAAGATCACCATCCCGATGCTCGCCTCCGGCGGCTTCGCCGACGCCCGCGGCCTCGTCGCCGCCCTCGCGCTCGGCGCGGACGGCATCAACATGGGCACCCGCTTCCTCTGCACCCGCGAAGCACCGGTACACCAGCGCGTCAAGGAGCAGATGGTCGCGGCGACCGAACGCGACACCGAGCTGATCTTCCGCCCGCTGCGCAACACCGCCCGCGTTGCCAGCAACGAGGTCAGCCGCAAGGTCGTCGAGATCCTCGACGGCGGCGGTGAGTTCGAGGACGTTCGCGAGCTGGTCGCGGGCGCGCGTGGCCGCACAGTATTCGAGGACGGCGATCTCGACGCCGGCATCTGGAGCTCCGGCATGGTGCAGGGCCTGATCCACGACATCCCCACGGTCGCCGAGCTGGTCGACCGGATCGTCACCGAGGCGACCGACCTCATCAATGCTCGCCTGGCCGGGCTCACCATGCGCTGATCGACGACTGGCGGCCCGCGATCCCTGCTGTCACGCTGGGGAACCCAGCGGCGACCATCTCGACTGGGGAAGGGAGCGGCCATGCCAGCCAACGTGTTCGTGCTCGGCCACGACGAACACAACCAGCGCATCCTCGACGCCATGCCGTCCGCCGCAGGCTGCCACTTCCACCCGCTGCTGACCTTCGAGGAGATCTGGGGCGAGCGGATCGTCTTCCGCGACGTGCTCACCGAGGCGCAGCGCCAGCTCGACGCCTTCGACGGCAGCATCGACGCGA
>Ga0299914_10001958_pt1 | contig 13940 bp, 9 predicted proteins | sample RVTome_10_FD_201361 | JGI IMG/M metagenome (GOLD analysis project Ga0299914, IMG submission 201361) | Soil microbial communities from uranium-contaminated site in the Upper Colorado River Basin, Wyoming, United States - RVT153D57 (version 2) ...
GCCAGCGGCGAGCCCGACGCGCGGAGACCGTCGTCCCACTCCTCCCACGCGAGGTCGATCAGCGCATCGACGAGCCCGTCCAGGCACTGCGTGGCCGGGAACCGCTCCACGTCCAGCAGGTCCTCCGGCTCGAAGACGCGGGCAACGACCTCGTCGTCGGGTCCGAGCCTGGTCCCCAGACCCGGTGAGTAGACGCGCGGTGCGCTGCCTCCGCGGCCGCTGCGCACGACACCGATGCGCGCCTGGCGTGTCACGGCGTCGATCGCGGTGGCGATCCGTTTCCACTGGCTGTTGGCTCTCATACCCACCTCCCTGGCCGGGGTCCTCCCCGGTCCTTCCGGTGGGCCGGCAGTCGCCGTTGGCTGCCGACTCTGCTTCTGTCGACTATAGTCAACAGGTGCTTATGTGTACAAGTGCTTAAGTGCTTGTTTTCTTGTCTTCCCTTTCACTCAGGTGGGCAGTAGAGTTGACACACGCGTCAACGGATCGCGTCAGGGGCACGTGGTGGCGACTGTGACGAGCACTCCGCCAGTGGATCCCCTCGACGACCGTGCGGTCTACAAGCAGATCGCCGACCGGCTTCGCGACCTGCTGGACATGCGCGAACTGCGTCCTGGCGACAAGCTCCCGTCAGAGTCCGCCCTCATGCGCAGGTTCGGGACCTCCCGTGCCACCATCCGCAACGCGCTGGGACAGCTGACGCAGGAGGGGCGCCTGCGCACCGAACGTGGTGTCGGCGTCTTCGTCGCCGATGCGAGCCGCCTGGTCCTCCATGATCCGGCCAGCTTCGTCCGTGGCAGGAATGCCGACGAGCCCGAGAGCCCACTCGAGCGCGACGCGCGCGGGCAGGACTTCGAGTACCGCCAGCGTGCGCTCGAGCTCAGGGAGGTCGGTGCGCCCGAGCGGGTGGCGGCCCTGCTGAAGGTGGCGCCAGGCGACCAGGTCTTCGTGCGGAAGCGGCTCGTCTCCACCCGTCCGAAGGGTTCGCGCTGGGCGCCCGCCAAGATCGCGGACAGCTACCTGCCGCCCGACATCGCGGTCGGACGGATCCGAGAGCCCGACACCGGTCCGGGAGGCACGTACGCGCGCATCCGTGAGCACGGCCACCAGCTGACGCACTTCGACGAGCACCTGATCTTTCGCATGCCGGACCCGTCGGAGGCGCGTCGCCTCCGCCTGGGTGCAGGGATCCCCGTGATCGACCAGACGCGGGTCGCCCACGCCGGCGACCGGCCGGTCGAGTGCTTCCTCGCCGTCCTCGCAGGTGACAAGAACCAGATCGAGTACCGCATCCCCGCCACGCAGGAGACCGTCACCCCGCCAACCGCCGACACCACCGTCGCGCCGCTCGCGCAGGGGCAGCATCGCAAGCCCAGGATGGCGACCGAGGTCGACGGGTCGATCGATGCCACCGGTGACCGTCCCGTCTACAAGCAGATCGCCGATCTGGTCCGCGAGCACATCGACCGGGGTGAGCTGGTCCCAGGGGACAAGCTGCCGTCGGAGTCGGCACTGATGCGGCGGTTCGACGTGACCCGCACGACCGTGCGGCGGGCCATCCAGTCCCTCGTGGCCGAGGGGCGCATCCGGACGGAACGCGGCGTCGGCGCCTTCGTCAAAGAGGTCGTGCGTGCCGACGCACTCGTCCGGCAGCCCTACGACCGCCTCGCTCGACACCACTACCGCGACGAGGGCAAGTCAGGCCTGGATATCGACGCCGAGTCGCGCGGCTTCACGCACGAGCACGTCCGTCAGGACCGCGTGGACCTGGCCGACGTGCGCGCGCCGACCGCGGTCGCCGAGTGGCTGGCGATCGACCCGGGCAGCACCGTGTTCCGCCGCCGCCGACGCATGTGGACGGGCAACCTGCCGACCCAGCTCACCAACAGCTACCTCCCGGCCGAACTGGCCGTCGGCCCGCTGCGCGAGGTGGACATGGGCGACGGTGGCGCGCACGCCCGTCTGGAGGATCTGGGCTACCGGCTGACGCACTTCGTCGAGCGACTCAGCGTGCGGATGCCGTATCCGAAGGAGGCCCGCGCGTTGCGCCTCGAGCAGGGTGTCCCCGTGGTGGACCTCTTCCAGACCGCGTACGCGGACGACACGCCCGTCGAATGCTTCACGTCGGTCATCGCAGGGGACCGTTACGTGTTCACCTACCGCATCGACGCCTGACGACGCAGGTGGAGCATCGCGACGTCGCTGTGCCGGCGTCCGGGCGGGCGCGCGCGGGCTTCTGACCACCTGAGCTCCGCCATCCAGTCGTGCGGCTCCGACGGGCGGGCTGCCGCCGCCCGTGCCACATTGGCACCATCGGTCACCAGCACGATCTCGTCGAAGTCGTCGCTGATCCGTGGCGCATCGACCTTTGGCCGCTCGAACCGCCCGAGCGCCGTCAGGTTCCACTGCGACCGGTCCCGCAGGATGCGCATCTCCTCGGCGATCCGGTCCTGGTAGGTGGCGTCCGGGTGCGCCGCGTCCCACTGCTCGAGGAGCGCGCGGGGGCCGTCCTTGAGCATGACGCGCGGCGACTGGAGCGACCACACCGCGTGCCTTCGGACCCAGATCTCACAGTCCGCTGCCCGCGCGCTGTCGATCCGTCGCACCGTGCCGTCCGGGGCGAATCCGATCGTGAGCACCACGGCTGCGGCCTGTGGACGGTCGCGCGGGTGCAGATCGCGCCGCACGATCGGCCCGAACCGTTCGAACAGCGTGCCGTTGGCGGTGAGCAGGACCCGCGTGAGGTCCGCACTCGGCGGCGCCGCCCGCACGTGGTCGAGCACGACGCGGGCCGCATACCGCGCCCCGTCGGTGTCGTCGACCGCAGGTGTCGCAGTGGTCGGTGTCACCCCATCGGCGACGGCCAGGATGATCCGGTCGGGGTACTCCATGACCAACAGCGCGTCCTGTGTGACGTGGCCGGCGTCGAACGAGCCGAGGTACGCGTCGACCCGGATGTCCGGCCTCGCGAGCGGTACCTGCCAGCGCCAGACCGGCGGCTGGCCGCCGGCGACGTCCGCACGCGCGCGTGGGAGGTCCAGCCAGGACGCCTCGCGCAGGTGCGGATCGTGCGTCGAGTCACATGACGCGGCAACGCCGCCCATCCACGGCCCCCTCGCCACGCCTCTGCCACTGACGCTAGGTGGCTACGTACGCACCTGTCAATGGGACCGCGTGGGGCCGGCGCGGTGCGAGTAGTCCAGGCGGCGCGTCGTGATGGAGCGGGCGACGTCGGTGACCTCGGACAAGAAGTCCTCCTGGGCGCCGTGGGCGGGGTCCTCGCGGGTGCCCACCGCGAACGCGACGACCAGCGTCGCGGCGCGGCCGTCGGGCTTGCGGCGCAGCACGCGGCCGAGGCGCTGGATCATCTGGCGGCGCGTCCGGAACGCCGCAAGCACGAGCGCGAGCTCGGCGTCCGGGACGTCGACGCCCTCGTCGAGCACGCGCGGAGCGACGACCGCCTGCAGGTTGCCGTTGCGGAACTGGGCCAGCCTGATGCGGCGCACGTTCCGCGGCAGGTCGCCGTGGATCTCCTCGGCGGGCACCCCGCCACCGCGCAGCGCCCGGGCGGCGCGCTCGGCCTGACCGACCGTGTCGGTGAACACCAGCGTCCGCGTACCGTGGTCTGCCAGCCGCGGTGCGAGCTGTGCGACGACCTCCAGCTTTGCCGCAGCCTGGGCCGCGACGTCGCGGCGGCCACGCAGCGCGGACAGGAACGCCCGCGCCGCCACGATCTCAGGCGACACTCCGGTGTCGGGCCGACCCCCGCACTCGGCGGACAGCCCGGCCGCCGCCGCGATCAGCTCGAGCGGCGCCTTCGGTAGCCCATGGGACACCAGCTCGGCCCGCCGCTCGCGCACGCGGCGGTCGGCCGCGTCGTACGCGCCGCGCTCGCGATCCGTCAGCTCCACGCCCACGAACGCGATGTCGAACGGTGCGATCACGCCATCGGCCGCGGCCTGGGCGAACCCGTAGGTCGCCACCACACCACCGAAGTAGGGACCGAGGACGTCGACGAGGCCGTCGTCCGTGCGCTCGTAGGTCGCGGTCAACGCCAGGCGCATCGCGAAGTCGGGCGTGAGCGCCGCACCCCAGGTCGGCGCACCGTAGCGGTGCGCCTCGTCGGCGACGAGCAGGCCGACGGCGCCGTGGGGGAGATCGACGGGCAGCCCGGCGGCCGACTGGGGCGTGGCGATCACGACCTGGTGGTCGTGGAGGTCGTCGGCCCGCCCACCGCCGAGCTGGCCGACGTGCGCGGCCGCCACGTGGTGATGTACCTCGGTACGCCACTGCGCGAGCAGGTCCAGCGTCGGCACCAGCACCAGCGCCCGGCCACCGCTGGCAAGGCAGGCGCGCACCGCGGCGATCGCCAGCCGGGTCTTGCCGGCTCCGGTGACCGCCTCCACGACCCCGACGCAGCCGGCGGCCGCCCACGCCGCGAACGCGCTGACCTGCCAGTCCCGCAAGGCCAGCCCCGCGAGTGGGTCGCGCTGGTCGACGGCCGCCGCGGGCCCGGGTGCGGCCGGCGCGTGCGACACCGGCGCCGTGTCGGCCGCGTCCGGATCCACCAGCCACGTCGCCCGACCCAGCACGTCGGTGCGGCGGAAGCGGGCGTCGCGGACCAGCGCACGCTCGACGGCGGCGCGCGACACGCCACCACCGGCGGTCGCCTTGACCGCCTTGACCAGCCGCGGGACGGTCAGGCCGTCGGGGTGGCCGGTCAGCACCTCGACGGCGGCGTCGGCGATCGTGTTCAACGCCGCCCGACGATAGCGAACACCCGCGCGTGGCGGCACGCACGTCCACAGCTGTGGCGGTCCGCCGACCCCCACGCTGGGTCGCGTCGCGACACACGCAGGGGTCCGCGCCGGTCGCCGACGGCGGCGTCGGGTGACACCGAGGTGGCGTCCACCGGTTCCTGCGGTCACAGAGCGGGAAGACAATGGCCGGTGCACCCGACCGGGCGGTCAGGGTGCGATGGTGGTGCAGCGGGAGGGCCGGTTCGTGGCGGGTGACAGCGAGGCCATGGTCGAGGCGGCGACCGACACGGTCGACCGTAGGCATCCCACACGCGCCGAGGAAGCGCGCACCACGCGCCACACGTCGACGGCGATGACGGTCGGCGTGGAGGAGGAGTTCCACGTCATCGACCTCGACAGCCGCGAGCTGGTGCCGCGGGGACCCGAGATCCTCGAGCGCCTGCCGTCGGACCAGTTCACCGCCGAACTGCACCGCTCGATGGTCGAGACCAACTCCGACGTGTTCACCGACCTCGACGACCTCCGCGACTCGCTGTTGCGCATGCGCCGGAAGACCGCCGACGTCGCCGAGGCGCTCGGCCTGGGCATCGCGGCGGTCGGCACCGTGCCGCTGGTCGAGGCCGAAGAGATGCGCATGACACCGACGTCGCGCTTCGAGCAGATGCTCGACGACTACCAGCTGCTCGCGCGCGAGCAGCTCATCTGCGGCACACAGGTGCACATCGGCCTGGACGACCGCGACATGGCGGTGGCGGTCGCGCAGCGGGTGTCGCGCTGGCTGCCCGTGCTCCTGGCGCTGTCGGCGAGCTCGCCGTACTGGATGGGCGCGGACAGCGGATACTCGAGCATCCGCTCGCTGCTATGGCAGCGTTGGCCGACCGCCGGAGCCAGCGGCCTCCTGCAGTCGGCGACCGACCACGACGACCTGGTGGCCGAGCTCATCTCGTCGGGAACGATCTCGGACCGCAAGATGATCTACTTCGACGTGCGTCCTGCGGTCCACGTCCCGACCCTGGAGCTGCGCGTCACCGACTCCTGCCCCGACGTCGACGACATCGTGCTCCTGGCCGGCCTGTACCGTGCGCTGGTGCTGCGCGAGCGGGACTCCGTGGCCGAGGGGCGTCCCCTCGTGCGTGTGCGCGGTCCCGTGCTGCGGGCCGCGACGTGGCGTGCGGCCAGGTCTGGCCTGGAGGGCGATCTGGTCGACCTGTCCGACTTCGCGCGCCCCGTGTCCGCCCGCGACGCCGTCATGTCGCTCGTGACCAGCCTGCGACCGCAGCTGGAGGCCCACGACGACTGGGAGCGGATCTCGCAACTCGCCGAACGCGCCTGCCAGCGTGGCAGCGCGGCGTACTGGCAGCGCCGGATCTACGCGCGGCGCGAGCGCTACGCCGACGTCGTCGACGCGGTGCTCGCCGCAACGTGCCGTCGCGACGACGCGGACGGTGCGGTCGGCCGGGAGACCCAGCCGCTGCTCGCCGGCTACCGTCGACGGGCCGAGCACCAGCTCGACGGCGCGGACGGCCACGTGTTCGGCGGGGACGAGGTGATCGCAGCCGACGGCGGCGTGCTGCCCCCGTACGGGCCGCTGGTGCAGCGGCTGGAGGAGCTCGGGCCCCTCGGCCTGCGTGAGCGCCAGCAGGTCTGCGACCAGGAGCAGCGTGCCCGCGACATGACGTTCCGCGTGTCCGGTGAGGCCAGGCCCAGGCTGCTCCCCATCGACATCGTGCCGCGGATCGTTCCCGGCGACGACTGGGCCGAGCTCGAACGCGGGCTCGTCCAGCGCTCGCGGGCGCTGAACGCGTTCCTCCACGACGTGTACGACGAACGCCAGATCGTCGCCGATGACGTGGTCCCCTCCTGGGTGATCGATGGTGCGCCGGGCCTGCTGCCGCTCGCCGCCCTGCTCGATCAACCCGTGCGCGCGCACATCGCCGGCATGGACCTGATCCACGACGCGTCGGCGAACGTCGCGAAGCCCGGTGGCCCCGACGACGGTCGACCAGCAGCGGCCGACGGACGTCTCCGCCGGTCCGGAAGCTGGTACGTGCTGGAGGACAACCTGCGGGTGCCGTCCGGCCTGGGCTATGCGATCGCCAACCGGCGCCTGTCGCAGCAGGTGTGGTCCGACCTCGACTGGCCCGCCGGCGTACGCGACGTCGAGGTGGCCTTCGGCATGGTCCGCGACACGCTGCGCGCGGCGGTCCCGGCCGCCTCGACGTCCCCCGACCCGTGCGTGGTGCTGCTCACGGCGGGCCCGAACGACTCGGCCTGGTTCGAGCACCGCCTGTTCGGTGAGGAGATGGACATCCCGGTCGTGCGCACGACCGATCTGATCGTGCAGGACCGCGTGGTGTACCTGCGCCGCAACGGCATCCGCCGACGGGTCGACGTGATCTACCTGCGCATGGATGACGACGACCTGGTCCACGCGTCCGGCGCCGACGGGCGTCCGCTGGGCCCGTCGCTGCTGTCCGCGGTCGCGTCACGGACCGTGTCGCTCGCCAACGCTCCCGGCAACGGCATCGGGGACGACAAGGCCGTGTACGCCTACGTGCCCGACATGATCGGGTACTACCTGGGCGAGCAGCCACTGCTGGCGCACGTGCCGACCTACCTGTGCGGCGACGAGGAGCACCGCGCCGACGTGCTCGGCCGGCTCGACGAGCTGGTCGTCAAGCCCGTCGATGGCTACGGTGGCGAAGGCGTGCTGATCGGCCCGCACGCCCGCGACGAGGAGATCGAGGCGATCCGTCGCCAGATCAGGACCGCGCCGCACCGCTGGATCGCCCAGGAGACGATGCGGCTGTCGACGCACCCGGTCCTCGACGGCGGCCGGCTGGCGCCGCGCCACATCGACCTGCGGGCGTTCGTGCTGCACGGTGACGACGTCCGCGTCGCGCCGGCCGCCCTGACCCGCGTGGCGCCCGAGGGCAGCCTGGTCGTCAACTCGTCGCGAGGTGGTGGCGCCAAGGACACCTGGGTCCTCGAGGCCGGGCCGGCGGACGCCGCGTGACGACGTCCGCCGCGAGGCGGCCACCAGGCCCGACCGGCGCGGTCGATGCCGCGACCGTTCGACCGAGCGACGACGGGAGCGTGCCATGTGCGGATTCGGTGGCGAGTGGCGGCGGGACGGGCGACGGGCCGACGTCAGGGACATCGAGCCGATGCTGGCCTGCCTGGAACCGCGCGGACCTGACGCGGGCGGCACGTGGACCGGCGGCACGGCCGCGCTGGTCCACCGGCGTCTGCAGATCATCGACCTGTCCGACACCGGCGCCCAGCCGATGGTCGACGACGAGCTCGACCTCGTGCTCGTCTTCAACGGCTGCATCTACAACTACGTCGACCTGCGCGAGGAACTGCGCGGGCACGGCTACCAGTTCTTCTCGACCTCCGATTCCGAGGTCGTGATCAAGGCCTACCACCGGTGGGGCATCCGGTGCGTCGAACGCTTCCGTGGGATGTTCGCCTTCGCGCTGTACGAGCGCGACAGCGGGCGTCTGGTCCTGGCACGTGACCGCCTGGGCATCAAGCCGCTGTACGTGTCCGAGACGCCGCAGCGCATCCGGTTCGCGTCGACCCTGCCGGCACTGCTCGCCGCCGGTGACGTCGACACGACCGTCGACCGGGTGGCCCTGCACCACTACCTGAGCTTCCACTCGGTCGTGCCGCCACCCCGCACGATCCTCGCCGGCGTGCGCAAGCTGCCGCCGGCGACCGTCCGCGTCGTCGATCCCGACGGCTCGACGACCGACACCCGCTACTGGGACGTCGCATTCACCCGCAGCGCACACGCCGGCATGGAGGCCGCCGACTGGCGCGCGGCCCTGCTCGACTGCCTGCGCCAGGCGGTGGACCGTCGCACCGTCGCCGACGTGCCCGTCGGCGTGCTGCTGTCGGGTGGGCTCGACTCGAGCCTGGTGGTGGCGCTGCTCGCCGAGCAGGGCCAGCCAGGGCTGGCCACGTTCAGCATCGGCTTCGACACCCACGGCGGCGAACGGGGCGACGAGTTCGTCTACTCCGACCTCGTGGCCGATCGGTTCGACACCGACCACCGTCAGATCCACATCGACACGGACCGCCTGGGCCCCGCGCTGATCGACGCGATCGGTCGGATGAGCGAACCGATGGTCAGCCACGACGTCGTGGCCTTCTACCTGCTGTCGCAGGAGGTGTCCAGGCACGTCAAGGTCGTACAGTCCGGCCAGGGCGCCGACGAGGTGTTCGCCGGCTACAGCTGGTATCCGCCGCTGGCCGACCTCGACCGGGACAAGGCGCTCGACGGGTACGCCGACGCCTTCTTCGACCGCTCGCACGCCGAGCTCAACGCCGCGCTGCAGCCACGGTGGCGGTTGGACGCCGACGTCAGTCGCGCCTTCGTCGCCGACCACTTCGACCGTCCCGGCGCTGAGACCGCGGTCGACGCCGCACTGCGGCTCGACAGCCAGGTGATGCTCGTCGACGACCCGGTCAAGCGCGTCGACAACATGACGATGTCGTGGGGTCTGGAGGCACGGGTGCCGTTCCTGGATGCCGACCTCGTCGAGCTCGCCGCGGCGTGTCCGCCGCACCTCAAGCTCGCCGACGGCGGCAAGGGGATCCTCAAGGCCGCCAGCCGGGGCGTGGTGCCCGACGAGATCATCGACCGGACCAAGGGCTACTTCCCGGTCCCCGCGGTCCGCCACATGGCCGGACCGCTGCTCGAGCAGGTGACCGAGGCGCTGCGCGGACCCGCCGCGCGGGAGCGCGGCCTGTTCGACGACAGGTACATTGCGCAGCTACTTTCGGAGCCGAACGATACGCGGACCACCCTGGGCGCGAACGCACTGTGGCAGTTCGCGTTGCTTGAGATGTGGTTGCAGACCATGGGAGCCGGATGACAGCCGACGGTGGCGGTACGACGGATTCCGGCATGCGCGTCGTCCATCCGATGGCCGACGTCGAACCAGTCCCGACCACCGCCGCCCTGGCGCCGGACACCGAGCCGGCCGTCACGACCACCGCGAACTGGTCGGCGACGGCCTCGCCCGACGGTCGCGGTCTGGCGTTCGTGTCCAACCGCAGCGGTGAACCCAAGCTGTGGGTGCGGACCTCGCCGGACGACACGCCGACGATGCCAGGCGCGGGCGTCCATCCGGTCGCCAAGGTCCACTGGTCCGCAGACGGCGACTGGTTGGCGTACGCGATCGCGCCCGGCGGCGCGGCGCGCACCGAGGTCTGGATCATGCGCCCCGACGGCTCCGACCAGCGCCAGGTCGGCGGGTTCGGCGACTGCTCGGCGACGTTCGGCGCGTGGAGCCACGGGACCCCGTCGCTGCTGCCGGTCGCGTCGAGCGCCGGCGAGTGGTCGCCGAGCCAGGCGTTCCTGCTGGACCCCACGACCGGTCACCATGCGCCGCTCGCCACCGACGGACTGCTGCACGCCCTGGATGCCTCACCCGACCACCGTTGGGCGCTCGTGCGCCACGGTCCGCGCACCGCCCGCTGGGTCGAGATCGTGGACATCGCCACACAGGCGACCACCGCGCCGGTCCCGGCCGACGACGTCGGTTCGACCGACCTGGGACGCTTCGCCCTCGACGGCACCGTCGTCCTGCTGCGCAGCGACGTCGGCCGCGACCTCGCCGCGCTGCTGGCGGTGCCGACGACCGGCGGGCCCCCGCGCGTGCTGGCCGAGCGCGCCGACGCCGAGCTCGAGAGCTTCTGCGTCAGCGGCGACGGGCGGACCGCGTCGCTGCTGTGGAACGTCGATGGCGGCCGCAGCGAGCTGTCGGTCGTCGACGTCGCCGGCGGAGGCCACCGACCACTCGCCACGCCTCCCGGTGAGGTCTACAGCTGGTGCGAGCTCTCGCCCGACGGGTCACGCCTGCTGGTGACCGCGCAGGGTCCCGCGCAACCGCGCAACATCTGGGCGGTCGACATCGCGTCGGGCGACACCCGGCCGATGACCTACGGGCCACCCCAGGTCGTCCCGTCGACACCGCTGACGCCGGAGCTGCACCGATTCCCGGCCGAGGACGGCCTGGGCCTGTCGGGGTGGCTGTACCGGTCGGCCGGCCCGACGCCCGGCCCCGTCGTGCTGCACTTCCACGGCGGACCGGAGGCGCAGGAGCGGCCGATGTTCAACCCGCTGTACCGCGAGCTGGTCACCGCCGGCCTGACGGTGTTCGCGCCGAACGTCCGGGGATCGTCGGGCTTCGGCCGGCGCTTCGTCAACGCCGACAACCTGGACCGGCGGTTCCAGGCGATCACCGACGTCCGCGCGACCGTGACCCACCTGGTGGGCAAAGGCATCGCCGCGCCCGGTCGCATCGGCTGCATGGGCCGCTCCTACGGCGGCTACCTCACGCTCGTCGCGCTGACCTGGTACGCCGAGCTGTTCGCGGTGGGTGTCGACGTGTGCGGCATGGCGGACCTCGAGACCTTCTACGCCCACACCGAGCCGTGGATCGCCGAGGCCGCCTACAGCAAGTACGGGCATCCCGAACGCGACCGCGAACTGCTGCGCGCGCTGTCGCCGATCCACCGGATCGACGAGCTGGTGGCGCCGCTGCTCGTCGTCCACGGCGCCCACGACACGAACGTCCCGCTGCACGAGGCCGAGCAGGTCGTCGCCGCGCTGGACGCCCGCCGCGTGCCGTGCGAGCTCCTGCTGTTCCGCGACGAGGGTCACGAGATCCGCAAGATCATCAACCGGCAGTACTTCGTGCGCACCGTCGTCGACTGGCTGACCCGCCACCTCGAGCCGGAACGCGCTCCTGCGACGGCGCCGCACGACACGGTCGGCAGCGGCACGGCCTGACAGCCGTCCGGTGCGCGGGAGCCTGGTCGTCAGGCAGCGCCGGGCCTCACACCTCGTAGGTCGGAACGATCACCGCGCGCGCCAGCGTGTGGAAGAACAGGTTGAAGCCGAGGAACGCCGGCGTGGCCGACGCGTCGACGTCGAGCGCGTCGGTATCGACGGCGTGGACCACCACGTAGTAGCGGTGGGTGCCGTGGCCCTCGGGCGGCGCCGCGCCGATGTACCGGTTGGCGCCGGCATCGTTGCGCAGCTGCACGGCGCCGTCGGGCAGGCCCGAGCCCTCGTCGTCACCCGCCCCGCTCGGCAGCGACGTGACCGACACGGGGATGTTCGCGACCACCCAGTGCCAGAAACCGCTGGCGGTCGGGGCGCACGGGTCGTAGATCGTGACCGCGAAGCTGCGGGTGTCGTCAGGGAAGCCGGACCACGCCAGCTGTGGCGACACGTCCTCCCCACCGGCGCCCATGATCCCCGACACCTGGGGCTTCGACAGCGCCTCACCGTCTGCGACGTCGTCACTGGTGACGCTGAAAGAGGGGACCTCGGGAAGGAACTCGTAGGGATTCGGGAACGCGTCGGCCTGGGACATGGTGCGGGGACTCCTCGCTGGACGATTGACCTCGGGGTTCTCGCCTGTGACTATGCCCGATGCCGGCCGTGGACCATGCGGCCCGTCCGGTCAGGCCCTGCGGGCGCCAGGTGCCCGTTCGCAGCTCGGAGCATCGTTGGCCGCCCGACGTCGGCGCGATGCGCACAGACGAGCGGTGAAACCTGCGCGGACGAACAGGAGCCGCACAACCCACCCATGCGTCGGCGGCGTACGCTTGCGCCCGATGGACATGATCGCCGAGCTTCCGGGCATCGCGGCGCTGCCGCCTGGCAAGGTCCGCGAGCGCTACATCGTCGACGACGACGTCCTGCTGCTCGTCGCGTCCGACCGCATCAGCGCCTACGACTGCGTGCTGCCGACGCGCATTCCGGACAAGGGCGCGGTCCTCACGGCGATGAGCGACTTCTGGTTCGCCGTGCTCGACGTGCCGAACCACCGGATCACCTGTGACCCCGCGAGGTTCCCGCTCTCGCTCGCCCCGGTCGCCGAGCAGCTGCACGGCCGCGCGATGCTCTGCAGGGTGGCGGACCCGTTGCCGGTCGAGTGCATCGTGCGCGGCTACCTGTCGGGCTCGGCATGGGTCGAGTACCAGGCGACCGGCGGCATCAGCGACATCCGTCTGTCTGACGGCCTGGTCGAGTCCGGGCAGCTGCCCGTGCCGATCTTCACGCCCGCGACGAAGGCCGTGACCGGCCACGACGAGAACATCTCGTTCGCCGAGATGACCGGCATGATCGACGCCGAGCTGGCCGCGACGCTCCGCGACACCTCGCTGCACCTGTACCGGCAGGCCGCCGAGCACGCGCTCGAACGGGGGATCATCCTCGCCGACACGAAGTTCGAGTTCGGTCTGATCGACGGCGCGCCGGTGCTCATCGACGAGGTGTGCACGCCGGACTCGTCGCGCTTCTGGGCGCTCGACGCCTACGAGCCGGGGCGCCCTCAGCACTCGTACGACAAGCAGTTCGTGCGCAACTGGCTCGACCAGAGCGGCTGGGATCGCAACCCACCTGGACCGGAGCTACCGTCGGACGTCGTGGTCCGCACCCGCGAGCGGTACGTGCAGGCCTACGAGACCCTGACCGGCCGGGCGTTCGACGACTGGATGACGTGAGATGCCGCGCGTGCACATCGACGTGATGCTCAAGGACGAGATCCTGGACCCTCAGGGCCAGGCCGTGCAGCGCGCACTGCCGACGCTGGGCTACGAGGGCATCGCCGACGTCCGCGTCGGCAAGCACATCGAGCTGACGGTCGCCGACGACGCTGACCTCGACAGCGTGATCCACGGGCTGGCCGGTCAGTTGCTGGCGAACCCTGTCATCGAGCAGTTCACATGGCGGGTCGACGGCACCTGACCCATGGGCGGGCACCGATGCTGACGCCTGAGCACGCTGACCGCGCGCGCCGCAACGGCGCAGGCGACCCGTGGGCCGGGGCGCCGACCAGCGAGCTGGGTGATCAGGTCCTTCCCCGCTGGTTCGTGCTGACGGCGATCGCCGCCGTGGTCGTCGCGATCGCCGTGGCCGCCGCCGCGTTCCTGCTGCCGCGCCGGGCGACGCTGCCGGCCGCGGCACGGCGTCCGCCACCGTCGGCCGCGTACACGACGGCGGTCGGTGACGTCGACGTCGGCGGATCGGCCGCGACGGTCCACGACGCGGCGTGTCCGCTGCTCGACGGGGTGCGGCTCGCCGGCGCCGAGGGCGACAGGGCGCAGCTGCGCCGTGGGCTGGCGGCCCTGTGCAACACCCACCTGCCGGACGCC
>Ga0299914_10001959_pt1 | contig 13934 bp, 13 predicted proteins | sample RVTome_10_FD_201361 | JGI IMG/M metagenome (GOLD analysis project Ga0299914, IMG submission 201361) | Soil microbial communities from uranium-contaminated site in the Upper Colorado River Basin, Wyoming, United States - RVT153D57 (version 2) ...
GGGAGCGAGCGCGCAGGCGGGGGAGGCGAGGGCGCCGAACAGCGCCTGGTCGTCGAGCGGGTTGGCGATCGTCGCCAGCAGGGCGCAGACATCGGCGACCTGTTGCTGGGACCAGTAGCCGCGCCCGCCGACGACGTAGGGCCGCAGCCCTGCGCGCTCCAGCGAGTCCTCGTAGGCGTCGAGGTGGGTGAAGGCGCGCAGCAGCACGACCATCTCCCCGCGCGGAACCCCGTCCTCCGCCAGCCGCCGGAGTCGCTCGGCGACGAAGCGCGCCTCGGCGAGGCAGTTGAGCGGGGTGCGGCCGTCGACGGTCGGCGCCAGGTCGATTCCTTCCTCGTCCCAGCCGTCGCGGGCGGTCAGCAGTAGCTCGACCGCCGAGCCGGCGCCGGGGGGCGCCGGCTCGGGGGGCGCGGCGCCCGCCCGGAGCGGCCTGAAGGAGTCGCCGAGCAGCTTGGCGCCGATCTCGTTGACGGCGCCGATCACCTCGGGCCCGGAGCGGAAGTTGCCGGTCAACTGCATCGCCGCGGCGCCGGCGCTGTCCTCCATCGCCAGCCGCCGCTCGCGGAAGACGTCGAGATCGGCGTGGCGGAACCCGTAGATCGACTGGAGCTCGTCGCCGACCACCATCAGCTCGCTGTCGGGCCCGCGCACCGCCTCGATCAGCCGCAGTTGCAGTCGGTTGGTGTCCTGGAACTCGTCGACCATCAGATGACTGAAGCGGGCTCGGATGGCCTCGCCGATCTCCGTCCTCTCCAGCAGGCGGGTGGCGAGAATCTGCAGGTCCTCGAAGTCGATCCCCGTGCGCCGCTCCTTCGCCGACTCGAAGCGAGAGGAGAACAGCTCCAGCAGGGTCGCCACATGGCGGTAGGCCGCGCCCCCGGGCCCCGCCTCGGCGACCCTCGCGACGGCGGCATCGATCGCCTCCCGGTACTCGGCGACACCCTTTGCCCTGCTGTCGGTGCGCAGAGAAGCCAGCTCGTCGAGGCCGACTTCCGGAGGGGCCTCCTCGAGCACGGAGAGGGCACGTTCCAGCAGCTCCCGCTTGGGGTCGCCGGCCTTCAGCTCCTCCAGAGCCGCGGCGGCGGCCTCCGCGGCTCGGCGCATCGCCCCGGCCGGGTCGGCCGGCGGCGGCTCCGGCAGCCGCGGCTCGGCGATGCCGCGGCTGCGCAGTTCGGCGTGGACGCCGACGACCAGCGAGCGCAAGCCGTCTATCTCGAAGGTGGCGACCGTTTCCTCGCGGGACTCATCGCCCCCCGCCAGGAACTCCCCCAGCGCGTCGTCGAATGCCTCTCGCGCCGCGCGCTCGGCCTCCGGCGCGTCCAGCACCCGGAAGCCGGGGTCGATTCCGGCGGCGACCGGGTGGCCGGCGAGCAGGCGGTTGCAGAAGCCGTGGATCGTCGTGATCCAGGCGCCGCCGATCCCCGCCGTCAGGTCGCGGGCGCGCTCGTCGCCTTGCGCCGCGCGGCGGGCCAGCTCGGCGCGGATCCGCTCGCGCAGCTCGGCCGCCGCCTTGTCGGTGAAGGTGAAGGCGAGGATCTCGTCGGGAGAGATCCCCTCCGCGCAGACCAGGCGGCAGTAGCGGTCGACCATGGTGCCCGTCTTGCCGGTGCCGGCTCCCGCCTCCAGCAGCACGTCGTGCCCCGCGGCGTCAATCGCCGCCGCCTGCTCGGGAGTCGGCGCTCGCTCGCTCACCGTTCCTCGACCCCGAAGTCGTCGTCGGTGACGGGCGCGCGGTCGCGGCGGCAGATCGGCGCGAAGTCGCAAAATGCCGGGCAGGTGTCGTGGCCGCGCAGGCCTTCGCGGGGGCCTGGGTCGCGGCGAATGTCGCCCCGTCGCATCCGGGTGACGATCGCCCCCGTCCGCCTTCGCGCGTCGGCGAGAAGCTCGTCCAATCCCGCCGCGTCGACCAAGTCGGTGCGGACCAGCCCGTAGGAAGCGAGGTCCTCGGCAGCCTCGTCGAGGACGGCGCCGCGCGGGCGCCGCACGGAGGTTCCGCGCAGCGGGTGGTAGAGGCCGCCGACCGGCTCGCCGCCCCAGTGCTCGGCGACGGCGATCAGGTAGAGCTGAAGCTGTAGCTTCGCCTTCTCCTCAAGCTTGTCTCGGGGGGTGACGGACCCCGCCAGCTTGTAGTCGAGGACCAGGGCGCGGCCGTCGGGCGCGCGGTCGACCCGGTCGATCGCGCCGTGTAGCCCCCAGCCGTCGATCTCCAGCACCGGGCGCTCGCTGTCCTCGTGCTCTCCGAACGTGGCCTCCAGCAGCCAGGGCTCGAAGCCGGCGGTCTCGCGGCGGGATTCCTCGGCCAGGAAGCGGGCGAGGAGGCGCTCGACCCGGCGCACGATCGCCCGCTCGGCCGGGTGCTCGCCCAGCTCGCGCTCGGCCGCGATCGCGGCGACCAGCTCCAGCCCCCGCGCGGTCCAGGCGTCGAGCGATCCCGGGCGGGGGAGGGGGTCGCCTCCTGGCCGCTCTCTATACAGGCGATCCAGCGCGGCGTGCATCAGGCCGCCCTGGACGAGTGGGTCGGGGGCGGGATCGAGGGGCTGCGGGTCGAGCTCATGCCCGGCGAACCAGCGGTATGAGCAGAGGTCGAACTCCTCCAACGTGGTGCCGCCGTAGGCGGGGACGGCGGCGAGCGAGTCGACCACGGCGGGGTTGCTAATCGGCCCCGGCGCTCGCGAGGCTGCCTCCGTTGTCGCTGCCGCCGCGAGTCGCGCTTCGATCCGCGCTCCGGCGTCGGCGTCGGGCGCCGCGATCGCCAGCAGCGCCCGCCGGTCGGCGCCGGCCCCGTGCGCGGCGATCGCGCGGGCCAGCTCGTCCTCGGAGGGCGCCTCGGCGACGGAGCCGACGACCCGCGTCAGGTCCCGCCCGCGCACGATCGACTCCTCGACCGGGTCGGGGCGCTCGCCGCTCGGCGGCGGCGCCAGCAGGCGGCGGACGTCGTCGAGCAGCGGCGAGCGGGCCTCCGCGGCGCCGTTCTCGTCGCTGTCTCGGTAAGAGAGGAAGAGGCTGCGGCGCGGCAACGAGAGGCAGACATAGAAGAGGTAGCGCTCCTCGGCTTCGGCGTCGCGGCGCGGGTCGAGGCCGAGCGACTCGCGCTGTCGCTCGGAGAGGAAGGGGTCCCCGCCCCGGTCGCGGCGGGGAAACTCGCCGTCCTGCAGCGAGCCGACGAACACATGGTCGAAGCGCCCGGCGCGCAGGCGGTATGGGTCGGCGATCCGCACCCGCCCTTCGACCGGGCCGCTCCAGGCGCGGAACCTGGTTCCCTCCAGCACCCCGGCCAGCTCCTTCGGCCGGGGAGCGAGGTCGCCCATCTCGCAGAGGTCGGAGAGCGCCCCGGAAATCGCCGCCGCCGCTCGCGACTCCAGGTCGGTGGTCGCAGCCGCGCTCTCCGGCCCCCCCTGGGGCATCCGGGACCCGATCCTGGGGACGAGCCGGCCGACTTCCTCGGCGAGGTGGGCGGGAGGCCCTGCAGCCGCCTTTCGCAGCCGCGCCAGGTCCGGGGGCAGGTCGTCGCTCTCCCCGCTCCAAAGCTTCAGCGCGTCGGCGGCGCCGCGCACTCGTCCGCGGCGGATCGCCCGCTCCAGCCAGTCGACCTTCCCGGGCGGGGCTCCCGAAGGGCCGCGCAGGAAGCGCAGCAGGTCGCTCGCCCGCTGCGTCCCGAACTCGGCCTGCAGCAGGGCGATCAAGCCGCCGCCGACGGCTGTCGCGGCGACCGGCAGGTCCGCCTCCAGCGCGGTGGAGATGCCGTAGGACTCGAGCACCGAAGCGACGAGGGGCCCGCGCCGCGCCGGATCGCGAAGGGCGATGGCAATCCCCGTAGGGTCGGCGCCCGCGGCCAGCAGCTTCGCGACCTCGACACCGATCGCCTCCGCCTCGCCACGCCCGCCGGCCGAGCGCAGCAGGGTGAGGCCGTCGCCGGGCGGCCGCGGCTCGGCGTCGAGGGAGCCGAAGCCGCGCTCGATGTGGAACAGCAGGGGGTTGTCCGTGTTGCCCGGGTCCGCCTCGGTCTCGACCTCCGCCGCCCCGATCTCGCGCAGCCTGCCGAGCAGCGCCGCCCGGGGGCGCAGCGCCGGATGCGCCTCCTCGTAGGGCAGCGCCACCGTCACCTCGGCGACGCCGGAGAGCCCCGCGACCAGCGCGAACTGGTTCGGCGTCAGGTCGTCGAACCCGTAGAGGAAGACGGGGCGCTCGTTCCAGAACTCGCCGGAGTGGCGCAGGAGCACGATCGCCTCGGCGGCGATCTGGTGCGAGTCGACGCGGCCGAGCCCATCTCGGATCGCGGCATAGGCCTCGAACAGGGTGGCGACGTCGCTCAGGTAGGCGGACCCCTCCAGGGTGCTCGCTCCCGCCCGCACCGCCTCCGGGTCGAGCCCGGCGCCCTGCAGCTCGTCGAGCAGGCGCTCGAGCGCGGGGGCGAAGCCGGGACGCTCGGCCGACCTCCGCAGCGGCCCCAGCCGGCCGGCGGCCGTGGCGATCGCGACCGCGATCGCCCGCAGGCGCTGCGCCGGCGTCAGCTCGGGACCGGGAGGCGCGCCCCCGGCCGTCGCCACCGTGCGGAAGAGGGCGCCGAAGGTCATCACCGAGCCGCCGAGCACGGCGCCGTCCTCGCAAAGCTCGCGCTCGAAGGTGAAGACGTCGTCCATATTGGGCACGACGAGGAGCGGATCGCGCTCGAGGGCCTCGCCGAAGCGGGCGCGGATCAGGCCGGCGCGGCCGGAGTTCGGGGGGCCGTGGATCAGGTTCAGCGGCATCGCGTCCACCTTATGGATCGCCCCGGCGCGCCCCCACCGCAATCTGCGGCTTTCCGTCCCCGATTTACCGTCTCACGGCCTCTCTAAATTGATCGGCGATGGCTCTCTGCTTCGTAGACCCGGCCGACGCGATCCGCGCGATCGCCGACTCCGTCGGCCGTGAGGCCCGGCGCCAGCTGCTCGGCGAGGCGGTGCGCGCCTGGGTCGACGAGATCCCCGACGACGAGCTGGAGGTCCACTACGCGAAGGCGCTTTCCGAGCTGGACGAGCACGACCTCTCGATGCTGGCCGCCTGGCACGGCTCGATGGAAGTCGGCCAGCCGCTGCCCAACCGCGACTTCCTGATGGGCGCCTTCCCCTCGCTCGGCGAGCATCGCCGCGAGGCGTTGAAACTCGCCGCCGGCTTCCGTGGCGAGGAGGCGGTCGACGCCGGCGTCACCGAGGAGGACGCGCTGGAGCTGGTCCTCAGCCTGCTCGCCCCGCCGCGCCTGATGGAGCTGGCGGTCGAAGCGGTCGACCTCTACATCTGGGACCGCGCCGGCTCAGACAACTGAGCCGAAGCCGAGCGCCGCGCGGATCTCGCCGATCGCCTGCTCGTTGTCGCGGAAGTGGACGGCGCTCATGCCGGCCTTGCGCGCGCCCTCGCAGTTGTGGGGCAGGTCGTCGATGAAGAGGCAGGCCTCTGCGGGCAGCCCGAGCCGTTCCAGGGTCAGCTCGTAGATCCGCGACTCCGGCTTGCGGCAGCCGACGAAGCCGGAGTCGACGACGATCTCGAATATCTCGTCGACCGGCAGCATCGAGCGCCACAGCGGCTCCCACTCCTTCACGTTGTTGGTCAGCATCGCCATCCGGTAGCCGGCCGCCTTCAGCTCGCGCATCAGCTCGATCATCGGCGGGTTGGAGTCCAGCGCCTCGAAGTAGATCTCTCTGAAGCGGTGCATGTGCGGCCGGTGGCCGAGCAGCGGCTCCAGCCCGTCGGTGAGGCGCTCGAGGAAGGCGGCCTCGGTGATCTCGCCGCGCTCCAGCTCGAACAGCGGATTCTCGCCGTCAGCCTCGGCGACCGCCTGCATCGCCTTCCCCAGGGTCTCGGTGGAGATCCCCGTTTCGTTCTGGAAGGCCATGAACGACTGCAGCAGCGGCGTCGTCAGCACGCCGCCGAAGTCGGAGACGATCGCCTCTATCCGGCCCTTCTCCTCAGTCATCGGCCGGGCGCGCGATCTCGTAGTGCCCGAGGCCTTCGCGCCCTTCGACCGACCAGCGGAAGAAGGCGACCTGCGCGTTCAGGCCGGGCCGGCGGACGGAGCCGGCGCTGATCAGCGTCCCGGCCCCGCGCAGCGGCTGGCCCTCGTCGCCGTTCAGCCACAGCTCCAGAGTCGCACGACGCTGCATGCCGTCCTCGCCGTACTCGGTGGAGAGCAGCGTCTCGGCAACCTCGACCGGCGCCCCGTCGGCGTCGCAGACGATCGCGGCCACCTCCTCTTTGCCATGGTCGGGAGAGCCTTGGGGCCGCACCGCCGTCAGCGCCAGTAGGCCGCCGTCGGAGAAAACGATCCCGATGGAGCGGCGCAGGGCCGCTTCGTCACTTTGCTCAGCACCCATCGCGCGGAAGCCTAATGTGCGGCGTAGCTACCATGGGCCCATGTCCGAGAACGAAGCAGCGATGCTGACCGAAGACGACGTGCTCGAGGCCCTCGAAGAGGTGATCGACCCCGAGCTGGGGCTCGACTTCGTCTCCCTCGGCCTCGTCTACGACGTCAACATCGAGGACACCGACGTCTACGTCACCTTCACCCTCACCACTCCCGCCTGCCCGATCGGCCCCCAGGTCTCCGAGCAGATGAAGGAGTTCGTCGGCGACCTCCCCGGCGTCACCGCCGTCCACCCGAAGATGATTTTCGACCCCCCCTGGTCGCCGGAGATGATGACCGACGACGCCAAGTTCGCGCTCGGCTTCTAACGCGGTAGCCGCGGGTCGTCCGGCGGCACTTCCTCGCCGGTCGCGTCGAAGTCGTATGGCTGCGACGCGGGAGGGCGGTCGGGGAGGTTGACGATCGCGAAACGGCGGAGTAGGAGCGGGCGCATCAGTCGGCGGGCGATAGCTCGGGTCGGCGGGAGTAGCAGGAGCAGCCCGACGAAGTCGGTGATGAAGCCCGGCGTGAGGAGCAGGGTGCCTCCAACCACGATCAGCGCGCCGTCGGCCACCTCGCGGCCGGGGAAGCGCCGCGACGCCAGAGCCTGGTTGAAGCGCCGCCAGGCGTTGCGCCCCTGGTGGCGTAGGAGGAGGGAGCCGAGCAAGGCGCCGGCGAGCAGCAGCGCCAGCGTCGCCCAGACGCCGATCAGCCCGCCGATCTGGATGATCACGTACAGCTCCGCGATCGGCACGACGATGAAGAGGACGACGAGCAGGGCCATCCCAACAAGCGTAGTGAGGCGTTGGGGCCGTCGAGTGGTTAATTGACCCACGCTTTCGGGGGTCAATTAACCACTCGGCCCCCTAGGCCGGGGCTGTCGCCGCCGCGGCCGCCTCTTCCAGCTCCGCGAGGGAGCGGGTCAGGCCTTCGACGATCTCGTCGACGTCCTCCATCGAGTCGTAGTCGGCGAGGAGGCCGAAGTTGATGTGGCCGTGGTAGCTCATGATCGCGATCGCCAGGGCGTGGTTCTCCGGCAGGAAAGCGACCGGGAAGACCTCCTCCAGTTCGCGGCCCAGCACGTAGAGGGGGATCTGCGGCCCCGGCACGTTGGTGACGATCAGGTTGAAGAGGCGGGTGGAGAAGTTGATCCGCGAGGCCTGCGCGAGCAGGGTGGGGGGCGCGAAGTCGTTGAAGCGGGAGATCACCTCGGCGCCGAGCGCCTGCTTGGAGCGCTTCAGCCCCTCCATCTCCTCGCTGACGATCCGCAGCCGCCGCGCCGGGTCCTCGACGTAGACGGGCAGCGGCCCGCGCATGGCGGCGATCCGGTTGCCGGGCTGGCCGTGCTCGTCCTTGGAGCGGATCGAGACCGGCACCAGCGCACGCAGCTCCAGGCCTTCGGTGCGGATTCCCCGCCCGTGCATCCACTCCCGCAGCGCCCCGGTAACCACCGCCAGGACCACGTCGTTGACGGTGCCGCCGAGCACGTCCTTGATCCGCTTGAAGGCGCCGAGGTCCCCGCGCGCCCAGACGAAGCGCCGGTGCGGCCCTATCTGCCTGTTGAGAGGCACGTCGGGGGCCGGGTCGGCGAAGGCGCCGACCACTTCGCCCACCGCCTCCACCGCGTCCACGACTCGCCGCGTCGCCGTCTCGGGATGGCGCACCGCCTCGGCCGCCCGCTCGAGCATGTTGACCGGCACCGCGGCGAGGTCGCGCGCCCCGCGGGCCATCAGGTCGGCGCTGCTGGGCTCCGGCTGCGGCGTCCAATCGTCATCGACCGGCGTCGGCTCCGGCACCGGCTCGAGGTCGAACAGCACGGTGCCTATGTCCACTCCGGCGACGCCGTCGACCATTGCGTGGTGGGTCTTGGTCAGGATCGCGAAGCGGTTGCGCTCCAGGCCCTGCACCAGCCACATCTCCCAGAGCGGCTTTGAGCGGTCGAGTTGCTGGGAGAAGACGCGCCCGGCCAGGCGCTTCAGCGCGCCCTCGCCGCCCGGCTCCGGCAGCCCCGTGTGGCGGACGTGGTAAGTGAGGTTGAAGTTGACGTCGTCACTCCACAGCGGCCGTCCGGCCTCCAGCGGTGGCACGACCAGGCGCTGGCGGAAGCGCGGGACCATGCTCAGCCGCCCGCGCACATGCTCGACCAGGTCGACGTATTTCGGCGGCGGCCCCTCGAAGATGAGGATCGCGCCGACGTGCATGTGGCTGGACGAAGTCTCGTTGGTGAGGAAGGAGGCATCGATCGCCGTCAGCCGGTCCAGGTGTCCCCCGTTGGCGCTCATATTAGGTTTCGCGCTTCACTCACGGCGCAAAGAGTCAGACATGGATGCTTGTTCGTTCCGCGCTCATGGCTCAACGGTACCCTGTCCCCAATGCCAACCGCCACGGCTTCTTCCCCGCGCAAGGTCCTGCTCGCCGCCCCGCGTGGATACTGCGCCGGCGTCGACCGCGCCGTGCAGACGGTGGAGCGCGCGCTGGAGTTGCACGGAGCCCCGGTCTACGTGCGCAAGGAGATCGTCCACAACAAGCACGTCGTGCAGGAGCTGAGCGTGCGCGGCGCGATCTTCGTCGAGGAGGAGACCGAGGTGCCGGAGGGGGAGATGGTCGTCTTCTCCGCTCACGGCGTGGCGCCGGCGGTGCACGCGAACGCCGCCGAGCGCGGCCTGCGCACGATCGACGCCACCTGCCCGCTGGTTACTAAGGTCCACGTCGAGGCACGCCGATTCGCCGCCGACGGCTACACGATCGTGATGATCGGCCACGAGGGGCACGAGGAGGTCGAGGGGACGATGGGGGAGGCGCCGGGCAGCATCATCCTCGTGCAGACCGTCGATGAGGTCGAGGCGCTCGAAGTGCCCGATCCCGAGCGCGTCGCCTTCATCACCCAGACGACGCTTTCCGTCGACGAGACGGCCGAGATCATCGCCGCCCTACGGGTCAAGTTTCCGTCGATTGTCAGCTCCAAGTCCGACGACATCTGTTACGCGACGACCAACCGCCAGATCGCCGTCAAGCAGCTCGCCCGCGAGTGCGACCTGGTCCTTGTCATCGGCTCGACCAACTCCTCCAACTCCAACCGCCTGGTCGAGGTCGCGCGCGAGCACGGCGCCGCCTCGCACCTGATCGACAACCACACCCAGGTGCGGGAGGAGTGGCTGGACGGCGTGGAGACGGTCGGGATCACCTCCGGAGCCAGCGCCCCGGAGGAGCTGGTCGAGGCCCTCGTCGGCCTCTTCCGCGACCGCGGCGCCGACGACGTCTCCGAGCTGCGAACCGTCCACGAGGACGTTCGCTTCATGCTCCCCAAGGAGATCCGCGAAGCCCAGGCCGCGCGTGCCTGAGTCATCGCTCTCGTGATGAAGCCAAGACCCCGCCGTATTCCTTGCGATGGCAACTGAGCCCCGCTGCTTGAAAGCTGTGAGTCGCCGCTTGGCGGTCGTCGTCGGAGCGGCCTTGGCGCTAGCGACCTCCTCACATGCGCCCCCGGTTGCTGACGCGATCGATATGCAGACCTACGGCAAGCCCTTCTGCAAGGGCCAAAAGGTCCGCGACTACGAGCGCCCTCTGAATCGGATGCCCCCGGTGCGACACCCGCCGCTCGAGCGCGACCTCCCGTTCGGGCCTAGAAATATGTCGATCTACGAATCGGCCTTCAGCCGGGTGATCGTCGGCAGGGGCGGGTTCGGCTATGCCTTCTTTGACGAGACCTATGGCGTTCGCAAAGAGGTTCGGCTCTTCTGGGATGTGACCGCGACGCTTTCGAGAATCAGTCGGCGGGGTCGCGTCTTGCGCCAGATCGATTCGACCCGTCAATCCTTTGGTGTTGTCAGGCAGATCGATGACTTGAGCTTCTGGCTCGACACTCCGTCGGGTCCCGCTCTGTATCGGTATGACATCGAGTTTTGGGACAGCAGATCGGGTGAGCTTCTTGGCGCCTACTCCGAGTACCTGCGCGTGGTCAGGCCAAGATTCCGGGTTGGGATCGCCGTGCATCGCTCCCTCCTGCGTCCCGGGGGCTTGGCGCTCGCTCGCGTCGAGAATCGGGGAACCCTGTGGGCGTCCTTCGGCCTCCCCTACAGCGTCCAACGTTACGAGGGGGGCGCGTGGACGGGCGTTCCGCTCTTCGTGCGGAGACCCGGGGAGCCGCAGGCCGCCTGGCCGCTCGTTGGCATCTCCATGCATGGGGGGCAGACCGGCTGGTGCATGGCGTACAGGATCCCGGCCGACGCGGAGCCCGGTCGCTACCGGTTCGTCAAGTCGATCGGGCGCGACCTTAGCGGCGACGGACGTTTCTATACCGCCGGGTTCCGAGTCAGGCGATAGGCACGCTGCGCCACTGCTACTCGTACGGCGCGTAGCGGTTGTGCAGCATCAGGTCGTTGCCGTCCGGATCGGTGAAGAAGGCCATGTGGCAGACGCCGGTGTCGAGGATGTCGCCGGCGAACTCGACGCCCTTGCCTTCCAGCTCCGCCCGGGCCGCGGCGACATCGTCGACATGCAGGGCGGGATGCGCATTCTTCTGGGGGGCGAACTCCATTCCGAATCTGGCCGGCTCCCAGATCCCGAAGCAGGTGTCCCCGGCCCAGAACTCGAAGCGTCCGTGCTCGTCGGGCCGCAGCCCGAGCGTCTCGATGTAGAAGGTGCGGGTGCGCTCGCTGTCGGTTGACGGTATACCGACGAAATCGACCTTGCTGATCATCGTTCATGCCTCCGGAGTCGGGTTGCGTTCCAAGGCAAAGATCACACATCGCCGACGCGAGCTCGGTCCGGGCGCAGGCCAAGACGGCGCTCGAAAGCGTCCGCGGCCGCCGAAGGGCCGCCGGTTGCGGCGAAGGCGGCGGCAACCCGCTCGGCCCCGGCTCGGCAGGCGATCGCCTCACGGACTTTCGCCCGCAGCCGGCGGGGGCGCAGTCGCCATGGGGGCAGGCGAGTGCCGGCCGAGGCAACCTCGACCCGCCGGGCGACCTCGAACTGGTCGCGGCCGAAGGGAGCGACGCAGACGGGGACGCCCCGCGCCAATGCCCTCTGGGTGGCGCCCATTCCGCCGTGGGTGATCGCGCACGCCGAGCGGTCGAGGATCGGCCCATGCGGGGCGAACGGGAGGACGGTTGCGTTGGGGGGTGCGGCCAGGCCCTCTGCGCTCGCTGAGGGCAGCGTGGCGACTACGTGGTAGGGCTCATCGGCCAGCCCCGCTAGCGCGGCGCGCACAAGGCGACCGTCGTCCTGAAACTCCGAAGAGGTCGTCACAAGCACGAAGGGATCCTCGATCTTGGCAAGCTCCGGCGGGAGTTCGGCAGGGGGATCCCAGACGCAAGGGCCCACCATGACGATGTTCTCCGGCCAGTCAGAGCGCGGGTACTCGAAACCCTCTGCGGTCATGTAGAGCAGCAGGGGTGGTTTCAAGAACATCTCATGGGTGCGGCCGAGTGGACGGATCCCAAGCGATGCCCGCAGCGGGTTGAGCCGGGAACGGACAAAGGGGTCGAAGACAGCGATGTAAGACGCCCAGATAAGCCGGTCGCGCAGGCGCCCGAGGGGACCTCGGGCGGGTCGCAGTCCCGGCCCGAATGGTGGCGCGTCGGGCGAGGGGAGCGAGAGCGGGAGAGGGGAGAAGGAGGCCCACGGTCCGCCCCATGCCTCGGCGGCGGCGAGCGCCCCCCAGGACATGATGTCCACGAGGACCGCGCTGGGGCACTCCTCCTCGATCGCCTGTCTCAGGTCGGCCGCATCGTGTTCGGCACGGGCGCCGAAGACTGCCATCGCTCCCTTGGCCCCGCCGATCGGCGTCCTCGCTTTCCAGTCATCCATTCTCAGGGCTTCGATGCTCGACGCGATTGGCGTCGCCTCGAATCCCAGGGACCTCAACTTCGCGACTTCGCCCGCCAGAGTGCGCAACGCGACTTCGTGACCTCGCCGGCGAAGCTCCTTGAGGATCGCCATGAGCGGGAAGAGATGTCCGTGCGCGGGTGAGGTGTAGGCGAGGACGCGACTCAAACGCCGCGCTCCATCAGCGGCTCGATCAGCTCGCGCATCGCCTGTTTGGTCTGCTCACCGCTGAGACCGCGATCCCGCCGCAGGATCTTCCAGACGTATATGTCGGTCACGGCGGCGAGCTGTGCGACCCGGCGTCTGCGCTCTGCTCCTCGCAACCCCTCCAGGGCCGGCGCGAAGACCTTCCGGCACCAGCGCGCGTGGTACTTGCGCCCGACCTCGGTCACCGCCCCAAAGACCCGACTTCTCTTCTCCTGAGCTAGGAGCTGCAGGATATGGTCGCCGAACTCGTCATAGTGGTCGATGAGGATGTCGACGGCTTCGACGACATCGCCGATCGGGGCTTCTCGATCTCTTCTCATCCTCGCGCCGGTGTGGACGAGCGACGCCATGAACAGGCCCTGTCTGTTCCCGAAGCGGCGGAGGATCGTCTGGACGGTGACCCCGGAGCGCTCCGCGATCAGCGCCAGGGTTATCTCGTCGTAGGGCATCGTGTCGAAGCACGCTTCGACCGCGTCGAGGATTCTGGTTCGAGTCGCCTTCGCCGATTCGGCCCGGGCGCCCATGCGATAGGGACGGCTGGCGGCTTGACCCTCCTGCTGGCTCACGCCGACACGATATGCCGTTGGGGAACCGAAATTGGGTTCCCTACCGGCTCGCCCATCCCCATGGCGCGACGATCGCCAGCTTCCATTTCTCTTCGATGCGTCGCAGGGTCAGCATCGAGTTGAAGACCTGCTCGAGTCGCGAGCCTTCTACGCCGTTCGAGCGAACCTCCCAGCGCTCGTGGGCCAGCGCAACGTCGCCGGCCGTGAGCACGGTGCTGGACTCGACAGCTATCTCGGTGCGCCGGGCGATCAGCTGGGCCAGGACAGGCCGAATCCGGCCCCGCCCGTAGATGGCCGTGGCATCCGGTGTGATCAGGCACGCCTCCCTGGCAAAGCACGCGGTTGCTCGGTTGAGGTCCCCGGAGTTGAGCGTGTGGACGAATGCGAAGCACGCTTGAGGGCGGTCGATAGACAGCGGGGCAGGGCTGCGTAATTTGATGTTTGCCACGTTAAGGCGAATGCGTTGTAGTTGCCAGTGGAGTTTTCATATTAGTAAGATTAACGCCAAATTGGCGGAAATCGTTTTCGCCGGCCGCGAGCAAGGAGGAGTGATGAAGAGGTATCTGGTCTGGGTTCTCGTTCTGGGCACTCTCATGGCCATTGGAGGGGCGGGCCTTGCGATCGCCCGGGAGAAGCCGGTCATCGTCCGAGCGGGCAAGCTGATCTTCAAGATCAACGGAGGGGTGACTCCGAAGGCTTTGCCGAAGCACAGACTTGCGCCGATCGCGTTCCATGGCGGCGGCACGCTATGGACCATCGATGGCTCCCATCCGCCGGCCCTCGAAGAGGTCATCTTGGACGCGGACAGGAACGTCCTCATCGACGTGAGAGGGCTTCCATCCTGCCGGAGAGAGCAACTCGTGGCCCTGAACACCAGTGACGCGATAAGGGCGTGTCCGGATGCCGTGCTCGGCAAGGGCGGCAGCACCGTGAGAGTCGCATTTCCCGACCAGACGCCG